>Ga0116226_10000373_pt1 | contig 37976 bp, 28 predicted proteins | sample S1TSphfallax_FD_89692 | JGI IMG/M metagenome (GOLD analysis project Ga0116226, IMG submission 89692) | Host-associated microbial communities from peat moss isolated from Minnesota, USA - S1T2_Fa - Sphagnum fallax MG | ecosystem: Host-associated > Plants > Peat moss > Unclassified | place: USA... | reverse complement strand
GGTTCGGATCCTTGGGCCGAACTGTTCGCCAGTGTGCAGCGCAGTCTGACGGGCGCGAAGGCGGCGGAGGCCGCGCGGTTGGCGGCGGCCACGGCGGACCGCCCGGCGGCGCCCGTCGCCACACCCGTGGCGGTCGATGCATCGAAGCCCACGCCCCTGCGTCGCCGCAGTGCGCAGATCCGCCCGCTGCCGACCGCGTTGGCGTTTCCCCGTCCGATCGGCACCGATGTGCGTGCCGTCCAGTTCTTTGCCGGCCTGCCGTTTGCGGGTCCGCCGAAGAGTGGTGCGGCGGTTGCCGACCTGCCGACGCGAGGCGCCGCCGCGAGCCGCAACGGTGCGACGAGAGGTCAAGCGGCGGCTGACGCGCCGCGCTCGGTCGACGCTGATCAGCGCGCGGGCAGTTTGTTTCGTTCCCTCGCGTGGCATGGCGCCGCCGCAAAGAAGCCGATCCATATCGAACCTGGCACCGCGCAGCCGGGCAACGCGCTGGCGGAAGAGGGTGTGGGTCCCGATCTGCCGGCAGAGTTCGCGCCCAGCCGGGTATTCGCTGCCGGTGCCGCCAGCTTTCTTCAATCCGTGCCGTGGGATGCCGTCCCCCGACCGGTCAACCCGTAGGGCCCCTCATGATCAAGATTCCCGAAGTCCCGTTGACCCAGTCACATCGCAAGCATCCTGAGCTGATGTCGCTGTTCACGACCGTCGAAGCTCGATTTCTCACCGATGAGGAATTGGCCGAATACGTTCGCGTGCTGCCGAATGCCAAGCAGCGCGCCGACGTGGCCCGAATCATGCGGCTGCGGGAACAGGAAGTCGTCGAACAGGTCGTCGACTACATCTTCCGCGACTATCCGTTCGAGAAGTTCCATCCGCTCGCGCGCGTCAAGGCGATCCGTGACATCCGCACGGTCGTCGCTTACATCATGCTCGCGATGCTGATGGACGACCCGCGCTGGCTGCGCGACAAGCTCCTGTTGTGGCTGCGGACCATCCTCCAGTCATTCCGCTTTCCCGACAAGGAAGCGCAGACCCGCAAGGTTGCGTTCGGTGGTCAGGAGGATTCGACCGCCAAACAGCTCAAACCCGAGCAACGTGCCATCTATGCGACCTACACCAAGCTCAAGTCGCGGTTCCTCGAGGAATTCGACGAGAGTGGTGCCGCGCTGGTGGGCCCCTATTTTCAACAGGTCACCGAAACGCTGAGTGCGAGCTAAAGGCCAAGGAATCGATATGAACGCCACCGTGGACATTCAAAGGGACCAAACCGCCCGGCTCACCGAAGTCGCCTTCGAGCGATTGTTCGGCGACTCGCAGCAACGCTTCGATCTGTACGAGGGTACGGTTCACTCCGTTTCCGATGCCCGGATAATCTATCTTTCCGCCGATATCATCCGCGGCACCTACGAGGCCTTGAGCTACGAGGCCGGCGAGGCCTGGGGCATCATCCTACGGTCCTGCGGGTTGATCTGGGGCAAGCGGGTGAGCTTGTCGCTGAACCGCGAGCTGCATGCCGTCACCGGCCGGCGCATGGAATCGCTCACGGTCAGCGAATACATCAGCCTGCTCGAACAATACTTCGCCCGCCATGGCTGGGGCCGCCTCAAGTTGGATCTGACCGAGGCGGAGCGCTCAGGCGTGGTGCGCGCCGAGGTGCAGAACAGCATCTTCGCGACCGTGCTCGCGGATCAGAAGGGTTCCGTCAATCAGATGATCGAGGGGCTGCTCGCGGGCTTGCTCGGAGGCATCTCCGAACACGATCTGGCATGCCTGGAAGTGGTCCGACGCGGCCCACCGGACGCGTATTCGGAATTCTTCGTGTCAGGGAATGCACGGATCGAAAAGGCGCGTGAAGGGTTGAAACCCGACATGACCACGCAGGAGCTCTTCTCGCTGTTCAGTTTCGAAACCTGAGAGCCGCCCCATGATTGAAGCCCTTGCTCTGGTTGATGGCGCCGATGGTGATCCGATCTGGGAGGTGGACTCCGGCATCGAGGAGCGATTCGTCGTCCGGCGGGTGCTGCAGGCGAACCAGATCTCGACCGCCATGGAGATTCTCGAACGCGCCACCGGCATCGTGCGCTTCTGCAAGGTCTTCGCCCGTGCCGCCGTATCGTCCTATCGTCGGGAGCTCGCCGCGGCCGTTCAATTCCGTCACCCGAACGTGCTGCACTTGACCAGCACCTATTCCCTGCCCGATGGCAGGCCCTGTCTGATCTATCCGTTCGCCGCCGGTGGCACCCTGGCGGACCTCATCGCCCACGAGCACATACCAGCGCGCGCGCAAACGGTGGATTTGATCGAGCAGATGTTGACCGGGCTCGCGCATATCCATGCCGCCGGTTGGCTGCACTGTGATCTGAAGCCGGACAATCTTTTCTTCGCGGAGCCCATTGGCGCGGACGCGATCGGCGGGGTGCCGCCGCTCCTCATCATCGGTGATCTCGGCGCCGCGTCGACGCTCAAGGAAGCGCGATCGGGACGCCATGCCACCGGCACGCCGGCCTATACGGCTCCCGAGCGCATCTATGACACCTTCGACGAGCGCGCGGACATTTACAGCATCGGGATCATCGCCTACCAGCTGTTGCACGGTCGGCTCCCGTACACTGGAACCATCACGGAGATTCTGCGCGGCCACATGGGTGGAACGATCACCTTCGACGGTGAACCCAACGATGCCCTGATCGCGCTCGTGCGACGCATGCTGCAAAGAAACCCGGCGCAGCGACCTCAATCGGCCTTGCAGGCACTCGATGAACTCGAGGCCGTTCGCAGCCATTTCGAAGCGCCCGACTCACAGCTGACCGCGCGCTCGATGCGCGTTCCGGTGTTGACCGATATCGTCGCGTTGGGTCCTCTGCCCGCGCCGGAATGCTTCCCGCTGACGCACCGTCCGGCACGAATCGCGCTCGGCAGCCAGCCGTATCTGCTCGCCGTCGAATATCCGGGCTTCAGTGAGATCATCGATCTCGTCAGACCCACCGCCGATCGAATGACCTGCTTGGGCGCGGGGCTGTTCAGTGCCGATGGCACGGGCACGTTGCTCGGCCGGTTCGGCGAGGAGTATTGCCGCATCGACGGCATCGCCCGCCGTCGTGACGTCATCGCCAGCAACGTGATCGATGCGCGGGCCGTCTCCGTGCGCGGTGACAGCACGGTGTGGGCCAGCAACCGGAGCTTGCACTTCGTCGTCGCGGGCACCACCGCAGCGTCGGTTCGACATCCGTCGTACGGAGCGCTGCCGGTGATCGCGCATTGGGGCGATCGGGTGGCGGTAACGAGCGGGCTCGGTAACGAGAAGATCGACATCTTCGAAATGAACGGTGACCGAACGGACCAGACCATCACGTGTCAAGGCCCCATCCTCGCCATGGGGCAATGCCAGGACTCCCTCCTCGTGGTCAGCATGCAGCTGAAGGGCGGAGGTCGTTATCGCTTCGACCTGTTTGGCGAGCATGCGGCGTCCGCCACGCTGGACGATGTCGATCTGGTGAGCGGCAGTTCCGACGGAGCGCTGCTGATCGTGCGGGCGGAGCGCGAACTCTGGTATCTCGGTGCGGACTTGACGCCCCGACATTGGACCACTTTCGATCATCCGTGCCGAAAAATCGCCCTCTCGCCCTGCGGTAAGGCCGCGGTGGCCGTGGTGCAGCGAGAGGATCAGTTCGACGCGTTATTCATCCATGGGCCCACGCCCACCGATCTGGAGTTACCGTGATGTCTGCGTTACCCCAATTTCATCTCGTCGTCTGTTCGCACAGCTGGGCGATCCAACATCTGCACCGGGCGGGTATCGATGCGAAGAACGTCGGTCTGATCGTCGAGTTGAGCATCAACTCGAATTTCGCGTCGATGTTCGGCCAAGTGGGGGTCAAGCGTCCGGGTGTTGCCGGGCTGCTCTCGCCGAAGGCGACCGCACTCAGTTTGGCGCAGACTTTCGACGATATCATCGCGCCGGTGCTGCTCGCGTCGCATCCGCCCGTCCCCGCGGCGGCCATTGGTAACGGCGTGGCCAATCTGCGCCAACAAGATCTCGGCGGAAAAGATGTGGTGTTGCTGGCCAACGTCGTCGACATTGCCGCCGTATGGCCGGTGATCGGACAGGCCGATACGTTCCGGGTCTTATGGGACCTGACCGATCCGCCGAACTTCGCCTTGGGCCAACTCGGCGACCAGCTGGCCCGTTGGGATGGGATCGACAGCGAAAACTGGGTGGGCACGTTCTTCTACCGCGACGAACGCCGACGCACCGCGCTCGATCTGGCGGCGGCGCGAAAGTCCTATGAGTCCGTGGTCGCGGATTATCCAGGCATCAAGGCCGTCTTCGCGTGAGCGCGGTGGCGCCCGCAGGGGCGAGACGGTAGTCCCATGAGCAGAACTCTCAGCGCCCACTTGGCGAGCATGATCCGCATCAGCGGCACGCCGTCGCGGGCGGAACTCGCGATCGCGTTTTCTCAAGGGTTCAGCCGCGTGGTCAACGTTTCCGGCACGTCGTTGGAAGATATCTACAGCCGCGAGGAGCTCGCCTGTTGGAAGCTCAACGAATTTCGGATGCGGGATCTGTTCACCGACGGAGCCAGCGAAGGCGCGGTGCCGCAGAACGAACCATTCGCCACGGCGGCCAAGCCTGAGGAGCGGCAGGCGTACTTCGAAGCCTGTCGCGCCCTCGAGAAGGGGCTCGCCGGGCTGGAGTCATGCCTGGTCCTGTGCAAACTCGGTGTCGGTCGATCACCGGCGGTGGTGTACGGCACGTTGCGTTCCGGCTTTGGTCTGTCGAACGACGATGCACGGGCGGCGGTCATCGCGCTGCGTCCGCAGGCGATGATTTCAAAGACCACCGAATCGGCCGGCGATTGGCTGCTGTCCCGCGCCGACTCAGGACTCGCCTAGCGACCGGTCATGGCAAGCTCAGCCATGGCGGCGGCGCCGGCCCGTGTTCCGTTCGCCGTTCTGACGGCGCAGACCATCGCTCTTGCGAGAGAATACGGCTTCGAACCGCGTAAGATCGGTGCACCGTTTGACCATGCGGTGAGCGAGCTGCCATCGGGCACCCTCGAGCTGACGACGCAATCCCATATCGCCCGCGGTGTCGGCGAATTGCGCGCCATGAACTTATCGAGCGGCAAGGTCGATGTGGTGACGATGTTCTTGATTCCGGTGACCGAGCGAGCGCTGCCGCTTTACGCCATGCAGCTCGTGTCCCTGGGAGGTCAGCCGATCGTCGCGGTACTCGACGCACGCAATCTTTACCCCGACGAACTCCCGAGCCGGGCGAGCGCTCTGCTCGATGAGGCGAAGGCGAGGTTCCCGCTGTCGCGGTCGGAGGATATTCCCGAGTGGTATCGAGAATGTCGGTCCGGGCACGAGATCTTCTCCCGACCCGAGGCGTGCGAAGGTTTCGACGGCTATTGCCAGGCGCACCTGTGGCTGGCGCGCGGCCTGCTCAGCGAGTACGCGGCCAGCCGCCGCGTACTGCCCGCAATCGATGCGGCGGATCATCGCGAACGGTGTCGCGCCTATCTTGGGCACCACGCCGCCAATTCGGCCGGCAAACCTCTGATGAGTCGGGCGTTTGGCGAAGCATTCACACAGCGCTACCTCGACGACTGTTTGTTCCAGGGGGACTCGGCGGCTTGAGATCAGCGCGGCCGGCGGGCGGCTGCGGTGCGGTAAAGCGCCAGGCAAACCCAAGCCCCAGCAACAGTATGGGAATGAAAGCGGCGAACACCCAGATGCCGGCGGTCTTGGCAACGTCGGCCGTCACGTCTTCGGCCAGACCGCAGAGATTCGCGGCGATGCCGACCGCGGCGGTGCCCACGGCATACCCGATGCGCTGGATCGTGGACACCGAGGCGGAGGCGAGCGACCGCTCGGACGTTTGAGCGAACCGCACGATGCGTTGTACCACCGCAGGCCAGCAGAGGCCGAAGCCGGCCCCTTGCACCAGTGCGCAGGTGACCATGCCCATCAAGGAGCCGGTGGGTACGGCAATCGCGAAACCGCCGGCGCCCACGGCTATCGATAGTGCTCCGCAGCGGATCAGCCAGCGATCATGATCGGGTTTGGCCGTGGAGGCGGCCATGGTTCCTAAGCTCCAGGCGATGGATTCGCCGGCCAGGATGTAGCCCGTGACGATGGGCTGGGTGTTGAAGAGGATTTTCAGAATGAGGGGGCCATAGGCCCAGAAGCCGGTGCTGGCGGTGGTGAGGGCGAACACCATCATGAGTCCCGCACCAACCGGGTGACCCCTGTCGAGCAACTCTCGCGGCAGTAACCGTACGGGGCCGCGCCGGTCGAGTCGTGCCGCCACGTATAAGAGCGCTGCTCCCGCGAGGCAGCCTAACAGGGAGATGGCGATCCCGCCCTCAAGGCCGCTCAAGGCGCCGGCTTCGGCGATGATGAGGGTGGCGGCCGCGAGCGCCACCAGAGGCAGCACCGGCCAGCGCTCTGGGGGATGGCTCAGCGACTCGGTGGCCGGCATGATGCGCCAGGCAAACGCCGCGACGACGACCGCCTGGATCGCAAACGCCCAAAATGCGCCGCGCCAGGCGTGGGGGCTGGCAAAGCTCGCGCCCACCAGCGGTCCCAGCAGGGAGCCGCCACCCCAGATGGCGGCGACGAAGCCGAACAGCCGTGCCCACAGGGCCGGGTCGAACCAGGCCTCGACGGCGACGTAGCAGATCGATAGCAGCATGCCGCCGCCCACGCCTTGCACGAGACGGCCGGCGAGCAGCAGCGCCATGCTGTTCGCCGCTCCGCCGAAGAGGCAACCGATCGCGTAGATCAGCGTCGCGCCGATGAATACCCGCTTGATGCCGAAGCGCAGGCACAGCACCGCGGCACCGGCGCCGGCAACGATCGCACCGATCTGGTAGAGCGAAATGGTCCAGTTGACGTAGGTAATGCCGCCGAGATCCTCGACGATGCTCGGTGCGATCGTGGCGGTGACCAGCGAGTCGGCGGCGTGCAGCCACACGCCGATGCCGATCAGCACGAACCAACTCACTTTGCCCGACGACCAGAGATCGCTCGAGCGCGTGATCCGCGCCGGTGAACTCAACTCGTGCCGACGCTGCCGATCGGCAGCGTACCCAAGAGTTCGGACAGGCCGTTCCAGAGGATCTGAATGCCGATGCAGAACAGCAGGAAGGCGGACAGACGCACCACGATCGAGGTGCCGGTCGAGCCGATGAAGTCGGCGAGTCGACCGGAATGGCGATAAGCGATGTAGATCAGGAGCGCGAGCAAGGCCACGGCCGCCACGGTCTCGATGAAAAATTCGAGCAAGTTGGCATTGAAGCCATGCGGTCGGCCGGCGCCCAAGGAGACGGCCACTGAGATGGTGCCGGGACCGGTGGTGAGCGGCATCGTGAGCGGATAGAAGGCAAGTTTGCTCGGTGCGACGACGCTCCAGCGGGGATTCGGCGTCTCGTTACGCCGCTGTTCGGTGGCATCGGGAGCGCTCAGCATGCGCCATCCGGACATGGCGACGATGATGCCGCCCGCCACTCGCAGCACCGGGATCGAGATGCCGAAGAAACTCAACACATACGCGCCCACATAGAGTGAGGTCGCGACGATGCAAAACGCGTAAATCGCCACCCAGCGCGACACTTGGGTGCGGGTCTTGGCGTCGAGTCCCAGCGTGGCGCCGAAGAAGATGAAGGCGCCGGATAACGGGTTGACGATGGAGATCAGTGCTCCAAAGGCAAGCAGAAAGGTGGCCAAGTTGAATCCCTGGGTTAAGGCCTGACGTTGCGGCGGGCGCGCATTCTAACGGGGATTGGGCTGGGATGGGTGGTTGGCGCGCAGCGCCGCGCGCAGGGCCTCCAGCCGGGCGGGCCAGTCGTCGCGCGGCTCGGCGCTCGCCAGATCGGCCGGTTGCAGCTTGCCGGCGAGCTGTGCGGCGGCCGCCGTTTGATGCAGTTCGCTGAGCGTGGAGGCGAGATAAAAAGCGGTGATCTGGGCCTGGGGGCTGGCCGCGCCGAGTTGTTGCGTGAAATCGTCATGGACACCGGCGAGGATGGTCTCGGCATCGCGGTATTGGGCATTGTGATATTGCACGATGCCCAAGTTCGCGGCCGTGACGAGGGTGGCCTGGCCGTGCGGTCCATCGCGCTTTATGAGAATGTCGTGGGCGTCGCGCAGGCTGTGCGCTGCGTCGCTCCAGCGGTTCTCCTCGGTGTACAAATCGCCGAGTTCATTCTCGGCAACCGCGACGAAGAAATGATCGGGTCCTAAGGCCGTGCTCAGTTCCTGCAACGCGGCGCTCATGAATTGCTCCGCTTCCTGGTTCTTGCCGAGATGGCGGATGGCAATCCCGTAATCGATCCGGGCCTCGGCCCAGACGAGGGGCCCCACCCGCTGCGGCGGATAGGCGGGCGTGACCAGGTCCCGCAGGATGGCTTCGGCCTCGACCTTGCGCCCAAGGCGCACGTAACACCAGCTGAGCGCATCGTGCAGGCGCAGCAGCAGCGTGTCGTTATCCGGGAAAACGACCGCTCGAATGCGGTCCGCAAGCGCATATTGTGTCGCTGCGGCAGCGGCATTCATCCGCAACTTATCGTAGCCCGCACGGGCCCAATGCGCCTGATAGGCGAGTGGCGTGTTCTCATCGAGGCGCGGGCCGGCCAGTCGGTCCGCGTTATCCAACATCGTTGCGGCCTCGTCCAGCCGGTTCGTCGCCACCAAAATCGAGGCGAGCTCATAGGTCGCGATCAGCGTCGCCGTGCTGCCGGGGCCTTCGGCGCCGGTCAACAAATTGACGGCGCTGCGGCGGTATTTCTCCGCGACAGAGTAATCCGCGAGTCCAAAGTAAGCACTGGAGAGTGCCAGTTCGATGCTGGCTTTGGTTTCCGGGGCGTCAGCGAAGCGTGTGTCCACCGTCGCCGCGGAGCGGGCGAGCACGTCGCGCATGCTCGGGTTGTGGGCGCCGCCGGGACCTGCGGGATCGGCGGCGCCCAGCAGGTCGTCCGCGAGGAATCGACTGACTTCGTCGGCGCGGGCCGCGGCTCGATCGGCCCGTCGTGTGGCGCTCTGCGACTCCAACAGCGCGAGTCGTTCCCGGCGATACAGGCTCACGCTCACCAGGAGACCCAAGACCATCGCAATCAGCGCGGCGAGTACCCACGGCCGACGGGCGTGCCAACGTTCGAGCGCCTGCTCGGCGCTGCGGGCTCGCGCGAGCGCGGCTTCGGTGTCGCGCAATGTATCGCGCCGTGCGCCCAAGCTGCGCAGACGCGCGGTCAACTCGGGTACGTTGTTCAGCCGCTTCGCGGGGTCGCCATGCGTCGCGGCGCCGATATCAGCGGCGAGTAGCGGGTCGCCGATCTCGTTCTCCCAGCCGGGGGCCATCGGGCGGCGCACATCCGCCACCAGCAGCTGGTACAGAATGAGTCCGAGCGCATACACATCGCTCTGGATGGTCGGCGCCCGCCCGGCGATGATCTCGGGCGCGAGATACAGCGGTGTGCCCGAGCCCGGATCTTGGACCACGGTCATGCCGAGCTGGGTGATGCCGAGCTCCGCCAATCGGCCGGGTTCGAGAAGCCGGCCGCTGCCGAAGTCGATCAGCCGAACCTTGGGCCGTGCCCCGGGCGGCGCCGAGACGAGGACATTGGTCGGTTTGAGATCCTTGTGCAACACGCCGACGGCATGTGCCGCGGCCACGGTGTCGGCGATCTGGAGGAATACGGCAAGGCGGTCGTCGCGCGAAAGCGCTGCCAGCGCTCCGTCGGTTTGTGCCCAGCGCACCAGATTCGGGCCGCCGTATTCGCTCTCGAGATAGTAGGGTGAGGTCTCGAAGTTCCAGTCCAGGATCCGGACCAGGTCGTCGCGTTCGCCCAAGCTCTCTCGCAGCACTCGATAGAGGGTCGCCTCACGCTTGAGTGTGCTGACGCGCTCGGCATCGTGACAGAACTTGAAGACGCACAGTTGGCCGGTCTTCGTGTCTTTCGCCAGCCAGACTTCCGAGTCGACCGACACGCTCAATTGGGATTGCAACGTGATCCGCTCGCGCCCGGGCACCGGTTCGCCGGCCTCGAGGTCAAGCCGGCTGGCAAAGCGCGCACCGACCGCGGTTCGTTCCACCGGTCCCTCGAACCGATAACCGGTCCGCGGCAACGTGACGATGCGACCGCCCTCGCGTTCGCCCAATGCCTTGCGCAACTTGGCAACGGCATTGGTCAGCACCTGGTCGACCGTGACCCGGCCCGCCCAGACGGCACTGTACAAGTCTTCGCGCGATACGGCCTTGCTCACCTGCCGTAGCAGTACGGCCAGCACTTGTAGCGGTTTTTGTTCAAGGTCGACCGCCAGGCCGCTGACCGTCAAGGTAAAGCGCGATTCATCGAATTCGGCGACACCGAATCGATACCGATAGAGAGTCGTTTCGGAGCGAGCGGTCGAAGTCATCGATCGGGACCATCCGGGTCGTCCGCACTTGTTGCGGGCGATTGTAGCGGGCGATCGTGACGGATGTGCGATGTAAGCGCATGACGACGCCGCGCGGCGGACCCAAGGCATTCATTCGACGCTCGCCACCGTGCCGTTCATGAAGATGATCTTCATGTCGGGATAGGTGTAAATTTTCTTGGCACCCAGATCGATGATGCGGGTGGGATTGCCCAACGCGGCCGTCACGGTGTCGATCGATTGGCCCAACGCAATGGTCGGCGGCGAGCCCGCGCTCGCGCTGGAATCCGAAGCGGCTGCCGCGACCGCTTCGTTTTCGGCCTGGTCCGCCGCGCTCGCCTGCTGACTGATTTCATCCTTGGCGCTCGCATCGGGCGGGGGCGCGCCGGCCGCGAATGCCGCGGGCACCGCCGCCCCGCTCGCGCCCGCCGGCGCGGCCGGCAAGCCGCCCTTGCCCTGTTTCTTCTGCAATTCCGCCAAGCCATCGTCGACTTGTTCGCGCATGTGGTTTTCCATGTCTTGCAGATCCGAGACCGGCACAGTGACGGTCTGTGCCAGGCCGCACTCCTTGCCGCCCTTGCTCGCGAGCACGGTGGCGCTGAGCGAGTCGGCGTTCGCCGGGAGTGGTCCCAAGAGCTTCACCACATCGCCTTGGCTGAACGCGCATTCCTGCCCCGAGGCCGCGACCAGATCGAGATCCGTGCCCGCGACCAGCACATGCGGCTGATTGTCGGCCAATAATTGCGCAATGCTATTCGCCGACGGATCGCTATCCTTCTGTGCTGCGTTCGCTCGAGCCTCGTCGCCCTCGCGCTGCACCATCGCCTTGATCTCGTCGGTGACGGCCTGCTTCACCTCCGGGTTCATCGGCGTTGCGGCCAGTGCGGCCGCCTGCGCGGGTTCGACGAGGTGGTCGGTCAGCCATCGGGTCGCGCTGAGCAAGGACGGGCCCTCGAGCCATGGAGTCGCGTCGGCGCTGGCGGCACCCGCGTCATAGGCCGCTGCCAGGCTGGCGGCGAACACGAAGTCCGCGAGCCAAAACGCTGGCGCGGGATAAACCGGGTAGGGTGCATAGTAGGCGCCGTAATAACCGTACCAGGGCGCGCCGCCCCATCCCCAGGCATAGGGCACGGGTGCTGCCCACGGCGCATAGGCATAGCCGTAGAACCCAGAGGGGTAGAACCGCGCCGGCGCATACACGTCGAGGTAGCCGCCGTGATAGGGATAACGGCCGTAGAAGCGATCGTAGGCACGGCCATGTTCATAGTAGGTGCGATGACCGAACTCATGGCCGTGGAAATTGTACGGATGTTGTACGTAACCGCGGCCGCCGCGATCCGCAACGATGCGGGTGTGGTCGGGCCGTTCCACCTCGACGCGTCGATTGCCACTCAAGCCGTGATGGATGTCCATGCCACGCTTCGGATCGTGAATGTCGCTGCGAGTGCCGTCGGCGCGAGTGCGCACCGCAGCGCCATTCGCGGCGTGCAATTCGTGGCTACCGCTCGGAGCCGGGTGTGCGCCGAACGATGACGCTGCGCCTGGATGCGGGCCCGCCGTTGCCGCGTGCGCCAGCGCGCCGCCCGGCGCCGCGTTGGTCCGGGCAGCGCCCGGCGTGGTGAGGTGCGCGCCACTGGTGGTGATCGGGCTATGAGCGGCACCCGCCGAGGTGGTCGTCAGGCCATGCGCGCCGGGCGCGCTCGTCGTTGGCCCGTGCGCCGCGGCGGGTGAGGCGGTGGTCGGGCCATGCGCCGGTGCCGCGGCGGCCGGCCTCGCAGCAGGAGCGGGTGCGGACTTCTTCGGGGGTTCGCCGCCTTGGACGGCCGCTAGACCGGCGAGCATGACGAGAGTGCACAGCAACGAAGCATGGCGGGTCCGCGCGAGCATTCGGTGGGCTTTCATGGGCTGTCTCCAATGACTACCTGACGACTCATTTGACGTCGACGACTTTGTTTTGAACGAACGTGACTTTCATGTCGGGGAAAACGTCGATCTCCTTCGGACCGAGCTGCACGACTTTGCTGGGCACGCCGAAGGCGGCGATCACTTGATCGCGGGTTTGTCCGAGCGCGATGGTCTTCGTTTCCGGTGCAGGCGCCGGTGCCGCCGCCTGAGCCGGGGCCGACCCTTGCGGCTGGGCAGAGCCCTGTTGTTGCGCAGCGTCCCCCGCATCGATCTTGAGCACTTCCCCGACAGTGCTCGCCACGTCGTCCGCCGAGATCACCGCGCCCCTCGCGAACGGGAAGTGCAGAGTCGCGTGGTAGCGTTGATCCTTGATGGGATCGCTGATGAGACTGAAGGTGACCCCATCGGGACGCGTGTCGATCTTCGAGACCCAGAATTTTTCCCCGCTCACGAACTCACGCGTCGCGCCCGCGGCGGCGGTCGCCGCCGTGGCCGCGCTGTTGTTGGCGAAGGGATTCAAGCTGTTGAAGTGGCTCATGGCCTTGACGAGACTGGCCGCGCCGGCGAGTCCGCCCTGAGAAATCCTGCCATCCCTATAGGAATTGGGCGTGGGTATCGGTTGATCGACCTGATCCATCAGCAGATGGTCTTTCTGGAGCACCAGCACGGCGCCGGCGGTGACGATGTCGGTGCCGTCCGCCGTGGGCTTGGTGGTTTGGTACAACTCCAATAGTTGTTTTTCGATGTCCTCGACGGGTACGGGCGCTTGGGCGCCGGCGTCGAGTGAACGCAGTGCCAACGCGGTGAGCAACACCACGGTTGGAACGTTCGACCGGAGAAGTCTGGTGATGCCTTTCATGTGCGTGTCTCCGCGTGCCCTGGGCGACGAAAACTAGCAAACGACCGGGCTCTGCATCAGCCGGCAAATGTCACGGATTTATAACGTTTCTCGAAAGCCCGTTCCGAAGGGCGCTCGGCGTGGCGTCAAGCCGGCTCGAGAAGCGCTGTGCTGCGCGTTCGCAGCGACGCATCAGCCGCATTACGCAGGATGCCATCCAGGATATCCGGAATTTCGAACACCGCCCGATTCTCGATGCGGGCGACGTTGGCCCGCAGTTCGCCCAGGCGGGCGATGACGTCGGTGACGCCGCCGCGGATCGACTTGAAAGAGTCCAGGACGATTCCGACCCGGTGCTCCTCGACCCAGGTCGCGTTGTAGCGCTCCTGCGGCATGGTCCAGGTGTTATTGACGACGATGACCGGCAGGCCCTGTTGGATGGCCTCGCTGATGCATCCCGGTCCCGGCTTGCCGATGAAGAAATCGCTCAACTGCATGAGATCGCGTATTTTCGGTGTGAACCCGAGGACCAATCGTGGCGCGCGCGCCGGCATCGCCGCCAGGCGCGCGGCGAGTGCGGCGTTATGTCCGCAGATCAGAATGAGCTGGGTGTCGGTGAGGCGCCGCGCGATGCCTTGCATGGCTCTCGAGCCGTGACCTCCGAACAGAACGATGCCGGTTGGCCGGTCGGGATCGAGATTCAGCTTGGCGAGTTCCGCGCGCCGGTCCACAGGCGACTCGCGATAAAAGTCCGGCCGCACGATCATTCCCGACGTGGCGTGGACCCGGCCGCCGTCATAACCCATGGCGAAGGCCTGACTCACCGCCTTGCGCGTGCCGCAGATCAGGTGCTGGGCCTGATTCGGCTCGATCCAGAAATGCGGCGGCAAATCGGCAAAGTCGGTGAGCACGGTGACGTAGGGGACGCCCGGTCGGGCTCGGCGCAGGCCTTCGTACATGGCGCGATTGAAGTTCGGAATCAATGAGACGACCATGTCTGGTTTGGTGCGTCGCCAGTAGCGCCTGAGTCGTGCCACCATGGCGGGATGGGCCAGCCGGATCATGGCCTGCAGGAATTTGAGCTCTTGGGACAGGCCCAAGCTCCAGCCACGGGCCAGGCGCGTGTTGTACAGATCCTCGGGTTTGATGCCCATCGTTCTGAAGAAAATGTCCTTCGGGTCCAGGACTTCCATCAAATTGATGCGCCTCACCTGCCAGTTCCGGCCCTGATCGTGAATGACGGTTTCGAGGGCGTTGGCGGCGGACCGATGGCCGCCGCCCGCATTGAAGTAGATCAGGTCGATGATGGGCGTCGGCATCGGGGGGTCATGATCTTGTTGGGGGGTACTACAGCCAGTGCTATTTCATGCCAGCCGGCGAATTTTGAACCGTCAATGTGACGAGAACGTTGCGGGCGGTGGCTCTGTGCCTGGCGACCGGTCTGTGCCTATAATCGGCCGCCCGAAGCCGGAGGACCCCCACACCATGAACGCCAGCTTGAATCCCGTGACCATCGATGGTGGCGAGGCCGCCAACGGTGCCAGGGCGAGTCGCGATGCGGCGACTCAGGCGCGGATCGACCTGGCCGCCTGCTATCGACTGGCGGCGCATTTCGGACTCAACGAGGGCATCGACAATCACCTGACGATGCTGGTGCCTGGGCATGCGGACCGCTTCTTCCTCGCACCCTTCGGCTTGCATTGGTCCGAGGTGCGGGCCAGTGATTTCATGGTCATCGATTTCGACGGTCGGATGCTCTCCGGGCGCGGTCCGGTCGAGGACACGGCACTCTATATACATCTACCGGTGCACAAGCTCGCGCCGCAGGCTCGGGTGGCATTACATACCCACATGCCGTATGCGACAGCGCTCAGCATGCTCGAGGATCCGCGGCTGGTGATGGCGCATCAGAATGCCATCGGTTTTTACGATGACATTGCCTATGAGGCGCCGTACGGCGGCCTCGCCTACGATGCCACCGAGGGCGAGCGATTGGCCCGAGCGTTGGGCTCGAAATCGACGCTGCTCATGCGCAACCACGGCGTGCTGGTGGTCGGCGAATCGGTACCTCAGGCATTCGAGCGACTCTACTTTCTCGAGCGCGCCGCGATGACGCTGGTGTTGGCCCTGTCGACCGGTCGCCCGCTGAATCCGATTCCGGAGGCGGTGGTCAAGTCGACCGTCGCACAAATGGCGGGAGAGGGCGGACTGGTGGGCGGCCGCAGCCGGCCGGACCTGCATTTCTCGGCCCTCAAGCGCATGCTGGATCGAACCTCACCGGATTACGCGAGCTGATCGCCTCGACGACAGAGTCGGCCTTGCCGACCCGCACGGCGCTGCCCGTGGTGTTTCTGCTCGCGATCGTGCTGTTCATCAACTACGTGGATCGCGGCGCGCTGCCCACCGCCGCGCATCTCATCCAGGATGACCTGCATCTCGATGCCGGCCAATTGGGCTGGTTGTTCTCGGCGTTCTTCTGGACGTATGCCCTCGCTCAGATTCCGATGGGCTGGCTGGCCGAGCGCTACGGGGCGCATCGGGTCCTCGCGGGAGGGCTCGCCCTGTGGGCAGTGGCGACGGTTTGCGTCGGATTCGCGCATACCTTTGCCGTGCTGTTGGGGCTGCGCCTGCTGCTCGGCATCGGCGAGAGCGTGGGCTTCCCGTGCGTCGCGAAACTGGTCGCGGCGGTCGTCCCGGTCAAGAGTTTGGGCATGGCCAATGGCATCGTCGCGTGTGGTTATCTGTTCGGGCCGGCGGTGGGGACTTACGCCGGCGGCCTGGTGATGGCGGACTACGGGTGGCGGGCAGCCTTCGTGCTGTTCGGGGGATTGTCGCTCGTGTGGCTGATTCCCTGGTTGCGGGTCCGGCTGCCGCAGCGTGCGGTGCGACGTTCCGATGGCGATACACCGAACCTCGCGACCGTGCTCAAACAGACCTCTCTGTGGGGTACGGCGCTCGGTCTGTTGTCGAGCAACTACGTATTCTATTTCATGCTCACCTGGATGCCTTATTACCTCGTGCGCGAGCGCGGATTTTCCACCGAGGACATGGCGAAGCTCGCCGGCGCGGCGTATGTCATCAATGCGCTGTCCGCCATCGCGGCCGGATGGGTGATCGACCGGTTGATCGTGCGCGGCAGTTCGGCCAATGCCGTGTACAAGGTGATGATGGCCCTCACACACCTAGGATTCGTGGCCTGCATGGTGGCCATGGCGGTGGGTTCGAGGTCGGTGGCGCTGGCGGCGATGTTTCTCTATCAAATGCTCTGCGGCATCCAGTCGCCGGGGGTGTATGCCGTGCCGCAGATCCTCGCGGGTCCACGCGCCACCGGTCGGTGGGTCGGGGTCCAAAATTCCGTCGGCAGCTTCGCGGGTGTGATCTCGCCCGCGGCGACCGGCCTCATCATCAAGTACACGGGCGCGTTTACGGCCGCTTTTCTGCTCGCCGGTGCGGTGAGCCTGTTGGGACTCATCGGCTGGATATGGATGCTGCCGAAACTCAAGGCCATCGACTGGGAAGACGACGCCGAGGCGCCAGGTCGCGTGGTGGCGATCGGCGGCTAGGCCGCGCGGCGCGAATCACCAATTCGGGTTCGGCAGTTCGGCGAACACCTCTTGGAGCGCGTAGCCCCAGCGGGTGCGGATCATCTTGAAATACTCGTTGTCGAGGTCGATGCTGATGTGGGTGGCGAGCTTGAACTCATCTCGGCGCACGATGGCCAGATCGAGTGGTGGACCGACCGACAGGTTCGAGCGGATGGTCGAATCCATGGAGACTAGCGCGCACTTGGCGGCCTGGGCCAGGCTGCTGCTGCGGGAGATCACGCGGTCGATGATGGGCTTTCCATACTTGGACTCGCCGATCTGAAAATACGGCGTGTCGACCGACGATTCGATGAAATTGCCCGCCGAGTAGATGTGGAACAGCCGCGGCTCTTCGCCGTTGATCTGCCCGCCCAGGATAAACGTGGCGTTGAAATCGTGACCATGCTCTTTAAGCATGTCCGCGTCCCGATCATGGATCTCGCGCAGCGCGTCGCCGACCACCCGCGCCGCGTTGAACATGTTGTTCGCCCGGAAGATGCGCGATAGTTGATCGGAGTGGGCGGGCACTTCGTGGAGCAGGTTCACCACCGCCTGTGTGATGGCCAGATTGCCGGCCGACATCAGCACGAGGATCCGGTCGTTGCTCCGCTGGAATGTGGCCATCTTGCGGAACGTGTTGATCTGGTCGACGCCGGCATTGGTCCGCGAATCGGACAGCATAACGAGCCCGGTATCGACGAGCAGGCCGACGCAATAGGTCATGGGCCAAATTCTATCACTGCTGCTGCTGTTGGGCCGACTCCGCGACCAGCACATTCGCCTCCATTTTCTCGCCGCCGCCGCCCTGCCGCACCCCACGCACCGGCGCGGCATCGAGATAATCCCGCCCCACCGCCAGGCGGCAATAATTGCGCACCGCAGGACGTTTGTGAGTTACATCGATACTTTGCCAGCCGATCTCCGCACCGAGCCAGACATCCACCCAGGCATGACTCGCCGCATCGCTGGTATCTCCGGTGTACAGGTATCCGCTGACATACCGTGCCGGTATCCCGATGGAACGCGCCGAGGCCAAGTACACATGAGCGTGGTCCTGGCATACGCCTTCGCCGCTCTTGAACGCGACCGCAGCGCTATCGCGGACGTCGCTGGTACCCGACTTGTACTTCACCGCATCACAGACGGCTTCGGACAGGCGCTCGGCACGCAGCCGGGGATCGGAGATCTCGGCGAGTGCCTGCTGGGCGAAGGCGCGCAGTTCATCGTTGGGAGCCGTCAGCGTGGTCGGCGCGAGGTAGGCCAACGGCGACAGCGGCCCATCGTCTTGGCGGCCTTCCGTGTCGGCCGTTTCTACCACGCCATGCACCACGATCTGGATCTCGCGGTGCGGCTCCTCGATGGTGAGCAGATGCGAAATGTTGCCGTATGGATCGACCTGTTCGACCCGCCGTCCGGGCGCCGTGATCGACCAGCTGAGCGCGCGCTGACTCAAGTCACGGCGCGGTGTCAGGTGCAGGCTCTGCACGCTGTATTTCACCGGCCTTTCGTAGCGGTAGCGGGTCTCGTGCCGAATGTGCAGTTGCAAGTTTAAGCCTCCGCGGGGGGAACCAAGAAGTCATAGGCGATCCGGTCGCCGAGATCGCGCACCTTGCCCAGGAACTGGCCGAGAAATTCAGGTAAACCGAGCTCCAGAATGTTTTCCATGCGCGTGAAGTGCAGCATGGCATGCATTTCGCCGGCCCGGCGTTCCGTTTCAGCCGAATGTTCGTTCGTGACGGACCGAAGATTCGAGTACACCTCCTTGCAGCAGCGCAGCAGGGAGCGCGGCATGTCGTCGCGCAGAATCAGCAACTGCGCCACCTTCACCGGGGTGATCACGTCGCGATAGACACGTCGGTAGACCTCGAAGGCCGAGAGCGCGCGCAGCAACACGCTCCAGACGAAGGGGTCCGGCACCGAGCCCGCATCCGCGCCCGGGCGCAGGTCGGTTTGATGGGCCGTGAGAATCCGTGCCGTGCTGTCGGCGCGCTCGAGGAAGGTGCCGATGCGGGTGAAATGGAAGGCTTCGTCGCGCAGCATCGTACCGATGGTGACGCCGCGCGTCAGGTGCGAACGCTCCTTGACCCACTCGACGAAGGTGCCGATATCGGCATGCGGGGAGCGCGACACCAGGGTCCGGGCATCGAGCCAGGTGGAGTTCAAGGTTTCCCACAGTTCCGAGGTGAGCGAACCGCGCACGGCGCGGGCATTCTCGCGGGCCGCGCGCAGGCAGCTCACGATGCTGCCGCTGTACTCGCGGTCCAGGCTCACGAATTCGAACACGGCGCGTGGCTCGATGGCCTCGTACCGCTCCCGATAGGCGTCTTCCATGTGCAACGCCGTCATCGTGGCCTGCAGGGATTGCGCCAGGGTGGCGTCGTCGTGCGGTAACAACGACATGCGGTAGTGCGCATCCACCAGGCGCGCGAGGCTCTCGGCTCGTTCGATGTAGCGGGACATCCAGTACAGGTGATCGGCGGTACGGCTCAGCATCTAAGCCTCCAGCACCCAGGTGTCCTTGGTGCCTCCGCCTTGGGAGGAATTGACCACCAGGGACCCCTCGCGCAGCGCCACCCGGGTGAGGCCGCCCGGTACGATGGTCACGTCGCGGCCCGACAGCACGAAGGGGCGCAGATCGATGTGGCGCGGCGCCAGGCCCTCGCCGGAGAAGGTCGGGCAGGTGGACAGCGCCAGGGTGGGCTGGGCGATGTAGCGCTCCGGGGTGGCGATGATTTGCTGCCGAAAGGCTTCGATTTCGGCCTTGGTGGAGGCCGGTCCGATCAGCATGCCGTAGCCCCCGGCGCCATGCACCTCCTTGACCACCAGTTCGGGCAGGTGCGCCAGCACATACGCGAGGTCGTCCTTCTTGCGCAACATCCATGTGTGGACGTTGCCGATGATGGGTGACTGACCCAGATAAAAACGGATCATTTCCGGTACGTACGGGTAGATCGACTTGTCGTCCGCCACGCCCGTGCCGATGGCATTGGCGATGGTGATGCGGCCGGCGCGGTAGGCGGTCAGCAGCCCCGGCACTCCGAGCATGGAATCGGGACGGAACACCAGGGGGTCGAGGAAGTCGTCGTCGATTCGGCGGTAGATCACGTCGACGCGTTGGGGGCCTTGGGTCGTGCGCATGAACACGGCTTCGTCGCGCACGAACAGGTCCTGGCCTTCGACGAGTTCGATGCCCATCTGTTGCGCGAGAAAGGCGTGTTCGAAGTAGGCGCTGTTGTGGGCGCCGGCCGTCATCAGGACGACGGTGGGATCGGCGACACCGGTGGGGGCGACGCTGCGTAAATTGTCGAGCAGCACGTCGGGATAATGGTCCACCGGAGCCACCCGGTGCGAGGAGAACAGTTCGGGGAAGAGCCGCATCATCATCTTGCGGTTCTCGAGCATATAAGAGACGCCGGACGGCACCCGCAGGTTGTCTTCCAGCACGCGGAACTCGCCGGCGTCGTCGCGCACGATGTCGATTCCGGCGATGTGGGCATAGATTCCGCCGGGGACATCGACGCCTTGCATCTCCGGGCGGTACTGGGAGTTGCAGAGCACCTGTTCCGGGGGGATGACACCCGCCTTCAGGATCTGTTGGTCGTGGTAGATGTCATGGATGAAGGCGTTGAGCGCGCGGACCCGCTGCTTCAAGCCACCCTCGAGCCTAATCCACTCCTCGAAGGGCATGACCCGGGGCACGATATCGAAGGGGATCAAGCGCTCGGCGCCTTCCTCCTGGCCATACACGGCAAACGTGATGCCTACCCGATGAAAGAGAGCGTCGGCCTCGGCGCGCTTTTGCGCCAGGCGCTCGGCGGGCTGTTCCCCGAGCCAGTGGTCGTAGCTGCGATAGTGGGGGCGCGTGGCGCCATCTCCGACATACATTTCATTGAACGGTTTATTGCCCAAAACGTCCCCTTGTGACTCGATAAAGCAGATTCCATGCCTAGGGGCGCCGCCGCCCCGCCAATCATGGACTTACAAATACTGCGCTGCAACGTTGCACCCTATTGAGGCGCCGATCGGACGTCCGCTTGCCACTGCTCCCCTAAATGACGCGCCGATGCCTGGATAGTGCCACTATCCGGCCGGGTACCAACATACTCCTTGGGGGGGAAGTTGGGGCGGGCTGTGGTCAATGGCGTACTAGGTCGGATCACCGGTCGGCAGCTAAGGCGAAACGCGGACGGCATTCGAGCTGGGGCTCCCTGCTTACTGCTGTTTGCTCGATGAACACCCGGGATTTGAGAAACGTGTGTGCCACTCGCGTGAAACGGCTTGAGTAATAGCAGCCAAGATGCGTCAACAACATCAATGAGCTTTGATTGGCATGCCCGACCTGAACTTCATGTCGAAGCGGGGCAGTCCCTTATTCACTCTTATCAAGAAGCCCACTAGAATAACGGGCTAGCCGCAAGGTTGCCATCGCTTTGGTTGATCGGTTGATTTTCAAAATAGACTGGTCTGACGAATCAACCTTTTTGAAGGAAGGCTTACTTCAAGAATACAGTCATTCAGCATCCAATATTGCGCTGCCGACTACCGCGTTTGCTAGGTTCGACACACTGTATTCTCAACGAAGAAGATTAAGCAGAGCATAAGTGCAACACGAACTTATTGAAGACTCCGACAAGTCGAACCCAATAGACGTGCGTGAGGTCGCGCGGAAAGCGCTATCGCGGCTTCTTGAGCCGCTGGCAGGATTCGTGCTGGATTCTGGTTTGAGTACCGGCGACTTGAATTCCATCTTTCGTGAGGCAGCTGTAAAGAGTGCGGCGGCGAAACAGCTTGATGATGCCAACAGAATCAATATCTCTGGCATCGCTGCGACAACGGGAATACCTAGAGCTGAAATCTCGAGGATATTGAAAGCCCCGCAAAAGCGCTCTGAGAAAAACATTGACAGCCAACAAAAGACGACGAACCGCATTCTCGCGGCATGGCATGAAGACCCAAGGTTTACAGCCCCCTCTGGGCAACCTGCGGAGTTGAAGATCTATGGCCGTGGGCAGAGCTTTGAATCACTGGTAAAGAAATATGGACGTGGAATTCCTGTCCGTGCCGTTTTGGACGAGTTGTTGCGTGCTAGTGCCATTGAGGTGTTGCCAAGTCAAAAGATTCGAGCCAAAGCATCAATGGCCGTCTACCGTGGGATGAGTTCGCGAGCGGTGAAAGCCTTTGGGGATACTGCAAGTGAATTGCTCTCGACGATGCTGCTCAACATGCGAAAGCCCGAAGCCACTAAGTTTATTGCCAATGTTTCTGACGCATCAGTTTCATCAAGTTTCCTTCCGTTGTTTCGTAAGGAAATATCAAGTAAGAGCGCTGATTTCCTCGCTGATGTTCAAGAGAGCTTGCACCAAAAACCGCCGAAGCACGCTGCAAAGCAAAAATTGAAGTCTCTGGCTCGGGTGAGCCTAACAGTGTTCTATCACGAGTCGCTCGATACGGGTGGCCGTAGTAGCCCGCGTGTCGCCAGCAAGCGGCGGAACTTTCGACGCGAAAGTTAGTTTAGGGTTCGACAACCGAGAGGTAGACGCCGATCGAGACTTTTGTCGTCTTTCTCTTTGTGGTTCGTTTTGTTGGTTTGGCCTTTTCCTGACGAACCAACCAGTTATCAAAGGATTCCAAGAACGCTTGTCCTTGACGCTTTGCTCTGATTTTTAATTCGGGGATCTTCCGAATATCGAAGTCGTTTCTCTGAGCTATACGATGAAATAGTTGATTCGAATTGGAAGGTTCGCTATCAAGATTATGCCGAAGTGTCCGGATGAAACCATCGAGCGCCGCGAGAGTATGTTGAATGGCCAGGCTTTTGTCTTCATATGCCGGAAAAGCTCTCATGTTCACTTTAGCGAGATCGTCGACAATCGATATGACGCCCAGCCGTGTAAGTTCGCCTTTAATGTAGTCAATGTTCAATGTAGGCATTGAAATCCGCGCCAAGCTTTCGAGCGAGGGTCGGCGCCCCTTGATCTTAATTGACTTAGGATTGCCATCGTCATCTATATAGTGCGGATTTTGATGCCAATGGGTGAGCAATTCGCCGAACTCCGTTGGCAGCGGATACAAGCTGCTTGAATCGCGATCGATGCTCCCCGGCGAAATCTCCGATAAGGCGGGTCGTGGAACGTCGATACCGAGATGTGCGAAAAGATCGAATAGATGATCGACGACTTTCTGTACGTTCAGGTTCTCCTGAATCAAGGTGTTTCGCGGTCTTGCTCTCTCTACCTTTGAGGGCTTGGTTTTCCCTGCGGCGACCTTCATTGCGGGTTCTATCTATCCTCGTGGTTAGGGATACTCCAAATGCGTAAGAGGCCCTGCAGCCGCTTGACAGCCGCCATCAAAGTCTAAGTTTAACAGCCATATCCTGACTAATTTCATTATTCCAGGACATGTGAATGCGCTTGAGGGGTGGTTACCCGCGCAATATGTAAAACCAGCGCTCCGTTCCGGTACGCTCTAAGTCGTTCCTTTAAGGGTTCGTCGGTAACACACTGGTCTGGGCGATGCCAGCCGGATATCTCGTAATTTTCTCCAGAATTGCGCACTGGTGCAACATTTTGCTTGTATTATGTTGCAAGTGCCGCAATCTGTTAAGAGCAACCTGCTCGCTGCGTTTCGACATCTTTTGAAGCCGTTAGTCCGACTGGCTATCAAGAATGAGGTGTCGTCGCGCGAGTTATCGGAAGTCTTAAAAAGTGTTTTTGTGGGCGTAGCAAGTAAACAAATTGGGATGTCTGGCGGCGATCCGACCCCGGAGGCTATAGCAGTGCTGCTAAATGTTGATATCAAGGAAGTGAGCGAAGTGCTCGCCTCGCCCTTGGGAAACATTTTTGACTACGAGGAGCCGCAAAACACTCCCATGTCGCGGTTACTCGCGATTTGGCATACCGACCCACGATACAGCGGGCCCTACGGAGTGCTTGTTGATCTACCGTTTGTGGCAATGGGCGACGCGCCCGAGCGTCACGGTCTGTCATTTTCTGAGTTAGCGCGGCAATGCTGCCCGGGTATATCTCCGAAAGTCCTGCTCGACGAGTCGATTCGAACAGGATGTGTGGAGAGCGTTGGTAGCGGGTTCTATAGAGCCACGAAGAGATCGCATATTCCAGTTCCATTGAGCGAGTTCAGCATCGCTCATTTCGCGCATGTTGTGCACAACGTCTGCGAGACGTGCGAGCGTAACTTGCGTAGCGAGTCAGTGGGCGGGAACGGGCTTTTCGAGAGGGCGATTTTTACGGATAACCGTATAACGCGAGCGGACCTACGCGCGTTCGATAAGTACGTGCGTGAGCGAGGTCAGTTGTTCGCTGACGATATCGACATCTGGTTATCTTCTCGATCGATTCCAGAGGCCGGAAGCACGGATACGCTACATACAGGGATAGGCATCTATCACTACGTTGTCAATGACGACGACGAGAACGAATTCGGGCGATTAAACCAAGGCATAAATAAAGGGAAGGGATGAAGGATGAGGACCAATAGCGTTCGACTCGTTTTCCGTCTAGCGCCATCCGCGCTCTCGATCGGCTTGCTCACCTCTTTTTCATGTGGTCTTCAGGCTAGTGTTCCAATCGAAAGGTCTATCGCGAGTAGCGTGACGAGTTTTCAGTCGCTTGTGGACAGCGACTTGTTGGTTTTGGGGCCAGTCGAATCAATAAGCTTGGCTCAGTCGAAGATCTGTGTTCTAGGCCAGGTAATTGATTTAGATGTTGCACCTGAGACGCTTTCGGTTGGAGACCTTGTTGCCATTTATGGCACTTTGGAAGCTACGGGCGCTTACAAAGTAACGGCTTTTTCACATATCACATCTGCATATGTCGCCGGAGCAACGGAGCTGTTTTTGAAGGGCGCCGTCTCTTCTATTGATGCTGCATCTGGCACGCTGAAGATTGGAACCCTTTCTATCAACTATACCGCGGCATTGCATTCTCTCTCGGCGGATGCTTTTTCAGCGGGAGCGATCGCGGTTTTTAGAGGTCTGGAATTCTCCAAGATCGCGAGTCTGTACGCGACGAATGCCGCACTCTTGACACGTTCGGAAGGCCAAATCGTCGGCAATGCGCTCGAGACGCGCGGTCAGGTGGGCGGCAATGCGCTCGAGACGCGCGGTCAGGTGGGCGGCAATGCGCTCGAGACCCGTGGCCAGGTCGGTGGTAATGCGCTCGAGACGCGCGGTCAGGTCGGCGGTAATGCGCTCGAGACGCGCGGTCAGGTCGGTGGTAATGCGCTCGAGACGCGTGGTCAGGTGGGCGGCAATGCGCTCGAGACCCGCGGTCAGGTGGGCGGCAATGCGCTCGAGACCCGTGGCCAGGTCGGTGGTAATGCGCTCGAGGCCCGTGGCCAGGTCGGTGGTAATGCGCTCGAGACCCGCGGTCAGGTGGGCGGCAATGCGCTCGAGACGCGTGGTCAGGTCGGTGGTAATGCGCTCGAGACGCGTGGTCAGGTCGGTGGTAATGCGCTCGAGACCCGCGGTCAGGTGGGCGGCAATGCGCTCGAGACGCGTGGTCAGGTCGGTGGTAATGCGCTCGAGACGCGTGGCCAGGTGGGCGGCAATGCGCTGTAGACTCTCGGTCTAGTATGTGGCAACGCCATTTGATGTCTTGCGAAGCTCATCAGCAGAACTGCAGTGTGCTTTTCGTATCTGACGACAGAATTCAAGGGTTCAACTCGCCTCAAGAGAGACGCTCTCTATAGCCGTGTTGCTGTCTCCGCAAAGATACAGGGGCAGTCCGAAACGTGCCGAGAGATTAAGTAAAACTCTGAATTGCCGTGTTTCGCATTAATTACTAATTCTTGCGAACACTGCCTCGTGGAAAGCCTCGTAGCTATACCACTGTTCATATGCTTCGGATCGAGGCGGTTGTTTACCCAGCGACGAAAGCGATCAAATCTGTTCGGCAGATAGTGACTCCCATAGACAAATGGGTTCTGGCGCAGTCAATCCGAACTTGCGACGTATGCCAACTGAATTATGGATCCCTGCCTATGCTGCCGGTCAGACGCACTCTGAGTGTCTGTAGCAAAACAGTGTATCTTTTGCTCGTTGCATTATTCACGTTTATCTCGTATCAGCGTGCTAGGAGTTTTTTCCCCCTCTGCACTGATTGCCGTGAGTGTGATCATCGAATGACCCGGCTTCTTTAAATTGTTCCGAGCGATATAATTTAGATCTCATGCCCAACCCTCTCTCCTGCTGGCATTGCGGTGCATCGCTCTCTGCATTGAGTTTGCCGTTGCGTCGTTTGGATGTATGCAAGGCTTGCAACTCGGAGCTGCATGTATGTCGCCTATGCGTTGAGTACGACGTGAGCTATGCGAAGCACTGCAAGGAACCGACCGCCGAGGAGGTGCGCAGGAAAACCGAGGCGAACTTTTGCGATCACTTCAAGCCGAAGGTTGGTGCCTTCGTGCCGGTCGACACCACCGAACTCGTCAGGGCTAAGTCGGCCCTAGATGATTTATTCCGAAAAAAATAACGTTTCGCGTCGGCGCCGGGGTTCTCTGTGGCGCGATATGCCGCATTATCAGGGCGACTAATATTTAACTCGGGATCAAACTTGGATGGCGCTGTCAACCCGTCATAAGGAGGGGTGACCTCAATGGAACGAGTTGCTTCATCGCTTGCCCGACAACGCATCCCCGACATCAGCGCTACTCCTTATCTGCCAATGCATTGCGTAAATTGGCTAAGGAGTCTTCAGGGAAACCCTCATATTGGCATTAAGCATATGCGGTGCAGTTTTGTTGGCGTATAAGTTAAGTCAGTTCGAATCGTAGTCTCGCCGGAAACCAAAGGATGGCTGAAAATCCGGAACCTGAGCGCCTTACCGTCGGCCCAACGCGTCCGCTGGCCGGTGATGTCGTCGATGCGCTGCGCGAGGCAGTCATCGTCATCGATGCCGGTTCTCCCGGTCTTCCGTTGATTTTGGTCAATTCGGCAGCGCGTCGGTCCATGTTCGAAGACCCGTCCGCGGATGGGTCGGTCGATGCCTCTTTGTATGCGTTTTTGGGCGACGAAGCTCCGGCGGTGGTCGGAGCCGCGCTGCATCCATCCCATCGAGATGCTGGCACTGTAACGCGTTACCTCACGTGGCGGCTTCCTCGAGGCGTTGTGCAAATCTCGACCGAAATCAAGCTGCTCGAGTCCGAGGCAGGCAGTCAAAATCCGACCGTGATGCTGAAGTTCCTAGAGCCGGCACCGGACACCGGTGGCGCGTCCGGAGTGGTTAGACCGCTCGACCAGATGTCGGTGGGGCTGCTGCTGCTCGATAAAAATCTCATCGTGACGTTCGCCGACGGCAACGCAGCATGCGTCGCGGGCCAAACAGGCCGGGGGATGCTCGGCATGTCGTCAGACCGGGTGATTCCCATCTCGGCCATTGCACCAGAGGCATTCGATCGTGCCTTGCGCGGCCTGGTCGTGCGCGAGGGTGCCGTGGAGGTGGCGAGTCCGGGGTTTCCCACGCGCTGGTTCGAGGTGGAGATCCACCCTCTGATCGATACATCGGCGGTCGTCGGCCTCGCCCTGTTGGTTCGAGAGACCTCGGGTCTTCCCCAGCCGACCGACCTGCCTGTCGGCGGTGACCAACCGTCCACCACGAAAGCGGCGGATAATTTTCGCGGCCTCATCGCGGTCGTCCCGCGTGATGGAACGATCCAACTCGTCAGCGGCGGTGTCACCAGTGCGTTGGGTTTCGTCCCTGCCGATTTCCTGTCGAAGTCGATTTTCGCGTTCATGCACCCCGTCGATGGCGCGGATTTGGAGGGTCAATACGTCGATCTGTGCGCGGGGTCGATGGCCGCGTTTTCGCGCACGGTCCGCATGCGTCAGAAAAACGACCGCTATTGCTGGCTCGAGCTGACCTTTGTCGCCGCGCTCGACAACCCGCGAATCGCGGGGATCGTGGTCTACGCTCGCGACATCAGTCCACGTGAGCGTACGGAAGCGCGGCTCGCGCAGCGTGAGGAAATCTTCAAATTGGTTTCGGATGCCGTCAACGGTGTCATATTCGAATGGGACCTCTATCTCGGGATCGTGCATCGCTCGCGGGGCGTGAAGGACCTGCTCGACATGGACCCCAAGGATCTGGAGAAGGCCGGTGTGTGGACCTCGCTGATCCACCCGCAGGACAACGCGGCTTATCAGCGCCAGGTCGTGGCGGCGCTCGAGAGTGGACGCGGTTGGAGTGCCACCTACCGCATCCGCACCGCTCATGGCCAGTACCGCTCGGTCATGGAAAAAGGAATCATCCAGCGCAACACGCATGGGTATCCGATCCGGGTGATCGGTTTTGCGGTGGATGTATCGGAGATCAGACGGCTGACCGACCTGCTGGCCGAGGCGCAGCGCGTGGCGCAGATCGGCGGGTGGGAATACAGCTACGGCACCGCGGAACTCGAGTGCACCGAGGAGGCGTTTCGGATGCTGGAGACGACGCCGGCGCAATTCGAGGTGTCGGTTCCGTCGATGCTCGAGCGTTGCGCGCCATCGACCCGGACGCTGTTGGCGGAGGCCGTCCGCAACGCCGACGCCAGCGATGGCAGATTCGACCTGGAGTTCGAGGTGACGACCCTCAAACAGCGCTCGTGCTGGGTGCGCCTGGTCGGTCTGATCGAGAAGGTGGACGGCAAGCCGTTCCGGGCGTTCGGCTCGGTCCAAAACATCCAGTCGCAAAAACTGGCTCAAATCGAGCTCGAAAACCGCACCGATTGGCTCAAGTTGTCGATGGGCATGGCGGACTTGTACGCCTGGCGCTGGTACCGGACGTCCGATACCCTGGAGTTCGCGATCGTCGACGGTGAGATGGTCAATCTCCCCCGGATCTCGCCCGGCATGCGTAAATTCATGTCGCGGGTTCATCCGAAGGATCGTGCGGAATTACGCGATGCCATCGAACTCGCTTTTCAACAGCATACGGAGGTCAACGGCGAGTTCCGACTCAAGACCCGGGAGGGGCTCTATCGAGCGTATGCGGCCATTGCCAGGCCGTTGTACGACGCCGCGAACCAGCCGAACGGTCTGGTCGGCGTCACTCAAGACGTCACCGCTCGGCATGAGTCCCAAGCCCGGCTGCGGCGCTCCGAAGAGCTGCTCCGAACGACGACCGCGAACACCGCGGACACGCTGGTGCTGGTCGACAACGACCTGGTGATCCGTTTCATCAACCGAGACTACTCCGGCCTCACGATGGCACAACTGATCGGGCGCGAGGTGTCCGTCATCTTTCCGCCGGGTCGCCGCGAGAGCTTGCTCGCGAAATTGCGTCGGGTGTTGGCGACCGGCGAGACGGAGACTTTCGAGTTCGAATTCCCGCATGGCCCCAGCAAACAATATTTCGAGAACCGTGCGGTGCTCGTCCGTCAGGAAGGGATCGGAACCGGGATCTCGATCGCGGTACGCGACATCACCGAGCGCAAGCGCATGGAAGCGGAAATCCTCGACATATCGAACCGGGAGCGCCAGGCGATCGGTCGCGATTTACACGATGGACTGGGTCAGGAGCTCACCGGCGTCGCGCTCATGCTGCGCGGTCTCGCCACACGGATCGAGAGCGAATACCCCGAATCCAAGCAACAGGTCGAAGAGATCGTCGATCTGGTGAACCGTTCCATCGATACGGCGCGTGCTCTCGCCCGCGGGCTGTTGCCCGTCACCGCCGATGCGGGCGGGCTCAACGCGGCGCTCGGCGCCCTTGCCGAGCGCGCCCGCGAGATGTACGGCTTCGAGGTCAAGCTTCGGATCAACATTCGGCCGAATTGTCAGATGAGCGAGGCGGCCGCCAATCATCTGTACCGGATCACCCAGGAGGCTTTGACCAATGCCGCTCGGCATGCGCATGCGTCTTCGGTCGTGATTCAATTTCGTGCCAACACCCGAAAATTTCTGCTCCGGATCATCGATGATGGGATCGGGATCAGTAAACGAGGCAAGGATGGCTATGGGATGGGTCTTAAGATCATGCGTTACCGCGCGAGCATGATCAACGCCGTCATGGAGATTGCGGCCCATGATCCGCGCGGTACGGTCGTTTGCGTTACCGGCAAGCTGGAGTTCTCCATGAGCACGTTGGAGTCCGCCGATGCCACCTAAAGGAGTCGACACATGGCTGCTAGCAATACCTGGATTCGCACTTCGGTCTCCCAATCCGGCATGACCGGCAAACGCCGGGTTCGGCGTGTGCTGATCGTCGACGATCATCCGATCGTCCGGCAGGGCCTACGCCGGGTCATGGAAAACGAGGACGATCTCACGCTGTGTGGTGAGGCCGAGACGGCGCGCGATGCGCGCATCGCCATCAAGGACCTGAACCCGGATGTGGTCATAGCGGATATCAGCCTGCGGCAGGGCGATGGCATCGAGTTGGTGCGCGACGTGCGTGCGCATTATCCACACCTGCCCATTCTGGTGCTGTCGATGCATGATGAAACCATCTACGCAGAACGTATGCTGTCCGCCGGCGCGAATGGCTACATCATGAAACAGGCAGCCAGTGAACAGTTCCTGGTCTCGTTGCGGCGGGTCTTGGACGGCAACATCTACGTCTCTGAGGCCGTCGGCAACAACATGATCCAGAAATTCGCCACCGGCGGCTCCTACACGTCGGCCAATCCGATCGATAGGCTGAGTAACCGCGAGCTGCAGATTCTGCACATGATCGGCAAGGGAATGAGCACCCGCGAGACTGCCCATGCGCTCAATTTGAGCATCAAGACGGTGGAATCCCATCGTCAACGGATCAAGCGCAAGCTCAATCTGACGACTGGCACGCAATTGGTGCAATACGCGGTCAATTGGTTCACCGGACGCGAAGCCGGTAACTATCAGTTTGGTACTCCCGAGACGGTTCAGGAAGCGAGCAGCCCGTAGCGCAATACTGCCCCGCGGATGAAACAGGCTTCAAGTCCGGTTCTGATGCGCCGATACCAGGGGAGCAGCTCGTTGCCGGCGGAGTTTCACTGAAGTGTCCGATACGGAATTCGTGACCGCGATCACATCGCAGGCCCGGATCGCCATTCTCCTGGCCGAGGACGATGCGGTCACCCGTATGCTCATGACCCGCTTTCTCAACAAGGCGGGTTATGACGTCGATGCCGTGGGCGATGGTAACGAAGCCCTCGACAAGATGCTGAAGCGCTATTACCCGATCCTCATCACGGACTGGGAAATGCCGGGCATGGACGGGGTCGATCTATGCAAGGCCATGCGCAACATGCAGCTCGACGGTTATGTCTATGCGCTGCTGCTGACCGCCCGCGATGCCAAGGAACATATCATCGCCGGACTCGAGGCCGGTGCCGACGACTATCTCGTCAAGCCCGTGCATGAACCGGAACTGATCGCCCGGCTCAATGCCGGGCGGCGCATTCTCGATCTGGAACACTCGCTGCGGGCGGCCAACCAGCGCAATCGCATCCTCTCGATCACCGATGCGCTCACGGGGGCTTATAACCGCCGTTACCTGATGGAGCAGCTGCCCCGGGAAATCGACCGCTGTCGGCGTTACGCCTACGCGCTGTCACTCATCATGTGCGACATCGACCATTTCAAACGGATCAACGACGAAAAGGGCCATGCGGTGGGCGATGACGTGCTGCAGCAGTTCGTCAGTCGGGTGCAACGGGAAATCCGCTCCAATTGCGACTGGATTGCGCGCTATGGCGGCGAGGAGTTCGTGTTGGTGCTGCCCGAGACCGAATTCAAGGGCGGAATTTTCGTGGCCGAGAAGCTACGCGCGCTGGTGAGCGGATCACCCTTCATCACCCGGCTCGATCAGGTCCAGGTGACGGCAAGCTTCGGCGTGGCCTCGACGCCGATGGGGGGGCCGGATCTGGCGCTCAAAGCGGAGGCCCTCATCAAGACCGCCGATCAGCATCTGTATCGGTGCAAGGAAACCGGCCGCAATCGCTCGATGGGCTCCGAACTCGCCAACTCACTGGTTCAAGATACGCGCGCGAGTTGCTGATTCACGTCGTGGAGGCGTTCGCGCAGCTCGCCCACCAGGGTGTCGATCTCCGGTAGGGACTTCGTTCGCGCAGCGTGTTCCAGCTCCGAGGCCGTCGCACTCAAGAACGCCGCGTGGATGTTCGCGCTTGCGCCTTTGAGCGAATGCGCGCGGCGTCCGACCGTCTCCAAGTCCTTGGTTGCGAGGGCCTCCAGAATATCCGCCAGGCATCGATCGCCGCTGCTGACGAAGGTTGCGATCAGCTCCCGTTCGAATTCACGATCCCCCCCGGTCAGTTCATGGAGGGCATGAAGGTCAACGGCGGGAGGCTTCGGTACCGCGGTCAGATAGCGTTGCAAGCAACCCGCGAGCCGGGTGGTATCGAGCGGTTTGGCGAGATGCTCATCCATGCCCGCTGCGATGCAGCGCTCCCGATCTTCACTCAACACATTCGCTGACAGAGCAATGATCGGCATCCGCGGTCGCCCCTTCAGTGCCTCGGCCTCGCGGATGGCGCGGCTGGCACTGAAACCATCCATGACAGGCATCTGACAATCCATCAGCACGGCGTCGAAGTCGGTTTCGGCAATGCGCTCCAGGGCTTCGGCGCCATTGTTGGCAATGCTCACCTTGGCCGCGAGCTTTTCCAGCGCTCGCTGCGCCACTCGCTGATTGACCAGATTGTCCTCGACCAGCAGGATGTGGCGCCCGCGCAGCGTTGGCAGCACCGGCGGCGGCGCGAGTTCCGTCGATTCGATCCGCGCATGGCCATCCAACAACTCCGTGATGAGGCTTGCCAGCCGTGACGACCGCAGTGGTTTTGAACCGATCGCATCGGGTCGGTGGGTCCAGTTCTCGAGCGGGTGCTCGGTGCCGAACAGCGACATCAGGATGAACGGCAACTTGGCGTAGCGGGGGTCGCCGCGCAGCGCCGCGAGCAGGTCGAGTCCGCCACGCTCCGGCATGATTTCATCCGCGACCACCACATCCACGGCCGCGCCGCGGTCCAGTATCTGCAGCGCGAACTCGACGGTCGGAGCCGGTAACACCTCGAATTCGTAGTGTTTCAAACGGCGCACGAGGCTCGCGAGGCTGACCGCCGCATCGTCAACGACCAATACGGTCTTGCCGCGGCCCACCGGCGTGAAGACGGGTTGCTCCGCGAGCGCATCCATGGGCACCTTGACCCAGAAGGTCGAGCCTTGGCCGACGACGCTTTGGACTCCCACCGTGCCGCCCATCAGCTCGACCAAGCGCTTGACGATGGATAAACCGAGTCCTGAGCCGCCATAGTAGCGGGTCGTGGACGAGTCGATTTGCGAGAACATTTGGAACAGACGATCGATACGATCCGCGGGGATGCCGATCCCCGTGTCGGTGACGCGCAAGTTCAAATAGTGCTCGCCGGCCGATTCGGTTTGGGAAACCGACAGCACGACGTAGCCTTCGTGCGTGAATTTGATGGCATTGGCGACCAGATTCATGATGATCTGGCGTAGTCGCCCGGGATCACCCCGCAAGCGCAGCGGCATCGTCGCCATGTCGACGATCAGTTCGATGCCCTTGGCGGCGGATTGGAGGGCCATCACCGCGACGGTATCGTGAATGACCTCGCGCAGATCGAGTTCCACCCGTTCCACGTCGAGGCGACCCGCTTCGATCTTCGACAGATCGAGCACATCGTTGATGAGTTGGAGCAAGGCGGCCGCACTCGAACTGATGACGTCGACATATTCGCGTTGGACGGAATCGAGACGGGTTTCGGCCAGGAGTTCCGACATGCCGATGATGCCATTCATCGGCGTGCGAATTTCGTGGCTGACGTTGGCGAGAAAGCTGCTCTTCGCGCGATTGGCCGCCTCGGCGGCGAGTTTGGCGTCGATCACCGCCTGTTCAGCGAGCTTGCGATCGGTGATGAGCTGTATCGAACCGGCGAGCCACGTGGCCTTGCCGGCGCTGTCACGTTCGGCCTGACCGCGCAGGCGCATCCATTCATAGTGCCCGGCCTTGTGCGCGAGGCGCATGTCCAAGTCGAGTATGCAGTCTTGTTCGAGATGCATGGCCACGGCGGTGGTGACCGAGTCGAGATCGTCGGCGTGAATCAGCGCTTTCACGCATTCCAAGGAGTGCTTCAGCTCGCCGACATCGTAGCCCAACAGTTCCTCGAAGCGCGGTCCCACCCACGCGGTGCCGGCGCGAACATCGAGTTCCCAGACGCCGTCGCGGGTGCCGCGCATCGTGCGTGCCAAGCGCTTCTCGAGCAGATCGAGCGCGGCTTCCGTGTGCTTGATGTGAGTGACGTCGACCAGCGAGCCGGTGATCCGGGACAGTTCACCGTTGCGGTCATGCTCACAGGTGGCCTTCTCCGAGATCCAGCGCTCTTGGCCATCCGCCCCGATGACCCGGAATTCGCAGTGGTACGACGGGTTCTGCGGCGTGGTGGCGAACGGGGCAGCGCGAATGCGCTCGAAGTCGTCGGCATGCACGGCGGCCAGATTGCCGCGCAAGTCGTGCAACGGAGTATCGGGCGAGATGGCCAGGATCTCGTGAAAGTTGTCCGAGGCCAACCAGCTCTTGCGGCCAAAATCGAGGTCCATCGTCGCAATTCCGCCAACCGCCTGGGCCATGCTGAGCGACTCCGTGGTGTAGCGCAGCGACGCTTCCAGCTGCTTGCGCTCGGTGATGTCCGTGACGGTGCCGATGGCGCGCGCCGGGAAGCCTTCCGCATCCATGAGAATCTGCCCGCGACTCGCCAGCCAGCGCGTGGCCCCATCCAGGAGCAGACACCGATATTCGGATTGAAACGACCCGCCGGTGCTGATGGCGGCATTGAAATCGCGCATCACGGTTTCCAGGTCCTCCGGATGGACGGTCCCGAGCCACTGGTCGCGCTTGATCATCGACAGGGAATTCGGCAAGCCCGCCAGATCGAAAAATAGCGGCGTGCCGGTGACATCACCGGTGACGAGATCGAAGTCGAATACGCCGAAGCCGCCGGCTGCCTGGGCGAATTCCAGGAACTCCGATGAACGCCGTAGCCGACTTTCGCGCTCCCGACCATGAAAGATGCCGAGGTGCAGCCGTTGCGTCAGCGCTTCGAGTTCATCGCCCGTCTGCGGCAGCTCCTCGGCCGGGGTGGGACTGCGTTCCAGCAGGTTCGCCACGGAGTCGGTCACGCGCCGCAGCCGCCGGCTGACCTGACTCGCTTGGTGCCAGGCGAGCGCGATGAGGCCGATCAGGACGGTCGTCAGGCCCAGCGCCGCCGCGTCGCCGCCGGCTGGGTAGGATTGCGCGGCCTGATCGAGACCTCCCGCCGCGGCTGCCGCCGCGGCCTCGAGCACCGCCCGGTCGCGGGCATCGGCGGTGGGCGAAGGTTGCAGCGCAGAGACTACGGCGGCGCGAACCGCGTTCTCATAGCGATGCCTCGATAGCGCGAGCGTCGTGACGGTAATAGCCAGCACGACGACGGCAGCGATCGGAATGGCGATCAATTTCCAGCGAATTGGCCAACTGCGCATGCAAGTCCGTGCCGAGAGGTGGGCAAGCTCCCAACCACAACCGGGTTATCGGCAGGGGCTTCGGCCGCTTGAGCTATCATTGAGTCCGACAATTGACGGAATGTGTGAGATGCGGACGGGCAAAATTGGGGCCTTGGTGCTTGGCGGGTTGGTGGCGGTGCTCGTGCTCGGCATTCTCTCGGTCTCGTTGCTGATAAATCCCAACGAGTATAAACCTCGGGTGGTTGCGGCGGTGCGCCAGGCCACCGGTCGCGAGCTACGCCTGGACGGCGACATCAAGCTCGCGTTTTTTCCGTGGCTGGCTCTCGAGTTCGGACCGGCGTCGCTCGGTAATCCGCCGGGATTCAGCGCACAGCCGTTTCTGTCCCTCGAGCGCGCGTCGCTGCGGTTGCGGCTGCTGCCGTTGCTGTCGAGGCGCATCGAATTCGGTGCGGTCGAGATCGACGGGCTCGACGTGCGCCTGGCGAAGAATGGCGCGGGGGTCGGCAATTGGCAGGGTTTCGGACACGACGCGGACGCTGCGACTGGCGCTGGCTCCGCGCCTCCCAGCAACGCCATTACCGCCGTCAAACTCGTCGCAGCGCGCGTGCGGTACGAGGACCTCAGGCTCGAGAACATCGAGGTCGAGACCGGCGCGTTTGCGGACTACGGCGTGGTGCCGGTCACGCTGCATGCCCAGGCGAGTCTCGATGGCAAGGGGACCGCAACGGTGGATGCGCGCTTCGACGTTGGCTGGGATGCACGGACCCGCGGGCTCACGGTCGCCGCGCTCAACGCCAATGGCCAGGTGAGTTTCAGCGGTAATCCGCGTCCCGTCCGCATGAGCCTGATGAGTCCGCGCATCGATCTTAACCTCGCGGCCCGGACCTTCGCCGCTCCTGAGCTCGCGCTCGACGTGGCGGGTGCGCACCTGCGCATCGCGATGACGGGGACAGCTGTCGGCGATGTTCCCGAATTGAACGGAGACCTCACTCTGGCGCCGTTGCAGATCCGCGAACTGCTGCCGCGATTGGGCGTAGGTCCACTGCGTTCGCGCGATCCCAAGGCGTGGTCGATGCTCGATGTGTCGAGCCGGTTCCGCTTTGGCGAGCATGCGGTGAGCTTTGACGGGCTGAAGGCCACGCTCGACGACACGCATCTGAGCGGCAGCATCGGACTGACCAATCTGGCCACGCCTGCCTTGGCGTTCGACCTTGCGGCGGATCACATCGATCTCGATCGCTATCTCGCACCCGCCACCCAGGTGTCACAACAAACCGAGCCGCCCGATGCGCCGACGCCGGCAGCGCCGGCGCCACGAGCCCCACTCGATGCCAACGGCATGCTGCGTGTGGATTCATTGCATCTGGGCTTGATGCAGCTCGGTAACGTACAGGCGACGCTCGCGGCTCACGATCGCATCCTGCATCTCTTTCCGGTATCCGCGCGGATTGACGGCGGCGAGTATAGCGGCGACATCACGCTCGACAGTCGTGAGCCGGTGCCGACGCTTAAGCTCGACGAACATTTGAGTGGCATCGACGTGGGTCGTTTGCTCGGCAACCGACCCGGGCCGGGCGACTCGTCGCGACCGCTGCGCCTCTCGGGACGCGGCTCGCTCAACCTCAGGGCCACGGGCCGCGGCGTGGGGACGGATTCAATCTTGAAAACCTTGCAAGGACACTTCGATGCGAGTATCGCGGACGGAGCGTTGGAGGGGGTCGATCTGGGCTATGAGTTCGGTCGCGCCCATGCGTTCATGAACCATGATGGCGCGTCCGCCGCCTCCGATACGCATCGCACGGCGTTCAATGTCTGCGATGTGTCGGCCGACATCGCCCATGGTGTCGCGACCACGCATGACCTGTCGATCGAATCCGTGGTTCTCAAGATCTCCGGTGAGGGCTCGGTCACTCTCGCGACTGAAGGATTGGATCTCGAGTTGCTCGCCGACACCAAAAGGTCGTTGGGCGGGGTGTCCATTCGGATTCCGCTCAAGCTCACCGGCACGATCGCGGATCCGACCGTGCGCGCCGACGTGACGGCGCTCACCCACGGTGAACTCAGAGACAAGCTGCGCCGCTTGTTCGGCAAGCCATGATGCCGTTCGCCGACGCTTTGCTCGCGTGGTTCGATGCGCACGGCCGGCATTCCTTGCCGTGGCAGCACAATCCCACAGCCTACCGCGTGTGGGTCTCGGAGGTCATGCTGCAACAGACGCAAGTGAGCACCGTGATCGCGTATTACCAGCGCTTCATGGCGCGCTTTCCGGACGTGGCGGCGCTCGCCGCCGCGCCCGAGGATGAGGTGCTGCACCTGTGGACGGGCCTCGGCTACTACGCACGGGCGCGCAACCTGCGCGCCTGCGCGCAAATCGTCGTCACGCAGTATGGCTGCGAGTTTCCGCGCGACCTTGAGGCCATGGAGGCGCTGCCCGGCATCGGACGCTCGACCGCGGGCGCGATTCTCGCGCTGTCGCTCGGGGCGCGGCATCCGATTCTCGATGGCAACGTCAAACGGGTATTGAGCCGGGTATTCGGCATCGACGGGGATCCGAGTTCCACCGCGGTCCTCGCGCGGCTATGGCGGCAGGCCGACGCCTGCACACCGCAGGAGCGCGTCGGGGCCTATACCCAGGCCATCATGGATCTGGGCGCGACGGTCTGTACCCGGGCGCGGCCCGCTTGTACGGTGTGCCCGATGACGAGCCTGTGCGTGGCCGCCCGGGAGGGACGGCAAGCCGCGTTGCCCGGCCGCCGGCGGCGCAAGGAGCGCGCGGCGCGCGAAG
>Ga0116226_10000371_pt1 | contig 38092 bp, 33 predicted proteins | sample S1TSphfallax_FD_89692 | JGI IMG/M metagenome (GOLD analysis project Ga0116226, IMG submission 89692) | Host-associated microbial communities from peat moss isolated from Minnesota, USA - S1T2_Fa - Sphagnum fallax MG | ecosystem: Host-associated > Plants > Peat moss > Unclassified | place: USA... | reverse complement strand
TGAAATAGGCGGCTCATGCAGCTTTGACGCCCGCCACGAATTCATCGACCTCTCGCGCCAACTGGTCGGCCTGCCGCGCCAGGCCGCCAGCGGCTTGCAGCACGTCATTTGCCGCGGTCGCCGTGTCATGCGCCGCTTCTTTCACGCCGGCGACGTTAGACGCGACATCACGTGTACCCGTGGCGGCCTGCTGAATGTTGCGGCCAATTTCGGCCGTGGCGGCGCCCTGCTGCTCGACCGCCGCGGCAATCGCGGTCGAGATGCCATTGACGCTCTCGATGATGCCGGTAATGCCCTTGATCGCGGTCACCGCCTCGCCCGTGGCGTGCTGAATCTGGTTGATTTGTGCGCCGATTTCTTCGGTCGCACGCGCGGTTTGCTGCGCCAGGCTCTTCACTTCCGATGCGACCACGGCAAAGCCCTTGCCGGCATCGCCAGCGCGCGCGGCCTCGATCGTGGCATTTAGCGCCAGCAGGTTGGTCTGGCTGGCGACATTGGTAATCAGGCCTACCACATCGCCGATCTTGCCGGCGGCGTCCGCCAATGCCTGCACGATCCCATCGGTGCGTCGCGTATCTGCCACCGCCTGGTCCGTCAGGCGCGCCGACTGGCTGACCTGGCGGCTGATCTCAGTGATCGATGCCGTCAATTCCTCGCTGGCCGCAGAGACGGCCTGGACACTCGCGCTCGATTCCTCCGACGCACTGGCGACGGCCTCACCTCGCGTGGTCACCTCGCCGGCGGTCGCTTTCATTGAGCGAGCCGTCGCCTCAAGTTCAGTTGCCGCCGCCGTTTGGAACCCCACAAGACCGGTTATCGCCGTTTCGAAGCCTCTCACAAGTTCGTCGAGACGTTGGGCCCGGCGCTCGCGATCGGCGCGCGCCGCCGCCTGTTCGGCCGCGAGCCGGTCGGCGGTGACCATGCTGTCCCTAAATACCGCCACGGCATCCGCCATCGCGCCGATCTCGTCACCGCGACCTGCGCCGGTGATCTCGATACTCAGGTCGTGCTGCGCCAGCCGCCGCATCGCCTGCGTCATTGACGTGACCGGCATCGAGATGCCGCGTATTAGAAGGAACCCCATGGCGGCGGAGAAGGCCGCCATCGCGGCCACGCCGAGCGAAACCCAAATCGGCGTTGACCGGCCGAGGGCCGCCGATTGTTCTGTCGAGGTGGCGGCCTGATGCCCATTGAATGCGACCAGGTTCTTCAGGACGTCCTGGAATGAATTAAAGATAGTGCGCATTTCGCCGCGGTACAGCGCGGCAGCGGCGGCGATTTCGGCGCTGTCCACCTTGGCAGCGAAGTTCGGGTCCAGTGCAAGGTAAGCCTGCCATTTAGCGCGGACATCCTCCATAAGACGACGTTCTTCAACCGAGCCGATTAAGGGTTCATAGTTCTGCGATGCCTCATTGGCCAGATCACGCACCGAGGCCAGTTTCGCCTGCTCCAGCGCCCTCGCTGCCGGATCGGGCGCCAGTACCATCGTAGCTTCGAGTTGGCGGAAGCGCATGGTGTGATAGGCGAACTCACCGAGGATTCGGGTGCTAGGGAGCTGATTGTCGGCGATGAATGCTGCCGAGGAAATGACCTCATTCAACCGCAGTATCGAGAAGATACCGAGAGAAGCGGTGCCCGTGAGAAGGATCAGGAAGACGAAAATGAGCTTATTGCGAATGCTGAGGAGTCCAAACGGCGAATGCATGTTGCCTCCAATATCATGCGTCGAGAGATCCGGTTTCGGGGCCACGGGATTGCCGACCGTCGTTGATGCCGCCTGTCGTTGATTAAGCGGTGAAGATTAAAATGGTTTGAAGTCTGACTGTTCGCTGGAGGCGTGCATTTTCTTCCAATGTCCCGACTGCAACGACGCCACGACCGTACTTCTGAACCGATGCCGGCTGTAGACTCGTAGTGTTAATCAATGCCCGAAGGACGGTCTTCCCCTCGCGCGCGAGCATGGTCGTCATGGTCGCATCCAGCGGCGGTACCAAGCCCAGGTCGAGGCAGAACACGGGCGGGCGATGCTGACAAGCGCGGGCCACCAGGCGATTACGCCCGCCACGATCCAGACCTTTGCCGCAAACCGCCCGCGAGCGGATGCGGACCGGCGGCGGCTACCGCCGGGATCACCTTCGCGCCCTCGCGCAACGCGTCGAGGTCGCGGATGGCGAAGTCCGGATCATGGGCTCACGAAGCGATCTGCTGCGGTCACTCACGGCCGTCTCGGGCGAAAAATCGGCCTTGCCGGGGGTTCGCAGCCCTGTTTTGAAATGGCGTTCCCGGCGGGATTCGAACCCACGGCCCCAGGATTAGGAATCCTGTGCTCTATCCGGCTGAGCTACGGGAACAGCCACGCCATCCCATAGCCCAACGCGCCGCGTCCGTCAGCCCGCAACAGCGCGTGGGCGGCATACTGCGGACTTGACGGAATGGTGCGGCAGCCTCGACGCTGTGCGGATGTCCGAACAATCCGATCTCCATCGCCGCCTGCTCACGCTCGACAGCCATATCGACATTCCGTGGCCCAACGGGCCGGCCTTCACCGCCGAGACCACGCGGCGCGTCGATCTGCCGAAGATGCGGCGCGGCCATGTCGCCTGCGGCTTCTTCGCCGCCTACGTGCCGCAGAGCCGTCGGTCTCCGCACGCGGACGAGGCTGCGTACAGCCGGGCCGTCGCCATGCTGGAAGCGATTCGCGTGATGGGCCGGGCGGACGGTGCCAGGCTGTGCCGCAGCGCCGACGACATCGACGCCGCCTGCCGCGACGGCGCCGTCGCTGTCGTGCCGGCGGTCGAGAACGGCCACGCCTGCGCCGGCGACCCGGCGCGGCTGCGCCGGTTCGCCGAACTCGGCGCACGCTACATGACGCTGACGCACACCGGCCACAACGCGCTGTCCGACTCGTCGAACCCGCGCCCCGACCTCGGCGATGCGGAGACCGAGCATGGCGGGCTCTCGGAGATCGGCCGCGCCGCGATCGCCGAGATGAACCGGCTCGGCATGGTGGTCGACATTTCGCACGTCTCGAAGGCCGGCATGTTGCAGGCGGCGGCGCTGTCGCGCGGGCCGGTGGTTGCCACCCATTCCTGCATCCGCGCGCTGTGCGACAATCCGCGCAACCTCGATGACGAGCAGTTGGACGCGCTGCGCGACGTGGGCGGCGTCGTGCAGATCACCGCCGTCCCGTATTTCCTGCGCCCGAACGGCAAGGCCGAGGGCGTGACCCCGGCGGATTTCGCCGACCATGTCGATTACGCGGTCAACCGGATCGGCCTCGCGCATGTCGGCATCTCGTCCGACTTCGACGGCGGCGGCGGCTTCTCCGGCTGGCACGATGCGGCGGAAAGCCCCTCCATCACCGCCGAACTGGCGCGGCGGGGCTATGGCGAGGCGGATCTGGCGGCGTTGTGGGGCGGCAATTTCCTGCGCGTCCTGCGGGCGGCGGAGGCAATCGCGGAGTAGACACATGCGCTCGATCAAACTGCCGGACGGCACGCCCGTCGCGGCACTCGGCCAGGGCACCTGGAAAATGGGCGAGGTGGCGAGCGCCCGCCGCGCCGAGGCGGACGCGCTGCGCCTCGGCCTCGATCTCGGCATGACGCTGATCGACACGGCGGAAATGTACGCCGATGGCGGCGCCGAGGAGGTCGTGGGCGATGCGGTTGCCGGAAGGCGCGCCGAGGCGTTCATCGTCTCCAAGGTGTATCCGCAGAACGCCAGCCGGCAGGGCGTGGCGGCGGCCTGCGCGCGCAGCCTCAAGCGGATGCGGATCGAGCGGATCGACCTGTATCTGCTGCACTGGCGCGGCAGCGTGCCGCTCGCGGAGACGGTGGCCGGGTTCGAGACGCTGCGCGCCGACGGCAAGATCGGCGCGTGGGGCGTCTCCAACCTCGACGTCAACGAGATGGCGGAATTGTCCGCCGTGCCGGGCGGCGCGGGATGTGCCACCGATCAGGTCCTATATAATCCGCAGGCGCGCGGCATCGAGTTCGACCTGCTGCCCTGGTGCGAGCGGGCCGGGATGCCGGTGATGGCCTATTCGCCGGTCGGGCAGGGCGGTGCGCTGCTGCGGGCGCCGGCGCTGGCGGCGGTGGCGCGGCGGCACGGCGCGACGGCGGCGCAGGTCGCCATTGCGTGGGCACTCCGCCAGCCCGGCGTGATCGCGATCCCCAAGGCGACGACACCGGCGCATGTCCGCGACAACGCCGCCGCTTCGGACCTGCGGTTGACCGAGGAGGATCTGGCGGCGATCGACGCGGCCTTCCCCGCGCCCAGGCGCAAGCGGCGGCTGGAGATGCTCTGACCGGCCACCCCCTGGCCCCGCCCCTTGGCACGCGCGATGCATATTGACGAGGCGCAACTATCGCCCCGATTGTGGGCGGCAGTTGGGATGCTTGGCCTATAATTGGGGGTTTGACGGAATGACTGATCATTCGAAGAGTCCGCTGCTTGGCCTGCTCGGCCGGCAAATGGCCGACGGCAAGCTGCCGCGCCGCGAATTTGTCCGCTATGCCGCGCTGCTCGGGCTTGCCGCGCCTGCCGCGATGAAGCTCGCCGGGCTGAGCCCGGTGGCGCGCGCACAGGCCGCCGGACTGCCGCAGGGCGGCACCCTGCGGGTCGGCACCCGCGTCAAGGACCTGAAGAGCCCGCATACGTATTCCTGGGGCGGCTACGACAGCAACGTGTCGCGCCAGGTCGTCGAATATCTGACATTCACCGACAGCGACAACGTCACCCACCCGTATCTGCTCGAAGGCTGGAAGGTCAGCGACGACCTGAAGACCTGGACGCTGAACATCCGCAAAGGCGTCAAGTGGCGCAACGGCCAGGATTTCACCGCCGACGACGTGATGTGGAACCTGATGCGCCTGACCGATGCGTCCATCGGCTCGTCGGTCGTGGGCCTGGTGAAGGGCTACCTGCTCAAGGAAACGAAGGGCAAGGACGGCAAGCCGACCACCGAGTTGTGGGACGCGAGCGCCATCGAGAAGGTCGATTCCTTCACGATCAAGCTGAACTGCGCCGCGCCGCAGATCGCGGTGCCGGAGCATCTGTTCCACTATCCGGCGGCGATGCTGTACCCCGGCGACAAGGGCGTATTCACGCCCGGCGCGCAGGGCACCGGCCCGTTCGAACTCACGCAGGCGGACACCGGGCAGATCGCCGTCGTCAAGAAGGTGAAGTCATACTGGGGCACGCCCGCCAATCTCGACCAGATCGACTTCGTCGATACCGGCGACGATCCCGCCGCCGCGATTGCGGCGCTCGCCTCGCAGCAGTTGCACGGCATCATCTTCGCCGACCCGGTGCAGTACGACGCGCTGAAGGCGTTGCCGAACCTGCAAATCTACAGCGTGCCGACCGCCGAGACGGCGGTGATGCGGATGAAAGTCAGCGAAAAGCCGTTCGACGACGCGCGCGTTCGCAAGGCGATGAAGCTGGGCCTCGATTCCGAGGCGATCGTGCAGATCGCGCTGCGCGGGCTCGGCAGCGTCGGCGACAACATGCATGTTTCGCCGAAACATCCCGACTACAAGCCGATCAAGCCGATGGGCCGCGACATCGCCGAGGCCAAGAAGCTGCTTGCCGAGGCCGGCCATCCGAACGGGTTCGAGACGACGCTGTTCGTGCCGAATGACACGCCCTGGATCGTGGCGCAGGCGCAGGCGGCGTCCGAGCAGTGGAAGGACATCGGCGTCACCGTGAAGATCAACGTGATGCCCGGCGCCGAATACTGGGACGTATGGACCAAGGTGCCGTTCGGCGGCACCATCTGGTACCATCGCCCGCTCGGCGCGATGCTGATCGCGCTGGCATACCGGACCGGCGTGCCCTGGAACGAGAGCGGCTATTCCAACAAGGAACTGGACGAGACGCTGACCAAGGCCGAAGGTACGCTCGACATCGACAAGCGCCGCGACCTCATGTACCGGATCGAGGAGATCATGCACGAGGACGGGCCGATCGCGCAGCCGCTCTGGCGCAACAACTTCACGTTCTACGACAAGAAGGTGCAAGGCGTGGTGGTGCATCCGACCAACTACTTCTTCGGCGATCGCTTTGCCCTGGGCACGTGATCCGCGCGTGAGCCCGACCCTCTCCGCCGGCAACGGCGGAGAGGGAGAGGCGGCATGACCCGCTACATCCTGCGCCGGGCGGCGGAAATGCTGATCACGCTGCTCGTTGCGTCCTTCCTGGTGTTCTTCGTCACCGAATTCTCGCCGGGCAGCGTCGCCCGCAAGACTCTCGGCGCCTACGCACCGCAGGAAGCGGTTGATCTGCTCTATCAGAAACTGCATCTGAACGATTCGCTGCCGGTTCGCTACGCCCGTTGGCTCGGCGTGCTGACCGGGGTCGTCGCCGATCCGTTGCAGGACCCGGCGCTGAAGCTCGATTTCGTCGACCCGCGCGGCGACCGGTATTTCGGCAATTTCGGCTATTCGACGCTGTACAAGGCGCCGGTGAATGACGTGCTGTGGAAGCGCCTCGGCAACACGGCCATTCTTGCCGGTCTCGCGCTGGCGGTCATCGTGCCGCTGTCGCTGGTGCTCGGCGCGCTCGCGGGCATGAATGCGGGAAGCCTGTTGGATCGCGCGCTGTCCACCGTCTCGATCGTGATGACGTCGATCCCGGAGTTCGCGCTCGGCGTCGTGCTGGTCGCGATCTTCGTCGTCTGGCTGCATGTGTTGCCGGGCACGAGCCCGTTGAACACCTCCTCCGGCTGGTCGATCGCGCAGCAACTGGTGCTGCCGGTCGCGGTGCTGGCGATCTACGATGCCGGCTATGTCGCGCGGATGGTGCGCACGTCGATGGCCGAGGTGATGGCGAAGCCCTACGTGCGCACGGCGGTGTTGAAGGGACTGCCGCGCCGGCAGGTGATCATGCGCCACGCGCTGCGCAACGCGCTGATCGCCCCGTTCACGGTGATCCTGTTGCAGATCAACTGGCTGATCGGCGGCGTCGTCGTCACCGAGCTGGTGTTCGCCTATCCGGGCTTCGGCCGGATGCTGCTGGACGCTTCGCTGTTCGGCGACGTCTCGTTGATCGAGGCGGCGACACTGATCGCGCTGTTCGTGGCCACTGCCACGCAACTGCTCAGCGACGTGGGCTACCGCATCCTCGATCCGCAGGCGCGCCGCTGATGTCCGCCGTCATCACCGCCGCCGCCGAATCCGCCGGCCGCGCGAGCCCGAGCATCTGGCGGCGCCTGCCCAGTTCGCCGGTTGCGATGGTGGGCCTCGGCATCCTGCTGTTCTGGATCGTCCTCGCGATCCTGGCGCCGGTGCTGCCGATGCTGCCGCCGAACGCACAGGATTACGCGGTGCTGGGGCATCCCGGCAGTTCCGCCAAGCACTGGCTCGGCGTCGATCCGCTCGGCCGCGATCTGCTCTCGCGCATCATCTGGGGCGGCCGCACGGTGCTGGAGGTCGCGCCGATCGCGGTCATCATCGCCTACGCCATCGGCTGCGCGATGGGGCTGCTGGCCGGCTACTACGGCGGCTGGGTCGATGCCGGCATTTCCCGTGCGTCCGACGTGATCCTGTCGTTTCCCGTCGTCGTGCTCTACGTGATCCTGATTGCGACGATCGGCCCCTCGGCGGTGAACATCGTCGTCGCCGTGGTGCTCGCCTCCGCGCCCGGCATCGCGCGGATCGTGCGCGGCCTGGTGATGTCGCTGATGCACCAGGAATTCGTCGCCGCCGCCTATCTGCGCCGCGAGACCGATCTGTTCGTCATGCTCGTCGAACTGCTGCCGAACTGTCGCGGCCCGCTGATCACCGATTTCTGCCTGCGTCTCGGCTACACCACGATCACGATCGGCACGCTCGGTTTCCTCGGCCTCGGCCTGCCGCCGCCGAATCCGGACTGGGGCGGCATGGTCAAGCAGGCGACCTCGATGATCACCGTGTTCCCGCAAATGTCGTTGTATCCGACGATCGCGCTGGTCAGCCTGATCCTCGGGTTCAACCTGCTCGCCGACGGCGTCACCGAACTCTCGCAGAAGGACTGAGGCGCGATGTCGCTGCTCTCCATCCGCGATCTGCGCGTCGAATACACCACCGCGCGCGGCACCGTCGCCGCGATCCCCGAGTTCTCGCTGGAGATCGGCAAGGGCGAGTCGTTCGGCCTCGTCGGCGAATCCGGCTGCGGCAAATCCACGCTGATCATGGCGATCATGGGCTACATGGGCCGCAACGGCCGTGTGGCGCGCGGCGAGATCCTGTTCGAGGGCATGGACATCGCCCGTGCCGGCGCCGAGGATCTTCGGAAAGTGCGCGGCGGCCGCATCGCCATCGTCTACCAGGAACCGGCGACCGCGCTGAACCCGTCGATGACGATCGGCCGGCAGTTGATGGAAGTGCCGATCGCGCACACCGGCGCCAGTGCCGCCGACGCCCGCGCCCAGGCGACACGGGTGCTCGCGGATGTGCATCTGCCCGATCCCGACAGCGTCATGCGACGCTATCCGCACCAGCTTTCCGGCGGCCAGAAGCAGCGCGTGGTCATCGCCATGGCGCTGCTCGCCAACCCGGCGCTGCTGCTGCTCGACGAGCCGACGACCGGCCTCGATGTCACGGTCGAGGCCGCCGTGCTCGATCTGCTGAACGAACTGCGCGGAAAATACGGCACTGCGCTGTTCTACATCTCGCACAATCTCGGCGTGATCGCGCAGGTGTGCGACCGCATCGGCGTGATGTACGCCGGCAAGCTTGTCGAGGACGCACCGGCGGCGGAGCTGTTCGCCAACCCGCGCCACCCGTACACGCGCGGCCTGCTCGGCTCGCTGCCGCGACCGGGGGCCGACAAGCGCACGCATCCGCTGGTCTCGATTCAGGGGGTCGTCCCCTCGGCGGGCCGAGCGCCGGACTCGTGCGGCTTCCTGACGCGCTGCACGCTGTTCCGCCCCGGCCTGTGCGACGCGGCACCGGTGCCGCTGCTGGCGACTTCGCCGGGGCATCTGGTGCGCTGCCTGCGCTGGGGCGAAACGGAGGAGCCGGCAGCACTGGCTTCCGGGGCCGCCGATATCGCTGTCGCGGACGGCGACATCGTCATGCAGGCGCGCGACCTGACGCGCGTTTTTCCGATCGGCAAGCGGAAGCTTCTGGCCAACGATCGGCTGACGCTCGCGGCACGGCGCGGCCACATCCTCGCGGTCGTCGGCGAATCCGGTTCGGGCAAATCCACGTTCGCGAAAGTGCTGGCCGGGCTGGACGCGGCGACAAGCGGCACGTTGCAGGTGCTGGGCGACGACGTTGCCACGCTGCCGGTGCGCAAGCGCGATCCCAAGAAAGTCGCAGCCGTGCAGATGGTGTTCCAGCACCCGGACGGCACGCTGAACCCGTCGCACCCGGTCGGCTACCCGCTCACGCGCGCGCTGCGCAAGTTCGGTTTTTCCGCCGATCGCAAGGCGATCGAGGCGCGCGTTGCCGCACTGCTCGACATGGTGCGGCTGCCGGCCTCGCTGCGCCATGCGTTGCCGCGCCAGTTGTCGGGCGGGCAGAAGCAGCGCATCGCCATCGCCCGCGCCTTCGCCGGCAACCCCGAACTTCTGATCGCCGACGAGCCGGTCTCGGCGCTCGATGTCTCGGTGCAGGCGGCGGTGATCAACCTGCTGCTGCGCATCCAGTCCGAGCAGCAGACGACGCTGGTTTTCATCAGCCACGATCTCGGCCTGGTGCGCTACCTCGCCGACGAAGTCGTGGTGATGTACCTCGGCCAGGTGATGGAATCCGGCCCGGTGACGGCGTTGTTCGATCCGCCGTTCCATCCGTATACCGAAGCCTTGCTCTCCGCGGTTCCGGTGCCGGACCCGACCGTCCGCACCAAGCGCATCCGGCTCGACGGCGAAATCCCGAGCCCGCTGAACGTGCCGCCCGGCTGCCGGTTTGCCACGCGCTGCCCGCGCAAGCTCGGCCCCGTCTGCGACAGCACGCCGCCGCCCGCGCGGGACGCCGGGCATGAGCATGTGATCCACTGCCACATCCCGCTCGAACGTCTGCGCCAGACCGAACCCGTTTTCCATTATGGGGAGCCAAGCGATGCCGCCGTCCCATGACAGCCGGCTGTTGAAAATGGCGGTGCCGCCGCGCGAGGAGGCGCCGCGGCAGGCGGTGCCGATCGACGCCGGCATCATGGCGCGCATGACGGAGGTTGATCAGGACAGGCTGAGCCGCTACCGGCTCGATCGGCTGCGCGCCGAACTGCGCAAGCGCGACTATGCCGGAGCGGTGCTGTCGGACCCGATGAATCTCCGCTACGCCACCGGCACGCGCAACATGGCGCAATGGACCATGCACGCGCCGGGGCGCTACGCTTTCGTCGCGACCGACGGGCCGGTGATCCTGTTCGAATTCACTTCGTCCCGCCATGTCACGGATGGTTCGCCCGTCGTCGACGAGGTCCGCCCCTGCACGTCGTGGATGTATTTCCTCGCGGGCCCGCGCACGGAGGAAAAGGCGCATCTGTGGGCCGACGAGATCGACAGCCTGCTGCGGCAACATGGCGGCAACAATCGTAGCCTCGCGGTCGACCGCTGCGATCCGCTCGGGACGATGCGGCTGCTCGCGCACGGTGTGCAATTGTTCGACGTGCAGGAAGCCGCCGAGCAGGCGCGCATGATCAAATCGCCGGACGAACTGGCCTGCATGGAATCGGCGATGGAGGTCGCGGACCTCGCGATCGCGCGGATGCGCGCGGCGCTCGTGCCCGGCATCACCGAGAACCAGCTCTGGTCGCTGCTGCACGAGACCAACATTGCGCACAGCGGCGAATGGATCGAGTGCCGGCTGCTCGCTTCCGGCCCGCGCACCAATCCGTGGTTCCAGGAATCCGCCGATCGTGTCATCGAAGCCGGCGACGTCGTCGGCTTCGACACCGATCTTGTCGGCCCGTTCGGCTACCTCGCCGATATTTCGCGCAGTTGGATTTGTCCCGGCGGCAGCAAGGCGACCGATCGCCATCGCCGCCTGTACGACCTGGCGACGCAGCAAGTTCTGCACAACATCGCGTTACTGCGGCCCGGCCTGACATTTCGTGAATTCTCGGAACGATGCTGGCCGGTGCCGGAGGCGTATGTGCCGAATCGTTACATGATGATGCTGCACGGCTGCGGCTTCGTCGACGAATATCCGTCCATCGCCTACGCCGCCGATTGGGACGAGTGGGGCTATGACGGCGTGTTTGCCGAAAACATGGTCGTGTCCGTCGAAAGCTACATGGGCGAGGTCGGCGGGCCGGACGGCATCAAACTGGAGCAGCAGGTGGTCATCGGCGCTAACGGCGCCCGCGTGATGTCGCGCACACCTTTCGTTGATGCACTGGTGGCATGAAGCCGGCCGCCCGGTTGCGCCGGCGCGTTAACGGATGCCATAACGACGATCGATGCGTTATCTGTTTCAACTCCCGCTGTCGCCATATTGCCGCAAGGTCCGGCTGGTCCTTGCCGAAAAGCGGCTCCCGTTCGAATTGCGGGTCGAGCGCGTGTGGGAGCGGCGGGACGAGTATCTGATCCTCAATCCGTCCGGCACGGTGCCGACGCTGCTGGAAGACAACGGCCTCGCGATCCCCGACTCATCGGTCATCTGCGAATATCTGGACGAGGCGTACCCGGACAACACGCTGATCGGCCACACGCTCGGCGAGCGTGTCGAAGTGCGCCGGCTGGTGGCGTGGTTCGACGGCAAGTTCGATGCCGAGGTCACGCGCAATCTCAACGGCGAGAAATACATCAAGCGCCTCGCGGGGCGCGGCCATCCCGACGCGATGGCGCTGCGCGCGGGCTACGCCGCGTTGCGTGAGCATCTGCTCTATCTGGGCTGGCTCGCCGAGACGCGGGAATGGCTCGCGGGCAAACGGATTTCGCTCGCCGATCTCGCCGCCGCCGCGCATCTCTCGGTGCTGGATTTCCAGGGCGATATCGACTGGGCCGTGAGCCCACCGGCGCGGGAATGGTACGCGCGGATGAAATCGCGGCCGAGTTTTCGCGGCCTCCTGAACGACCGCGTCGCCGGCATGATGCCGCCGACCCATTACGCCGATCTGGATTTCTGAGCGAGGCGCTCAGTAATGGTCCGGCCCCGCCTCCAGCAGCGCCAGATTCTGCTGCGCGAGGTCGGCCGCCGGCGAATCCGGGGCGAGGGCGATCGCGTGCTCCCAATCGGTGCGCGCGCCGAGCCGGTCGTTGCGGCGTTCGCGGATGATGCCGCGTTCCAGCAGGCCCTCCGCATTCTCCGGGTCCATCGCGAGTGCCCGCGCGATGTCGTCGTCGGCGAGATCGAGTTGCCCGAGATGCCGCCATGCCGAGCCGCGCAGCACCATCGCGTCCGGCCGGCGCGGGTCTTCGTCCAGCGCGTGCGTCAGATCGTCCACCGCGTCCTGCCACCGTGCGAGGGCGCCGGCGGCGACGGATCGGTCGATCAGCAGGTCGGCGTCGTCGGAGGACAGGGACAGCGCCAGCGTCGCGGATGCGAGGGCGCGGTTCGCATCGCCGGTCATCAGCCAGGCCTGGGTCGCCTGACCCAATATCGTCGCGCGGGCGGCGGCGGGGCTTTTGCTGTCCGTACCGATCTTTTCGAGAAGCGTCGCGCCGTCTTCCGGGTCGCCGAGTTCGATGCGGGCGAGCGCCAGACAATGCTCGGCGGCGGTGCCGCCCCCCGCCGTCTGCCAGGTTTCCGCCAGCGCCTGCGCGCCTTCGGGGTCGGCCGGCAGCATCGCCAGACAGCTTTCGTACTGGTCACCCTGGGCAATGCGCGGCGGGACCGGCGGGATGGGCAACCGGGTTTCCGCGTCGGCAGCGTCGGCGTAGGTAGGGGCGGCAACAAGTTCCCACCAAGCCGCACCGCCGGCGATCGCCAGCAACAGGGCGGCTGTGCCGACCCCCAGGACTGCCCTTATTCCCATGGGCTGGCACTTTAATACCGGGTTCCCATTTACTGCAAATTAACGATGATCGAATCCGCCAACCTTCACCGTCACCTAATTGTGTGCGGTCTCGGATATACTGGTGTCGCCACCGCCCGCGCGGCGGCCGAGGCCGGCCTGCGCGTCACGGCGGTCACTCGCGACCCGGCCAACGCCCCACCGCTCGGGGCCGTGACGATTGTGCCGTTCGCCGCCGCCGGCGCGGCGTTCGCCGACGCCACCCATCTGCTCGCGACCGCCCCGCCGCCCGGTGACGGCGGGGAAGGGGAGGGGGCGGACCCGGTCCTGCACGCACATGCCGCCGCGATCGAGGCCGCGCCGCGCCTGCGATGGCTCGGCTATCTCTCCACCACCGGCGTCTATGGTGATCGCGGCGGCGGCTGGGTCGACGAGACCACGCCGCCCGCGCCGGGGCAGGATCGTAGCCAGCGTCGACTCGCCGCCGAACAGGCCTGGGCGGCGCTTGCCACGACCCGCGCTGTCGATCTGTTCCGGCTCGCCGGCATCTACGGTCCCGGCCGCTCCGCCTTCGACGATCTGCGTGCCGGCCGGGCGCGGCGGATCGACAAGCCCGGCCACGCCTTCGGCCGCATCCATCGCGACGACATCGTGGCCGCGATCCTCGCCGCCGTCGGCCAGGACCTGCCGCCCGGCGTGCGCGTGCTGAACCTGAACGACGACGAACCCGCCGAACCCGCGCTGGTGGTCGAGGAAGCTGCCCGCCTGCTCGGTATGGAGCCTCCGAAGCTCACGCCGTTCGCCGAGATCGAGGCGCGGATGTCGCCGATGGGCCGCAGTTTCTGGTCGGAAAGCCGCCGCGTCGCCTCCGCCGGCACCCAGGCCGCCCTCGGCCTGCGCTGGCGTTATCCGACGTTCCGCGAGGGGCTACGCGGCATCCTCGCCGAGGAGCCCGTCTCCAATCAGACTACCGACCGTCCGGGCGAGTAGCGCCAGATCCTGCGGCCGCGACAGCCGGTGGTCGCCGTCCTTGATCAGCGTGACCTGCACGTCGTCGCCCTCGATCCGCTCCGCGAGACGGAGCGCGGTTTCCCACGGCACGTCCGGGTCCCGCTGGCCTTGCAGCAGCCGCACCGGCACGCGCAGCGCGATCGGGCCACCGAGCAGCAAATGATCGCGCCCGTCCTCGATCAATTTCTTCGTGATCCGCAGCGGTGGGCCGTACTGGCTCGGCTCCTCGATGATGCCCTGCTCCGCGAGTCGGGCGCGCTCGCCCGCCGTCATCCGCTGCCAGATCAGCGTCTCGGTGAAGTCGGGCGCGGCGGCGATGCCGACCAGCCCAGTGATCCGGTCCGGCCGCAGCAGGGCGACATGCAGCCCGATCCACCCGCCCATCGAGGAGCCGACCAGCAGCAGCGGACCCTGCGCAACACGGTCGATCACGCACAGCGCGTCGGCCAGCCACCGCCCGATGCCGCCATCCTCGAACGTGCCGCCCGAGGCGCCGTGACCGGAGTAGTCGAACCGGAGCATGGCCTGCCCGCGCGCGGCGCAGAACGAATCGAGCGCCGTCGCCTTCGCGCCCGCCATGTCGGAGGCGAAGCCCGGCAGAAACAGCACCGTCGGGCCGCGCCCGCGTCGGCGTGCCCAGGCGAGCCCGACGCCGTCGCCTCGGTCGAGAAGACCGGCGTCCTGATTGACCATGCGCAACAACCCTTCCCTGCCCCGCCGCGCATGTTATAGCGCGCGGGATGGATGTCGCCCCGCAGTCCGACCCGAGTCGTACCGTCGTGCTTCAGGTTGTGCCCGCGCTTGGCGGCGGCGGCGTGGAGCGTGGCACCGTCGAAATGGCCGAGGCGATCACCCGCGCCGGCGGCCTGGCGCTGGTGGCGAGCCAGGGCGGCCGGCTGGCGCGGCTGGTGGAGGCGGTCGGCGGGCGCAACATCCTGCTGCCGCTCGCGACCAAGAATCCGCTCGGGGTCTGGCGCAACGCGGCGCGGCTGGCGGCGCTGATCGAGTCCGAGCACGTCAACCTGGTCCATGCCCGTTCCCGGGCCCCCGCCTGGTCGGCGTGGCTCGCCACGCAGCGCACCGGCGTACCGCTGGTGACGACCTACCATGGCACCTATGGCGAGGAACTGCCGGGCAAGCGCCGCTACAACTCCGTGATGGCGCGCGGCGAGCGGGTGATCGTGATCAGCCGCTTCGTCGCCACGCTGGTGATGCGCCAGCATCGCGTCGACCCCGCCCGGCTGCGGGTGATCCATCGTGGCGTCGACCCGGCCGTGTTCGACCCCACCGCCGTCTCCGGCGAGCGCGTGCAGAAGCTGGCGGAGGCGTGGCACCTGCCGGAAGCAAGGCCGCTGGTGATGCTGCCCGGCCGGCTGACGCGCTGGAAAGGGCAGGAGGTCCTGATCGAGGCGCTGGCGCGCATGTCCCGCCGCGATGCCGTCGGCGTGCTGGTCGGCGGCGATCAGGGGCGCGGCCGCTATGCCCGCAGCCTGCTCGCCCAGGCGGCCCAGCTTGGCGTGACCGTGCGCCTGGTCGGCGATTGCGAGGACATGCCGGCGGCGTTGATGCTGGCGGACGTGGTCGTCAATGCCTCCACCAAGCCCGAGGGGTTCGGCCGCGTGGTGATCGAAGCGCAGGCGATGGGTCGCCCGGTGATCGCCACCGACCACGGCGGCGCGGTGGAAACGGTGGACCACGGCAGCACCGGCTGGCGCGTGCCACCAGGGGACCCGACCGCACTGGCGGCGTTCCTCGACCATGTGCTGGCCAGTTCGCCCGAACGCCTGGCCGCTTTCGGGGCGCGGGCGCGGGCCTCCGTGCAGGCCCACTACACGGTCGCAAACATGCAGGCGGCGACGCTGGACGTGTATCGCGAAGTGCTGGAGGAGCACGCCCAGGCACGTGAGCGCAAACAGGTGATCGCGGCCGTCGCGGCGGAGTAGCACGCGGCGGGCTGGCAGGGGAGGAAGACTTCCTGGAGCCTGTCGATCACGCTAATAGTCGCGCAACAGGAGCGCGCCAGATGTCTCACGCAGTTGCCCTGCCGCCGCCGACCACCATTGCCGCGTTCGACGAATTCCTGGCGTCGCAGCCGGACGATTCGGCATGGGAACTGATCGACGGCGGCATCCTGGCGATGACGAACCCGACGGCCAACCACGAAGAAATCGTCGGCAACCTCAGCGCGGCGTTGCGGCCGATGATGCCGGCCGATCGACGCTGCCGCGTATCGGCCGGTGGACTGCGCGTTCAAGTGTCAGACGATGCGCGGGATACATACGCGCCCAGGCCGGACGTGATGGTCTGGTGCGGCCGAATGGAGGGGACCCGCACCTTCGTTACCATGCCGATGATCATCGTCGAGGTCCTGTCGCCGTCGAACATGGACAGCGACCGGGGAGCGAAGCTCCGGTTCTACAAGTCCAGCCTGCCGACGCTGCGCCAGATCGCCCTGGTCTATCAGGACCAGATGCGCGTGGAGAATTATCTGCGCACAGATACCGGCTGGGACCTCGTTACGCTTATTCGGCCTGACGACGCTCTGTCCTTCGAGGCGCTGATGTTCGCGATGCCATTGTCCGACGTTTACGGCGGCGTGGAACTGCCATCCGCCTGACGTGACCCGCATTCTGGTGATCCGCCTCGGCGCGCTCGGGGATTTCGTGCTGTCCTTCGGGCCGTTTGCCGCGATCCGGGCGCACCATCCGCAGGCCGAGATCACGCTGCTGACCACCTCGCCGTTCGCCGCCGTCGCGCGGCAGGCGCCGTGGTTTGACCGGGTGGAGCTGGACGAGCGCCCGTCCTGGTGGGACGTGCCGGCCCTGTGGCGGTTGCGCCGCCAGATGCGCGGCTTCGACTTCGTCTACGACCTGCAAACGTCCGCCCGCTCGTCGCGCTATTTCCTGCTCGCCGGCCGGCCGCCATGGTCCGGTATCGCATCCGGCTGCGCCTTCCCGCACGCCAACCCCGCGCGGGCGGCGATGCACACGCTGGAGCGCCAGCGCGAGCAGCTCGAGATCGCGGGCGTCACCGCGTTCCCACCGCCCGACCTGTCCTGGCTCGATGGCAACGTCGGCAGCGATCTGCAGTCACCGTTCGCGCTCCTGGTCCCGGGGGCCGCGCCGCACCGGCCGGCGAAACGGTGGCCGGCGGAACGATTTGCCGCGCTGGCGATCCGCCTGCACCGGGAGGGCATCATTCCGGTCGTGCTCGGCACCGCCAGCGAGGCACCGCTGGCCGCAATCGTCCGCAAGCGCTGCCCGGCGGCGCGCGACCTGACCGGGCGGACCAGCATTGCCGAGATAGCCGGCCTCGCCCGCCGGGCCACCCTCGCGGTCGGCAACGACACCGGGCCGATGCATCTGATCGCTGCCGTCGGCTGCCCCTCGGCCGTCCTGTTTTCCGCCGACAGCGACCCCGCTCTGACCTCCCCGCGTGGCCCCGGCGGAAAATGGCCCATCGTGCTGCGCGTGCCCGATCTGGCCGACCTGACCGTCGAGAGGGTTGCGGCGGCGCTGTCGGAGGGCCATTAGAGGCGCCCCGCATTCCGCCGCCGGCGAACGACCCAACCGAGAGAGGACATCATGCCCGCCATCACCCTGCCCGACGGTTCCGTGCGCCGTTTCGACGGGCCGGTGACGGGCACGACCGTGGCGGCCTCGATCGGCCCGGGTCTGGCCAAGGCGGCATTGGCGATGAAGCTCGACGGCAAGCCTGCCGACCTGTCGCGCGTGATCGAGAATGACGCCTCGGTGGTGTTCATCACCCGCCGCGACCCCGACGCGCTGGAGATGATCCGCCACGACGCGGCCCATGTGCTGGCCGAGGCGGTGCAGGCGCTGTTCCCCGGCACGCAGGTGACGATCGGCCCGTCGATCGAGAACGGATTCTACTACGATTTCTTCCGCAACCAGCCGTTCTCGCAGGAGGATTTCCCGGCGATCGAGGCGAAGATGCGGGAGATCGTCGCCGGGAACGCGCCGTTCGAGCGGCAGGTGTGGGCGCGCGAGGACGCGATCGATTTCTTCGTCGCGCGCGGCGAGAATTTCAAGGCGGAACTGATCCGCGACCTGCCTGAATCGGAGACGATCACGCTCTACCGGCAGGGCGACTGGATCGATTTGTGTCGTGGCCCGCATATGCGCGGCACCGGCGATGTCGGCACCGCGTTCAAGCTGACGAAGGTGGCCGGCGCCTACTGGCGCGGCGACCACCGTAACCCGATGCTTTCGCGCATCTACGGCACCGCCTGGCGCGACCAGAAGGAACTCGACGCGTACCTGACGATGCTGGAGGAGGCGGAGAAGCGCGACCACCGCCGCATCGGCAAGGATATGGACCTGTTCCATCTCCAGGAAGAGGCCGTCGGCAGCGTGTTCTGGCATCCGAAGGGCTGGCGCCTGTATCGGACGGCCGAAAGCTACATGCGCCGCCGCCTCGATGCCGCCGGCTACCAGGAAGTGAAAACGCCGCAACTGGTGGACCGGTCGCTGTGGGAAGCCTCCGGCCACTGGGAGAAATTCCGCGAGCACATGTTCATCGCCCGCGTCGAGGACGAGGACAAGGTTCTTGCGCTGAAACCGATGAACTGCCCGTGCCATGTGCAAATCTTCCGGCATGGCCTGCGCAGTTACCGCGAGCTGCCGCTGCGCATGGCGGAGTTCGGTGCCTGCCATCGCTACGAACCCTCCGGCGCGCTGCACGGCATCATGCGCGTGCGCGCTTTCACCCAGGACGATGCGCACATCTTCTGCACCGAGGAACAGGTGGCGCCGGAGACGGCGCGCTTCGTGGCACTGCTCGCCTCGGTCTATCGCGATCTCGGCTTCCCGGAATTCCGGGTGAAATTCTCCGACCGACCGCCGGTTCGCGCCGGCAGCGACGAGGTCTGGGACAAGGCGGAGGCCGCGCTGAAGGAAGCCTGCGCGTTGGCCGGCGTCGCCTACACGACCAATCCGGGGGAGGGCGCGTTCTACGGCCCGAAGCTCGAATTCGTGCTGCGCGACGCGATCGGCCGCGACTGGCAGTGCGGCACCTTGCAGGTCGATTACATCCTGCCCGAGCGCCTCGACGCCGAGTATGTCGGCGAGGACGGCGCGCGGCATCGCCCGGTGATGCTGCATCGCGCGATCCTCGGCAGCTTCGAACGCTTCCTCGGCATCCTGATCGAGCAGTATGCCGGCCGCTTCCCGCTCTGGCTCGCGCCGGTGCAGGCGGTGGTCGCGACGATCGTCTCCGACGCGGATGAATACGCCGAGGAGGTGGCGGCCGCGTTACGGGCGGCGGGCCTGTCGGTTGTCACCGATGTCGGCCGGGAGAAAATCAACGCGAAAATCCGCGAGCACTCGGTGAGCCACGTCCCGCTGATCCTGGTCGTCGGCCGCAAGGAGGCCGAGCAGCGCACCGTCTCGCTCCGCCGCCTCGGCGGTGAGGCGCAGGAGGTGCTGCCGCTCCCGGATGCGGTCGCCCGCCTTGTGGCGGAGGCCACTCCCCCCGATTTGAGGACGGCGGCGCCGTGACCAATTGACGCCGGCCTGCGTTAGGCCTTGATACCGTATGGCCGGATGGGTGACATTCCCTCCATCCGGCGCATGCCATTTTGTGCAGCCCGAACCGCCGACCCCGTAACATCGATAGGAGACCACCATAGCCCGAGGACCCATGCCCGCACCGCCCACCCGCGACGGGCCCCGCGTGAACGAGGATATCCGCTCTGCCCAGGTGCGGCTGATTGACCATGAAGGCGAGATGCAGGGCGTGATGACCGCCCGCGAGGCGATGCACCGCGCGTTCGCGGTCGGCCTCGACCTGGTCGAGATCAGCCCGAACGCGGAACCGCCGGTCGTCAAGATTCTCGATTTCGGCAAGTTCAAGTACGAGCAGCAGAAAAAGAAGAACGAAGCCAAGAAGAAGCAAAAAGTCATCGAGATCAAGGAAGTGAAAGTCCGCCCGAATATCGACGAGAACGACTACCAGGTGAAGCTGCGCGCGATGAAGTCGTTCATCGAGGAAGGCGACAAGGTGAAGGTCACCCTGCGCTTCCGGGGCCGCGAGATGGCGCACCAGGAACTCGGCGTGAAAGTGCTGGAACGCATCCGCACGGACATGGACCCGGCGACGAAGGTCGAGCAGATGCCGCGGATGGAAAACCGGCAGATGGTGATGGTGCTGACGCCGAAGTAGTGGGCCGGGCGGCGGCTTGACGTGCTGTGCCCACCAGAGTGACCAGAGCGGCGGGATCAGCGTGACCGGCGCGGCTCCCTTAGCGCCACCATATCGGGCCGATGCAGCAGAGCGTCAAGAGATCCGCGAAGACCTGTCGCCACCTCCGCCAGCAGCGCCGCCAGCCAGCCGAATTCTTGCGGCTGGGACTGACTGCCTTGCTCGTCGGACGGTGAGATGCCGTGGCCTGCCGCTCCGTCGTCGTGGGGCGTAGCGCCCGGCCTCAACACTGGCGACGGTGCGAGCGAGGCAGTCCTTGATCCGGTTGAGCTGGCCCAGTACCTGGCCCCCAGCAGCCAGGTGATCTTCCCCGTGACGCTGAGCGTCGTCAGCCCGAAGACGATGATTCGGATCATGCCGAGGAGGGATGGGACGGGGGCGAGGGTTTGCATCGGTGAGGTGAATGATAGTGAAAATGGCGTTTCTAGTCAAGCCGAAGTAACACGAATGCCACCCGAGACGGTGTTAGCCTTGGCGGTCGACGTTCGATCGCACCGTATGACGCAGCCGCGCGTGGGCCCAAGCTCACGTCGGTGGACTGCGCCCTCCCTACGATGGTTTAGGGCACAAGTAGCGCGTTCTGTGTGGGTATTCGCGAGAGTGAATAGTATTCCTCAGTGCAAGCGATTTGATACGATGTGATACAACTACAACGGCGGTTCTTGACACCGACTCGATAGTGTGATGAACCCCAGGGAGGTGGCAGCGCGCCGCCGGTCCCTATCGTACCTTCAGCGTGTCACCGCTTTGGGTACGAGCGGCAGTGAGAGCGTACATGCTCCCATTTGCCGAACCGAAACCGGTAGTAGTCTGTGACAAACACCGGCTTCGGCCAAGAACACGCGATACGCATCGACGATCACCTCCTTCCAAGGGTGCTGGGGAAGCCCCCCCAGCACCCGGGGCACCCCTGTGCCCCGGCACAAAGCGCAGGGTGCGGTGGAAGGACTCGACGACGCGCTGCCGGCAAACTCATCTCACGCGTCGCTGTCGCCGTCAAGTCAAACGTTTGCGTCGCCTGTGCTGAGCGCGATGAGTTTGGCAGACAACAAGATTGACCCCCCGTGCACTGCGTTGTATACTGCTATTATGGTCGCATTTCCGTCCCTCGCCGCCGCAATTGAAGCGCGACGCCAAGAGATTTCCGAATTGCGTCAACGGCTTGCCCTTGCCGAGGCGGAACTGCGGGGCCTGGAATTGGCTGAAACCTTGCTGCGAAAAACGGCAGACGATTTCCCGCGTCCGGGACAGCGAGTCTCCCGCCCCACCCTAAGCGGCGACCGTCGCGCAACGCGTATCAAATCTACTTGGTTGTCAATCATGCGGACTGTGACAACAAACGATATGCAGCCATTTTCGCTAGCCGACGTCGAAGCTGCAATTAGGCTAATAGGGGCCGACATATCGAGGAGCGCTGCCCGATCCCAGATGCATAATTACGTACAAGCCGATCTGCTCGAAAGGATTAACGCCGGACAGTTCCGGCTAACGGAAGCCGGACGCGCCGCCGTCAAACAGAACGACCAGATGGAAACTGCCCCCTCCGCTAAGGAGGACGCCGCTTCATAGTTTGGGCCGGTAGATCAGTTGGAGCCCTGAGAAGCCTTGAGAGCACCGGATTCGTCATCTGGAAACCGCGGATTCGATTGCCGGTCGGCCCGTGGCCCGTTCAAGTTATAGACTCTGCCGATAACAGCCGGGCGCGCATCTATCCTCAGGGCGTTGCAACCAGCGGCATAAACGTCGCTTTCCGAATATGCCGAACATTGCCCAAACCGCGAGCTCTGTGAGATCGAGGTTTTCACGTCTGCGCGGGGCGTGCCCGATATGCGCGCGCGTAATCCGCCAATCGTCTGGTGCGCCCGTCAATTAGCGAACCTTCTGGCCTATTCGACAGGCGGCTTTCTGCGCTATGTGCGAAAGTCGCCGCAACTGCTCAAACCAGACAGCCTCGGGCGCACGATAAACGGAAGGCTGGCATAGAAACACACTTGCGTCGTGTCGCGTGCATTGGAGCACGCTTCTCGCGCACTCATTCCCGTAATGCATACGCGACAATGTGGGCCGATTAGCAGGCCGATAGGAAGCAGCGAAGCTAAATCATAAGGCGCATGGACGGCGCGGCTCGAAACACCCCTCGGCATTGTACGCCGCCAACTCCGCCTCGATACGCTCGTCCGTCAGCCCGGCCGCCCGCGCCTCCGCCTTCATCTCGGCAATGGCGCGGGCGAGCGGGCTTGGGCCTGCGCGCGGGCGCAGTACGCGGCTTACAAGACGGCCGACGGCTTCGCGGTTGCGCGCATCGACCAGGGCCGCCGCTACCTCGGGCTCGACCGGAATCGTTACGTCAACCGTGCCGCGATCCACCAAAGCCTGCTCAGTCGGAGCCACCTATACAAACTGCCCCCGCAGAAACCCCAGCGCCGGCAGCGGCGTCCATTTTCGGGGCAGGTCGGCGCGGCGGATCGGCGCGACGCTGTAGAACGGGACCGGCTGGCGCGACGTGCGCAGGAAGGCGGCGTAGGCTTTCACTTCCTGCTCACGCCAGGTCTTGTCCTCAAGGGCGGCGGTGCGGTTGGAGAACACTTCGGCGACCCGGTGGGTCTTGCCGACGGTGGCGACGACAGCCCATAGCGTGTCTCCGGTGGTATCGTCGCCGGCGCGGGGAAAGCGGGCGACGTCCCCCATCAGGCTTGTCCCGCAATCACACCGGCACGCGCCCGGGGTTTGCCCCCGGCGACCGAGCCCATGACCGCTGCGAGTCTGGTGCGTCTCATCCGCTCGACTATATGAGCGGTTCGCCGCGTCAGCCAACCCGGGGCGGCGGTTTCTTGACAATCCTGCCCGCCCGCGCCCATAAGCCGCGCTTTCCCGTCGGTCCGCGAGTGTTCGCGCGCCGGCGCGTAACCGCTTGATCGGATTTTGGCCCGTGTTCGAGACACTTTCGAACAAACTTTCCGGCGTTTTCGACGGGTTGCGCCAGCGTGGCGCGCTCAAGGAAAACGACGTCGTCGAGGCGCTGCGCGAGGTCCGCCTGGCGCTGCTCGATGCCGACGTGGCGCTGCCGGTGGTCAAGGACTTCATCGCAAAAGTCCGCGAGCGCGCCGTCGGCGCCGAAGTGCTGGACAGCGTCAGCCCCGGCCAGCAGGTCGTCAAGATCGTCAACGACGTGATGGTCGAGGCGCTGGGCGGCGAGGGCGCGGTGCCGCTGAACCTGAACGCGGCCGCACCCATCCCGATCCTGATGGTCGGCCTGCAAGGCTCCGGCAAGACGACGACATCGGGCAAGCTCGGGTTGCGCCTGTCGCAGCGGCTGCGCAAGAAGGTGCTGCTGGCCAGCCTGGACGTGCAGCGGCCGGCCGCGCAGTTGCAGTTGCAGCAGCTCGCGGAACGCGCGGGCGTCGCGAGCCTGCCGATCATCGCCGGCCAGACCCCGCTCGAAATCGCCCGCCGCGCCATGGATGTCGGCCGGCGCGAGGTGTTCGACGTCGTCATCCTCGACACCGCCGGCCGCCTGTCCATCAACCAGGAGTTGATGGATGAGGTCCGCAAGATCCGCGAGGCGACCAGCCCGGCGGAGACGCTGCTGGTGGTCGATGCGATGACCGGCCAGGACGCGGTGAACACGGCGAAAGCCTTCCACGAGGCGGTTGGCGTCACCGGCATCGTGATGACCCGGATGGACGGCGACGCGCGCGGCGGCGCCGCGCTGTCGATGCGCGCGATCACCGGCGCGCCGATCAAGCTCACCGGCTCGGGCGAGAAGCTGGACGCGCTGGAGGATTTCCACCCGGAGCGTGTCGCCGGCCGCATCCTCGGCATGGGCGACGTCGTCGGACTGGTGGAGAAGGCGGCCGAGACCCTCGACCAGCAGGAAGCCGAAAAACTCGCCCGCAAGATGGCGAAGGGCCAGTTCGACCTGGAGGACTACGCCGCTCAGCTCAGGCAGATCACCAAGATGGGCAGCATTTCCTCGATCATCGGGATGCTGCCGGGCGCCGGGAAGATCCAGCAGCAGTTGGAAGCCGCCGGTGCCGCCAACATCGACAACACGATGCTCAAGCGTCAGGCGGCCATCATCGGCTCGATGACGAAGAAAGAGCGGAAGCTGCCCGACATCATCAAGGCGAGCCGCAAGAAGCGCATCGCCGCCGGGTCCGGCACGTCGGTGCAGGAAGTCAACAAGCTGCTCAAGCAGTTCGAAGACATGTCGACGATGATGAAGCGGATGAACAAGCTCGGGCAGAAGGGGCTGATGCGGCAAGGCCTGTCCGCCCTGATGCCGAAGGGAATGATGGGCGGCGGTGGCCGCCCGTTCTGAAACAAATCGTTCTGAAACACTCATGCTACTCCACGGAGAGAGAACTTAGATGGGCCTGAAAATCCGCCTTGCCCGCGCCGGGGCCAAGAAGCGTCCGTACTACCACATCGTGGTGGCGGACAGCCGCTCCCCGCGCGACGGCCGCTTCATCGAGAAGGTCGGCAGCTACAACCCGATGCTGCCGGCCGAACATGCCGAGCGGGTGCGCCTGACCAGCGAGCGCATCAGCCACTGGCTGAGCGTCGGCGCGGTCGCGACCGATCGCGTCGCCCGCTTCCTCGGCAAGGCCGGCCTCGCGCCGATGCCGACCTGGAAGGAGCAGCCGATCCAGGCGGCGCCGAAGAAGAAGGCGCAGGAACGCGCCAAGGCCGCCGCGGCGGCCGGCTGAGCGAAGCGTGCCGCAAGAGCGTATCCTGATGGCGGTGGTGGGGCGCCCGCACGGTGTGCGCGGGTTGTCGCGCGTGCAGTGCTACGCCGAGAACCCCGCCAGCCTGCGCCGCTACGGCGCGCTGGTGGACGAGCACGGCCGCGCGTTCAGACTCCGCTGGCAAGGCGACGGCATCGCCGCGATCTGCGAAGTGATCGACGGCAAGCCGGTCAAGCCGGCCGATCGCACCGCCGCCGAGCGGCTGACGAACAAGAAACTCTACGTCGATCGCGCCCGCCTGCCGGCGCCGGACGAGGAGGAGTTCTACGTCGCCGATCTCGTGGGTCTCGCGGCGGTCGCCGAAGACGGGCGGGAGCTCGGCCGCGTCGATGCCGTTCACGACCACGGCGCCGGCACGTTCCTCGAAGTCGGCCCGCTGCTGTTGCCGTTCACCAAGGCGGCGGTGCCGGTGGTGGATATCGAAGCCGGCCGCCTGGTGATCGTCCCCCCCGCCGAGATCGCCGGCGACACCCGGGAAGGGGCAGCGGCATGAGTTGGCGCGCGTCCGTGCTGACGCTGTTCCCGGAGATGTTCCCGGGGCCGCTCGGCCATTCGCTCGCCGGCCGGGCGCTGGAACGCGGGCTGTGGAGCCTGCGGACGGAGGACATCCGCGCCCACGCCACCGACCGGCATCGCACCGTCGACGACACGCCGTTCGGCGGCGGCGCCGGCATGGTGATGCGGCCGGACGTCCTCGACGCGGCGCTCGCCGCCGTCGCCGACGAGCGGCCCGCGCTGTACCTGACCCCGCGCGGCGCGCCGCTGAGCCAGGCACGGGTGCGGCGCCTCGCCGCCGGGCCCGGCGTCGTGCTGCTATGCGGTCGCTACGAAGGCATCGACGAGCGCGTCATCGAAGCCCGCGCGCTGGAGGAAATCAGCGTCGGCGACTACGTGCTCTCGGGCGGCGAGCCGGCGGCGCTGGTGCTGCTCGACGCCTGCGTGCGGCTGCTGCCCGGAGTCATGGGTGCCGCCGAAAGCGCGGAGGAGGAAAGCTTCGCCGCCGGCCTTTTGGAATACCCGCACTATACCCGCCCGTCCGACTGGCAGGGGCGGCGCGTGCCGGACGTGCTGCTCTCCGGCCACCACGCCGAGGTCGCCGCCTGGCGCCGACGCGAAGCCGAACGAATCACCCGCGAACGCCGCCCCGACCTATGGGCCGCGCGTCGCGCAGCCCTGCATCCGGCGGCCGTTGCCACCATCCCGGCCACCCCGTAATCGATCGACAGAGGACCACGCACATGACCAACATCATCCAGGCCTACGAGGCCGAGCAGGTCGCCCTGCTTTCCGCCGCCCGCCCGGTGCCCGAATTCAGCCCCGGCGACACGCTGCGCGTCGCGGTGAAGGTGGTCGAGGGTGAGCGCACCCGTACCCAGGCGTTCGAAGGCGTCTGCATCGCCCGCTCCAACCGTGGCCTGAACAGCAACTTCACGGTCCGCAAGATCAGCTACGGCGAGGGCGTCGAGCGCGTGTTCCCGCTGTATTCGCCGACGATCGCCGAGATCGCGGTGATCCGCCGTGGCGATGTCCGCCGCGCCAAGCTGTATTATCTGCGCGGCCGTCGCGGCAAGTCCGCCCGCATCGCCGAGCGTGCCCGCGACACCACCACCGCCGAGACGGCGCCGACACAGGCCGCCGAGTAACCACGCGACCAGGGGAGATCAAAAGCATGGCCGGTACGTCACCGCGCACGTTGTTCGAAAAGGTGTGGGACAGCCACGTCGTCGAGAAGCTGCCAGACGGAACCTGCGTGCTTTACATCGACCGGCATCTTACCCACGAGGTCACCAGCCCGCAGGCGTTCGAGGGGCTGCGCATGGCCGGGCGGAAAGTGCGCCGCCCGGATCTGACGATCGCGGTCGCCGACCATAACGTGCCGACCTCCGATCGCTCGGTCGCCATCGAGGAGCCGGAGAGCCGCTTGCAGGTTGAGACGCTGGAGCACAACGTCGCCGAGTTCGGCGTGCCGTACATTCCGGTCAACGATCCGCGCCAGGGCATCGTCCACATCATCGGCCCGGAACAGGGCATCAGCCTGCCCGGCATGACGATCGTCTGCGGCGACAGCCACACGTCGACGCACGGGGCGCTCGGCGCGCTGGCGTTCGGCATCGGCGCCTCCGAGGTCGAGCATGTGCTGGCGACGCAGACGGTGTTGCAGAAGCCGGCGAAGAACATGCTGGTGCGGGTCGATGGCGTGTTGCCGCCCGGCTGTACCGCGAAGGACATCGTGCTGGCGATCATCGGCAAGATCGGCACGGCTGGCGGGACCGGCCATGTGATCGAGTATACCGGCGAGGCGATCACGGCGCTCGACATGGCCGGGCGGATGACCGTCTGCAACATGAGCATCGAAGGCGGCGCGCGTGCCGGACTGATCGCGCCGGACGAAAAGACGTTCGAGTATGTGCGCGGCAAGCCGCTGGCGCCGACGGGCGAGGCGCTGGAGCGGGCCATCGCCTACTGGCGCACGCTGCCATCCGATCCAGGCGCGCACTACGACGTTGTGGTGGAAATCGACGCGGCGACGATCGCGCCGATGGTCACCTGGGGCACGAACCCGGAGGCGGTGCTGCCGATCACCGGCAGCGTCCCCGACCCCGCCGCCGAGCCCGACGCGGGCAAGCGCGCGCGGATGCAGCGGATGCTCGACTACATGGCGCTGACGCCTGGCCAGAAACTCTCTGACGTGCCGATCGACGTGGTGTTCATCGGCTCCTGCACCAACGGCCGCATCGAGGACATCCGCGCCGCCGCGAAAATCGCGCAAGGTCGCCACGTCGCCGAGGGCGTGCGCGCGCTGGTCGTCCCCGGCTCCGGCATCGTCAAGCAGCAGGCGGAAGCCGAGGGGCTGGACCGCATCCTGGTGGAAGCCGGCTTCGAGTGGCGGGAGGCGGGCTGCTCGATGTGCCTCGGCATGAACCCGGACAAGCTGACGCCGGGGCAGCGCTGCGCCAGCACGTCGAACCGCAATTTCGAGGGTCGCCAGGGGCCGGGCGGACGGACGCATCTGCTTTCGCCGGCGATGGCGGCTGCGGCTGCCGTGAGCGGGCATCTTGTCGACGTGCGGGAGTTTGCGTGATGGACAAATTCACCACGCTCACCGGCGTCGCCGCGCCGTTGCCGATCGCCAACATCGACACCGACAAGATCATCCCCGCGCGGTTCCTGAAGACCATCAAGCGCACCGGCCTCGGCGTGCATCTGTTCGACACGCTCCGCTACGACGAAACCGGCGCCGAGCGGCCCGAGTTCGTGCTCAACCGCGAGCCGTACCGGCACGCGCAGATCCTGATCGCGCACGAGAATTTCGGCTGCGGCTCGTCGCGCGAGCACGCGCCGTGGGCGCTGCTGGATTTCGGCATCCGCTGCGTCATCGCGCCCGACTTCGCCGATATCTTCCACAACAACTGCTTCAAGAACGGGATTCTCCCGATCCGCCTGCCGCGCGCGGTCTGCGACGCGCTGATCGAGGATTCGAAACTCGGGGCCAACGCCCGCCTGACCGTCGATCTCGAGCGCCAGGTCGTCGTGCGCCCGAACGGCGAGGAGATCGCCTTCGAGATCGATTCGTTCCGTCGCCACACGCTGCTGGAAGCCCTGGACGATATCGGCCAGACCCTTCGGCACGCGCCGGCCATCGACGCCTACGAACTGCGCCAGAAAGCCGACATGAGCTGGGTTCCGGCAATCGCCTGATCCGGCAGGAATTGAGAAAATGCCCTCGAACAAGAAGCTGCTGGTCCTGCCGGGTGACGGCATCGGCCCCGAGGTGATGGGCGAGGTCCGCCGCGTGATCGATTGGATGGACCGCCGCCGCTCCGTCTCGTTCGACCTCGAGGAAGATCTTGTCGGCGGCGCCTCGATCGACGCGCGCGGCACGCCGATCAGCCCGGCCACCGTCGCCCGCGCGAAAGCCGCCGACGCGGTGCTGTTCGGCGCGGTCGGCGGCCCCAAGTGGGACAAGCTCGGCTTCGACATGCGCCCGGAAATCGCCATCCTGACGCTGCGCAAGGAACTCGGCCTTTTCGCCAATTTGCGCCCAGCGATCGTGCTCGACCCGCTGATCGACGCCAGCACCCTCAAGCCTGAGGTCGTGCGCGGGCTCGACATCATGATCGTGCGCGAGAGCACCGGCGGCATCTATTTCGGCGAGCCGCGCGGCGTGGAAACGCTGCCCGACGGCAGCAAGCGGGGCATCAACACGGAAGTCTACACGACGCCCGAGATCGAGCGCGTCGCCCGCGTCGCGTTCGACCTCGCCCGCAAGCGGCAGAACCGCCTGTGCAGCGTCGAAAAGGCCAACGTCATGGAGTCCGGCCTGCTCTGGCGCCAGACCGTGACCGCCCTGCACGCCCGCGAATATGCCGATGTCGAACTGAGCCATATGTACGCGGACAATTGCGCGATGCAGCTTGTCCGCAATCCGCGCCAGTTTGACGTGATTGTGACCACGAACCTGTTCGGCGATCTGCTGTCCGACCTCGCCTCGATGCTGACCGGGAGCCTCGGAATGCTGCCGTCGGCAACGCTCGGCGCCCCGGACTCGCTCGGCCATCGCCACGCGCTATACGAGCCGATCCACGGCAGCGCGCCCGACATCGCCGGCAAGGGTTTGGCCAACCCGCTGGCGCAAATGCTGAGTTTGGCCATGCTGTTGCGCTATTCGTTCGCCATGGAGGAGGACGCGCAACTGATCGAGCGCGCCTGCACCAACGTCCTGGCGTCGGGGTTGCGCACCGCCGACGTCATGGCCCCCGGCTGCGCCCGCGTCGGCACCGGCGTGATGGGCGAGGCGGTGGTCCGGGAGCTGGAGAAACTGGCGGGGTAGGACGGGCCGATCGCCCTGGCGTGACACATAACCCGTCGGGTCGTATGGTCGTCGGGATGTTCCTGACAGGCCGATCGATGACGCCAAGTCTCGAAGCAGACCTCGCGCTCGTGCGCAGGATCGAAGCGGTCCCGACTATTCTCGGCGTGGTGTGTCAGACCACTGGCATGGGATTCGCCGCGATCACCCGCGTCACGGAAGATCGCTGGCTCGCCTGCGCGGTTCGCGATCAGATCGCCTTCGGGCTCGGCCCCGGCAGCGAGTTGCAGGTCGAAACGACGATCTGCAACACCATCCGTGAATCCCGCCGGCCCGTCGTCATCGACCATGTCGCGCAGGATGCGGCCTACCGCGACCACCCGACTCCCGCGATCTACGGCTTTCAAAGCTATATCTCGACGCCGATCATCCTGGCGGACGGGACGTTTTTCGGCACGCTTTGCGCGATCGACCCGCGCCCGGCCCGCCTGAACCGGCCGGAGATCGTCGGCATGTTCACGCTGTTCGCCGAACTGATCGCCTTTCACCTCAACGCTCTGAAGAAGATCGACACGACGGAGGCTCGCCTCGCAGCGGAACGCGAGACGGCGGTTCTGCGGGAACAGTTCGTCGCCGTGCTCGCGCATGATCTGCGCAACCCGCTGGCTGCCATCGACGCAGGCACGCGGCTGATCTCGAAAACCCCGATCAACGAAAAGGCCGCGGGCCTTCTCGTCCACATGCACCGCAGCGTCGGCCGGATGATGGCGCTGATCGACAACGTGCTGGACTTCGCGGGCGGCCGCCTCGGCGGCGGGATGGCGCTGACGATCAACACGGCGGAGCCGCTGGAGCCGATGCTGGAACAGGTGCTCTCGGAACTGCGGACGGCTTGGCCCGAGCGCCGGATCGAGGCGCGGTTCACGCTCAACGAGCCGGTCGCGTGCGACCGGGTACGGATCGGCCAGCTTTTCTCCAACCTGCTGGGCAATGCCATGGCCCATGGCGCCGAGGACCAGACTGTCCGAGTGCGCGCGACCGCCGATGGCGGCAGCTTCGAACTCTCCGTGGCCAATGGTGGCGAGCCGATCGACGAGGCAGCGAGGCAGCGCCTGTTCCAGCCGTTCTTCCGGGGCGAGGTCCGCTCCGGCCAGCAGGGGCTTGGCCTCGGCCTCTACATCGCCTCCGAAATCGCCCGCGCCCACGGCGGCACGCTGGATGTCACCTCCACGCGGGAAGAGACCCGCTTCACCGCCAGAATCCCGACGAAGGCGCTGCCGGCGACGTAGCGTCGCCGCTGGACATCTGGACTGGCCGGGCCATCCGCACAGGATGTATGGGGTTTCCGGGTTATCGCACCCGTCGGAACGACCACCTATGGGTGGCCTTCAGAGGAGATCGACCATGTCCATCATCGACCAGTCCGGCTCGTTTGCCCTTGGCGACCGCAGCGTGAAGCGGCTCGGTTACGGCGCCATGCAACTCGCGGGGCGCGGCGTGTTCGGCCCGCCGAAGGATCATGCCGCCGCCCTCGCGGTGCTGCGCGAAGCGGTCGCGAGCGGGGTCGACCATATCGACACCAGCGATTTCTACGGCCCCCACATCACCAACCAGATCATTCGCGAAGCCCTCGCGCCGTATCCCGACGACCTCGTCATCGTCACCAAGATCGGCGCCCGGCGCGGCACGGATGCCTCATGGATTCCGGCCTTCTCGCCGGCCGAACTGACCCAGGCCGTCCACGACAATCTGCGCAACCTGGGCGTGGACGTGCTCGACGTGGTCAATTTGCGCAGCATGTTCGGGGTGCATGGCCCGGCCGAGGGCTCGATCGAGCCATACCTGACGGTCCTGGCCGAGCTTCAGCGGCAGGGCCTGGTGCGGCACATCGGGCTGAGCAACGTGACGCCCACGCAGATCGCGGAAGGGCGACGGATCTGCGAGATCGTCTGCATACAGAATCACTACAATGTCGCGCATCGCGAAGACGATGCCCTGATCGACGACCTTGCCCGCGACGGCATCGCCTACGTGCCGTATTTTCCGCTCGGCGGCTTCACCCCGCTGCAATCCTCGACGCTGTCCGATGTGGCCGCCCGCCTCGGCGCGACGCCCATGCAGGTGGCGCTCGCATGGCTGCTGCACCGCGCACCCAACATCCTGCTGATCCCCGGCACGTCGTCCCTCGCGCATCTGCGCGAAAATCTCGCGGCGGCCGAGTTGGCGCTGCCCGACGACGTGATTCGGGAACTGGATTCCGTCGCGACCGCGCAAACCACGACCGCCGCCCACTGAACCGAGAGAACGATCGTCCGGGGGAAGAAAACCGTGACAGCCAGAATGCTTCTGCTTGCAGCGGCGCTCTTTGCGTTGCTGCCGTTTCAGGCAACGGCGCAGTCGGCGCCCAACATGGCGGTCCTCAAGGGCCTCGCACCGGTCTCGGCCCTCTCGAACAGCGATGCCGGCAACGCAGCCCTCGCCGCCAATTACACTGTCACGGGCGGCATCCAGACCGGGGCCATCCGGCAGCCGACGCTGCTGCCTTTCCCGGAACAGCAGCAACTCGCCCTCCGCGATGCCTTCATCACCGGCGGCGACCTCGCGGAGTTGGCTGACGGGCTCGGGACAACGCTGGGGGCCGCCTATCAGGCGCACGCCCACTATCTCGACCGGGGCCATTTCACGAGCCTGTCCCAGTCTGTCGCCGACGTGATTGCCTACGCGAACGCGACGACGTCATCGGACTCCAACGCCGGAAAATATTTCTTCGCCAACGGCACCACCGACGGCAAGACGCCGGTCTCGCCGGAGGCGGCCGCGATCTTCAAGGATATACACGGCGCGCCCGACATGTTCGGCAGATACTACGGGCATCCGGCGGGCAGCGCCGGTGCCGACGCCTTCGGCGACTCCCGGCCTTTCCAGACGGAGCCGACAATCGCAAGCATCGTCGGTCCCGACTATTTCAATGTGCCCGCCGATAACCTCGTCTACAACCGTGGGCCGATCATGAACCTGGTCGACAGCCCATCCTATCCGAGCGGCCATACCACATACGGCTATGCCGGCTCGATCTTGCTGGCGGTGCTGGTCCCCGAACGCTACCAGCAGATGATCGTTCGGGCCGCCGAATACGGCAACGACCGCATCATCCTAGGCGCGCATTATGCCATGGACGTCATCGGCGGTCGCACCCTGGCGACGTTCGATCTCGCGCACCTTCTCGCCAACGACCCGGACTATGTCGGCCGCACCCTCAAGGGTGCCCCGGTCATCAAGGACTTCCAGGCCGCGATCAGGCAGGCGCGCGCGGACATGACGGCCCAGTTGCAGGCGGCCTGCGGCGACACGATCGCCCTTTGCGCGCGGCAGGACATCGGCCGGCTGAGCAACCAAGCCGCAGACGCCGCTTTCTACGCCGTCACCCAGACGTACGACCTGCCCGTGGTCCATCCCGCAACGGCCAACGCCGTGGAAGATGTCGGCAAGCTCGCGCCGGAGGCGGGGTACCTGCTGACCGTCGCGTTCCCCTCCCTCAGCCTGGAACAGGCGGATCAGATCCTGACGGAAACCGAGGGCCCCGGCGGCGGCTTTCTGGACGATGGCTCACCGTTCGGCGTCTATTCCCGCATCAACCTTTACGCGGCGGCCGGAAGGGCGGCGATAGTGACCGCCGGCAAATAGAACCGTGCCTGGCGCGTCACGCGGCGTATGAAATCCGCACCGCGATGGCCGCGGCCGCCGCGCGGTTTTCGACGCCGAGCTTGATGAAGATCTGCTCAAGATGCTTCGTGACCGTGCTCGGTTTCAGGCCCAGGATGTCGCCGATGTCGCGATTGGATTTCCCCCGGCTGATCCACATCAGGACCTCGGCCTCGCGCGCGGTCAGGCCGAGGCGCTGGCGCAGCAACGTTTCCGCGCTGGACGCTTCGGATGCCACGACCCGCAGCAACATCTCGTCCTCGCCGAACTGGCCGACGAAATGAAACTCCAGTGTCTGCCTGCCGTGGTTCAGCGAGGCGACGCTGCGCCCGGGCACCAGGTCGAGCCGGTTGATCGAGAAGTCGGCCGGCCAAGCGTATAGGTCCGCGCCGCGCTGATCGGGCATGGCATCGATCGCTTCCCGCAGCAGCGCGGCCGCCTGCGGCGTGGACCACAGCACGCGGCCATCCGGCCCGACCGCGATCAGGAACCGCCCTGCCGCGTCCAGCGCCATCTGTGCCGCGCGCGTGCGCCGCGCGTTGACGAGATGCACGCCGATCCGCGCGATCACCTCGTTCGGCACCACCGGCTTCGTCACATAGTCGACGCCGCCGACCTCGAAGCCCCGGACCACATGCTCGGTCTCGGTCAGGCCGGTCATGAAGATGATCGGCACGCTCGCGAGCGCTGCATTGCGCTTCATGATGCGGCATAACTCGAACCCGTCCATCTCGGGCATGATGGCGTCGATCAGGATGATGTCGGGAACGACGCGCTCGATCACCGTCAGCGCGAACGAGGCGGATTGCGCGAGCAGGACGGTATATCCCCCGGCCTCCAGCGTCTCGTTCAGCAAACCGAGCGTGCCCGGCACATCGTCGACCACCAGCACCGTGTCCCGCCGCTTCACGGCAGCCCTCGGGGAAGTGCCCCGCCAGCCGCATTCAGCGCGCTCAGGAAGGCATCCAGCCGGTATTCCGCGAGCAGCCCGCGCAGCTTCGCCACCTGCGCCCGGCCGCCCCGCGCCGCGCGGTCGAGCACATCGAGCTCGGCGCGCAGCGCGGTCACGTGGCCGATCGCGGCGAGTTCGCGCAGCCGCGCGAGTTCGGCGTCGCTCAGCACTTCGTCCGTCGCGCCAACCGTCGGGGGCGCGGGCTCCGGCGTCGTCCATTCGATGTGCAGCAACCGGGCGATCCGCACCAGCAGGGCCGGAACGTGAATGGGCTTTGCCAGCGTGTCGTCATGCTGGGTCGCGTTCGGCGGCGGCTGACGCAGCGCCTGCCCATCGGCGGACACGACGATGATCGGCGCCAGCGGATGCAAGTCGCGCAGCGCGTCGGCCAGCTCCCAGCCGCTCATTCCGGGCATCGACAGGTCGATCAGGAACAGGTCGCACGCATGGCTTGCGGCAAGTTCCAGGCACGCCGCGCCATCGGCGGCGGCCAGCGTGGTAAAGCCGAGCGGCGTGAGAATGTCCGAGACCAGACCACGATGAATCGGGTCGTCGTCGGCCACGACGACAACGCGCCTTTTGCCGGTGTAGCCGGTGATCTGCCGTTCCGTCAGCGGCGGTTCCGTGGCGCGCTCGGAGCGCGACAGCATCAGCCGCACCCGGAATTTGCTGCCTTCCCCCGGCGTGCTGGTCACGGAAATCTCGCCGCCCATGATCTCGGTGAGCACCTTGGTAATCGTCAGTCCAAGGCCGAGGCCGGGCGTCTCCAGCGCCGGCGCGGCCCTGACGCGCTGCAACGGCTCGAAAATCCGCTCCAGGTCGGCGGCGGCAATGCCGATTCCCGTGTCGATCACTTCGAAGTCGGCGATCTCGGCGCGCCAGCGCACGCGCAGCGTGACGGTCCCGCGCTGGGTGAACTTGATGGCGTTGGACAGCAGGTTGATCAGGATCTGGCGCAGCCGGTGCTCGTCGATATGCACGTGCGCGGGCAATGAATCTGGCGCATCGAAGACGAAGGCGATGCCTTTCTCCTCCGCTTGCAGGCGGAACATCGCCGCCAGTTGCGACAGAAATTCGCCGAGCGCGACTTCGTCCCGATAGATCTCGATCCGCTTTGATTCGATGCTGGAGATGTCGAGAAGCCCCTCGACCAGTGCCGCCAGATGCTGGCCGCTGCTGCGGATGATCCGCAGCGCGTCGCTGCGTCGTTCGAGCATCGTGGGGTCGCGTTCCAGCAGTTGCGCATATCCGAGGATCGCGTTGAGCGGGCTGCGCAATTCGTGATTGATCGTCGTGACGAAATGGCTTTTCGCCAGGCTGGCGCTCTCGGCAACCTCCTTGGCGCGTTGCAGGGCCGCGTCGGTACGGCGGTGCGCCCTGATCTCGGACAGCAGCAATCCGGTCTGGCGGCGCGTTTCCTCCTGCGCCACTCTGCGGCTTTCGTGCGCCAGCACCAGCAGCCATGCGGCGACGCCTGCGATCACCACAAGCGCCACGAATGCCTTGCGCAGCGCCGCGTCGTCGCCGCTGTCGGAACTGGCATGGATCGCCAGCAGGACGAGGCCGATCGCCAGCGTGAAGACCGCGAAGACCGCCATGAACCGGCCCAGGGGTCGCGCGGCGGCGACCATCACGCCCTCCGGTAACACCGCGCGCATCACCGAGAGAAATTGCGCGTCGGCGCGCGCGTGCGGCTTGCAGCCGTCGTTGCAGCGCGCATCCAGCGAGCAGCACAGCGAGCAGATCGGCCCGGCGTAGACCGGGCAATAGGCCATGTCCTCGGGTTCGAACGCGTGCTCGCATATGTCGCAGCGAAGGGAGGACTGCGTGCGCCAGGCGGAGCGCGGTTTGCGCGCCAGGTAGAACTGCCCGCCGGTCCGCCACGCGATCAGCGGGGCCGTGACGAACGCAACGACGAAGGCAATGAAGGTCGACATCGCGGCCATCAATGGCCCGAACACCTCAAGCCAGGCCGAGAGCGAAACGACAACGGCCAGCAGCATCGCGCCGACGCCGACGGGGTTGATGTCGTACAGATGCGCGCGCTTGAACTCGATGCCGGGCGGACTGAAGCCGAGCGGCTTGTTGATGATCAGGTCGGCCACCAGCGCACCGATCCACGCGGCGGCGATATCCGAGTAGATCACAAGCGTCCGCTGGATCGTTTCGTAGGCGCCCAACTCCATCAGCAGCAGCGCGATGATGATGTTGAACACCAGCCATATCACCCGCCCGGGATGGCTATGGGTCAGCCGCGAGAAGAAGTTCGACCAGGCGATCGAGCCGGCATAGGCGTTCGTCACGTTGATCTTCAGTTGCGACAGCACGACGAAGAAGCTCGTCAGCACCAGGGCCGTGACCGGCCAGCCGACGGCGTCGCGAAACGCGATCAGGTACATCTCGGCGGGCCGCACGGCGGCGGCCGGCGACAGGCCCATGCGGATCGCCCCATAGGCGAGGAACGATCCGCCCAGCAGCTTGAACACGTCGAAAACGATCCAGCCGGGGCCGCCCGCCAGCAGCGCCAGCCACCAGGTCCGGCGGTTGCGCGCGGAGCGGGGCGGGAGGAAGCGAAGATAGTCGACCTGCTCGGCCGTCTGCGCGATCAGGGCGAGAAGGATCGAGGCGCAGGCGCCGAAATACAGCGGATTGAAGCCCGCGCCGGCGGTGGGCCCGGTGCCCTCGTAGTGCGGCCAGCCTTGCATCCAGTCGGGATGCGCCGCCATCGCCGCGATCAGCGCGACCAGATTCAGCACCAGCCACACGGGTTGCGTCCAAAGCTGGAACCGCTGGATCAGCGTGATTCCGTGCGTCACCAGCGGCACCACCGCCGCCGCGCAGCAGATGTAGCCGAGCCACAGCGGCACGCCGAAGAATGTTTCGAGCATCGAGGCGACGATCACCGACTCGATGCCGAAAAAGATGAAGGTGAAGCTGGCGTAGATCAGCGACGTGATCGTCGAGCCGATGTAGCCGAAGCCGGCGCCGCGCGTGAGCAGATCGACATCGACGCCGTCCCGCGCTGCGTAGTAGCAGATCGGCAGACTGATCGCGAAGATCAGCAGCGCGACTGCCAGGATCGCCGTGACGCTGTTGATGAAGCCGTAGTTGACCGTGATGGCGCCGCCAAGGGCTTCGAGGGCCAGGAACGAGATCGACCCGAGAGCGGTGTTGGCTACCCGCAACGGCGACCAGCGGCGCGCGCTCTTGGCGGTGAATCGTAGCGCGTAGTCTTCCAGGGTCTGATTCGCGACCCATTGATTGTATTCGCGGCGCTCGCGAACGATACGCTGGCGTGTCGGCATGGTGGGCGTGTCCGCTCGGTGGCAATGATTGGGACGATGCCCCGCGAGCCATCTTGGCCGGGGTCAACACGACGGCGCCAGCCAAAAGACGTGCGTTGAACGCCGTTTTTTCGATCTGTCAATACCGGAAACACTGGTGAGCGCCGCGTCCGGCCTCACCGTAGTGTGTACATTACCAAACGGGTAATCCGCTGGGTACGTATGTATAGGTTCTAGGAGTTCACGCGCATGTCGATCGAGACTACGTTCAGCCTTGGCCGCAGGACGCTCACGCGCCTGGCAGCCGCCACGGCCTTCGCAGCCGGCACGTTCCTGAGTGGTGCCGCCGGCTTCTCCTCCGCCGCCCGCGCCGACGACACGATCAAGGTTGGCGTTCTGCACTCCCTGTCGGGCACCATGGCGATCAGCGAGACCACGCTGAAGGACGTCATGCTGATGCTGATCGAGGAGCAGAACAAGA
>Ga0116226_10000370_pt1 | contig 38212 bp, 34 predicted proteins | sample S1TSphfallax_FD_89692 | JGI IMG/M metagenome (GOLD analysis project Ga0116226, IMG submission 89692) | Host-associated microbial communities from peat moss isolated from Minnesota, USA - S1T2_Fa - Sphagnum fallax MG | ecosystem: Host-associated > Plants > Peat moss > Unclassified | place: USA... | reverse complement strand
TCCATTTGCTCACTGGTGGCAATTTTCTTTTTCATCTCCATCATTTTTCCGACAATATTTAGCCTTGGGATCATAGGTTTAGGAGGAAAAACAAAGAAAGGCAGTTCTATCATCATGATGTCAGTCGTTGGAGGCGGAATTTCACCATATGTAATTAGTATCATTGCCAATGCTCACAATACCGCCGATTTCTATGCAATACCGTTGATTATTTTTATTGCAATTTTTTCTGTGGATTCTATTTGTGCGTGACAGAAAAAGTCGGAGGTCAATTGACAGTGAAAAGCTCTTAGAGCGAGATGAGGTCGAACCGTTCGTTTATGACGGCTCGGCTATCAAGTTCGATATGCATTATGGTAATCGAATGCGGGTAATACGAGGTAAAACGTACTCCACACACGCACCTATCCGCACAACCTCCGCCGTTCATCGTAAGAACTGATAACACACCCATTTGTTTTCAGCCAGCAAATCAAATTCTTGGAAAAATGAATAAAAAAAAGTGGGTTTTCACCTTGATCGGGATTTCGATGTATTACACCGCAATCCCGGCTTGTTTTGCTGGTGGAACGGTGGATTTCGAAGAATATGTCCATCCCATCATGATGAAAAGACCATTTTTTGCAAAATTCGTACTCGACACTTTTGATTTAGACAAATCAGCCTCTGCCGTGACAATAGGACGCGAAATAAATCAAAAATTGGCGGGCTATCGGATCGGGCCTTATACAGTCCTCGCAAAGAAAAAGGGAGTACCCGGACCGTACACGATGGAAGTTACCATTGACACCAATGTGCATTTCTACGATAAAAAAGGTCATGAATTAGATGGCCCAGAAAATGCAAAAACGGTGAAAGAAGAATTTTACGCAATCGAAGTCAATCCTCTTCCATTCGATAAAAAATAATTCCAGTTAAATTACTAAATGTCGTTTTTGCAAAATAATCTGATTCGATGGAGGCCTCGTGTTGGTAGCGGGTGTGAATGACCGACATCGAAACGATTTTCTGTATGGCGCACGCGGTGTCGTAATGCAAGGAACCGGCATGGCACTCAATAGCCGATACATTCGACCGACCGCCGTGAATACGCACTGGGCGTTTAATGCACATCATCATCCGGACCACCTCGAGGACCCGAGTGCTGTGATATTTTCCTATTCCGATTGGGTACACGGATCGTTCGGGGATGTTTCTGCAAATCGCTCCATCGCCGTTGATCCGACCGTGATTCTCCCACGTGCGCAGGGTGAAATTGATGCAGTAGGAAAACGACATGCTGACGATAGAGGGAGCGTAATCCTTGGATATCACATCGATAATTTCTTAGGCTTTAGCAAGAGTGTCACAAATGCGTGGCAGGCCGGGCCAATCAATCGCACTCATCGCAAAGGATGGGAAACGAGTGGTCGGTGATCGGGTCGCGGATGATACCGGGGGGGGGTATCCGTGGTTTCCATATTGATCATTTCTCAGGCTTGGGAAAGGCAGCCAACAAACGCTGGAAAGAAGTGGGAAGCGACATGGAAAACGCTCGCGTCAAGTATTTGGGAGGCTAACTATGATAAAAAGAATTCTCGCATTCTTGCTATGTTTCGCGTTGATGGAAGTTGCTTTAGCGCACCCACCGGGCACCGGCTCAGTGTCTTACGCCCACGATCTGAAACCGATGATAGACAAAAACCCTCTCTTGGCTGAGTTGTTGAAAGAAAACTTCTCTATCGCAAACGATATGGCAATGGGGACGCGCATTGGCGATGAGACCGCCCCTGCAATAGATGGAGCCAGAATAGGGCCTTACTACGTGGATGCGGTCTGGCATAGTAAGCACGGTAATAAACCTGTTTCATTGACCATTTATACGGACGTCCAGTTTTTCGATGCTTCGGGGAAATTACTGGGAAATGACTTCCATAATGCGACGCGAATCGTGGAAACGTTCTCTGGAATCAGTATCGAAGAACCTGACGATTAGCAATCGATCCAGGTGCATTGATGACATCGGTCGAGTATTGTCATTTCATTGTCGCGATCTACATCATAATTCTCCAACGCTCCCAGATCGAGATTGATGTAGTAGGAAAACGATAGAAGCAATCAGATTAACGGTTATCACATCGATAATTTGTCGGCATAGAGAAAGCCGTGCAGGACGCCTGGGATGCCCACCCCATTAATAAAATCCAGTGGAAAGTCAGGTTTTTTGGGAGTCGTTTGATTGGCGCGATATTCTCCACGTCTTTCCAGATCTATCATCCTAGTTTTCTTTTTGGTCGCTTGCTTTGCAACGAATGGCGCATTTGCGGATAGCTCAGTAAATTTCGCCATTGATATTATTCCTTGCTTAATCAACGGCCATTTTTCGCCAATTTTATTAAAAATAGCTTTTCCGTTCTGCCTTCCGGCTGGGGATACGCATTGATGGCCGACAATGCCGCACATAATGGAGATAATAAAAACTGAGAGCTAAAGACAGCACAAACGTAATCAACGATAGGAACGATGCATCTTAGAGTTACGGCTCGCCCTGAAGTAGACGCCGTCGATCAGCGCCAGCACGCGCCGACGAACCCACGACGACCGCGCGATGGATTGGCCCAGCACACGTTTGCGGTATACTTGATAGTAGAGAGGGGTCGTATGGCTCACCTCGACGCGCCGATTTGCTGACTCGATTGCGGGCGCGGGAACCCTGGTCCACGGACCGTCGCGGATGGTTCGCGGCGTTGGCCAGTCCAGGTTCGATAAATGCGGCTAAAGAGGTCGTCAGCAGCGCCCCGTCCTGTCCTACCGCGCTTCGCCGACCCTTAGCCACTCTCCGGTGGAAATATGGAATCGTCGACTGCGGGCGCGGATGCCCAAGCCTATCCCGATACGCTCACTACGCTGAACCCAGCCGGGTCGCCAGCTGACACAACCGCGCCTGCCCATGGCCATCGCGCCGAGGGCGTACGCCATTTCGTCAAACCGCAGCGCATGCATTTCACCGAGCCGCTGCCGCTGCAAAACGGCAGTCAGCTCGCCAATTACGACCTGATGGTCGAAACCTACGGTACCTTGAATGCGGCACGCTCGAATGCGGTGCTCGTGTGTCATGCGCTGAATGCATCCCATCACGTCGCCGGTGCTTACGAGAACGATCCCGGCAACGTCGGCTGGTGGGACAACATGGTCGGTCCCGGCAAGCCGCTCGATACCAACCGCTTCTTCGTCATCGGCGTCAACAATCTGGGCTCCTGCTTCGGCTCGACCGGACCGATGAGCCTGGATCCCGCTACCGGGGCGCCGTACGGTGCCAGCTTCCCGGTTATCACCGTCGAAGACTGGGTCAATGCCCAGGCCCGGGTCGCGGACGCGTTCGGCATCGAGCGCTTCGCGGCCGTGATGGGCGGCAGTCTGGGCGGCATGCAGGCGATTGCCTGGAGCCTGATGTATCCGGACCGGATCGGCCATTGCGTGGTGATCGCCTCAACACCCAAACTGTCGGCACAAAATATCGCCTTCAACGAAGTGGCGCGCTCGGCCATCCTGTCCGATCCCGATTTCCATGGCGGCGACTACTACGCCTACAACGTCAAACCGCGCCGTGGGCTGCGGGTGGCGCGCATGATCGGTCACATCACCTATCTGTCCGACGACGATATGGCGACCAAGTTCGGTCGCGCCTTGCAGCGCGACACGCAAGCCGCCGACGGCGATGCTTATCAGTTCAGCTTCGATGTCGAATTCGAAGTGGAGTCGTACTTGCGCTACCAGGGCGACAAGTTCGCCGACTACTTCGATGCCAATACCTATCTGCTGATCACGCGCGCACTCGATTATTTCGATCCGGCCAAGGACTACGACGGCGACCTGACTGCCGCGCTGGCGCATACGCGCGCGCAATATCTGGTGGTGTCGTTTTCGACCGACTGGCGTTTTGCGCCGGCGCGCTCGCGCGAACTGGTGAAGGCTTTGCTCGACCATAAGCGCACCGTCACCTACGCCGAAATCGACGCACCACATGGTCACGACGCCTTTTTGCTGGACGACGCGCGTTACCACAACCTGGTGCGCGCCTATTACGAACGCATTGCCCAGGAGATCGGCGCATGAACACGACTGCCGCCCAAGCCGCCGCAGCCCGACAGGAAAAAACCGCCGCGGCCACGGTCGCGAGCGAACGCGCCCGTATTTTCGAGTCGCTCAACACGCGCGCCGATTTCCGCACCATCGCGCGCTGGGTTGAGCCGAATTCCAGCGTGCTGGATCTCGGTTGCGGTGATGGCTCGCTGCTGGCGCTGCTGCGCGACGAAATCGGCATCCAGGGCTACGGTATCGAGATCAATGACGTCGGTGTGCTCGCCTGCGCCCAAAAAGGTGTCAACGTGATCCAGCAAAATCTCGAGGATGGCCTGCGCCTGTTCGAGGATCACAGCTTCGATCTGGCGATTCTGTCGCAGACCCTGCAGACCATCCACCATACCGCCGCGATCCTGCGCGAGACGGTGCGGGTAGCGCGCGAGGCCATCGTCTCGTTTCCGAACTTCGGCTACTGGCCGCACCGGCTCGAAGTGTTGCGCGGCCGTATGCCGGTTTCCAAGTCCCTGCCCTACCAATGGCACAATACGCCCAACGTGCGGGTGCTGACGATACGCGATTTCGAGGCGCTGGCCCCCGAGGTCGGCATCGAAATCATCGAACGCAGCGTACTGCACGGAAATCGGACCATACACTGGGGACGCAACTGGCGTGCTAGTCTTGCGGTCTACCGGGTGCGCGGGATGCCGCACGGCTGACGGCCGGCGACCACGCGGCACCCCACTCATCACCAGATACACCATGCCACCACGTCGTTCCCTGCACGTCGTTTGCTTGCTACCTCTGCCGCCGCATCGTTCGGCATCGCGCTCGTGAGCGGCGCCGAGCAGTCGGAGCGCCCGTCCGGCCCGGGCGTTGCCTCTCCCGCCAGCCATCCACATCGCGGATGGCGCGCGTACTTCAATGTACGCATGCTGATCTGCGTGTTTCTCGGCTTCAGTTCCGGCCTGCCCTTATTTGTCCTGATTTCGCTGCTGCAGGCCTGGTTGCGCTCGGCAGGCGTCGATATCAAGGCCATCGGCCTGTTCGCGCTGTTGCAGTTTCCGTACACCTGGAAATTCATCTGGGCGCCGCTGATGGACCGTTTTGTGCCGCGCCTGGGCAACTGGCAACTGGGGCGCCGGCGCGGTTGGATGTTGTTGACCCAACTGGTGACCGCCGCACTGATCGCCGCGCTGGGTTTCTTCTCGCCCAGCCATGATCTATGGGCGGTCGCCGCGCTCGCCGCCGCCTTGGCGTTTTTCAGCGCGAGCCAGGACATTGTGATCGATGCCTATCGGCGCGAACTGCTGGACGACGCCGAGCAGGGCTTGGGCACAGCGGTCCACGTGAATGCCTACCGGGTGGCCGGCCTGGTGCCGGGGAGCTTGTCGCTGATCCTGTCGGATCATGTGAGCTGGACCGCCGTGTTCCTGATCACCGCGGCTTTTATGGTGCCCGGCATCGTCACCTCGCTGGTGATAGGCGAACCGCGCGCAACCGGCGCGCCGCCGAAAACGCTGGAACAAGCGGTGGTACTGCCATTTCGCGAATTCCTGGCGCGCGATGGATGGCGTGGTGCGCTGCTGGTGCTGGCCTTCATCTTTTTGTACAAGTTGGGCGACAGCATGGCAACCTCGTTGTCGACCACCTTTTATCTGGATCTGGGCTTCAGCAAAACTGAACTGGGTGTGATCGCCAAAACCAGTGGATTCTGGGCCAGCATCGCCGGCGGTCTGGTCGGTGGGGTCTGGCTGATGCGCATCGGTATCGCGCGCGGCCTGTGGGTGTTCGGCATCACGCAACTGGTGTCCATCCTGGGCTTTATGTGGCTCGCGCGTCATGGCCGCTCCGACCTGGGGCTGGCCGCAGTGATCGCGCTGGAAGCCTTCGCCACCGGGCTGAGCACCGCCGCCTTCACGGCCTATATTGCCAGTGCCACCGATCCGCGTTACACCGCGACGCAATTCGCGCTGTTTACCAGCCTGGCCTCGGTGCCACGTACCTTTATCAATGCCGGTGCCGGTTATCTCCAAAAAATGTTAGGCTGGCCGGAATTTTTCCTGCTGTGCAGCGTGCTGGCCATCCCCGGCATTCTGATCTTGACCCGCGTCGCGCCTTGGAGCCGTCGATGAATTTGCGTTATGCGCCGTCTGCGCTGCGCCTTTGCAGTGCTATTTTGCTGCTGACCTTGCTGCTGACCCCGAGTCTGTTTGCCAACGCGGCCGTGCCGCCCCCGGCCGCAGCTGCCTCGGCTGCCCAAGGGGATGGCGGGAATAGCGCGATGTCCCGCAGTCGCGTGCCGCCCGAACAAATTGAACAACTGGCTGAGCAGAATTACGCCTTGCTGATCGCCGAAGCCGCACGCGAGAAACGTCTGTTGGGCGATAAGCAAAAGACGGTACTGCGCGTGCGCGGTATCGCCGCCAAATTGATTCCCTATGCCTTGAAATGGAACGAGCGCTCACGCGACTGGCATTGGGAAATCAATGTCATCGATGCACGCCCGATCGAAGCCCTGTGCCTGCCCGGCGGCAAGCTCGTCATCACCACCGGAACGCTCGATCGGCTGCACCTGAGCGATAACGAACTGGCCATGCTGCTGGGTCATGAAATCGCCCACGCGATGCGCGAGCATGCGCGCGATCACGTGCAAACCGATACGCTGCGCTCGGCTCGCAGCGTCGCGCATCTGTTTGGCCTGCCCCGTATTACCGGCTTGAGCGATACACAACCGGGCGACACCGCCTGGCTTGCGCTGGCTTATGACCGCGACGACGAGACCGAGGCCGATGTGATCGGTACCGAAGTTGCCGCGCGCGCCGGTTACGATCCGCGCGCCGTGATCTCGCTGTGGTACAAGCTGGACGGTGTCAATCGCCTGGCTCGTCAGCCGTTTATGCAATCCCATCCATTCGACAGCAGGCGTATCGTCGATATGCACAAGCATATGCGCGACATGCTCGCGCTGTACGCCAAGGCGCTCAGCAAACCGATCAGCCAGTTGCCGCGCTATGAGGGCGTCGGCTACGCCGCGAGCGCGCGCCGGGTGGAGCAACTCGATAACGCCGAGTGATATCGCCAGATGGCGCTAGATGTCGCTGGCGGCCCTGGGTAAGGCCGCCAGCGCCCGTGCCACCGGCTCCGACCAGTCGCCCGGCCGGGTCTGACGCTGCAGGTTCAAACTCGGATACCAAGGGCTGTCCGATCGCGCCAGCAACCAACGAAAATCCGCATTGAACGGCAGCAACAGCGTGGTCGCCCGTCCCAGCGCGCCGGCCAGATGCACGCAGGCTGTATCGACCGTCAACACATGATCGACACAGCTCAGCAAAGCCGCAGTCTCGCCGAAATCACTGAGGGCGGCACCTGGGTCGATGCCACCCGCCGCCGCGAACGCCACGCGCTCGGCATCGTTCATCTGGGTCTGCGCCGCGATCACCGTGCCGGGCAGCGCCCATAGACCCTCCAGCGCCGCCAGCGGCAGCGAACGATTATGGTCGTTCACATGGGTCGGATTGCCTGACCAACTCAGGGCGATCCAGGGTCGCGCATGGGGAGCGAGACGCGCGCGCCAGTGCGCCACGCGAGCCGGCTGCGCGCTCAGATAAGCGCCGGCATGCGACGGCAAGTCCGGCAGATCCGTCAAGTTCAGGCGCAAGGCATGCGGCAAACTCAACAAGGGACAATGGCAATCGAAGTGCGGCAAGGCCTCGCCCTGCACCAGCACCTGCGCGACGCCATCCAACGTACCCAGCAAACCGACCAGTGGCGCCTGCACCTCGAGCAGGACTGTGGCGCCGAGTGCCGCCAGGCGCGGCGCAAAGCGACAAAACTGCAGCGTGTCGCCCAGACCTTGCTCGGCATGCAGCAACAGCGTCCTGCCGGCGAGCGGAAACTGGCCCAACCACAGCGGTTGAGGGAAGTCGCGCCGAGTCGAGCGATGGGTGGGCGAAGCCCAACGCCACTCGTATTCGGCCCAGCCGCGAGCAAAATCGCCCAGCGTCAGGCAGCATAGGCCATGATTCAGATGGGCTTCTGCATAGTCGGGGCGCAGAGCCAGCGAACGCGCATAGCTGGCTTGCGCTTCCGGGTGCCGCCGCAGATCCTGCAGGATATTGCCGTGGTTATTGTGGGCATCGGCGAAATCTGGCCGGATCTGCAAAGCACGCTCGCAAGAGGCCAGCGCCTCGCTCAGGCGCCCCAGCCGACGCAGCGCATGGGCGCGATTATTATGCGCTTCCGCATAACCTGGTTGCAGGTGCAGCGCTGCGTCATAGCTGAGCAGTGCTTGTGCGTGGTCCTGCATATCCTGCAGCACGTTGCCGCGATTGCTATGCGCCAGCGCGAAATCGGGTTGCAGGGCCAAGGCGCGTTGATAGCATTCAAGCGCCTCTTGGTAACGCTTGAGCCCGCGTAGTGCATTGCCGCGATTGTTATGCGATCCCGCCTGATCGGCTTGCAGCGCCAGCGCTTGATCGAAACAGGCCAGCGCGGCTTGATGCCGGCCTTGGGCCAGCAACGCCAGCCCCAGGTTCGAATAGGGTGCTGCCTGCGTGGAGACACGCGTCAGCGCGCGCCCTATCGATTCAACGGCTGCCTCCAGGCGACCCTGTTGATAGGCAATCACGCCGCCCAGATGCAAGGCATCGAAATGGTTGGGGTCGATGCGCAGGATCTCGCGGTACAAAGCGTCCGCTTGCGCCAGCCGACCTTGTTGATGATGCGCGAGTGCCTGCTGCAACAACTGCGCCAGGGCGGCCTGGGCCTGCGTCGATGTTGTGTGCGTGCTCATGCTGTGCCCATGACCTGCCGGCTCGCGGCCAACGCCGGTCTTAAACGGTGTAGTCGTAATCGACCGTCAACGGTGCGTGATCGCTGAAGCGTTCGTCCTTGTAGACCGAGGTCGCTTGCGCCGTGCCCGCGATCGCCGGCGTGGCAATCTGATAATCGATGCGCCAACCCACGTTCTTGGCCCAGGCCTGGCCTCGATTGCTCCACCAGGTGTAAGCCGCATCAGTGGTATCGGGGTGTAGGCGGCGATAGACGTCGACCCAGCCCAGTTCATCGAACACGCGTGTCAGCCAGGCCCGCTCTTCCGGTAAAAACCCCGAGTTCTTCAGATTGCCCTTCCAGTTCTTCAAGTCGATTTCCTGATGCGCAATGTTCCAGTCGCCACACAGGATCACTTCGCGTCCCGCTTGCGCCAAGGTTTTAAGATGGTCGAAGAAAACCTTCATAAAAGCGAATTTCGCTTCTTGCCGGATTTCACCGCTGGAACCCGATGGCAGATAGACCGATACCACCGACAGCTTGCCGTATATCAGTTCCAGATACCGTCCCTCGGCGTCGATCTCGGGCACGCCCAGACCGATGACAACGCGATCCGGCTGCCGGCGCGCATAGATACCGACGCCGCTATAGCCTTTTTTCTCGGCATAGTGGAAATAGCCGTGATAGCCCGGCGGAGCCAGCATCGCGGCCGACATATCGGGCTCCTGTGCCTTCAGTTCCTGCAGACAGACGAAATCGGCGTCTTGCTTGTCGAACCAGTCGAGAAAGCCTTTGTTGACCGCGGAGCGGATTCCGTTCAGATTGGCAGAAATCACACGAAGCATAGGGTTTCCTTAGCGGCGGAGGGCAACTCCGCCTGGGTTGAGGATGGCGATAGCGCGCGCGGCGGCTCGCACTCAGATAATTTTGAGGCCGACCAACGAAGGGTCGAACGGCGGGTAGGTCAGTTCCAGCGATTCCATCGCCTGGCACATCAGCTCGCCGACCATCACATTGCGATGCGGTTTGGAGTCGGCCGGAATCACATACCAGGGCGCGTACTCGGTGGAAGTGGCGGCAAGCGCCGCCTCGTAGGCGGCTTGATAATCGTCCCAATGCTTGCGCGCATCGATATCGCTGCGATCGAGTTTCCAGTGTTTTTCCGGGTCGTCGGCACGCGCTTGCAGTCGCGCCCGCTGCTCGTCCTTCGAGATATGCAAAAAGCATTTGACGATGGTGGTGCCGGTTTCCGCCAACAGCGACTCGAAGGCCCGGATATGGCAATATCGGCGCTCGCATTCGGCGGCATCGATCTGTCCCAGGATGCGCGGTACCAATACGTCCTCGTAGTGGCTGCGATTGAAGATGGTCAATTCGCCGCCGGCCGGCACGTGCGCATGCACGCGCCAGAGAAAGTCGTGCTGCGCTTCATATTCGGATGGCACCCGAAATGCCGTCACGTTCAAGCCCAAAGGGTCGACTTCGCGAAATACCGCGCGAATGGTACCGTCCTTACCGCTGGAATCCATGCCCTGCAGCACCAATAACACGCGCTTGATCTTCTGCGCGTGCAAGCGATTCTGCAAAGCGTCGAGACGCGAACCCAAGGTCGACAGTCGCTCGAGGTCGGCCTCCTTGGAGCCACGCGAAAACGGTTTGTCCTGCGGGTCGTAATGTTGCAGCGAAAAAGCCTGATTGGCCGCCAAGGCCTGCGCACTTTCGCTGGCCTGCGCTACGGCTTTGCCGACCGCGCCGCGGATGGATTTTTCGACGGCTTTCTCGACGTCCTTGCCGACCACCTTGCCGACACTGGCGGCCAGCGCCTTTTTGTCGAGTTTGAGCGGCTCGGCGCCCTCATCTGTCGCATCGACCAGAGCGCTGATAAGCGGACTGGCCGCCTCAAAGTAAGGGACCCGATATGCATCGAAGTTCGCTTTTGCCACGGCTTGCACCCTCCCTGTACCACCGGTTGTCGGTCGCCGTCCGCCTGGCGAGCAGATCCAGCGCAGCGGTGCCGTCCGATGACGGCACCTTGCTGCATCAGGACAGTTTTTTCTTCAACAGCTCGTTGACCTGCTGCGGATTGGCTTTGCCGCGCGTTGCCTTCATCGCCTGACCGATCAGCGCATTGAAGGCTTTTTCCTTGCCTGAGCGATATTCCTCGACCGATTTGGCATTGGCCGCCAGCACTTCGTCGATGATGGCTTCGAGCGCACCGGTGTCCGAGATCTGCTTCAGACCCTTCGCTTCGATAATGCGGTCGGCTGCGGCATCGTCCTTGGCGTGCTCCTCCCAGATTGCCAGGAAGATTTCCTTGGCGATCTTGTTCGAGATGGTGCCGTCGGCGATGCGTTGCAGCAGCAGTGCCAACTGCTTGACGGATACCGGGCACTGGCCGATCTCGAGGTCGTCGCGATTCAGCTGCGCGGACACATCGCCCATGATCCAGTTGGCGGCGGTCTTGGCCTGCTCGGCGCCGATCTGCGCGACCACCGCTTCGAAATAACCGGCCATGGCCTGGCTTGCAGTCAGTACGCTGGCGTCGTACGGCGACAAGCCATATTGTTCGGTAAAGCGCGCCTGCATTGCCACCGGCAACTCCGGCAACTCGCTGCGCACGCGTTCGATCCAGTCGGCGCTGATGGCCAGCGGCGCGAGGTCGGGATCGGGGAAATAACGGTAATCGTGCGCGTCTTCCTTGCTGCGCATCGAGCGTGTTTCGCGCCGATCCGGATCGTACAGGCGGGTTTCCTGCACCACGGTGCCACCGTCCTCGATCAGCTCGATCTGCCGCCGCACTTCGTAGTTGATCGCTTCTTCCAGGAAACGGAAGGAGTTCAGGTTCTTGATTTCGGCGCGCGTGCCGAACTCCTGCTGACCGAGCGGCCGCACGGAGACGTTGGCGTCGCAACGGAACGAACCTTCCTGCATATTGCCGTCGCAAATACCCAGCCACACCACCAGCGCGTGCAGGGCTTTGGCATAGGCTACCGCTTCGGCGGCGCTACGCATCTCGGGTTCGGTCACGATTTCGAGCAGCGGCGTGCCGGCCCGATTCAAATCGATCCCGGTCATGCCGGCGAAGTCTTCGTGCAGCGATTTGCCGGCGTCCTCTTCGAGGTGGGCGCGGGTCAGCTGGATGGTCTTCTGATAGGCCGGCTGCTTGGCCTTCTCATTGGCCGGCACTTGGATCGTGAGGGTACCGCCCTGCACCACCGGGATTTCGTACTGGCTGATCTGATAGCCCTTGGGCAGATCGGGATAGAAATAATTTTTACGCGCGAACACACTGCGCGGCGCGATGGTCGCGCCGATCGCCAGCCCGAAACGGATGGCTCGCTCGACCGCACCGCGATTCATCACGGGCAAAGTGCCGGGCAAGGCCAGATCGACCACGCTGGCCTGCGTATTGGGCGCCGCGCCGAAACGCGTCGGTGCCGCGGAGAAAATCTTGGACGCAGTGGACAGCTGCGTATGCGTTTCCAGACCGATGACGACTTCCCACTGCATAATCAAACTCCTGCCTGCTGTTCAGCCGGGCTCTGCCGGTGCCAGTCGGTGACGCGCTGGAATGCATCCGCGACCTGCAGCATGCGCGCCTCCTGAAAATAATTGCCGATAATCTGCAGGCCGACGGGACGCTTGCCGCCTGCGCCGCCAAAACCGCAGGGCACGCTCATGCCGGGCAGACCCGCGAGGCTGGTCGACAGCGTGTAGATATCGGCCAGATACATCTGCACCGGATCGCTGGATTTGGCGCCCAGATCCCACGCCACGGTCGGCGATACCGGCCCCATGATCACATCGCATTGCGCGAATGCCTGCTGGAAATCCTGCGCGATGATGCGGCGGATTTTCTGCGCCTGCAGGTAGTAGGCATCATAGTAGCCATGCGACAGCACATAAGCGCCCACCAGAATGCGGCGCTTGACCTCAGGGCCGAAACCTTCCGCACGGCTCTTCTTGTACATGTCGAGCAGATCGCCGTACTCGGCCGCGCGATGACCGTAGCGCACGCCGTCGAAACGCGACAGATTGGACGAGGCCTCGGCCGGGGCGATCACGTAGTACACCGGGATCGACAGCTCGGTCTTGGGCAGGCTGACGTCGACCAGGGTCGCGCCCAGGCGCTGGTATTCGTCGAGCGCCGCCTGGATGGTGCTGCGCACGTCGTCGGCCAAGCCCTCGCCGAAGTACTCGCGCGGCAGACCGATACGCAAGCCGGCCAGCGGCTTGTCGGCGCTTGCGCCTGCCTGCCAGGGTTGCCCCAGGTGGCGCGCGTAGTCTTCGTCGGCACGCTCAAGGCTGGTGGAATCATTGGCATCGAAGCCCGCCATGGCGCTCAACAGCAGCGCACAATCGGCAGCGCTTTGGGCGAACGGACCAGCCTGATCCAGGGACGAGGCAAAGGCGATCATGCCATAGCGCGAGACCCGGCCATAGGTGGGCTTGATGCCGGTTACGCCGGTCAAGGCAGCCGGCTGGCGGATCGAGCCGCCAGTATCGGTGCCGGTCGCAGCCGGCGCCAGACGCGCGGCCACGGCGACGGCAGAGCCGCCCGACGAGCCGCCTGGAATGGCGTTGTGATCCCAGGGATTGCGCACCGCCCCGAAATAAGAATTTTCGTTTGACGAACCCATGGCGAATTCGTCCATATTGGTCTTGCCGATGCAAACCATGCCCGCTTGCGCGAGGCGTTCGACCACCGTGGCATCGAAAGGGCTTTGGTAGTTTTCGAGCATGCGCGATCCCGCGGTGGATTTCCAGCCACGCGTGACGAACACATCCTTGTGCGCAATCGGCAATCCGGTGAGCGGGCCGGCCGCACCGCGCGCGATCAGCGCGTCGGCAGCTTGGGCCTGAGCCAAGGTCAGTTCGGGATCGACCCCGATGAATGCGTTCAAGGATTGGGCGGCTTCGATCCGGGCCAGATAGTGCCGGGCCAGTTCAAGCGCCGAAATGTCCTTGCTCGCCAAGGCCGAGCGCAACTCGGTCAGACTTCTTTGATGCATGGTGCGTATCCTTGCTGCTGTTTGTCTTGTTCTCGCCAGAGCGCGGCGCCGTGGCGCGGCGTCAAACGGCGCCGTGCCGGCAGGGTGCGCTGCAGCCGACGGCTGCGGTGGCGCAGGATGTGCCGCTTACTCGATCACCTTAGGCACCAGGTACAAGCCGTCCTGGACTGCCGGCGCGCTTTGCTGAAATGCTTCGCGATCGATGTGCGCATTGGCGACGTCCTCGCGCAAACGCAGATCGACGGCACCGATCTGCTCGACCGGATGCGCCAGCGGCGCGATGCCGGTGGTATCGACTGCCTGCATTTTCTCGACCAGCGCAAAGATGCTGTTAAGCTGTCCGAGCGTTTGCTGGGCTTCGCCCTCGGCCAGTTCGAGTCGCGCCAGATGGGCGATGCGGGTTACGTCGTTCAGATTCAAAGCCATGCGATTCACCGGGAAAATGGGCTGGATTGCGCTGCCGTGGACGGTGCTGGGGGCCTCAAGCCCACAGCGGCAATGCTCAAGGGACAGATAAACCGGCGCCGTGATTGAAAAAAGCGTCACCAATTCCAGCCGGTTTTACTGCAAAACACCAAAAATTATAAGGTATCATTATGCGCTCGATCTAATACCAGCCGCTTGGGCGCCCGCGGAACGTGGGCGCTGGGTGGTCGGCACCGCGCCGCCGGGCCCGAAACATCAGGTTCGACGGCGTAATTTAGCGTCCCTGCGGCACCCAGCCGGTTTCGCGTTTCGCTTGTACGCGCTCCCAACGAGCGTCTACAAGCGAAACGCGAAACCCATGGCGGGTTGCTGCCGGTCAATTTTCTCGCGATTTCGAGACCGCGCGGCGTGGCACTTGAGTTCGTCCTCAAGCCATTGCCCGCGTCCCGGAGCCGTTAATTAGCCGCTGGCCGCGTCGTCCGGCCCCCGGCGAGACAGGATTTTTGAATGTTCGGTTTTCTGCGCAGCTATTTCTCGAACGATCTCGCGATCGACCTTGGCACGGCCAACACTCTCATCTACATGCGCGGCAAGGGCATCGTCCTAGACGAACCCTCCGTCGTCTCGATCCGCCAGGAAGGCGGCCCGAACGGCAAAAAAACGATCCAGGCGGTCGGTAAGGAAGCCAAGCAGATGCTGGGCAAGGTACCCGGCAATATCGAAGCGATCCGCCCGATGAAAGACGGCGTGATTGCCGACTTCACCGTCACCGAACAGATGATCAAGCAGTTCATCAAGATGGCGCATGAATCGCGCATGTTCTCGCCGTCGCCGCGCATCATCATCTGCGTGCCCTGCGGCTCGACCCAGGTCGAGCGACGCGCCATCAAGGAAGCCGCGCATGGCGCCGGCGCCTCCCAGGTCTACCTGATCGAAGAACCGATGGCCGCGGCTATTGGCGCCGGTCTGCCGGTGTCGGAAGCGACCGGCTCGATGGTGGTCGACATCGGCGGCGGCACCACCGAAGTCGGCGTGATCTCGCTGGGTGGCGTGGTGTACAAGGGTTCGGTGCGGGTCGGCGGCGACAAATTCGACGAAGCCATCGTCAACTACATCCGCCGCAACTACGGCATGCTGATCGGCGAACAAACCGCCGAAGCCATCAAGAAGGAAATCGGTTCCGCTTTCCCGGGTTCCGAAGTCAAGGAAATGGAAGTCAAGGGGCGCAATCTGTCGGAAGGGATTCCGCGCAGCTTCACCATCTCCAGTAATGAAATTCTCGAAGCCCTGACCGATCCGCTCAACCAGATCGTGTCGTCGGTCAAGATCGCACTCGAGCAGACGCCGCCGGAACTGGGCGCCGACATCGCCGAGCGCGGCATGATGCTGACGGGCGGCGGCGCACTGCTGCGCGACCTCGACCGTCTGCTGGCCGAAGAAACCGGCCTGCCCGTGCTGGTCGCCGAAGACCCGCTGACCTGCGTGGTGCGCGGTTCCGGCATGGCACTCGAGCGTATGGACAAGCTGGGTAGCATCTTCTCGTACGAGTGATCCGAGCGCGGCGCGCCCGGGACCTGAGCGGCACAGTGTTGCCGCGCTAAAGTCAGGCTCCGGCGCGCCGTTATTCAATCAGGACTCCGCTCGCCGGAGCCGGTTTCACAACTCTAGACCTGCCTGGCGCCGACCATGGAATACAGTCCGCCGCCTCTTTTCAAACAGGGCCCTTCAGCCATCGCCCGGCTGATTTTCTTCGTCACGGTCGCGGTGGCTCTTTTGGTGTCGGATGCGCGCTTCAAAACCCTGGAAGTGTTGCGCGAAGCGATAGGCACCGGACTCTATCCGGCACAGCGCGCCGCGCTGGTGCCGCGCGACACCCTCTACGCCGCGCTCGACTTCTTCACTTCCTCGCATACCTTGCGTAACGAGAACGCCGATCTGACCGCGCGCAATCTGAAGCTGACATTGCAGCAATCGCAAGCGGTCGAGCTGGAAGCCGAGAACCGTCATCTGCGCGCTTTGCTGAGCCTGACCCAACGCCCCGGCATCAACAGCATTCCGGCCGAGATCCAATACGATGCGCGCGACCCGTTCACGCAGAAAGTCGTGATCGATCGCGGTTCCAGCGCCGGGATCCAACTGGGTGCGCCTGTGGTCGATGAAACCGGCGTGTTGGGGCAGGTAACGCGCGTGTTCCCGTTGCAATCGGAAGTGACGCTGATCAGCGACAAGGATGAAGCGATTCCCGTCCAATTGGTCCGTACCGGACTGCGCAGCGTGATCTACGGCACACCCAGAGGCGAAGCGCTCGATTTGCGCTTTGTGCCTATCAGCGCGGATGTGAAAGTCGGCGACGAATTGGTCACGAGCGGACTCGACGGCGTGTTCCCGGAAGGCTTGCCGGTGGCGCGAGTGGCCCAGATCGATCGTCAGGCCGATACCGCATTCGCCCACGTGCAATGTATTTCGATCGCGCCGGTACACGGTCCGCGCCAATTGCTGGTGTTGCAATATCAGACGCCGATGCCGCCGCCGGCCGATCTCGACGCGCCGCCGCCATCGGACAAAGATATCAAGGCCGCCGCTGCCGCGAAACGGGCCCTCAAGGCCTCGACCGACAAGGCTGGCGATGCAACCGGGGCAAGCAGCGCCGACAAGGGCGATAAAGGCACGGCAAACAAGCCCACCGCGGCGGCCGGCAAGACCAGCGCCGCGCACCAGCCCGAGCATGCGTCGCCAGCCAGCGTGGCGCGCTCTGGCACATCGGCGAGCCAGCCTGCCACTGCAATACACGGAGCGCATCCATGAACCGGCCTCAATATATTCTGCTGCCGGTCAATACCTCGTTTATTGCTTTCAGTCTCGCTGCCGCCTTCTTGCTGAATCTGATGCCCTGGGGACACGCCCTGGGCGTGCCGGACTTCGTCGCGTTAACCTTGCTGTTCTGGAATATCCATCAGCCGCGCAAGGTGGGCATGGGTATCGCCTTCCTGCTGGGCATCCTGGTCGACGTGCATGACGCCAGCCTGCTGGGCGAACACGCGCTGGCCTATACCATGCTGTCCTATGGCGCCATCATGATCCACCGCCGGGTGTTGTGGTTCTCGTTGCCGACCCAGGCGCTGCACGTGCTGCCCTTGCTGGTGATCGCGCAAATCGTGCCCTTCCTGATACGTTTGGTCGTCGGCGGGGCCTTCCCCGGTTGGGGCTATCTGGTCAATGGTTTTATCGAAGCGATTCTATGGCCGGTTACCAGCCTGCTGCTGCTCGCTCCACAGAAACGCCCGACCGACCCGGATGACACCCGACCGATCTAACCTTGCCATCCGCCCGGCACGACCGGTCACCGTCTGGGTCCAGCGCAGCCCGCAAGCGGTAGCGCTAGTCCCTCATCGAATCGAGCTTCACGCATGACCGAATTCAAGAACACCGGACAACAGCTGCAGCGCTTCCGAGTGCGGATCGCCGCCGCCGCGCTGTTCGTGTTCGCCTGCTTCGGCATACTGACCGCGCGCTTTTTGTTTTTGCAGGTCTGGCACTACAGCAAATACTCGCTGCAGGCCGACGAAAACCGCATCTCGGTCGCACCCATCGTGCCCAATCGCGGCATCATCACGGACCGCAACGGCGTGGTGCTGGCAAAGAACTACTCGGCTTACACGCTGGAAATCACCCCGTCCAAGATCAACGGCACGCTGGATGAGGTGATCGATCAGATCAGCAAGGTGATCACCATCGATGCACGCGACCGGCGCCGCTTCAAGAAGCTGCTGGAAGACTCGAAGAATTTCGAAAGCTTGCCGATCCGCACCCGCCTGACCGACGAAGAAGTCGCGCGCATGACGGCGCAGCGCTATCGCTTTCCGGGCGTCGAAGTGCGCGCGCGCCTGTTCCGCCAGTATCCGCTCGGCACCACGGCGGCCCACGTGATCGGCTATATCGGGCGAATCTCGCAGCACGACCAGGACCGCATCGATGCGGCCAGCGAGCAGAACGACAACGACCAGGCCCACTACGATCCGCGGCTGGATTCGAACAACTATAACGGCACCGACTATATCGGCAAGATCGGCGTCGAGCAGAGTTACGAAACTGACCTGCACGGCGAGACCGGTTTCGAGGAAGTCGAAGTGACGGCGGGCGGACGCCCGGTGCGAACCTTGTCGCGCACTCAGGCGGTGCCGGGCAACAACCTGGTGCTGTCGATCGATATCGGTTTGCAGGAAGTGGCCGAGCAGGCATTCGCCGGCCAACGCGGCGCGCTGGTAGCGATCGAGCCGGCCACCGGCGACGTGCTGGCCTTTGTCTCGGCGCCCAGCTTCGATCCCAATCTGTTCGTCGATGGCGTCGATCAGCAAACCTGGGACCAGTTGAACAACTCGCCCGACAAGCCCTTGCTGAACCGGCCCTTGCGCGGCACCTATCCGCCCGGTTCGACCTACAAACCGTTTATGGCTCTGGCCGCCCTGACACTGCACAAGCGCAACCCAAGCTGGGGTTTCCAGGATACCGGCTCGTACACCTTCGGCGGCCATACCTTCCACAATGACGTGCGCACCGGCCAGGGCTGGATCGACATGCGCCGCGCGATCGTCGTCTCCAACGACGATTATTTCTATATGTTGGCGCACGATCTGGGCGTCAACGCGATCGCCGACTTTATGCGGCCCTGGGGTTTTGGTCAGAAAACCGGCATCGACGTCGATGGCGAAGCCACCGGCATCCTGCCCTCGACCGACTGGAAGCGGCATGCGTACAAGCGCCCCGAATTGCAGCGCTGGTATGAAGGCGAAACCATCAGCCTGGGCATAGGCCAGGGTTATAACTCGTTCACCATCCTGCAGTTGGCGCATGCGGTCGCCACGCTGGCGAACAACGGGGTCATCATGAAGCCCCACTTGGTGAAGGAAGTCGAAAATCCGATTACGCACCAGTCCAAGCTCACGGTGCCCGAATCCAGCGGGCAGATCAATGTCAGTCAGGCCGACATCGATTTCGTCAAACAGGCCATGGTCGGCGTCACGACCGACCCGTCCGGCACTGCCTACCAGATCTTCCGTAACGCGCCTTATGTGGCCGGCGGCAAAACCGGCACGGCGCAGGTGTATTCGTTAGAAGGCGCCAAACCCGGCGCCCATGCGGTGGCCGAAGACCATCGCGACCATGCGCTGTTTACCGCCTTCGCCCCAGCCGACCACCCGACCATCGCGGTGGCGCTGATCGTCGAAAACGGTGGCTGGGGTGCCACGGCCGCGGCGCCGATCGCACGCAAGGTGCTCGACTACTGGCTGATAGACCGTCTCAAACCGGGTGCCGAAGCCGCCGCCATCGCGGCCGCCGCCTCGGCCACCGAGGCCGGCGACCAACCCGTCATCGGTGGCGTCGAAACGCCATTGCAAGCGGCACTGCCTGCCTCCGTCAGTGCCAGCTCGCAAGCGTTCGAATTGCCCGCTTCGGAAGCGGCGGCAAGCGCTGCCGCAGCCAGTGGCGCGACATCCGGCACTGTCGCTCCTGCTCCTGCTCCTGCCACCGCTGGTACAGCCTCTGCGCCACTTGGCATCGGTGCGGCAAGTCATGCAGCCAGCGGCATACTGCCGACATCTGCGCCGGCGGCACGCCACCCGGAGGCGGCCTCGACCGCCTTGGCCGATACGCACGCAGCCAGCGCCTTGAGTCCGGCGCACACGCTGAGCAGTGCAGCCGGCAGCCCGCAACCGCGTAAGAAACCGCTGCCGGTTCCGTCTGTGCCGACCGCACCGACCTCGGCACCGCTGCCGGTCAAACCGGCCGAACCCGCTCATACCGACTCGGACGAATAAGGAAGGAGCTCACCATGCCCATCGATCCTCGCGCCTGGTTGAACCGTCTGAGCCGGCTCTTTGTCGGTTTCGACAAACCGCTGGCGTTGTTCGTGTTCCTGCTACTCAGCGTCGGCATCGTGACCCTGTATAGCGCCAGTCTGGACGTCCCGGGTCGGGTCGAAGATCAACTGCGCAACATTCTGCTGACCTTCGTCCTGATGTGGGCCATCGCCAATGTGCCACCGCAGACTTTAATGCGCTTTGCGGTGCCGCTTTACACCTTCGGCGTCGCCTTGCTGGTGGCGGTCGCGCTGTTCGGGTTGACGCGCAAGGGCGCGAAGCGCTGGATCAACGTCGGGGTGGTGATCCAGCCTTCGGAAATCATGAAGATCGCGATGCCTTTGATGCTGGCCTGGTATTACCAGCGCCGCGAAAGCGTGATCCGTTGGTTCGACTATCTGATCGGCCTGATTCTGCTGGGCGTGCCGGTCGGCTTGATTGCCAAACAGCCGGATCTCGGCACGGCGGTGCTGGTGCTGGCTGCCGGACTGTTCGTGATCTACTTCGCCGGACTCAGCTTCAAATTGATTATTCCCGTGCTGGTGGCGGGGTCGATCGCAGCCGGTACGGTGGTCGTCACCGAAGACAAGATCTGTCAGCCTGAGGTTCAGTGGCCGATGATGCACGACTATCAGAAACACCGCATCTGCACCCTGCTCAATCCCGAATCCGATCCACTCGGTCAGGGCTTCCATACCATCCAGGCCGTCATTGCGATCGGCTCGGGGGGCACCTTGGGCAAAGGCTGGTTGAAAGGTACCCAGGCCCACCTCGACTTCATTCCCGAAAAACACACCGACTTTATTTTCGCGGTGTTCTCCGAGGAGTTCGGCCTGCTCGGGGAGATCGTGCTGATGCTGCTCTATCTGGCAGTCATCGTGCGCGGCCTGCTGGTCGCCGCCAACGGTGCGACCCTGTTCGGCCGGCTGATCGCGGGCGCGGTCAGCATGACGCTATTCACCTATGCCTTCGTGAATATGGGCATGGTCAGCGGGATCCTGCCGGTGGTCGGCGTCCCCTTGCCCTTTATGAGTTACGGCGGGACCGCCCTGGCTACCTTGGGTATCGCGATCGGCATCATCATGAGCGTGGCGCGACAGAAGCGCTTGATGCAAAGTTAAGGGGCAAGCCCGGCGGTCGGCCTGCGCCTCACTGCATCGTCGGCGCCGAGGCCCCACTGGCTGCTTGTTGCGCCAGCTTCTGCGACAATTCGCGGAATTTCCCCAGCCCGGCCGGATCGCCCTGAGCGCCGGCCAGCGCGTACCAATAGCGGGCCAGATTCAGATTCACCGCCAGACCACCGCGCCCATACTCGTAATAGCTGCCGACCACATATTGCGAGGTCATTTCGCCGGCCTTGGCCGCCTGCATGTACCACTTGAGCGCCTGCACGTCGTCCTGCGCCGTGCCGCGTCCGGTAAAGAACTGATTGGCGACGGCCAGCTCGGCCAGCACGTGCCCCTGTTTGGCGGCCAGCAAGTACCATTTGTGCGCCTTGGCCGCGTCCAACGGCACTTCCTGCCCATCGTCATAAAGCCGGCCATACGCATATTGCGCGTGCGCCATGCCAGCTTCGGCTGACTTCTTCAGCCACACCAGCGAACCGTCGAAGTCGACCGGGCCGCCCTCGCCATTCAGCAACATCATGGCGTAATTGAATTCGGCCAGCCTGTCGCCCTTTTCCGCGCGGGCTTGAAATTCGGCGCGCGCGACCGGGAAATTGCCCGCGTCGTAATCAGCAATCGCCTCTTTGGTCGCCTTGCTGGCGTGACTGACTTCCTGCGCAGCGCCTGCCTGCGTCACCGACACCCAGAGGACGGCGGCGCCCAGTCCGGCGCGCCAGGCACGGCGCGAAAACGATGCTCCACTCATGAACGTAGCTCCTGCAGGGCCAGGCGTGTCGCACGCACCAGCCAGATGACGTCGGCCGCGAGCGCGACCACCCTGTATCCTAATTCGCGAAAACGACGGGCGCTGGTTACATCCATGGCAAATATTCCGCTGGCGATACCGGCTCGCTCCGCGGCCTGGGCAATCTTGACCATGGCCGCCTCCACCTCCGGATGGCGCGAGTCGCCCAGATGCCCCAGGCTGGCGGCCAAATCGGCCGGTCCGACAAAGAGGCAATCGACGCCGGGTGTCGCCGCAATCGCGTCGACCTGCGCCAGCCCGGCGGCCGATTCGATCTGCAGCAGCACGGCAATTTGCGCATTGGCACCCTGAACGTAGTCGCGCCTGGCACCATAGGCAGAAGCCCGCACCGTGCCGGCCACGCCGCGCAAACCATCGGGACAGTCGGGTGCCGGGTAGCGCGTACGACGCACCGCGAGACGCGCCTGCTCGACCGTTTCGATGGCGGGGAACATCAAGGAGCGCGCGCCGGCGTCGAGCACGCGCGGGACCAGATCGCTGTGCAGGTCGGGAACTCGAACCATGGCCTCGGTGGGGAGATGCGGGGCCGCGATCGCCCGCAGTTGGTGTTCGACGTCGCGACTATCGTTGGGCGCGTGTTCGGTATCGATGCAGAGCCAGTCGAAGCCGGCATGGGCCAGCGCCTCGGCCGCACTCGGGCTGCCTAGCGAGAGCCAGAGTCCGTAGAGCGGATCGGCCTCGCGCAGGCGTTCCTTTAAACCATTGGTGAGAGTGCTCATGGCGCCGTCGAGCGGCAGGTCGAACAGCACATATGCCGTCCTGTGCCGCCTCGCTCCGTCTGTGGGTATGACTGATCATACCGCGCCGGGCGGGCACGCGTGCAGCCGGGCTGCCAGGGCAGCGGCGCGTGTGCGCCAAGGCAGCCGGACGGCATCAGGTGCCGTCCGGCTGCGTCAGATGGAATCAAACGCCGCCAAGATCCGGGCGCTCGATATCGGCCCAGCAATTGGGCGTTTCGTAGAGGCGCAGATGCTTGAGGCGCAGATTCACGCCATAGTGCGCGTCGTAGACCTCGGCCAGGATGCGAAACGCAGCGGCAGCCAGGTTCTCGACGGTGGGGATACTGTCCAGCACGACGGTTTTATGGTCGGGCATGGTGTCCAGGAAAGCGCGCACTTGCGCGTCGCCCTGATAGACGATGAAAGCGTGATCCCACTTGCCGACCAGATGTTCCATTGCCAGCGACTTGACGTCGGCGAAATCCATCACCATACCGCGATCGGGCGCGCCTTCGACGTCGACCAGATCGCCTTCGAGGGTGATCTCAATCACATAGCGATGGCCATGCAGATTGCGGCACATGCTGCGGTGGTCGGGGATGCGGTGTCCTGCATCGAATTCGAGTTTGCGGGTAATTTTCAGCACGGTCTAGCCCCGGTGGGGGAGTCGTCTATCACGGAATTGTCTATCACGGAATGTTCAAGTACTTATGGGTCTGCATCGACAAGCGCCACTGCGGATGCCGCTTGCACCAGTCGATCGCGAGTTTGGTATTAAGCTCGCGAGCTGGGCCATCCATAGGTTGCAACAGGAAATACTGGAATTCGAGTTGCGCATAGTCGGCGAGCGGCTGGCCGGCTTGCGGCACCACCACTTTCAGTTCGTCGCCGCGCCGAACCACCAGTTCGGCATCGACTTTGGGACTGACGCAAACCCAATCGATGCCATCCGGCACCGGCAGCGTACCATTGGTTTCGATCGCGATCTCGAAGCCCTGCGCATGCAGCGCATTGATCAGCGCGCTATCGAGCTGCAGCAGCGGCTCGCCGCCGGTGCAGACCACAAAGCGATGACCCCAGCCTTCCGGCCAGAGCGCCGCTATCGCCGCGGCCAACTCGGTCGCGTCGCGAAACTTGCCGCCACCCTCGCCGTCGGTGCCGACGAAATCGGTATCGCAGAACTGGCACACGGCGCTGGCGCGGTCCTCTTCTCTGCCGCTCCACAGATTGCAGCCGGCAAAACGGCAGAACACCGCCGGGCGACCGGCATTGGCGCCTTCGCCCTGCAGCGTATAGAAGATTTCCTTGACCGCGTAAGTCATGCCGGCGATCCCGTGGTGCCCGATGCGTCTTCGGCGGCCAGCAGCTCGGCGACACTCAAACCGGCGCGATAGGCCAGATAACCGCGGCGACGCAATTGGCAGGCCGGGCATTGGCCGCAGCCATGACCCCAGTCGTTGAAGCTGCCACGCTCGCCGAGATAGCAGGTATGCGTGTCTTCGCGGATCAGGTCGACCAATGCGGTGCCGCCCAATTGCTCGGCCAGTTGCCAGGTCTGGGCTTTGTCCAGCCACATCAGCGGCGTTTCCAGCACATAGCGCTTTTCCATGCCGAGATTGAGCGCCACCTGCAAGGCCTTGATGGTGTCGTCGCGGCAATCCGGATAGCCCGAGAAATCGGTCTCGCACATACCGCCAACGATCACTTGCAAGCCGCGGCGATAGGCGAGCGCGGCAGCGAAGGTCAGGAACATCAGGTTGCGGCCCGGCACAAAGGTGTTGGGCAAACCCTGCGCGTCGGCTTCGATCGCGATCTCACGCGTCATCGCGGTGTCGCTGATGGCGCCCAGCACCGACAGATCGAGCAGATGATCTTCGCCCAGCCGCCCTTGCCATTGCGGAAAGCGATCGCTCAGCGCGGCACGCAGGCCGGCGCGGCAATCAAGTTCAATGCGATGACGTTGACCATAGTCGAAACCCAATGTTTCGACGCGCGCGTAGCGTTCGAGTGCCCATGCCAGGCAGGTGGCGGAATCTTGCCCGCCAGAGAACAGTACCAGCGCACTGTCGTGAGCGACTGACCGGTTCACCGGATAACCCCCGCGATAGAAATGTCGCGACGCGACTCAGGCGCGTGCGACTGCCCTTGGGCATGCCGTGCTCGCGCGCCGCACTCAGATGCGGCGCCGACGGGCCCAGGATGACATTGTCTCAGTATAGTGCGACTCACTTTGTCGCAAGCAACCACGCACAATATACGTGCCGCTCGGCCCCAAACAGGAGGCCCGACACGGGCCATCCGCCCACTTTTGCCTGGGGCGAAATAAAAAAGGACTTGCATCGCTGCAAGTCCTTTCCACATAACTGGTGGCCTGGGGCGGAATCGAACCACCGACACAAGGATTTTCAATCCTCTGCTCTACCGACTGAGCTACCGGGCCAATCAAGAGAGCAAGAGTATATCAAACGTTATCAGGAAGCTCAAGCCCCTCGTGCGAATCTTTTCCTGTGCCAGATGACTGGGACCAGCCCAAGACCTGCCGGGCAACCCGGTGGGCACAAGCGGCGAAATCAAGCGGCAGGACCACGCACACTCAATCGCTCTTGTTTTTGCCAAGCTCGACGCCCAGTTGCTTAAGCTTGCGGTACAGATGGGTGCGCTCGAGTCCCGTCTTTTCCGCCACCCGCGTCATGCTGCCGTTCTCGCGCGACAGGTGGTATTCGAAGTAGGCGCGCTCAAACGCATCGCGCGCATCACGCAAGGGGATGTCGAACGAGATGGTGGAGCTTTGTCCCGGCACGAAGCCGCTTTGCACGCCCCCGTCACCGCCAGCGCCAGCCGCATGGGTCGCGCCGCCCAGTAGCGGCGACGTCACGTGGATCGGAGCCGCGGCTGCCGGGTGCCCGGTACGCGCCAAGCCCTGCTCGACCGCCTTCAGCAGTTTTTGCAGCGCGATGGGCTTCTCCAGAAAATTGAGCGCGCCGATCTTGGTGGCTTCGACTGCGGTATCGATCGTGGCGTGACCCGACATCATGATGACCGGCATCGTCAGCTGACCTTGCGCAGCCCATTCCTTGAGCAAGGTCACGCCGTCGGTATCGGGCATCCAGATATCGAGCAGCACCAGATCAGGTACCTGACGCTGGCGATAGTCACGCGCCTGCTGCGCATTTTCGGCCAGTTCGACAGCATGCCCCTCGTCGCTCAGAATCTCCGAGAGCAACTCGCGGATACCCATTTCATCATCTACTACGAGTATGGTTGCCATTTACGCTACCTTTGTTTGCACTTTGTTCTGTACTTTCGCGCGCGTTCGCCCGGTGGGCGGCGTCGCTGCGCTCGATGCATGACCGACTGCGTCCGGCGGGTTGCGCGAGCCATCGGCCAGTTGCAGAAAGAGGATCGAGATCTGCGCGCCGCCACCGGCATCTTCGCCCGTCTTCTCGCGATTGCGGATATCGATACGAGCACCGTGCTCGTCGACGATCTTCTTCACTGTGGCCAAACCCAGGCCGGTACCCTTGGCCTTAGTGGTCACATACGGCTCGAATGCACGGGTCAGGATGCGTGCGGGAAAACCGGGGCCGTTGTCGGACACCGTCATGCGCACCGCGAGGGGTGTCTTTCCTTCCGCGTCCGGCTCCCCGTATTCTACTGTCTTGGTTTCCAGCAGCACCTGCGGATGCCCATGGTCTGCCACCGCGTCCTGCGCATTCTGCAGCAAATTGTGAATCACCTGGCGCAACTGTGTCGGATCGCCCTTGATAATGGGCAGCGGACCCAGCTCGACTTTGATCGGCCCGCGTCCCTCGTCGATACCGTATAGCGTCATCACTTCGCCGACCAACTCGTTCAACTGCAGATTTTGCAGCACCGCCGGCGGGGTACGTGCATATTCCCTAAAATCATCCACCATCCGCTTCATCGCCTGCACCTGATTGACGATGGTGGTCGCGCCACGCTTCAAGACCTCCGCGTCCGCATGCTCCAGCTTATCGTGCAATTTCATTTGCAGGCGCTCGGCCGACAACTGAATTGGCGTCAACGGATTCTTGATCTCGTGAGCCAACCGCCGCGCCACTTCGCCCCATGCCACCGAGCGCTGGGCCGAAATCACATCGGATATATCGTCGAACACCACCACATAGCCTGCCAACGCCGCATCCGCATGCGCTTGTTCGGCCGAACGCGGCGTGCCGCGCAGCAGTCGCGTGCCGCGTACCAGCAAGGTGACCGGGTCGGTCTCGCCAGCCACGGCGATTTCGATCTGACGCTGCCAATGTCCGAGGTCGCCGCGTCCCGTTTCGCTTGCGGCATCGCGGTCGGCAAAAGCTTTTCTGACCAGCAGCGCGAATTCGGCCAGCGCCGGGATCGCGTCGAATTTGCTGTTCAGGTAAATATCGAACGGTTGGCGGAAAATACGTTCCGCGCCGGGATTGGCTGTAGTCAGGCGGAATTGCCGGTCGAACACGAACACGCCGGCAGTCAGGTTGGCCAGCACACTCTCAAGATACGCCTTTGAATTCTCCAAGGCGATCTGATTGCGCTCGACTGCGGCGCGCGCTTCGGAGAGCTGGCGCGTCATCGCATTAAAGGACTTGGTCAGAAAGCCCAGTTCGTCGTTACTCTTGATTTCGCCCTTGGGCGTGTAATCGCCGCGTGCCACTTCCATCGTGCCTTGCGCCAGCAGGAACAGCGGCTGCGCCAATTGATTGCCCAGCACCAGGGCCAGAGCCATCGCAATAAAGGTGGCAAGGAATAGGGCCAAGGTCAGCGTGCCGATATACATTTTGCGCAGACCGGTGCGGCCCAACGCCTTTTCCTGATATTCGCGATAGGCGCGCTGCACCGCGTCGGCATTGCGCGCAAGCGCCGGTTGCACCGGCTGCGTGATCTGCAGATACCGCTCGTCGTTTTGCAGCGTGCCCGGATCCATGCTGGCCGGGATCCGGACTACCACCCGCAGACGCAAGGCGCCACTGGATGAGCCCGCGCCGCCGTCGCCGTCGAGTTCGCCCTCGATCGCGGCATAACCGCGACCCCGAGCTTGATCAAACATCAACGGGGTGGGTAGGTCATCCGGCATGAGTGCGGCGAAGTTCGACGAGGCCTGGGCCAGCACCCGATTAGGCGGCGCAACGATGACCGCGTCCTGGACCCCGAATTGGTCGCGCAAGCGCAGCAAGGTCAAGGTCGCATTGGCGCTGCCGGCGCTGGCCAACTGCTCGGCCATGGCCCGGCCCTTATTCTGGAAATCACTCAAAGCGCCGTCCAGCATGCCACGACCCAGGCTCAAGCCCGACTCCAGCGCGGTTTCGACATTGACGTCGAACCACGACTCGATACTGCGCGAGACGAACTGCAGCGACACCAGATAGATAATGCCGCCCGGCAGCACGCCGACCAGGGCAAAGAAGATCGCCAGTTTGGCCAACAGCCGAGTGCCGAAGCGCCCCTCGCGCACCCGCGCGACGATGATCCACACCAATCCGACCAGGATCAGCATAAAGACCAGCGCCACCACGACGTTGGCCGCATACAGCCAGGAGTAATAGCGATCGAAGAATTCGGTATTGGCACTGGCCAGCGCCAGCAAGGCCAGCAACAGCAAGGCGGTGAGCGCCAGCGTGCCGCCCAGTACGCGCATCAACAGGGTTTTGAAGTCGACTCTACTTAGCATGGTCGACCGCCGTAAAAGGGAAATGCCACCATTCGGACGACAGGTTCCAGTCGCGATTGTTGACCGCATCGATCTGGAACGGCTTGGGCATCAGATCTGTGTCGAGCCGCATACGTACCGAAGCTGTATAGGTTTCGCCGATCTGTACCTGATTGCGGTCTATCACATGCCAGGAAGTGACGTGCTTGATCACCGCCAGGGCATCATGCAATGAATCGAAGCCCAGTTGCAGACCGCCGCTGGAGACACGGTATTCCCGCGTGAGCGGCTGGAATGACAAGCGTATGCTTTGCGAGGTCGAGACGGTTTGTTCGTCGAACCAGTACCAGCGCCCGCGCTTCAGCTCAAAGTTGGTGGTGAAATACAGCGGAACGCCTTTGTTGACAGCGTCCTCAAGACTGGCATTGAGCTGAAAATCGAAGCGCGCATCGAGATTCCAGCCGCCGATACTGTCGGCCTCAAGCGAGGCTTGCTGTACGGCAATGCCTTCGGCCCACGCCGATGGGGCGCAGCATAGCAGCAGCGCCAGCAACACCGTGGCGGCTAGCTGCAAACAATTCGGGCAGCGGAAGATGCGTGGCAAGGTCACCGTTTTTGAAAGCGCGCGTAAAAAAATCCGTCGTGATCGGTACCCGGTGCAACGCCGGGCTGGGCGACCGTGGGCAATAACTGACCCGGTGCTGCCAATCGTACCGCATCTTGTTGCTCGCTTTCAAACCATCGTGCCTGCATTTCACCTTCTTCCGGAAAGATCGAACAGGTTACGTAGACCATCTCGCCGCCTGGCGCCAAGGTCTGCCACAGTGCTTTTACAATGCGCCGTTGTAATTCGACCAATGCCGCGATGTCTGAAGCGCGACGCAGCCAACGAATATCCGGGTGGCGCCGGACTATGCCAGATGCCGAACATGGCACATCCGCCAGAATGCGATCGAAGGGGCGGCCGTCCCACCAAGCAGCGGGATCGCCCGCATCGCCGACGACCACCTGCGCATGCAGTCCCAGCCGCTGCAAATTCTGCCCGATACGCTGGGCTCGCTCAGGGTCGCTTTCCAACGCCACCAAGTCGATCTCGGCCAGCTCCAGCAGATGACCACTTTTGCCGCCTGGTGCCGCGCAGGCGTCCAGCACGCGCATACCGGGTTGCGGATTCAGCAGCGGCGCGGCCAATTGCGCACCGGCATCCTGCACCGACACCACGCCATGCGCGAAGCCCGGCAGACGCTCGACCGGCACCGCATGCTTCAAGCGCAGCGCACTCGGCCCGACTTGATCGGCCGCGAGACCCGCTGCGGACAATTGCTGACCATACGCTTCGACCGTGCTCTGGCGCCGATTCACCCGCAGCGTCAACGGACCTTGCTGACGCTCGGCCTCGCAGATGCTTTGCCAGTTTGCGGGCCAGGCCTGCTGCAAGGCGCTCAGCCACCAGGCCGGCGCATTCCAGCGCGCGACCGGATCCTGCCGTACCTCGGCCAGCAGCGCATCGCGGCGGCGCAGAAAGTTACGCAATACAGCATTCACCAGGCCCTTGGCAAAATGCAGTTCCTTGCGTGCGCCGATTGCATCGACCGCCTGATCGACCACCGTGAACGGCGCATACGCGGCGTGCTCGGGCGCGTCGGCCAACAAGGCCAGTGCCACGGCCAGCAGATGAGCCACGTGCGCGGGCGGCGCTTTTTGCAGCAAGGCCGCGCTCAGCGCGTCGACCAGCCCCAAGGCGCGCAAAGTCCGATATGCGATGTCCTGGGTCGCGCCACGCGCCGCGTCGCTACGTTGAACCGTGGCAAGGGCGCCCAGCGCCTGCGGCAAGGAGACGCCTGCGCGCACGGCTGCGATGGCTTGGGCCGCACCGTCCAGCGCCACGGCCAAGCCGTCGTGCGGTAGCGGCAGCAGCGGCAAAGGCTCGCCCACCCGCATACCGGAAGCGCTCCGCGGCGCGCGCGGTGGGGGGCGATGGGCCGTTGCCGGGCCAGGACGTTTCGATTTCATGGGCGTGCACCGCCCGGGTGGGCGCAGGGTGTTCTAAAACGGTTTTAAAGCAAAGGGAAAACGACGCAAGACGGACCAACGGGGTCGAAGGGGAGCGCGCGCCGGGCTGAATTGTAGCGCGAGTAACGGGCCAGGCCCGTTTTGGCGAAAAGAGAAAGTCAGAAAAAGGGGTAGCGCAGGTGGGCGGTATGACGCACTGACGCCCGCCCGCGATCAGAGATGGCGCGACTTACTGACTACCCGTGAGACCTGGGTCGGTCGACCGCACGGTCAGTTTATTGATCACACTGGTCACGCCGGGCACGCTTTGCACCACGCTTTGCACCTGGGCAATCTGCGGCGCCTGGGCCACCACGCCGGTCAACGTAATGACCCCGTTGTGGGCGCGGACGCGCACGAAGGTTAACTTCAGGCCTTGCGCGCGCGACTTGCGCAGCGCCAGGCGCACGGCACTAGCCAATTGGCGGTTGCTGGGCGCGGACGCGCTCGCCGCAGTGGCGGCGGATGCCGCGCTGGCGGCACTCGCCGACCCACCCTGCGCGCAGACCAGGGTGCTGGCCGCGCACAGCACTGCGGCCGCTATCATTTTATGCATGTGTTGACTCAAGCTCACTCTCCTCTTAAAGCCGATTGTGCCGCCCGGGTTCGGACGGCGCCCCGAAGGTCCAGACTATGCGATCGGCCATAAAAAGAAAAAGCACGCTTCGTCATTGGAATAACTATTGGTAATCGACTCTGTGGCAGGTGCTGCCCCAGCCACCCCATGCCTGACCACAACAGGCGGTGGCGCCTCAGTGAGCCGAAAATTCGGCGCGCCGGGCCATCTCACGCAGGCGCGCCACCCGCTCCTCGGTGGGCGGATGGGTGGCAAATAAATGCGAGATACCGCCTCCCGAGAGTGGGTTCATGATCATCATCTGTGCCGTGGCCGGATGCGCTTCGGCCGTTGCGAAGGGCATGCCGCCCGTCGCATAGCGGTGGATTTTCTCGAGCGCGGACGCCAGAGCGGCAGGATCGCCGGAAATTTCGGCACCACCGCGATCGGCTTCGAACTCGCGCGCGCGCGAAATCGCCATCTGGATCATGGCAGCGGCAAGCGGTGCCAGGATGGCCAGCGCAATGGCGGCTATCGGGTTGGCGCGTCGCCCGTCCTCATCGCGCCCGCCAAAGAACAAGGCAAAGTTGGCGAGGGCCGAAATCGCCCCGGCCAGCGTGGCCGAGATGGTCGAAATCAGGATGTCCCGATGCCGTACGTGGGTCAGCTCGTGCGAGATCACACCACGCACCTCGCGATCGGACAGCAGGCGCAACAAGCCGGTGGTGGCTGCCACCGCGGCATGCTCGGGATTGCGGCCGGTCGCGAATGCATTCGGCGCATCCTCGGCAATCAGATAGAGACGGGGCATGGGCAAGCCGGCGCGCTGCGCCAGATCGCGCACCATGCGGTAAAACTGCGGCGCGTTGTGCTCATCGACGGGTTGCGCATCGTACATGCGCAGCACCATCGAATCGGAAAACCAGTAGGCAAAAAAATTGGTCGCGAGCGCGAACAAGAAGGCCAGCACCATCCCGCGCGGGCCGCCGATCAGGCCGCCGAGCGCGACGAACAGGGCCACGATGGCCGCCATCAATACCGCTGTTTTGACGCCGTTGAACATCCTGCCCTCCTCGCTTTCCGGTCTGCCGCGATACCCTGTAGATGGCGGCAGCCCCCCTTGTTTTCAAGGGCATCGAGTCTAGCGGTGCACCGTCGCCAACTTCAAGCCAAGGCCGACGAAGGCGCCGCCGATGATCCTGTCGATCCAACGACGCAGCGATGGATTCCGCCCCATACGCCGCGTGATGGTACCCGCCAACCAGGCCACGCCGCCGTTCCAGACGGTGCTCATGGCGACGAATACGGCGCCCAGCAGTAAAAACGCCAGCGTCTTGTGGGCACTGTCAGCGCTCACGAATTGCGGAAAGAAAGAGACGAAGAACAACACCACCTTGGGATTCAGGACGTTGGTCCAGAACCCTTGCAAAAACAGTGCGCGCAGCGAACGTGTCGCGGCAGGCGGCGGGGCTTGCGCTTCGTCGCGCAGATCGGCGGCCGGCTTTTTGAGCAACAGCATCACGCCCAGATAAATGAGATAGACCGCGCCCACCACCTTGATCAACGTGAAGGCGGCGGCCGAGGCGGCCAACAAGGCGGTCAGACCGAACGCGCAGGCGAGCGAATGGACACAGCAGCCGAGCGAAATACCAAGCGCCGACACCAGACCGGCACTGCGACCCTGACTGACACTACGGCCCACGATGTAGGCGGTATCGGGGCCTGGGGTCGCGTTCAGCAACAACACCGCCACGATAAAAAAGGGGAAATTCGCAATACCCAGCATCGCTGCCTCCGCAGTTGGCGTGCGCCGTTGCCACGAAATCGGATTGATCGGACTGATTCTAACGTGCGAGGGGCCCGGCGTGTCGGCCATGAGCGTTTGCGCGCGCCTCGAGGCGCCGGCCGCGTGATGCTCAAGCCGGCACAGCGAAGGCCTGGCCGACCTGCAACGGGAAACCGGCTAGAAATTCGCGCGTCGACAAACGCTTGCCGCCGGGCTTTTGCCATTGCGTCACACGCAACAGGCCTTGCCCGCAGGCAATGGTGACACCTTCCGGCTGCACCTCGACGATGGTGCCCGGCGCGGCGGAAACGTGCTGCGGCAAGTCCTGGGCCGCCCAGATCTTGAGCGTGACGCCATCCAGCTGCGCCGCGCCACCCGGGAACGGGTCGAACGCGCGCACCTGCCGCGCCAGTGCCGCCGCATCGCGGCGCCAATCGAGCTGGGCTTCTTGCTTGTCGATTTTGGCGGCGTAGGTCACACCTTCGTCCGGTTGCGGCGTAGCGGACAAGCGCTCGCCATCAGCCAGCCGCCTCAGCGCGGCGACGATGGCCTGCGCCCCGGCGTCGGCCAGCGTGTCGTGCAGGCTGCCGGTGGTGTCGGTCGGCGCGATCGGCACCACCACGCGGCTGAGCATGGGGCCGGTATCGAGCCCGATCTCCATTTGCATCAAGGTGATCCCGGTTTCGGCATCGCCCGCTTCCAGTGCGCGATGGATCGGCGCCGCCCCGCGCCAGCGCGGCAACAGCGAAGCGTGAATGTTGATGCATCCCAGCGGCGGAATATCGAGCACTTCCTGCGGCAGCAGCAGGCCGTAGGCCGCCACCACCATCACATCGTGCGGAGTCGCGTGCAACAACGCAATGCCATCGGCGGCTTCCTGCGGAAACTTGCCGGTTCGGCGCAACGACGGGGGTTGTGCGACGGGGATATCGTGCGTCAGGGCAAATTGCTTGACCGGGCTTTGCGCGAGCTTCATCCCACGTCCGGCTGGCCGGTCCGGCTGTGTCAAAACCAGCGGGATCGCAAAGCCTGCCGCGTGGATCGCGGCCAGCGCCTGCGCCGCAAACTCCGGCGTGCCGGCAAAGATCACGCGCAAGGGATGGGACATGACAAGGTACTCGAATGTGGGCTGCGCATCATGCGCCAGGCAGGATGACGTAAGGATCTGCGATCCGGGTGTGCCACCGGCAACGTGATTACATCGCCGTCCCGAGTTTCTTCATCTTGGTTTTGATCCGCGTTTGCTTGAGTGGCGACAGGTATTCGACAAAGACCTTGCCCAGCAAATGATCCATTTCGTGCTGAATGCACACGGCCAGCAGGCCTTCGGCCTCGAGCTCGAAGGGCTCGCCCTTTTCATTCAGCGCGCGCACCCGCACGCGATCGGAGCGCTCGACATTGTCGTAGATGCCGGGCACGGACAGACAGCCTTCCTCGGAGACTTCACGGACCTCACTGGCCCAGACGATTTCAGGGTTGATGAAGGCGCGTAGTTCTTCGCGCGAGTCGGACACGTCGATCACGATCACCTGTTCGTGCACATTGACCTGAGTCGCAGCCAGGCCGATGCCGGGTGCGGCATACATGGTCTCGGCCATATCGCGCACCAATTGGCGGATGCGATCGTCGACCTGCGCGACCGGCTTGGCAACCGTGTGCAAACGGCGATCCGGGTAATGAAGAATGTTCAGTAAAGCCATCGTCGTATCTAACCTGTGAGCGTATTTCAGCGGCGTTTGTGCGGGCAGCCTGGCCGATCGGCCAGCTTTCGGCGCAGAGGCCAGGCGGAGGAGAATTCCGCGATACCCACCACGCACTCGGCCAGGCTTGTGTGGCGCGGCATTGCCGGCATTCAAGCGTCTTGTAATCAGGTTTGCAGTTTAGCATAGGGCCCCGCGCGCCGCCGGGCTCGCCCAGGCGGCGGCACAACCTTGCCGACGCAGGTTGGCGCAGGACAAAAGGTACGGCGTCCCCACGCGGAGAACGGTTCGATAATGCATAGCACGAAACTCGATCGCACCGAGCTGGGTCACTGGTTACGCTTGGTCGGCACGCCCGGCGTGAGCCGAACCCAGGTGCGGCGTTTGCTCGCCGCTTTCGGCATACCCCAGGTCATATTTAGCGCTACGCCCGCCACGCTCGGCGCCGTGATCGGCAAAGCGGCAGCGCGCGCGCTGTTGCTGGCACCACCGCCCGACCTGCCCGAGCGCATCGCGCGCACCGAAGATTGGTACCAACAACCAGGCAGTCATCTACTGACCTTGACAGATCCGGCTTATCCGCCCGCCTTGCGGACCACCCCCGATCCCCCGCCCTTGCTATATGTCCAAGGCCAGTTGCGCTGGTTGCACGAACCGGCGCTGGCGATTGTCGGCAGCCGCCATGCCAGTCCTCAGGGCGTCGCGCTCGCACGGGTCTTTGCGCGGGCCTTCGCGCAAGCGGGGCTGAGCGTGATTTCCGGTCTGGCGCTGGGGATAGACGGCGCAGCCCATCAAGGCGCGCTCGATGCGAATGGCGCCACCGTTGCCGTGCTCGGCACCGGAGTCGACCGGGTCTATCCCGCGCAGCATACGGCCCTGGCCCGGGCGCTCGCCCAACGTGGTGCCTTGCTGTCGGAATGGCCACTTGGCAGCGCGCCTTTGGCCAGCCATTTTCCGCAGCGCAATCGCTTGATCGCCGGACTCGCGCGCGGCGTGCTGGTGGTCGAAGCGGCCGCCCGCTCCGGTTCGCTGATCACCGCGCATCTGGCCAACGAGATGGGGCGCGATGTCTTTGCCATTCCCGGCTCCATCCATACCGCACTGACCAAAGGCTGCCATCGCCTGATCAAGGAAGGGGCCAAGCTGGTGGAATCGGTCGAGGACGTGCTCGATGAGTTAAGCGGCTTGAACCTATCCGGCCCGCGGGCCGAACCAACCCGCGTCGCGCCACCAACCGAAGGCAGCACGCCGGACCCCAGCGCCCTCGATGCCGACGCCCGTGCCGTGTGGGAGGCGCTCGGCCACGATGCCGCCGCCGCCGATCTGCTGGGCGTGCGCAGCGGGCTGGCACCCGCGCGCTTGCAAAGCGCATTGCTGCAACTGGAGTTGGCGGGTCTGGTCCACACCTTGCCCTGCGGGCGTGTCGCGCCCTGGCATGGCGCGCAGACCGGATTGTCGCCACCAAGCGACAGCCCGACACCTGAGATAGAACCCTGATAGAGGCCGGGGTCGGGTGTGGGTAAGATGGCAACGTGATACATTGCCGCCGAAAGGGGCAAAAGCAGGGATAGCTGCAGAGCAGTCGCTGCAGGGCAGCCCCAAGGATAAATGCGTATGAAAGTGCTTAACCTCGATACCGATGCCGCAGCCATTGCCGAAAGCCTGAGCCACCCCGAGCGGCCTCTGGTCGCCTGCCTGTGCGCCGACTGGTGCGGCACCTGCCGCGACTACCAACTGGCGTTTGCGCAGCTGGCGCAGGCGCATCCCGAAGCGTGTTTCGTCTGGATCGATATTGAAACCCATGCGGATCAACTGGATGATTTCGATGTGGAGAATTTTCCGACCATCCTGATCGAAGACGTCCAGGCCCGTCGATTCTTTGGCACGGTGCTGCCACATGCGAGTATCGTCGAGCGCATGCTGACCGATCTGCCCATGCTGCAGAACATTTCCGGCGCGCCCCTGCTGCGTACTATATTGTGTGCCGAGGCCCCGGCCTGATGCGTGCTTGGGTGCCGTCCGGTTTTCCACAACGCTTGCAGTGCGCTGCCGTACCCGCTTATGATGTGCCGCTCTAGTGGCCCAACAGGGCTGCAAGCTAGATTATGTTAAGTTAACCGCGACGCCCACCGCTCCATTTCCAAACCACGCACATGTCCAAAGCCCTGATCATCGCTGAGAAGCCGTCTGTCGCGAATGACATCGTGCGCGTACTCGGCGGCTTTACCAAACATGACGAGTACTTCGAAAACGACCAGTACGTGGTGTCGTCGGCAGTCGGCCATCTGCTCGAAATTGCCGCGCCGGAAGAATACGACGTCAAACGGGGGAAATGGAGTTTCGCTCATCTACCCGTCATCCCCCCGCATTTTGATCTGAATCCTATCGCAAAAAGCGAGTCGCGCCTCAAGGTGCTAACGCGCCTGATCAAACGCAAGGATGTCACGGAACTGATCAACGCCTGCGACGCGGGGCGCGAGGGCGAACTGATTTTTCGCTATATCGCGCAGCACGCGAAGGCCAAGCAACCGGTCAAGCGGCTCTGGCTGCAATCGATGACGCCCGCGGCAATCCGCGACGGCTTCGCCCAGTTGCGCGCCGACGAAGACATGCAGCCGCTCGCCGACGCAGCCCGCTGCCGCTCCGAAGCCGACTGGCTGGTCGGCATCAACGGCACCCGTGCGATGACGGCGTTCAACAGCAAGGGCGGCGGTTTCTTCCTGACCACGGTGGGTCGGGTGCAGACGCCTACCCTGTCCATCGTGGTCGAACGCGAGGAAAAAATCCGCCGCTTCGTGCCGCGCGACTATTGGGAAGTGAAGGCGGAATTTGTCTGTGCGGCCGGATTCTATGAAGGGCGCTGGTTCGACCCGGCCTTCAAGAAGAACGAATTCGACCCCGAGCAGCGCGACTCGCGCCTGTGGAGCCTCGCGGCCGCCGAGTCGGTGGTTGCTGCCTGCCGCGACAAAACCGGCACCGTCACGGAAGAATCCAAACCGTCGACCCAGTTGTCGCCTTTGTTGTTCGATCTCACCAGTTTGCAACGTGAAGCCAACGGCCGCTTTGGTTTCTCGGCCAAGAATACCTTGGGTCTGGCCCAGGCGCTCTATGAAAAGCACAAGGTGCTGACCTATCCGCGTACCGACGCGCGCGCACTGCCGGAAGACTATCTCGACACCGTGCGCGGCACGCTGGAAATGCTGAAGGAAAGCGACAACTACCTGCCGCATGCCAAGCAGGTGCTGGATCGCGGTTGGGTCAAGCCGAACAAGCGCATCTTCGACAACTCGAAGATCAGCGACCACTTCGCCATCATCCCGACCCTGCAGGCGCCGAAAAATCTGTCCGAGCCCGAGCAGAAGCTGTACGACCTGGTGGTCAAGCGCTTCCTGGCGGTGTTTTTCCCGGCGGCCGAATACCAACTCACAACGCGGATTACCGAAGTCACCGGTCATCATTTCAAGACCGAAGGCAAGGTGCTGGTTTCGCCCGGCTGGCTGCAAGTCTATGGCCGCGAAGCGCAAGGCGAAGACGCCAATCTGGTGCCGGTCGACAAGAGCGAGAAGGTCAAGACCGAGAAGGTCGCCCCCTACGGCCTGACCACCAAACCGCCGGCGCGCTACAACGAAGCGACGCTGTTGTCGGCCATGGAGGGCGCGGGCAAGCTGGTAGAAGACGAC
>Ga0116226_10000369_pt1 | contig 38312 bp, 43 predicted proteins | sample S1TSphfallax_FD_89692 | JGI IMG/M metagenome (GOLD analysis project Ga0116226, IMG submission 89692) | Host-associated microbial communities from peat moss isolated from Minnesota, USA - S1T2_Fa - Sphagnum fallax MG | ecosystem: Host-associated > Plants > Peat moss > Unclassified | place: USA... | reverse complement strand
CTATCCGCACTTCGAAACCGCCGACATTATCATCGAGACCGGCGAGGCGGCTCATCAGGTGGCGGTGGACGCGATCCTGAACGCCCTGGCCGCGCGCGCCGCCGCGTGAGCGTTCCCGTCCGCACCGTGCCGGTGGCCCTGGAGGGGCGCGCCTATGACGTTTTGATCGGCCCCGGCCTGATCGATGGGGCGGGCGCGCGCCTGGCCCCCCTGTTCAAGCGCCCCCTGGCGGTGGTGATCATGGATGAGACCGTGGCGGGCCTGCATGGCGCCCGGCTTCGCGCGTCCCTCGAAGGCGCGGGGATCACGGTTCGCGAGATCGTCATCGCGCCGGGGGAGGCGGCCAAGTCCTTCGCGGGGCTGGAGCATGTCTGCTCCGCCCTCTTGGATCTTGGTCTTGAGCGGTCCGACCTGGTGATCGCCTTTGGCGGCGGGGTCGTGGGCGATCTGGCGGGCTTCGCCGCGGCGATCATCAAGCGGGGTATGGATTTCATCCAGATCCCCACGACCCTGCTGGCCCAAGTCGATTCCTCGGTGGGGGGCAAGACGGCCATCGATGCGCCCCAGGGCAAGAATCTTATCGGCGCCTTTCACCAGCCGCGTCTTGTTTTGGCCGACCTGGACGTTCTGGCGACTCTGCCGGCGCGGGAGCGGGTCTGTGGTTATGCGGAGGTGATCAAGTATGGCCTGCTCGGCGATGCGGACTTCTTCAATTGGCTGGAGGTCCATGGCGCTGAGGTCATCGCCGGGGCGCCGGAGGCCCTGACCCACGCCATCGCCCGGTCGGTGGAGTTGAAGGCGAAGATCGTCGCCGAGGACGAGCGCGAGTCTGGCGCACGCGCCTTGCTCAATCTCGGCCATACCTTCGGCCATGCCGTGGAGGCCCTGACCGGCTTTGGGGAGGCGATCAAGCACGGCGAGGCGGTGGGGCTCGGCTGCGCCCTGGCCTTCCGGTTCTCGCGCGCTCTGGATCTCTGCCCAAGTCAGGAGGCCGACCGTGCGGTCCGAGCTTTGGCCGCCGCGGGCCTGCCCACTCATCTGCACGACGCAGTTGGCGGTCCTTTTGGCGCAGACGCCCTCATTGACGGCATGCGCCAGGACAAGAAGGCGGAGGGCGGCGCTCTCACGTTCATTCTGGCGCGAGCGATCGGAGAAGCCTTCGTCGCCAAGGGGGTAGACCCAGCGAAGCTTCGCGATTTCCTCATCAAGGAAGGCGCCGCGCCATGATCACGGTCTGGGCCTGGGCCCTGGCCATTCTCGTTCTGCTGGGTGTGTCAGCGATCTTTTCCGCCGCGGAGACCGCCCTGACCCGGGCGAGCCGCGGACGCATGCACCAGCTTGAGCGGGAGGGCGACCCGGGCGCCACGCGCGTCAATCGTCTGCTGGCCAATCAGGAGAGGATGATCGGCACAATACTGATCGCCTATAACGCCCTCAATATTCTGAGCTCCGTCCTCGCCACCCTGATCATCACCCGCCTGATCCCGGGCGCCCGGGGCGTGGCCGTTGCGACAGCGGTGATGACCGTCCTGGTGGTGGTTTATGTGGAGGTGCTGCCCAAGACCCTCGCCATATTGCGCGCCGATGATGTGGCGCGCGCGCTCTCAGGCCCGATCCTGGGCGTGGTGCGGGTGCTGGGCCCCGTCACCGAGGGGGTGCAGATCATCGTGCGGGCGACGCTCCGCCTGTTCGGCGTCAACCTGGCGCCGGGGACAGATGTGCTGGCGGCGCGGGAAGAAATACGCGGGGCGGTGAACCTGCACCATTCCGAAGGCGCCTTCGAAAGCCGCGAGCGGCGCATGCTAGGGGGCGTGCTCGACCTCTCGGACATGACCGTCTCGGAGATCATGGTGCACCGCAAGTCGATCTCGATGATCGACGCCGACCTGCCTCCGCGCGATCTTGTGGCCAAGGCCCTGGAGGCCGAACACTCCCGCTTGCCCCTGTACCGAGGCGAAGCCGAAAACATCGTCGGGGTGCTTCACGCCAAGGATCTGCTGCGCGCCCTGGCCGACGCCGGCGGCGCCGTGGAGCGGATCGATATTTCCGCCATTGTCCGCCCCCCCTGGTTCATTCCCGAGACCACCAATCTCAAGGATCAGCTCAACGCCTTCCTCAAGCGCCGCACCCATTTCGCCCTGGTGGTGGATGAATATGGCGCCCTCGAAGGCCTGGTGGCCCTGGAGGACATCCTCGAGGAGATCGTCGGCGAGATCGATGATGAATATGACGAGGCGGTCCAGGGCGTGCGGCGACAGGCCGATGGCTCGGTGCATGTGGACGGGGACGTGACCATCCGCGACCTGAACCGCGCCATGGAATGGGATCTGCCCGACGAGAACGCCGTGACGGTGGCGGGGCTCGTCATCCACGAAGCCCGGGCCATTCCCGAGCCGGGCCAGAGATTCCTCTTCCACGGCCACCGGTTTCAGGTTCTGCGTCGTCAGCGAAACCAGATCACCGCGCTGCGCATCAGTCAGGCAATCGAGGGGTCCAAGCTGGGGTGACCTTTTGCCGCTCTTCTAACTTGGCTGTGGTGGGTTCTCCCGGCGCGCGGCTGAGGTTAGTCTAGGCCCTATGGGTGGTGTGGATGAGATGCGGGGACGGCGGGTTCTAGTGGTAGAGGATGAGTCCCTCATCGCCATGTTCGTTCAAACCATGCTCACCGATCTTGGGTGCGAGGTTCTGGGGCCAATTCATGCCATCGGCGCGGCCTTGGACTTTGTGGCGACCAGAACCCCTATCGATGTGGCCGTGCTTGACCTCAATCTCGATGGCGAGCCCGCCTATCCCGTCGTCGACGCCCTGCGCGCCCGGGGCGTGCCGGTCATATTTTGCACGGGCTATGGCGATACGGCCCTGAGAGCCTCCGATCAGGGCTCCCCGGTGCTGCGCAAACCCTATCGCGCCGCCGAACTGCCCCGCGTTCTGGCCGAAGCCTTGGCGATGGCCTGACGGCCTTTAAGCCTCCCCCGGCGCGCGGAGGCGAAGCGACAGGGCGTGGACAGGGCCTTTGAGTTGGGCGTCAAGGAGACCGTAGACCAGCCTTTGACGGGCCAGAGCCTTCAGGCCTTCGAAGGCCGCGGACTCGATGGTGACCACGAAATGGCTCTCCCCGCCCTCCCGCGCGCCGGAATGACCGGAATGGCGATCGGACTCATCGACGATGTCCAGACGGGTGGGGGCGAGGCGTGTGTTGAGTGTTTCGCGCATCGCGTCGGCGATTTTTCCCATTGGATGATCAAGGCGCGGCGATTGTGCGCTGTCAATTCTTGAACTGCTGAGGCCTCTCCCCCTAATCTGCGCCATGCCGGGTGCTTTCAGCTACAAGCCACGCTTTGTGGACATCCGCGTAAAGCCGCCCAAGGCCGAGGAGCCGGGGCCTAAGGGCCCGCGCGCGCCGCCGGCGTTGGACCGCACCTGTGATCACGCCGGTTGCCACGCCCTCGCCGCCACCAGGGCGCCGAAATCCCGCGATCTGTCGGGCGAGCACTACTGGTTCTGCCAAGCCCACGCGGCGGAATACAACCGTAACTGGAACTTTTTTGCCGGCCTCTCGGAATCGGAGGTGACGGAGCGCATCGCCGAGGAACAGGTCACCGGCGGGCGGCCGACCTGGTCCTTCAAGGCCGGGGCGCGCAATCGCGAGGCCGCCGCCGCCCGCGGCGCCTTCAGTGACCCCATGGGCCTTTTCACCGAAAAGGCGCGCAAGACCGGAACGGCCCCCGCACCGGACTCGCGCCTGGGCAAGATGGAGTTGGCCGCCCTCCTCGACCTTGATCTGGACCCCACCGCCGATGGTCCGGCGATTCGTGTGCGATATCTGGAGCTGGTGAAGCTTTGTCACCCCGATGCCAATGGCGGGGATCGCTCCGCCGAGAGCCGTCTGCAGCGCGTTCTTCGCGCCTATAAGACACTTCAGAAGGCCAAGCTTGTCTAGGCATCGCTATCGCCGCATTTACGTCGGCCCATTTGCGTCTGATTGGGTGTCGCGTTAGGGATCACCCCGACATGTCCAGCCTCACCGAGACCCCCGTCAAAGACGAATTGCTCACCCTGGCGCCCGACCATGAGGTTTCCATCCGCGACGTTTTTGACGTGGATTCGGATATGAAGGTTCCGGCCTTCGCCGCCCGCGACAGCCATGTGCCCGATCTCGATCCGGCCTATCGCTTCGATCCTCAGACCACCTTGGCGATCTGCGCCGGCTTCGCCTTTGACCGGCGAGTGATGGTCCAGGGCTATCATGGCACGGGCAAGTCCACCCACATCGAGCAGATCGCCGCGCGGCTGAACTGGCCGATGATCCGGGTCAATCTCGACAGCCATGTCAGCCGCATCGATCTGGTGGGTAAGGACGCCATTGTCCTGAAGGACGGCAAGCAGATCACCGAATTTCGCGAGGGCATGCTCCCCTGGTGCCTGCAGCGGCCCATGGCCCTGGTGTTCGACGAATATGACGCCGGCCGTCCCGATGTGATGTTCGTGATCCAGCGCGTCCTGGAGGCCCAGGGCCGGCTCACTTTGCTGGATCAGAATCGCGTGATCCGTCCGAACCCCTTCTTCCGCCTGTTCTCCACCACTAACACCATTGGTCTGGGCGATACCACGGGCCTCTATCACGGCACCCAGCAGATCAATCAGGGTCAGATGGACCGCTGGTCCATCGTCACCACGCTGAACTATCTGGCCCATGACGTGGAAGCGGAGATCGTGCTCGCCAAGGTCCCGAACTACGCCAAGACACCGGAGGGGCGCCGTCAGGTGGCCGCCATGGTGCGGGTGGCCGATATGAGCCGCAACGCCTTCATGAACGGCGATATCTCCACAGTCATGAGCCCGCGCACCGTGATCACCTGGGCCCAGAACGCCGAGATTTTCGCGGGCGACCTGGCTCTGGCCTTCCGCGTGACCTTTCTCAACAAGTGCGATGAGCTGGAGCGCGCCACGGTGGCTGAATTCTATCAGCGCGCCTTCGGCGGCGACCTGCCCGAGGCCGCCGCGCGGGTGAAGGTGGCCTAAAGCCCCTTAGGGAGCGCGGGCTTGTCCTTCGAAGCCTTGGCGTAGGCGAGGGCCTCGCCCCCGGTTTTCTCGGACCCTGGCGCGGCGTATGGACGGCGCAAAGGCGCGGGCGAGACGCCCGCGCTCCAAAGGAGTGGGAGAGACGCCGTGAGGCATCGGTTTGCGCCTGTTCTACTGTCGGTCGGTTTGGTGCTGTGGACCGCTCAGGCCCTGGCCGCCGTCGCCCAGCCCCGCGCGCCAATCCCCGCCGCGCAGCCGGCCGCGGCCCCGGCCCCGGCCCCGGCCGAACCCGCTGGCAATGACTATGGCGATCCCGCAGACTGGCTGTGCCGCCCCGATATCGCGAACAACGCCTGCGACGTGGACCTGACCGCGACGGTGGTCGCCCCCGACGGGACAACCGAGGTCCGGCCTTTCAAGGCTGACACCAAGGCGCCCATCGACTGCTTCTACGTCTATCCCACGGTGTCCCTGGACCCGGGCGTCCTGGCGACAATGAAGGCCGAGCGCGCCGAGCGGAATGTGGTTAAGCAGCAGTTCGCGATGCTTGGGGCCGTGTGCCGACTCTATGCGCCGCTCTACCGCCAATACACCCTGACGGCCTTGGCCGCAGCCATGAGCGGTCACCCCCTGCCGGGATCACAGGGGCCCCGGCCGCCCACCCCCTTCAATGATGTCCGCGACGCCTGGGAATGGTATCTGGATCACGAAAATCATGGACGCGGCGTGGTGCTGATCGGCCATTCCCAGGGCTCGGGCCTGCTTATCGAGCTGATCAAGACCCAGATCGACGGCAAGCCGGAACAGGCGCGCCTAATCTCCACAATCCTGATGGGCGCCAATCTTCTTGTGCCCGAGGGCCGGGATGTGGGCGGCGATTTCAAGACCATCCCCCTCTGCCATGGCGCCGATCAGACCGGCTGCGCCATCGCCTTCGCCTCGTTCAGGGATACGAGCCCGCCGCCGGAAAATTCCCTTTTTGGCCGCCCGCGCACGCCGGCGCCCGGCATGGTCGCCGCCTGCGTCAATCCCGCGGCCCTAAGCGGCGGTCCCGGTCCCCTAAAGGCCTATTTCCCCGCCTCCAGGATGGCCATCGCCCCCAGCGCGCAGCCCGCAATCGATTGGGATAGGGGCCAGACGATTGAAACGCCCTTCGTCGCGGTGCCCGGCCTTCTGACGGCGACATGCGCCGACACGCCAGCATTTCATTACCTGTCCATCCACGTGAACGCCGATCCCACCAGCCCCCGCACCAGCGTGATCCCGGGCGATGTCATCATCGGCGGCAAGATCCAGACCAATTGGGGACTGCATCTCATCGACGCCAACCTCACCCTGGGCAATCTCGTGGACATCGTGCGCCAGGAAGGCGCCGCCTGGAGCGCCGGCCATCCCTGAGGCCGCGCCCCTAGTGGCGTCGTGAAGATCTTCCTGCTGGGGAAGGGCGCCAGTATCACCCATTGGCTGGAGGACGCGGCCGCCGCCTTCTCCGGCGAGGGCCACCAGGTGGCGATCGGGCTTGTCCGTCGGCCCTTGCTCGCCGCGCCCGTCGAGGCGGCCCTGGCGGGTCCCATCGGCGAGATTCTGCGTCGCCGGATCATCCGCCAGGCGCCTGACCTGATCCTGGCCATGGGCGCCTTTCACGTTCCAGCGCAGATCCTGGAGGTGATCGCCAGCACGAAGGGGCGTCCCCCCTTGATCGGCTGGGTCGGCGACCGCTTCGATGACAGCGCCCGCGCCCTGGCCGCGCACTATGACGGAATGGGCTATACGGACTCCGCCCTCCTCGCTCAGCATGTGGCTTCCGAGTTTTCCAGCGCGGCGATCTATCTGCCCCACGCCGCCAATCCCGCCGGCGACTGGCCTCGCGCCCAGATCCGGGAGGGTCGCATGGTTTTCGTGGGAAACCCCACGCCCCATCGGCGCGCCGTCGCGGCCGCCCTCACAGCCCCCATCACCCTCCATGGTCCAGGCTGGACGACCGCCGAGGGCGCTCATCACCAGATTCACTCGCGGCGGCTCGCGCCCGTGGCCCTGCGCAGGGTCTATGGGCGCCATCTGGCGGCGCTGAACATCCGCAATGAGCGCAATGTCCTTGTCGGTCTGAACCAGAGAAATTTCGACACGCTTCTGGCCGGCGCCGCCCTGATCACCGACGCTCAGCCGGATCTGGAACGCTGCTTCGATCCGGCGGAGGAGGTTCTGGTCTGGCGCAATCTGGATGAACTGAACGCCCACCATGCCCGAGTCCTCGCCGCCCCCGACGAGGCCGCCGCCCTGGCCGCCCGGGGCCGCCGGCGCGTTCTGGCCGAGCATACCTATGGCGCAAGGCTCAAAACCTTGGCCGACTGGCTCTGACCCCACGGACAGTGGGCCACGCCGCTAGACGGGACGGGCGACGCGCCCCAGGGTTCTTCAAATGAAGATACCCACACTCGAAAGCGCCCCGTCAACGTCGCCGCCTCGGCGACGCGTCCGCGACGTTCTGACCGCGCTCTCGCGGCCCAAGGTGCGCGTCATGCTGGTTCTAGGCTTCGCGTCGGGCCTGCCGTTCATGCTCATTGGCAATACGCTAGGCGGATGGCTGGGCGACTATGGGATTAAGCTTTCGATCATCGGATTTCTGTCCTGGATCGGCCTCACCTATTCCATAAAGTTTCTCTGGGGCGCCGTCGCCGACCGAATCCCGCCGCCACTGCTGGCAAGGCTCGGTCGACGCCGGGGCTGGATGATCCTCACTCAGATCGGGGTGGGCGCGGGCCTGATCGGCATGGCGGCCAGTGATCCCAGGACCCATCTGGCGGGTCTGATCGGGTTTGGCCTGCTTACCGGCATATCGGCGGCGGCTCAGGACACCGTGATCGACGCGTGGCGGATCGAGATCGCGGCCGACGCCGATGAGTTGGGTCTTCTCACCGCGACCTACAGTCTGGGCTATCGCGCCGCTCTGGTGGCGACCGAAGCGGTGATTCTGCTCCTCGCGACGGCCATTGGATGGCCGCTCTCCTACGCGATCTACGGGGCCCTGATGGCCGCCGGCATTGTCGCGGCCCTTTTCGCGCGTGAGCCGGAGCAGGCTGACGTCGTTCTTCAAGCCAAGACCCGCGCCGCCATGCGCAACCCCATCCAGGCCTTGGCCGACGCCGTCGTCGGACCTTTCATCGTCTTCTTCCGCGACCACGGCCTCGCCATGGGTGTCCTGATGCTAGGGACGATCACGCTCTACCACCTGTGTGACTATATGCGCGGCCCCCTGTCTCTGCCCTTCTACAAGGCGCTCAGCATCGACAAGCCCACCATTGTCGCCGTGCGCGCCACGGTGGGCCTGGCCGGCTCACTGGTAGGGATCAGCCTGGGCGGCCTTTTCTGCCTACGCTTCGGGGCGATGCGCGCCCTGGTCCTGGGCGCGATTCTCCAGCCCCTGGGCATCGCGGCCTTTGCCCTCCTGGCGGCCCATGGCGGCGACTATGTGCTTCTGACCCTGGGGCCCATGAAGCTGTCGGCCTTCGCGACAATCATGACCGCCGACTCCGTGGCCATCGGTTTCTCCGGCGTGGCCCTGGTGACCTATATGTCGAGCCTCACGAGTCTGGGTTATACGGCGACCCAATATGCCCTGATGACCTCGGCCCTGACCTGGGCCGGCAAGACCTTGAAGGGGTTTTCGGGCGTCTTGGTGGAAAGTCTTTCCCAGGGTCGAACACAGATCGAAGCCTTTGGCCTTTTCTATATTTACGCCGCCGCCATCGGCGTCCCGGCTATCGCGCTCTGCATTTGGCTGGCCATGATCCGCCCCAAAAACGCACCCGTCGCTTCGGCCTAGCCGCCCTCTTCGCGCCCAAAGTTCGGCTCTCGCGTTTCCTGACCCGCGTCGATGACGCCCCGGCGAATCTCCCGGGTGCGGGTGAACAGGGCCTGGAGCTTCTCGCCCTCGCCCCAGCGGATGGCGCGGGAGAGCGCCTGAAGGTCTTCCGTAAAACGGCCGAGGATTTCCAGCACCGCGTCCTTATTGGCAAGGAACACGTCCCGCCACATCACCGGATCGGAGGCGGCGATGCGGGTGAAGTCGCGAAAGCCACCGGCGGAGTATTTGATCACCTCGCCCCGGGTGACCGTCTCCAGATCCGCGGCCGTGCCGACGATATTATAGGCGATAAGGTGAGGGATATGCGACGTGACGGCCAGGACCAGGTCATGGTGGCGCGCGTCCATCAGCTCCACATTGGCGCCCAGCGTCACCCAGAAGGCGGTGAGGCGGCGGAGCGCCAGGACATAGGGGGCGTCATCGCGCGCCTGGGGGGTAAGGATCGTCCAGCGTCCCTGGAATAGGTTCGCGCGCCCCGCGTCGGGCCCGGAGGTTTCCGCGCCGGCGATGGGGTGGCCTGGAATGATGAAAACGTCCGGCCGCTCCAGCAGCGCCAGGCCCTCGGCGACGGCGGTCTTCACCGAGCCCACATCGGTGAGGGTGGCGCTCGGCTCAAGGAATTCGGCGACGGCGAGGGCGGCTGGGGCGATGGAGAGGGGCGGGGCAGCGAAGACCACCAGATCGGCGTCGCGAACCGCATCGGCCATGCTGGCCGCCACCTCATTGGCGAATCCCAGGGCCGCGGCCCGGGCGCGAACGGCCACATCGAGATCGAAAACGGCGATTTCCCGCACAGCCCCGTGAGCGCGGGCTGCCCTGGCGACGGACGAGCCGATCATGCCGCAGCCGATCACGGCCAGGCGATCATAGAGCGGCGCCGGAATGCGCGCCGGCGCCAGATTATCTCTGCTCATGAGGGGCGGTCGGCGCTCACGACGTCGCCCATGAACTCACTAAGGGCCTCGATCACGGCGCGGTTGTGGGCTTCGAGGCCCACGGTGATGCGCAGGTGATCGGGCAAGCCATATCCGGCCACGCCGCGAACCAGGAGGCCTCGGGCGGCAAGGAAGGCCTCGGCCGCCTGGGCCGTGTGCGCGCCGTCGGTGGGAAAACCCGCCAGAACGAAATTCGCGCTGGAGGGCACGACATCCAGGCCGATCCCGGCCAGCTGCTGGATCAGCCAGGGCCGCCAGGTTTCGGTAAGATCCAGGGTGCGCGCCTGGAAATCCGTATCGCCAAGGGCGGCGATGGCAGCCGCCTGGCCGGCGATGGAGGTGTTGAAGGGCAGACGGATGCGCTCCACCGCCTCGGCGACCTCCAGCGGCGCATAGGCCCATCCCAGGCGCAGGGACGCCAGGCCGTGCAGCTTGGAGAAGGTGTGGGTGATGACAATATTCGAGGCCGCCCTGGCGAGCTCCAGGCCGTCGGAGAAATCCGGATCCAGGCAATATTCAGCATATGCGCCGTCGAGGACCAGAATGACATGCGGTGGTAGGGCGGCGTGCAGGCGGGCGATCTCGCACGAGGGAAGGAAGGTGCCGGTAGGATTGGCGGGGTTGGCGATGAACATCAGGCGGGTGCGGTCGTCCACCTGGGCCAACATAGCGTCCACATCAATGCGGAAATGGCGCTCGGGGGCGAAGCGGACCTCCGCCTCATTGGCCCTTGCGGCGATGGCGTACGCGCCAAAGCCATATTCGCCCTGAACGATGTTATCGCCGGCGCCCAGATAGGTTTGGCTCAGCATGGCGAAAACTTCATCCGTCCCGCAGCCCAGGATGATCCGCTCGGGCTCGATTCTGTAAAGTTCCGTCAGGGCCGTGCGCAACGCGCCGCCCCGGCCATCGGGATAAAGGGCTAGGTCCTCTGCCGCGGCCTTGAAGGCCTCCTTGGCAAGGGGGCTGGAGCCCAGCAGATTCTCATTGGCCGAAAGCTTGATCGGCGCCGCGATCCCCGGGATCGTCGCCTTGCCTGGCGTATAGGGCGCGATATCGAGAATGCCCGGGCGCGGCGTCGGGCGACCCGGCGCGTCAGGTTCAGGTGGAAAGGACGTCGGTGCGTTCATGACGCCCCCAAGACCGCCGCAGCCCCGGATGTGTCAATAGGGCCCGCCCGTCAAAAGAGGCGAGGCGAGGGGCCAAGCGCCACCGGGCCCAGGGTCACGCGGCCGGCTTCGAAGTCCAGGGGAAGGCTCAGATTACCCGTGCGCGCCAGGGCGATAGCGCCGCCTGCCCGGGCCACATCGGGGGTCAGCGCGCCGCGCGCGGCCATGGCGACAAGGATGCGGGGGGTCTGGGCGGCGCCGACGTTGAGATCACCCGTGAGCAGGCCATCGGGGCCTATGCCCAGCTCCCCGGCCTTTGCGCTAATGGAGGCCTTGCCCGCCTTCAACTCAAGCCGCCTCAAGGCCAAGACGCCGCCGGACCGTGTCCAGGCCCGAAGGCTCGATGGCCAATCGGCGCCCGTCATGGCGCCGGCATGGGAGAAGATTCCATCCAGGGTGAACACTACCGGCCCACCCGCCGCGATCAGGTCCAGGGTCTCTGAAGCACCTGCCTGGCCCCCCTCAACGCCCAGATAGATGGCCCCCTGGTCCTGAAGCCCGGCCCGGGTATGCAGGTGGAACGCCTTGGCGCTGGTGAGGCCAAAGGTCCGGGCGCCCGGGGGCGTGGCGAAGGTGAGGTTCAGCCCCTCCACCGAGAGGCGCGGCGGATGGGCGCCGGCGTCCGAGAGGCTCGCCCGGAGCGCCTGGCCCTTGACGATCAGAGGCCCGGCGTCCCGGCGGTCCACCACCACGCCGTCGGGCGCCACCGCCACCCAATGCGCGGGGGCGAAGAGATAGGCCTCGGCGTTCAGACGCGGCGCGGAGACCGCCCAGCCCGAGGGCTCGGCGAGGCGCGCGTGGGTGAGATCCAGGTCGAGACGAAAAGGAAAGCCGTTCAGGCGCGCGGCGTCATAGCTGACGGTCCAGCCGCGATGGGCATCAGGCGTCCGTGCGGCATTCAGGCGCGTCAGAACATCGCTCCGGGTCAACTCCCAGTCGGTCGCCACCGCCGCCATGAGCAGGAGGAGCAGAACATAGGGCGCATAGAGTCCTAAGCGTCGCGGGCCCAGACGTCGCGGTGGGGCTCGGGATGGGCTATCGGGCGCGGTCAATGGATGAGGGTCGCGCAGTAATGGCCGAGGATGAGGCGGGGGGCGAGCAGCATTGGGTGTTCGGTTATGGCTCGCTGATGTGGCGTCCGGGGTTCGCGTTTGTAGAGCGCGCGCCCGCCATACTCCATGGCCGCCGCCGGGCCTTCTGCATATATTCGGTCCACCATCGCGGCACGCCCCGGCGACCGGGATTGGTGCTAGGCCTCGCGCCCGGGGGCTCGGTGCGGGGCGTCGCCTATCGCATCGCGCCACGGGACTGGTCAGAGGTGCGGGCCTATCTGCGAGAGCGTGAGCAACCCACGGAAACCTATATGGAGGCCCTGGTCAGGCTACGCCTGATCGGCCGAGGCCCCGTCCTGGCCGTGACCTATTTGTCCGACCCACACCACCCGCAGTGGGCCGGAGCGCTCAGCCTTGAGGCCCAAGCCCGCCTCATCGCCGGCGCCCGCGGCCTTTCCGGCGCCAATATCGACTATCTGCGCGACCTGGTGGCCCATCTGCGGGCGGAGGGCCTGCACGATGAGGGGATGGGGCGGCTGCTAGAGCGGGTGATCGCGTTGGAGGCGCCCGAAAACGCCTAATCTCAAAGCCCCAGCAGCGCGGCCGATGCCGGCTCGATCCGGTCCTCAAGCGTGCGCATGAAAGCTGCCCGGCTCAGGCCCGCCGGGATCGGCTCCAGAAACTCCACCACGATCACGCCCGGCCGGCGGATAAAACCGTGGGCCGGCCAGTGGACGCCCGAATTGGTGGCCACAGGCGTGCAGGGCAGGCCGAGCTCGCGATAGAGCGCCGCCACGCCGGGCTGATATTTGCCCGTTTCGCCGGGCGGCATGCGGGTGCCCTCGGGGAAAATGACAAGCTGGCGATCTTCCGCCATACGCTGGCGCGCATCGGCCACCAGTTTGCGCAGGGCCTTTGAATGACCGCCTCGGTCCACGGCTATCATGCCGGCTCTCGCGGTGTACCAGCCGAAAAACGGGATGGCGAAGAGCTCGCGCTTGGTGACGAAGCAGGCGTCAGGATAGATCGCCAGGGACCCCAGAGCGTCGAACATGCATTGATGCTTGGCCGCCACCAAGGCCGCGCCGACGGGAAGGTTCTCGCGGCCGCGAATCTCGATCCGGATGTCGCATACAACGCGCAGCAGCCAGGTAAACCCGGCCGCCCAGACCCTCATGACCTTCATGGTCCAGGATCTGGGGCCCAGCAGCACGGGAAAGAGCACGATAACCGCGGCGGTGGACCACAGATAAAAGAGCGCCACGAAGATCAGGGATCGAAGGAGGGTCATGCCGGTTTCACGTCCCACCGGGCTTGGAGCCGAGCTTTAGCAGGCTCTCCCGCCCCAGGGTCACCAGATATTTGGTGTATTCGACGCTCATCCGCTCGGCGCCCCGTGTCGTGTCCTGCCAGTGTCGCGCGTCGAGATCGGGCGTCGCCACGGGATAGGCGGTAATGCGAACGCCGGGCAGGGCGCCGCGCAGTTCGAGGAGGGCCCGGGGGGTGTGGAAATCGGCGGTGACCAGGATCAGGCTCTCATAGTTCATGGACCTGGCCCAGTCAGCGGTCTCCCGGGCGTTGCCCATGGTGTTGGCGGCTTCAAACCCTAAGTCCACGCAGCAATCGAAGAGGGGCTTGGCTGCGCCGGTGACGCCCCAGAGATCACGGCGGGTCACCTTGCGATCCACACCTGAGACGAGGAGGCGCTGGCCATCCCCCTCTTCAAGCAGATCCGTGGCGGCCTTGAGGCGAATGGCCGAACCGCCCGTGAGGGCGACAATGCCGTCGGCGGGCGCCGGGGCCGGCGCGGGAGTCAGTCGCGCCACCCGGCCGGCAAAGGCCAAGAGGCCGCTGAGCCAGACGAGCAGAACCACGAGCACTGTGGCCAGCCCCTTCATGGCGCGAGCCGTTTCATTCGCGCGGCGCCCACCAGCGTCGCGGTCAAAAGGACCACGAGAATAGCAGCGGCCGGCCACGCCGCGGCAAGGATGAGATCGACGCCGCCTGGCGCCGGAACCACCGCCGCAAGCCCTGGAAGCCTTGGGGCAGCCAGCCCCATGATGGCTAAGGCTACCGCGCCGCCGGCGATCAAGGCGAGGCTGGCGCTCAAGGCCACCGGGCTCAGCACGCGCATGAGGATGGCGGTGTTCGTCATGCCAAGGCTGCTGAGCAAGGTGATGCGGGGCGCCACGCCACGCGCGCGGGCCTGGACCATGGTCCCGGCGAGGCCGCCAAGCAGTCCCATGAACACGACTGCCGTGAGCGCCAGAGCAGCGCCGTCCACGGTCAGGGCGCGCTCCACCGGACCGGTGGCCGGATTATGGTCATCGGCCGCCCCGGCCATGCCCTCCCGAGAGAGGGCCCCGATCAGTGCTCCCATGGTCGGCCGGCTCGCGGGCGCCGCGTGGGGGGCGAAGACCAGAGCGATAAGGCGCGAGGGGGCGGCGCCGGCTCCCATGGCGGCGGCAATGGCCCTGTCTTCCGGCGCCGGGTCCTGCACCTGCGCGGAGACCACACCCGGCGTTGTCGCCAGAATCTCCCGGGCGCGCCAGGCGGCGGCGTCCAGGCTTTCCAGGTCGCCGGGGGTTCGGCGCGCCATGACGGCGATGGTCGCTCCGCCGCTTAGGCGTGCGCGAAGGGTGTGACGGGCGCGCAGGTCCGCGCTGAGCCACGCCATGGCCAGAACCGCCATCAAGGAGATCAGCGCAGCACCGAGAAACAGCGCCGTCACCGCAGCGCCTCCCGCCGGGGGCAGGAGCGGGCCGGGCCGCCAGGCTCGCGGATCGAGGCTCACGCCGCCCCCGCCACAGAGACCGGGCTCGCCGCCCACCGCGAGAGACGGATCGTTGGACCTAGACGCCCGGCCTGGGCCTCGTCGGCCATGGCCATTATGACCGCGATGCCCGCCCCATGCGCCTGGTCGATCAGTTTGAAAAAGGCTTCGCGCGGACCCGCCTCCAGTCCCGCGCCGGGCTCGTCAGCCAGGAGCAGTTCGGGACTGTTGGTCAGGGCCCGCGCCAAGAACAGGCGCCAGCGGCCCTCAAGATTCAGACCGCCCGCCGCCTCGCCCGCGCGCGCGCTCAGGCCCACCCAGCTCAGCATCTCCAGAGCCCGGGGAAAGAACTCGGCTTCGTCCCGGCCCACGGCGCCGGTGGCGAGGGCGATATTGTCGATCACGCTCAAGGCGTCCACGAGGGGAAAATCCGCCAGCATCAGCCCCAGGCGCCGACGGACCAGGGCGCGGCGAGACCGGCGAATCGCGCTGACATTGGTTCCGAAGAGCTCCAGGCTGCCGGCCGGCGGCGGGGCCGCCAGGGCGATCAGGCGAAGGGCGAGGCTCTTGCCCGATCCGGGCGGTCCCACCAGGGCCGCGCGCGCGCCGGGCCCGAGGATGAACGAGAGCGGCGCCAGGCCCGCCCTCAGCCCCCGCGCGGGGCTCGCCACCCGATGGAACCTGACCAGATGACTCTGTCCGCCCTCCGTGCCTGCCATCTGGCTCAAGCTGTTACCGGCGTCCTGGACATCAAAGCCAAAATCGGCGACCCGTTGGGAACTAAACGTCTGGGGTGAGTCTGTTACGATGATACTGACCTGTCCGCAGTGCGCCACCCGTTATCTTGTCGACGACGGGCAGATGCGCCCCGAGGGCCGAAAGGTGAAGTGCGCGGCCTGCGGCGAAGAATGGCGCGTCTCGGCGCAGGGCGAAAACGAGCGCGCTCCCGCCCCGGTCCCGCCAGAACCGCTCCCGCTCGAACCGCCACTCCCCGAACCCGACCCGCCGGCGGCGGGGAGTGTCGCGCCGGTCTTCGAGGTGGCCGGTCAAGAGGAAACGCCACCTGCCGAAACCGTCGCCGTCGCGTCCGAGCCGCCGGTTCTCGAGTCGCTTTTCGTGGCGCCCATCAACACGGACTCCAAGCCTGCGCCATCCACGGGCGCCGGGCCGCTGTCAAATCTTCTGCTGGGTCTGGTGATCCTCGCGGTTCTGGGCGCGGCAGCATTCGCGTTCCGGATGGAGATCGTGCGCATCGCGCCCAAAACGGCCCCGATCTATTCCGCCCTCGGAATGCCCATGAAGGCGCCGCCCGCGCCCCCGTCCTTGGCCAAGCCGCCTCCACAGGCCGCCGCCTCGCCACATGGTTGATACCCACCCGGCGCCTCAGGTTCTCCTGAGCCCTGAGGAAATTTCCCGCCACGTTGAGGCCATCGCCCGGAAACTGGCGCCGGAGCTCGCTCACGACGCGGTGGCTGTCTGCCTTCTTATCGGCGGTCTCTGGTTCGCCGCAGATCTGACCCGGGCCCTGGCGCGTCTGGGCTGTCCGTTGGCCTTCGAGGGGCTGTGGCTCACCTCATACGGCGACGCCACGACAAGCGCGGGACGATGCGACGTTCGCGCCGGGCCGCAGCGGTCGGTCAGCGGGCGCCATGTGTTGATCATGGATGATGTCATCGACTCTGGCCTGTCCCTGGCGGAGGCCGCACGCCTACTCACCGAGGCTGGGGCGGCGCGCGTGACCACGGTAGTGTTCGCCCGCAAGCCGTGGCCGGGCCGGGTCCTGGAGCCGGACCATGTGGCCTGGGAGGCGCCCTCGCGATTTCTCGTGGGCTACGGGATGGACCTGGCCGGAGGCTTCCGCGGCCTGCCCTATGTGGGCGTTGTCGAGCCCGCGGATGAGCTGGATGACGTTTCCTTGAAACGTCTGAATCCAGCCCATTCATGAGTTCAAAGCAGGATTCAGATTTTTGACGGTTCTATCAAAAATCATCCTGCCGTAGCCAGGGTGCGAGCCGGTCACGCGCCAATATCTCATCATAGGTCGGCCGGCCGCGAACCACTGACCAGGACGCGCCGCTGACCAGAACCTCGGGGACGAGGGGGCGACTATTATATTCGCTGGCCATGACGGCCCCATAGGCGCCCGCGGTCATGAAGGCCACCAGGTCGCCGCCTTCCAGCGGCGGGAGGGGCCGGGCCCTGGCGAAGGTGTCGCCGGTCTCGCAGACGGGACCCACCACGTCATAATCCAGCGCCGCGCCCGGACGGGGCGAGAGGGGTCTGATGTCGTGGAAAGAGTCATAGAGGGCCGGGCGCATGAGATCGTTCATGGCCCCATCCAGGACCAGGAACCGTCGCCCGTCCGGCCTTGCATGGACATGCAGGACCCGGGCGATGAGCACCCCGGCGTTGGCGGCGATCACCCGTCCCGGCTCGAAACCGACCTCCACGTCCAGACCCTCCACGGCCCGGGCGGCCAGAGCCGCGAGGGCGGCGGGCGCAGGGGGATCTGGGCTGTTGAAATAGGGCGCGCCGAGGCCCCCCCCCAGGTCCAGTGCCTCCACCGGCAGACCTAGTCGTCGCAGTCTAAGGGTGAGGCCGCGCAGGCGGTCATAGGCCGCCGCCAGGGGCGCAAGGTCGGTGATCTGGCTGCCGATGTGGCAGGCCAGGCCCCGGATCTTCAAGTGGGGCGAGGCCGCCGCCAGGGCATAGAGCCGTTCGGCCTCTGCCATGGAGACCCCGAATTTGCTCTCGACGGCGCCGGTGGTGATCTTGGCGTGACCGCCGGCCCCGACTTCGGGATTCACCCGGATCGCGATGCTGGGCCGCGCCCCCGCCGCCTCGGCCAATTCGGCCACCAGGGCGAGTTCGGGTTCGGACTCGATATTGATCTGCCGCACGCCCGCGGCGATGGCGAACGCGATCTCGCGCGCCGTCTTTCCGACCCCGGAAAAAATGATCTTGTCCGGTCCGATGCCGGCGGCCAGGGCGCGGCGTATCTCTCCTTCCGAGACCGTGTCCGCCCCCGCCCCAAGGCGTGCGAGTCTCGCCAAGACGGAAAGATTGGAATTGGCCTTCACCGCAAAGGCGATCAGCGCGCCTGCCAGGGCCGGCTCGTTATCCAAGGCCTCACGGAACACGCGGTAATGACGCGCCAAGGTCGCCGAGGAATACACATAGAGGGGCGTACCCACCTCCCGCGCGATGTCCTCCAGCGCCACGTCCTCGCAGTGAAGCCGACCGCCCCGCGGCTCAAAATGGTTCATCGCGGCTGAGGCGAAGGCGAAGGGGCGCTGGGCGGCGCCGCCGCGCCGGGCGGCAGGGCGGGCTGAAGGATCGGGTCGGGCTCCGTCACCTTGTCCGGAAGACCGTTATCGCGCCTCGCCTGGGCGGCGGCGGCCTGCGCCGCCTTGCGGGCCTGATAGTCCGCCTTGGCCTTGGCGCCATAGAGCGGCGCGGGTTGTTCCAGCGTGCCGACCCGGCCGCACGCGACAAGCAGGGCGCCGGCGACGCAAGTGGCGGCAAGGCCAAGGCCAATCCTGGCGAGGGTCATGGTGCGAGACGGGCCTTCCATAGGCTGATTTGCCGACGAACTTCGCTAGGCGCCGTGCCGCCCAGGCTCGACCGGCTGGCGACGGAATCGGCGGGCGCGAGAACGGCGCGCAGATCCTCGGTGATCCGCGCATCCAGAGCCTGAAGTTCAGCCAGCGGCAGGGCCTGGAGGTCGACTCCCAGGGCCTCGGCCCGGGCCACGGCGCGGCCCGTGACGTGGTGAGCCTCTCGGAAAGGCATGTTAAGGGTCCGCACCAGCCAGTCGGCCATATCCGTGGCCGTGGAAAAGCTCTGGCCGGCCGCGGCCGCCATGGCCTCGCGATTAGGGGTGAGGTCCGCGATCATCCCGGTCATGGCGGCCAGGGAGAGATCCAGGGCGTCAAAGGCCTCGAAGACCGGTGGCTTATCCTCCTGCATGTCCTTGCCATAGGCCAGAGGCAGGCCCTTCATCACGACCGTCAGGTTCACCAGGGACCCCAGAATCCGTCCGGCCTTGGCGCGGATCAGCTCGGCGGCGTCTGGGTTGCGCTTCTGGGGCATGATCGAGGAGCCGGTGGTGAAGGCGTCCGACAGGGTGATGAAGCCAAAGCCCGGGCTCACCCAAAGAACGATCTCCTCGGAAAGGCGCGAGAGGTGCGCGGCGCAGATGGCCGCCGCCGCCAGGGCCTCAAGGGCGAAATCCCGGGCCGAGACGCTATCCAGGGAATTGGCGGTGGGCCGCGCGAAGCCGAGCGCCTTGGCGGTGGCCGCCCGGTCGATGGGAAAGGAGGTCCCGGCGAGCGCCGCGGCCCCCAGGGGGCATTCGTCCATCCGCGCGACGGCGTCGGCGAAGCGTCCCGCATCCCGGCCGAACATCTCCACATAGGCCATGAGATGGTGGCCAAAGGTCACGGGCTGAGCGCTCTGCAGGTGCGTATAGCCCGGCATGACCGCGTCCGCCGTCTCCGCGGCGCGGGTCAGAAGCGCGACCTGCAGGGCCTTCACGCCGTCGGCGGCGCGGCGGCAGGCGTTCTTCACCCAGAGGCGGAAGTCCACGGCTACCTGATCATTGCGCGAGCGGGCTGTATGCAGTCGCCCCGCCGCCGGGCCGATCAGCGCGGCCAGCCGCGCCTCGATATTCATGTGGATATCTTCCAGCTCTTCGCGGAAGACAAACGTCCCCTCGGCGATCTCGGCGGCGATCAGGTCCAGGCCCTTCTGGATCGCCTGTTCGTCGGCGCGGGAGATGACGCCTGTAGCGGCCAGCATGGCGGCATGGGCGCGCGATCCGGCCAGATCCTGAGGCGCCAGCCGCCGGTCCACGTCAATGGAGGCGTTGATCTGGCGCATCAGATCGGCGGGCTTGGCGGCGAACCGCCCACCCCATAGAGAGTGCCCAGCCTCGCCCAAGTCGCTGGAACTGGAGTCTTCCGACATGAACCCAAACCCATTTGACGCGCGCGGAAACGTGGCTCGCGCCCTTGTCCTGGCCGCGCTTCTATATGGCCTCGCGGGCTGTTCCAAATCGCCCGGCGATCTGAAGAGTGACGCCAAGGGGGCCATGGCGAATCTGCAGGTGACCAAGGATCCCGCGCCTGAGCCCACAACCCCGTTCAAGGACGCCGCCGGCCACGTCCACACCCTCAGCGATTTCAAGGGCAAGGTGCTTGTGGTTAATGTCTGGGCCAATTGGTGCGCGCCCTGCAAGGAAGAGATTCCCAGCCTCGCCAAGCTGCAGACCGAGGTCGCCGGCAAGGACGTCACGATCCTCCCCATCAGCGTGGGCAAGGGCGATGACGAGATCCAGGGCCAGGCCTTCATTAACCGCCATCCGCCCCTGGCCTTCTTTACCGAGCCCACTTACGCCCTGGCCTTCGCCTTCAAACCGGTGGTGGAGGGCATGCCGACTACCATTCTCTATGACCGCCATGGCGTGGAGCAGGCGCGGCTCGCGGGCGGCGCTGACTGGTCCGGGCCCGATGCGCGACGCGTGATCGACACCCTGCTCTCCCAAAAGTGAGCCTGGCCTTGGTCAGCGCCTTTGACCTGGAGCTGATCAGCGGCGGCGCTTGGCGCGCCGCCGAGGAAGATGCGCTGGGGGCCTGGCGGCTGAACGCCGCGCGGGGGTTCTCGGGCCGGATCAATTCCTGCTGGCCCCTGGGCGAGCCGCACCTGGACGTCGATGACGCCATCGCCGCCGTGGAGCGGTGGTACGGCGCGCGGGGTTTGCCAGCGGTGTTCAAGCTCGCTGACGGCGCCACTTGGCCTGAGGATCTTGGCTTCCGCCTTGCGGCCCTGGGCTACAAGCCCGACACCGAAACCCTCCTCATGACAGGGGCCGCCGCGGGCGAACCCGACGGGGAGGTCGCCTTGCGGGAAGAGCCGGACGCCAGTTTCGAAGCCGTCTTTGTCGGCGCGGGCTCTGGCGGCGACGACGCCCGCGAGCGGCTGGAGGCCCTAGCCCGCACGCCTCCGCCCCGGGCCTTCGCCCGCATCTTTAGGGACGGCGGGCCCGTCGCCATCGGCGCCTGCGCAACAGAGGCGGTCTGGACCGGCGTCTTCGCCATGCGCACCTTGCCGGACTATCGACGGCGGGGCTTGGCGCGGCGGCTCTTGGTCGCGCTTCTGGCGGCAGCGCGGGAGGCGGGCGCTTGGCACGCCTGGCTGCAGGTGGAGGCGGCTAATCTGGGCGCGATCCGCCTCTATGAGGGCATGGGGTTCGCCCCAGCCTATCGCTATCGCTACTGGCGGCGACCTTAAGTATCACCCGGCGCGTCGCACCCACCAGCGGCGAACGGCCACGATCGACCAGATCGCTTCCACCAGCCCAAAGGGCCAAGCGCCCTGCATAAAACCGTAGGCCGACCCCATCAGGCAGGCGACCGCGAAACCCAGAATATAAAGAGGACCGCGGCTCTCCAGGGCGTAGAAGGCCAGCATCGCCGACACGGCGACGAGGCCAAACAGGGTGAGGGGGCTCATGGCCACAAGCTTAACCGAGGCGTCAGGCCCCTCCTAGCCCCAGGTCTTGTCGTAGCGCCGCCGCCGTGACCCCCCGCCCCCGAAGATCACGCAGGGTCTCGGCTGTATCCCGCTTGGCGAAGCGCTTGCCGTCTGGCCGCAGGATCAGACGGTGATGGCGATAGGCGGGAGTCGGGAGGCTCAGCAGCGCCTGGAGCAGGCGCTGAACTGGCGTGGCGGCGAACAGATCCGCGCCCCGCGTCACCTCCGTGACCCCCTGCAGGGCGTCGTCGACGACCACGGCCAGGTGATAGCTAACCCCCAGATCCTTGCGCGCCACGATGATGTCGCCGGCGGCCGCCGGATCAGCGGCGATCCACCCCCTCTCGCCGGCGGGGCCCGCTCCGCGCTCGTCAAATCCCAGGCTCGCGAAATCGCCCAGGCGCCGCCGCGCGGCGGAGATGGACAGACGCCAGGCAAACGGCTCGCCGGCGGCAAGGCGTTCCGCCTCGATGTCTGGCGGCTGCGGGCCTGGGCTCTCGGCGCGCCCTGAGTCGTGAGGCGCGGCCCCGATGCCGGCCAGGATCTCCGCCCGGGTCCGAAAGCAGCGATAGAGGAGGCCCATGTCGCGGAGCCTCGCCAGGGCGTCCTGATAATCGGCCAGATTCTCTGACTGGCGGCGGACCGGGCGCTCCCACGCGAGGCCTAGCCAGGCCAGGTCTTCAAGGATCGCCGCGTCAAAACGCGGCTGACAGCGGGCCGCGTCGATATCCTCGATGCGCAACAGAAAACGACCGCCGTGTCGCCGGGCCTGGTCATGGGCGGTCAGGGCTGAAAAGGCGTGGCCGCGATGGAGGAAACCCGTGGGCGAGGGCGCGAAGCGCGTGACCAGCCGGTCTTCCACGGCGGTGTCAGTTGGCGGTGCGGCGCCCCGACATGATCCCCACGTGTCGGAGGACGGCGCGCACGAAGTTCTCTTCGCCGCCCATGGCCTCCTTAAGGGGTTCAAACTCCTTGAAGCCCGCCATTTCAGCCACGCCATGGGCGGTGCACCAGGCCGCGATCTGGGTCAGCAACATTTCCTGGACGTCGCTGGGATCCATGCCTCCCGCCACCAGGGTCTCGGCCACATGGCCCCAGCCGCTATCCTCCGCCTTGGCGTGATCGGGCATGGTCTCCTTATCGCAGGCGGACCGATACATGATCCGGTAGAGGGCCGGGTTGCGCCGCGCGAAGACCACATAGGCGACGCCGATCTCGGTAATGGCGAGGCTAGGGTCACGCTCCCCCGCCCGGGCCTTGGCGATCGCCGCGCTCAATTCATCCCATCCTTCCGCGGCCACGGCGGCCAGAAGTTCGCCCTTATCCTTGAAGTGGTGATAGGGGGCGGCGGGACTTACCCCCGCCTCCCGCGCCACGGCGCGTAGGGACAGCGCGTCCGGCCCCTCCGCTTCTAGAATCCGGCGGCCCGCGGCGACCAGGGCCCGTGAGAGATCGCCATGGTGATAAGGCCGCTCATCGATGGGCAAGGCAGCCTTCTGGCCCGGAACGGCTCTTTGAAAGGCGACGGCGGATTGGGTCATGGGCGCACCTTAGGTTTTTATCCGAACGACGTAAAGATGATCTTGACACCGCTTAGATGCGTGCTATCTAAGCATTGTCCAGATCGGGCATCCTTTCCCCCTCAGGGGCAGGTCGAACTCTAAAAAGGTATTTTGTCATGTCAAAGTTTCACACCGTCATTGAAAGCTTTTTCGACCGCTACGCGGCCGCTTTTCTCATGGCTCTCAGCGGCCTGGTGGCCGGCGCCGTCGCCCTCGTCGGCGCCTAAGACTTGCCATTCCGCTGGTCGCGGGGGGCATATCCCTGTTCCCCGCGAACCGCGCTCCTCAAACGTCTCAGCTCTGTCTGTCGGAATTTCGGCGCTCATCTGTCATGGAGATGTCGCCAAAGCATCCCTATGGTCTGCCGCGTTGATCGCGCTAGAGTGCGATTCGACGACAACGCATAGGTTGGAAGGAGACGGGCCTTCAGTTCACCTCCGCCCCATTTGATCGACCCTGGTCGCCCCCAGTTCGGAGGTCGCCATGCAGGTGCTTAACCGTCCGCCATCCGGCATGCCGGCTCTGGTGTTGAACGCCGATTTCCGGCCGCTCTCCTATTACCCCCTCTCCCTCTGGCCGTGGCAGGAGACCATAAAGGCGGTCTTCCTCGACCGCGTGGATGTCGTCTCCACCTATGACACCCTCATTCACTCGCCGAGCTTCGAGATGCGCCTGCCGAGCGTTGTCTCGCTCAAGAGCTATGTGACCCAGGATCGGCCCCCGGCCTTTACGCGCTTCAATCTCTTCCTGCGCGACGCCTTCGCCTGTCAGTATTGCGGGCGCGCGGAAGATCTTACCTTCGATCACGTGACGCCCCGCTCCCGGGGTGGGCGCACGAGCTGGGAGAACATCGTCACCGCCTGTGCGCCCTGCAATCTGGCCAAGGGCGGGCGCACGCCGAAGGAGGCGGGCATGCAGCCCCGCCGTCCGCCCCGCCGGCCCACCATGTACGAGCTCCAGGATCACGGCCGCCGGTTCCCGCCCAACCACCTTCACGAAAGCTGGCTTGACTATCTCTATTGGGACATCGAACTGGAAGCGTGAGGGTGATCCGGATCAAGTCATTCCTTTTCGCTTTCGCTGGCCTCTGCGCGATCGCCTCTGCCGCCGCCGCCCTGGGCGCCCCGCCGGCCGACGTTCACGCCTACCCGGCTCCCCGCGCTGCTGATTTTATGATCGCCAACTTTCACTTCCGCTCAGGCGAGACCTTGCCGGAGCTGAAGATCCACTACATGACCCTCGGAACACCGACGCGGAACGCGGCGGGCGAGATCGTGAACGCTGTGCTGGTTCTGCATGGGACGGGAGGGTCGGGCGCCCAGTTCCTTCGGCCGCAATTCGCCGATGAGCTGTTCGGCCCCGGTCAGCTCCTCGACGCGACGAAATATTTCATCATCCTGCCCGACGACATTGGGCACGGCGCCTCATCAAAGCCGAGCGACGGCCTGCGAGCTCATTTTCCCCGCTATGACTATGCCGACATGGTGGAGGCCGAGCACATCCTGGTGACAGAGGGCCTGGGGGTGAAGCGGCTGCGTCTTCTCTTTGGAACCTCCATGGGCTGCATGCATGCTTTCCTGTGGGGGGAGACCTGGCCGAACGCGGCCCGCGCCCTTATGCCTATGGCCTGCCTCCCCACCGCCATCGGCGGGCGCAACAGGCTCTGGCGGGCCATGCTCATCGACGCCATCAAGGCTGACCCCGCCTGGCGGGGCGGGGATTATGTGGCCGAGCCTGACGCGGGGCTGCGCGCGGCGCAGGATCTTTTGACCATCGCCGGCAGCGCGCCCCAGCAGATGCAGAAGGCCTTGCCGACGCCCCAGGCGGTCACGGCCTATCTGGCCGGCCCCGCCGCCCAGGCCCGCGAAGCCCTGGACGCCAATGACCTCATCTATCAGGTGGACGCCTCGCGGGACTATAACCCCGAATTAGGCTTGGCGAAGATCACCGCCCCCGTCATGTGGATCAATTCCGCCGACGATTTCATCAACCCGCCGGAGCTGGGGATCGCCGAACGTCTGGCCCCACGCATCGCCCACGGGCGGTTCATCCTCTTACCCGTATCGCCCCTGACCCATGGACACGGCACCCACACCTGGGCCGTCGCGTGGAAGGACCATCTGGCCGAACTCCTCGCGGACTCGGCGGCGAACTAGAGCCTAGAAGGGGACGTCGCTCTTCACGGGTGTGGGCGGCGGGGCTTCGTCTGGCCCCTTCTTCGCGGGCGCCGTAGGTCTTTCGGAGGCCGACGTCATGATGCTGTCGATATCACCCGGGCTCCCGGTGGGTTTGGCCTGAAGGGCCTGCGCCTTGGCGGTCTGGGCGGCGAGGTCGGCGGCCTTGGCTGAATCGGCGTCGCTGCTGTCGGATTTGTCGTCCGTCGCCACCCGCGCGGCTGTCGGCGGGGTGATGTCGACGAGGGGCCTCGCCGTCAGGGTATTGGCGTCGGCGGCCGCGACCGCGTTGGGATCGGCTGGTCCCGAAGGCGGGCGGGAGGCGGCCCGCCAGCCAAGGCCCGCGCCCGCCGCGGCGATGAGGAAAAGCGCCGCTCCCACGCCATAGGCCAGGGCGCGAGGGGGCAGGGAGACGGGTCCATTATCGATCCAGCCCGAGGCCAAAAATCCCCTCCGCTTCCATCCAGCCGCTTGCGCTCATCTCTAGAGGAACCACGGGCGACCGTCACTCCTTACAAGGAGGGGATCATTAATGGGAGCGCGGCATGAGCGACGAGCCTTCACCTAAGCCTGAGCACGAGACCCTCGCCGGGGCCCTGGCCCGCGAGAAGAGGCAGACCGAGGAACTTGGGGCCAAGATTGACGCCGTGGAAAAAGAGGTCACGCCCAAGCGGCCGCAGACGCCTGGCGTCGGCGGGATCGTTGGAGACTGAGAGGCTCGCCGGCCCCCGCCCCTCAAAGCACCCCGACATCCGAGAGGAATATAAAGGCCATCCCCGCCACGCCGACCATGAAGGCGACGCTGCGGATCCAGGGCAGGCCGAGCAGATAGACGGGCGCGTGGACCAGGCGCCCATAGAAGTAGAATTGCGACCCGATGGCGGTCCAATGGTTGATTCGGTGCCCAAGGATTGCCGCGATCAGCAAGGGGGCGAAAATCGCCATGCCCTCAATATGATTGTCCACTGTCCGCCGCGCCCGTCCCGCGAAGCCGGTAGGCGGCGCCATGCCGTCGCGATTTCCCGCCATTTCCGAAAGGCCTTGGGCCGAAATGCCGGCCTGGGCCTGGATGAACACCAGGACGAAGAGGAGCGCGGCCGAATAAACCAACATACGTAGTTCGACGATCATGATCTCTCCAGGGCGCCCAGATTTTCAATCTCAGGGTTCGCGCTGTACATGGCGGTGTCAAGCGCCGCCAGCAGGCCGTCCGTGCCCAGCCTTCGCACGCGCCAAAGGAGACCCTCGCCATGACAGGCTCGCCCGCCCCGACCGCCCACGCCTATCCGCCGTCGGCTTTCCGCGAGACCCGCCAGGACGTTCTCATCGCCTTCATCCGCCGCACCGTTTTTGGACATCTGATCACCTCAGGCAATGACGGCCCGCTCGCCTCCGGACTGCCGTTCGTTCTCCGCGAGGGACCTGAGGGCTTGTTGCTCGAAGCGCACCTCGCCCGGTCCAATCCGCAACTCCAAGGCGCCGCTGTTCCGGCCCTGGTGCTCTTCCAGGGACCCGACGCCTATGTGCGGCCGGGTTGGTATCCCTCGAAGGCTCGCGACGGCAAGGCCGTGCCGACCTGGGATTATATCACCGTCAAGGCGCGGGGCCGGCTGGAGGTCATGGACGACCCGGCCTGGCTGCGCGCCCACCTGGACGCGATCTCCGCTCAGCAGGAGGCCCCCTTCGCCGATCCCTGGTCTCCCGCCGACCCGCCCCCTGGCTTTGTGGACGCCCTGTCGCGCGGGATCGTCGGCGTGCGCCTGATTGTCACCGCCCTCGAAGGGGTCTGGAAGCTCAGCCAGAACCACCCAGCCGAAAACAGGCTTGGCGTCATTCAAGGCCTTCGCGCGTTGGAGGATGACGGGGCCCGCGCCATCGCGCAGGCGATCGCCGCGCGGGAGACGACGTGAGCAAGATCAAGCCGAAGCACTTCCGCCCCAAGCCCGGCGATTCGGTGGACCTCACGGCGTGGCCAACGCATATTGATCCGCCCTGCAAGAGCAAGGCCGAGGCGAGCGCCTTGATCGCCCAGCACGCCACCGCCCTGAGCGCGCTTCAGGAAAAGCTCTACGCCTCACGTGAGTATGCGCTGCTGATCATCCTTCAGGGCATGGATACGGCCGGCAAGGACGGTGTGATCCGCCACGTCTTGTCGGGGATCGATCCCGAGGGCTGCAATGTGACCAGCTTCAAGCCGCCCACCGAGGCGGAGCAGCTGCATGATTTTCTCTGGCGCGCCTCATCCGCCCTCCCCGCGCGAGGCGTGATCGGCATCTTCAACCGTTCCTATTACGAGGAGACGCTCGTGGTCCGCGTGCATCCTCAGGATTTGCTGTCGGAGGGCGACAGCGCCAAGACCGCGGGGCGCAAGCGTTTCTGGCGCCAGCGCTATCGCTCAATCCTGGATTTTGAGGCCCACCTGACCCGCAACGGGACGCGGATCGTGAAGATATTCCTGCATCTCTCCAAGGAGGAGCAACGCCAGCGCCTCCTCGCCCGCATCGATGAGCCCCAGAAGACCTGGAAGCTCAGCCCCTCCGACATCGCCGAGCGCCGTTACTGGGACCTCTATCAGAGCGCCTATGAGGACTGTCTCTCTCAAGCCTCGTCCCGGGATGCGCCGTGGCACATCGTCCCGGCCGATGACAAGGAAAGCGCCCGACTGATCGTCTCCCAGATCATCCTGGACGCCATGGAGAGCCTTGATCTGGCATTCCCCAAGCCGAACGAGGTCCATCAGCGCGAACTCCTCGCCTATCGCGAGGAGCTGGCTCACTGAGCCGATAGACCCCAGCCTTGGCGGGCGATCTCGAGGCGCGCGAGTTTGGCCTTGAAGGGCGCCCAATCATTCCGCGCGGCGATGGCGGACCAGATCTCCTCGATCTCATAATAGAGCAGCTCTTCGGGATCAGGCCTCGCGAAAAAGGGACGTGACAGGCGCTCGGGCCGGTCTGGCTCGCGGGTCGTCAGGAGCGCGCGGAAGGCGGTGAAGGCGTCGCCGCCATAGAGCGCCGCCCGCGGTCCCGACATGGCGCGCCCTTCCGACTCCAGTCCCCCGAACCAGTCGAAGAAGAAGGGCTCCCAACGCAAGGCGTTCGCCCCTTCCGCTCCGCCCTCCGCGAGCGCGCGAAAGGCGGCGTTGGCCAGTTCAACATCCGCCGCTTCAGAGGCGCCCTTCAGGCCTAGCCGCGCCGTCATGGCGCTGGCCAATTCCCGGCGATAGGCCGGACCAAAACCGTTCAGGGCTTCCGCCAGGGGCTCGGTGTCGCAAACGCTAGAGAGGGCCCCGGCCAGTTGCCGCAGGTTCCAGAACACGGCCTCCGGCTGGCGGCCGAAGCTATAGAGCCCGGAATGGTCGAAATAGGCGGCGACGAAGTTGGGATCATTGCGCGGCAGGAACCGGTAGGGGCCATAGTCGAAGCTCTCCCCATTGATGTTCATATTGTCCGTATTGAGCACCCCATGGACGAACCCCGCGACCATCCACCCCGCAGTGAGGCGGGCGGAAAGCTGGACGATGCTTTGCAGCAGCCCCACGGCGGGCGCCTCAGCCTCGGCGGCCCAGGGCTGATAGATCTCGATCACATGGCCGATAAGGGTCTCGATGAGATCAGGCCGCTCGATAGCGGCTAGACGCTGGAATGTCCCAAAGCGGATGTGGCTGTGGGAGAGGCGCGTCAGCACCGCGGCGCGGGTGGGGCTCGGCTCATCATTGCGCTCCAGGGCTTCGCCGGTCTCAACGAGGGAAAAGGAGCGGGAAGTGGGGACGCCCAGGGCCTCCAGCGTGGCGGTGGCCAGGACCTCGCGCATGCCCCCTTTGAGGGTCAGCCGGCCATCGCCGCCCCGCGACCAGGGCGTGCGTCCCGAGCCCTTGGTTCCCAGATCCAGAAGCCGGTCCGATCCCGCCTCGCGAAGCTGGGCGAACAGGAAGCCTCGCCCATCTCCCAGATCAGGGTTGTAGGTGCGGAACTGGTGGCCGTGATAGCGCATGGCCAGCGGCGGGGCCTGATTTCTCGCCAGGGGTTTAAAGCGCGCGAAGTGGGCGACCCATTCATTGTCGGTCAGGCCGTCCAGACCCACAGTCGCCGCCGCGCGCTCATTGCGGTAGCGGATCAGGGCCTGAGGGAACGCCGCCGGGGTCACGCGGTCGGCGAACTCAGACCCCAAGGACTGGAAGAGCGGGTCAGGGCGATAGGCAGCGCTCGTGGGCATGGTGTCTCATGGAGCCAAGCGCGGGGGCGCGGCAAGCATGGGATGCGCCCCTTCTCCACCTGGCCCCGAACATGTTAGCCCCTTGAGCCATGGCGAGGCCTCCGACACTTGCTTTCCTGCGGACCGAGTCTGGCGCCGGGGCTATCCTGGCCGTGGCCGCCCTGGGCGCCCTGATCCTCGCCAATTCGCCCTTCGCGGCGGCCTATTTCAATCTCACCCAGACCATCCTCCCGGTCCGTTTCGGCGGCTTCGCGGAGACTCTCAGCGTGGAAGGCTGGGTGCGCGCCGGGCTGATGCCGGTATTTTTCCTCGTGGTCGGCCTGGAGGTGAAATTCGAGGTCCTGCGCGGCGAGTTTTCCAGCCCCCGGCGCCTCGCAGTGCCCATCATGGCGGCGATCGGGGGCATGGCGGGGCCCTCCCTCGTCTATCTGGCGATCAATCGCGGCGCCGGCGGCGCGCCCCAGGGCTGGCCGATCCCGACGCCCACCGACGTCGCTTTCGCCTTGGCCGCCCTCGCCGTCTTCGCCCGGCGTCTGCCCCAATCCCTGCGCCTGTTCCTGCTCACCCTGGCGGTGGCTGACGATCTGGGCGCCGTGGCGCTGATCGGTCTCCTTTTCTCTGGAACGATTCACATCACCGCGGCCGCGGCGGCGCTGTTCATTCTGCTGGCCCTGCTGCTTCTATCTGGTTGGCAGAAGGCCCCGAGAACCCTCTTCGCCGTGGGATTTCTGCTAATCTGGGGGTTCACGCTTCGGTCTGGAATTTCCACCTCGGTAGCCGGATTCGCCTGCGCCTTGACCGTGCCCGTCGGTTGGCGACGGCCCGAACAGGAAAGCGTCATCAAGGCCTTCCAGGACGCCCTGCACCCCTATGTCGCCTATGCCATTCTTCCGCTTTTCGCCTTTGTCTCGGCGGGCGTGTCCTTCGCCGCTTTGCCGCCTGGCGCCCTGATGACGCCGCCCGCGCTGGGGGTGGCTCTGGGCCTGGCGCTGGGCAAGCCGCTTGGCGTCATCGGCTTCACGTTTCTCACCGTGGTGACACGCCTGGGGCGCAAGCCGCTGGGTGCAAGCTGGCCGGAACTGTTCGGCGTCGCCCTGCTCTGCGGCGCCGGCTTCACCTTGAGCTTTTTCCTCTCAAGCCTCGCCTTCGCGCCCGCGCAGCAGCCGGCCGTGCGCCTGGCGGTGATAATTGGCTCGCTCGCGCCCGTTCTGGCGGGTGGGCTGCTGCTGCGTCAGCTCCAGGCCGCCCGCGACGGGCGGGGCGGGGAGCTCGAGCCTTGATGAGGTCGACGGGAAGTTAGGGCCGACACCCTGGCTTGCCACAGGCACAGGGCCGGAGCGACGAACAGCTCCATGCCGAACGTCCAGCCGAGCTTGCCCCCGCCCCCGGTGAGCATAAAGCCCGCCAGCCGCGACACGCCGCCCACGACCACCAGAAAGGTCAGCAGTCTCATGGTCTGGCCGCGTGTCTCGATTTTCGCCACGCACCACCAGAATGCTAGGCCAATGGCCAGCAGCAGTCCGGAAAGATAGCGATCCTGGCTGTCCGCCCCGGCGCCTGGCCACGCGCCGAAGGCGAGGGCGCCATGGGCCACCCCCACCCCGCCGCCAAGGACGGGCACAAGGCCGGCGATGGCGATCAGAATCTGCAAAGCGCGACGTTCCATACCTACAATACGCGCAAGCAGCCGCTTTGGACGCTTTGCAGGCTGCGGCGAGTGATCCGCTCACCTTGACCAAAAGGCCTTTTCGCGCGCATAGGAGCCGCTTCCGGCGTTTGATCAGTTCAGCGCCTCCGACGCCACGACCCCCTTATCGCATGAGGGACGAGGGCGGAGGGGACCCCCGTCCGCGTGATCGCGCACGGGGGCACTTGGCGTTTGAGTGTTGAAAGGTGTCTATGTTCGAAGGACTGAGCGAGCGGCTAGGCGGCGTCTTTGATCGCCTCTCGGGGCGCGGCGTGCTGTCCGAGAAGGATATCGATGAGGCCATGCGCGAGGTGCGCGTGGCCCTCCTCGAGGCTGATGTCGCCCTGCCCGTGGTGCGGGACTTTATCGAGAAGGCCAAGGTCGCCGCGACTGGCGAGGCGGTGATCCGCGCGGTCAAGCCGGCCGATCAGGTGGTCAAGATCGTCTATGACGGCCTGGTGGAAATGCTCGGCGGCGAGACGCCCGAGCCCCTGCGCCTGGCGCTCAATCCCCCGACGGTGATCATGATGGCGGGCCTGCAGGGCTCGGGCAAAACCACCATGTCGGCCAAGATCGCGCTTCGGCTTCTCAAGACCGAGCGCAAGAAGGTGATCCTCGCCTCACTGGACGTGCGCCGCCCAGCCGCCATGGAGCAGCTCGCCGTGCTGGCCAAGGAAGCGGGGGTGGATTCCCTGCCCATCGTCGCCGGCCAGGCGCCCCCCGATATCGCCCGCCGGGCCCTCTCCGCCGCCCGGCTCGGCGGCTTTGACGTGGTGATCCTGGACACCGCCGGCCGCACCACTCTGGACGAGGCCATGATGAGCGAGGCGGCGGAGATCGCCCGCATCGCCGGCCCCGCCGAGACCCTGCTGGTGGCCGACAGCCTAACCGGCCAGGATGCGGTGCGCACGGCCAAGGCTTTCCATGAACGCCTGCCGCTGACGGGTCTTATCCTTACCCGCGCGGACGGCGATGCGCGGGGCGGGGCCGCTCTTTCCATGCGCGCGGTCACCGGCCTGCCGATCAAGTTCCTTGGGACGGGCGAGCGGATCGACGCCCTGGATGTCTTCGACGCCCGCCGCGTGGCCGGCCGGATCCTGGGCCAAGGGGATGTCGTCGCCCTGGTGGAGCGCGCCGCCGCCGATCTGGACGAGGCCAAGGCCGCCGCCATGGCGGGGCGCTTGGCCAAGGGGAAGTTCGACCTCAACGATCTCGCCGATCAGCTCTCTCAGATGGAGAAGATGGGGGGCATGGAAGGCCTCATGGGCATGATGCCGGGCGTGCGCCAAATGAAGAAGCAGATGGCCGAATCAGGGGTGAACGACAAAATCATCCGCCGCCAGCGCGCCATCATCGGTTCCATGACCAAGGTCGAACGCAAAAAGCCGGATATCCTAGCGGCCTCGCGCAAGCGGCGCATCGCCAGCGGGGCCGGGGTGGAGGTGGCAGAGGTCAACCGCCTCCTCAAGCAACATCGCCAGATGCAGGACGCCTTCAAGATGATGGCCCGCGACGGCGGCAAGGGCTTTGCCCGCATGGCCGGCATGATGGGTCTGGGCGGCGGCGCGGAGGCCTTCAAGGCCATGGGCGCTGGACCCCGGCCGCCCGCCGCTGGCCCAGGCGGCTTGCCCGCGAGCCCGCCCGTTCTTCCCGGCCTCGGCGGTCCCGCGGCCCCGCGCCTTCCCGGACTTGGGGGTGGCCCGCCCCCCGGCTTCAACCCCTTCAAGCGCTGATCCCACAGAGCTCCCTTTTCACCTTCAGGACCTCAAGAAAGACCAACATGCTCAAGATTCGTCTCGCCCGTGGCGGCGCCAAGAAGCGCCCCTATTATTCCATTGTCGTCGCCGACAGCCATTCGCCCCGCGATGGCCGCTTCATCGAAAAGGTCGGGACCTATGACCCTCTCCTGAAGCGCGACAACGAAAAGCGCGTGACCCTCAACGCCGACAAGATCACCGCCTGGCTCGCCAAGGGCGCCCAACCCACCGACCGCGTGGCGCGCTTCCTGGCCGCCCAGGGCCTCGCCAAGTGGGAGCCCAGCCAGAACCTCAAGAAGGGCGAACCCCACACCAAGGCCAAGGAGCGCGCGACCGAGCGCGCCGAACGCGAAGCGGCGACCGCCGCCGCCCTGGCCGAAGCCGCCGCCCGTCCGCCCGAGCCGGAAACCGAAGTGGAAGCCGCTCCCGAGCCTGAACTTGTGGCTGAGGAAGCCCCCGAGGTCGTCGCCGAGGCGCCCGAAACCGTACCCGAGCCTGTTGAAGCCGTCGTTGAAGCTGAGCCCATGGCGGCCGCTGAGCCCGCCCTCGAGGCTGGCGACGCCGCCGAACCCGCCGAGGCCTAAGCCCGACGGCCGGACGGCGCAAAGTGACCGCGCCGCGCCTGATCATGGTGGCCAAGGCGGACGGGGCCTTCGGGGTGCGGGGGGAGATCCGTCTCACCGCCTTCACCGAGGATCCCGGCGCCTTGCTGCGTTACGGGACCTTGCGCCGCGAGGATGGGACCGTCGGCCTCACCTTGAGCGCCGGCCGCGTGGCGAAGGACGGCGTGATTGCGCGCGCGGCCGAGGTGGCGACCCGCGAGGAGGCCCAGGCCCTGCGCGGCCTGCGGCTCTACGTTGATCGCACCATCCTGCCGGCGCCCGATGAAGACGAATATTATCTCGCCGATCTCATCGGCCTCGCCGCCGTCTCACCCGAGGGCGCGGCCCTCGGGCGGATCAAGACCGTGAACAATTTTGGCGCCGGCGACCTCCTGGAAATCCAGCCCGCTGATGGCTCCCCCAGCTGGTGGTCCCCCTTCACCCACGAAGCCGCCCCCGAGGTTCGCATCGATCTCGGCCACGTGGTGGTGGTGCGCCTGCCGGAGGCCTCGGCGGAACCCGATGCGCCTGCTCCCAACGCGTCATCCCGCACGAAGCGAAACGGAGATGCGGGACCTAGGTGACCGGACGCGGCGCCACGTTCGCGAACCTAATCGATGCACCCAGTCACCTAGGCCCCGGCTCGCGCTATGCTTGGCCGGGATGACGGGGAAGGGCGATGCCTCATTTCCCATCCGTCCGATAACGCCCAAACCAGGTGAGGATCGCGCTGGCCTCCGCGGCTTCCTGCGAGGGGCGCTCGGCCAGGGCCTCGTGGGAGGCGCCGGGGACGCGCACCAGGGCGGTGGGGACGCCGCGAAGCTGCAGGGCGTCAAAGAACTGCTCGGCTTCGCTTGGCGGCGTGCGGTGATCCTCCGTCCCCACCATGAGCATGGTAGGCGTGGTCACATTGCCCACGAGCGAGAGCGGCGAGCGGCGCCAGTACCCGTCCGGATCCTCCCAGGGCATTTTGCCGAACCAGTAGCGCGCCATGAAGGTGTAACCGTCCACGGTCAGAACTTCGCTGGTCCAGTTGATCACCGGCTTTTGCGCCACGGCCGCCTTGAAGCGGTGGGTCTTGCCGACGATCCAGGAGGTCAGGAGGCCGCCGCCGGACCCCCCGACCACGAAGAGATTATCCGCATCGACCCCGCCCTTCGCGATGGCTGCGTCAACGACGCTCATCAGGTCGTCATAGTCCTGGCTCGGATAATTATCGTTGATGAGGTTGGCGAATTCATCGCCGTAGGAGGTCGACCCCCGGGGATTGGCATAGACCACCACATATCCCGCCGCCGCATAGAGCTGGAGTTGCGAGGCGAAGTTCGGCCCATAGGCGGAGAACGGACCGCCGTGAATCTCCAGGATCAGCGGATATTGCCGCGTCGGGTCAAAGCCCGGCGGGTGCAGAATCCAGGCGTCGATAGGGCGCTTGTCATAGCTTGAGGCGACGGTGATCGGCTCCGCCTGAGCCACCGCGCGCGCCGCCAGCAGCTCGGCGTTCAGCGCGGTCAGCCGGCGCGGGGCCGCGCCCGGACGAACCACGCCCACGTCGGCGGGGCGGGTGGAATCACCCATGGTGAAGGCAACGACGCCGGTCTTGGAGACCGAATACGATCCGCCGCTATAGGGCCGATCAAGCTCCGCGCCCCCGAGACCGGAGGCGAGCTCCGTGACCTTGCCGTCGAGACCCACCCGACCAACCCTGGTCACGCCATGGTCGCCAAAGCTCACAAAGAGGGAGTTGCCGTCGCCGCTCCACTGCGGATCCTCCACCGAGCGATCAAAGGCGCTAGTGAGGGACCGTATGGCGCCGGTCGCCAGGTCCATGAGATATAGCTGATCGTTCTCGTAGCCCCGATTGTGGTCGTCGTGGCGGATGAAGGCGACCTCCCGGCCATCGGGGGAGACAGCCGGCGAATGATCCGGACCCGGACGATGGGCCAGGGGCGTCAGCGTCCCATCCGTCAGGCTCAGGCGAAAGAGCTGGGCGTTCTCGGGATCCAGCTCCCAGCCCTTGTCGCGCTGGGCGACGAAAATGACCGACTTGCCATCCGGCGTGAAACTCACCGGTCCGTGGTCGTCATAGTCGCCGAAGGTCAGCTGGCGCGGCGCCCCGCCGTCGGCGGAAATGACAAATAGGTGGGTGAAGCCGGGCTTCAGGTAGCCCGCGTCGTCCTGGCGGTAATGTATGCCTGTGATAATATCCAGCGGGTCGGCCCATTTGGCGCCCTCGGGCTTTTTCGGGGCTAAACCGAAAGACGGGGCCGGGGCCGGCACATGCATGCCAAAGACGATCTGGCGCCCATCTGGCGACCAGGCGAGCGCCCCCACATGTTCGGGCAGAACCGCCAGCACCGCGCTCTCGGCGCTCTCCATCCAGCGCACATGAAGCTGGCCCCGCCCATCGGGCCCCGGCGCAATATAGGCCAGCCGCTTGCCGTCAGGCGACCAGACCGGGCCGCTTTCGCCGATGACCCCGTCCAGGGGCCGCTGGGCGCCCGTCGCCACATCGACCAGCCAGATCACGGACCGGGCCTTGTCGGTCATGATATCTTCCGACTCCCGCACATAGGCGATCTCGCGCCCATCCGGGCTGATCTGAGGGTCAGAGGCCGCCTCAAGGGCGAAGAGATCCTCAGGCCCAAACGGCGTCACATGGCTCTGCGCCATGGCCGCGCCGGAGAGCATCAGGGCGACGAGGGTTGCGGTTAGAGTGAGGTATTTCAACAGAGCCTCCCTGAGAATGCCGCGCGATTGTTATCGCGCCGCGCGCCTACCGCAAATCCGGCGGCGTGGCCTCGAGCGTCAGGGCGGCGACGGCCTCCTCGACGCTCAGCAAGGTCTGGCCGTCAGAACCCAGACGCCGCAGCGCGACCTTGCCCTCCTCGGCCTCGCGGCGGCCGACCACGGCAATGACCGGGACCTTGGCGAGCGAATGTTCGCGCACCTTATAGCCGACCTTCTCGTTACGCAGATCGGTCTCCACTCGCAGGCCCGCGGCCTTAAACTTCGCCGCCAGGCTCAGGGCATAATCGTCGGCGTCGGAAGTGATGGTGGCCACCACAACCTGGGCCGGGGCCAGCCAGAGCGGAAAGGCGCCCGCATAATGCTCGATCAAAACCCCCGTGAACCGCTCCAGGGACCCCAGAATGGCGCGGTGGAGCATGACCGGGCGATGCTTGGCGCCGTCCTCGCCCACGAAACTCGCCTCCAGGCGCTCTGGCAGCACATAGTCGAGCTGGAGGGTGCCGCACTGCCAGGTGCGGCCGATGGCGTCGCGCAGGTGAAATTCCAGCTTGGGTCCATAGAAGGCGCCCTCTTTCGGCACGCGCTCCACGACCACACCAGCGGCGTTCGCCGCCCGCTCCAGGGTGTCCTCAGCGAGGGTCCAGATCTCGTCCGTGCCAAACCGCTGGTCGGGCCGCAAGGCGAGCTTCACACTATGCAGCTCAACGCCCAGATCGTCATAGATCACCTTCAAGAGCTCGATGAAGGCAATGGACTCGGCCTCGATCTGCCCCTCGGTGCAGAAGATGTGGCCGTCGTCCTGCACCATGCGCCGCACGCGCAGGAGGCCCAGGAGCGATCCCGAGCTCTCATAGCGATGGAGACCGCCAAACTCCATCATGCGGATCGGCAGCTCGCGGTATGACTTCTGCCCCTGGTTGAAGATCTGCACGTGGCAGGGGCAGTTCATCGGCTTCACCGCCAGGATCTCGCCCTCGGCGGTCTCGGAGACGAACATGTTCTCGTGGAACTTGGCCCAGTGGCCCGACCGCTCCCAGAGCGAGCGGTCGAGGATCTGAGGCGTCGCCACCTCCACATAGCCGGCCTCTTCGGTGCGCCGACGGACATAGTTCTCCAGGGTGCGATAGAGCGTCCAGCCCTTAGGATGCCAGAAGGGCATGCCCCGACCCTCCTCCTGGATGTGGAAGAGGTCCATGGCCCGGCCGATGCGGCGGTGGTCGCGTTTCTCGGCCTCCTCCAGGCGCGTCAGATAGGCTTCCAGCTCGGCTTCCGAGGCCCAGGCCGTGCCGTAAATGCGCTGGAGCTGCGCTTTGGCCTGATCGCCCCGCCAATAGGCGCCGGCCAGCTTGGTCAGCTTGAACGCCTTGCCCACATGGCGCGTGGAGGGCAGGTGCGGGCCCCGGCAGAGATCCTTCCACGCCCCCTGGCGATAGACGCTGATCGTCTGTTCCGCCGGAATATCGCGAATGATCTGCGCCTTATAGGCCTCGCCGATGGCCTCGAAATGGGCGATGGCCGCGTCCCGATCCCACTCCTCGCGCACGATCGGCTCATCGCGATCGACGATCTGGCGCATTTTGGCCTCAATGGCCGCGAAGTCGTCCAGCGAGAAAGGCGTCTCGCTGGCGAAGTCGTAATAGAAACCATCCTCCACATTGGGGCCTATGGTCACCTGGGCCTTGGGGAAAAGCTCCTGCACCGCCTCGGCCAGAACGTGGGCCGTGTCGTGGCGGATCACCTCCAGGGCCTCGGGGCTCTCGCGGGTAATGATCTCCAGCCGCCCGCCATGGGGCAGGGGGCGCTTCAGATCGATCAGCTCGCCGTCGAGCTTCACCAGAAGCGCCTTCTTCTCCAGGGATTTGGAGATGGAGGCGGCCACATCGGCGCCGCTGGCCCCGTCGGGAAACGCGGCCGAACGGCCGTCGGGAAACGTCACATCAATCATCGTGCTCTCTTCAAGTCTTGCGCGCCCTTTTGCGGCGCGGGGGGCGGCGGGTCATAGCCGTGGCCGCCCCATGGATGACATCGACACAAGCGCTGGACGGTGAGGGCTCCGCCGCGCCAAGGTCCGTGAAGGATGAGCGCCTGCGCCGCATAGTCCGAACAGGTCGGTGTGAAGCGGCACTGGCGCCCGATCCAGGGCGAGAGCGTCACCTTATAGAGACTGTGCAGGCTCCGGATAACGCGCTCATAGAGTTTCATGCCGGCGGGGGAAGT
>Ga0116226_10000368_pt1 | contig 38400 bp, 32 predicted proteins | sample S1TSphfallax_FD_89692 | JGI IMG/M metagenome (GOLD analysis project Ga0116226, IMG submission 89692) | Host-associated microbial communities from peat moss isolated from Minnesota, USA - S1T2_Fa - Sphagnum fallax MG | ecosystem: Host-associated > Plants > Peat moss > Unclassified | place: USA... | reverse complement strand
TGGCGTGTGTGGGACCGAAGGCGGGGGCTCCGCCCCTCGACCCCGTCACGCGACTGCGTGCTTCACACGACGAGGACTTGTCCGTCGTGCAAATGCACGCTGCACGTGTCGTGCAAATGCACGCTGCACGTGTCGTGCGAATGCACGCTGCGCCTGTCGTCCGAATGCACGCTGCACGTGACGTGCAAATGCACGCTGCACGTGACGCGGGGGTCGAGGGGGCAGAGCCCCCCGCCTTTTTCCCTTGGCGCGGCGCGGCCGCTGCCACATAACGCCCGCATGGCTTTCCCCCGGCCGGCTGCATGAATCTGGTCGATCTTACCGTCCTCGGCATTGTGGGGATTTCGGCGCTGCTGGGGCTGTCGCGGGGCTTTGTGCGGGAGATGCTGGGGCTCGGGGCCTGGCTGCTCGCGGGGGCGGGCGCGTATCAGTATGGGCCGCTGTTCATCGACACCGCGGCGCGGGTGACCAGCGACCCGACCATTGCCGAGATCATCGCTTATGCGGGCACCTTCCTGGTGCTGGTGGTGGTGATGTCGCTGCTGTCCAACCTGGTGGGGCGCATGGTGCGGGTGTCGGCGCTCGGCGGGCTCGACCGGACGCTTGGGCTGGTGTTCGGGTTCGTGCGGGGGGCGGCGGTGGTGGTGGCGCTGTATATCCTGGGCGGTGCGGTGTTGCCGCATTCGGACGCCTGGCCGCCGCAGGTGCGGCAGGCGCGCACGATTCCGCTGCTCTATCATGGCGCGCTCTGGGTCTCGCAGTTCCTGCATGACCCCTACCGGCCCAACATCCCGGCGCCGCCGGAGGACCGGCCGACGACCTCGGCCGACCTGTTGCAGGTCTCCCCTGCGGGTAGCCCGCTTGGGCGCCCGCCGGTGCGTAACTAGGTGACCCGCGGGAGTACCCCTCTTTGCCACAAGGCAGGTTCATGATCGGCACACGCCCGTGGGACGACGACAAGCTGCATGAGGAATGCGGCGTGTTCGGTGTTTGGAACGCGCCCGACGCGGCGGCGCTGACCGCGCTCGGCCTGCATGCGTTGCAGCATCGCGGGCAGGAGGCGACCGGCATCGTCAGCTATGACGGCCAGCGCTATCATTCCGAAAAGGGGCTTGGCCTGGTCGGCGAGGTGTTCGACGACGCGCGCGTGGTGGCGGCGCTGAAGGGTAGTTGCGCCATCGGGCATAACCGCTACGCCACTACCGGCGAGACGATCCTGCGCAACGTGCAGCCGCTGTTCGCCGAATTCGTGTTCGGCGGTTTTGCCGTGGCGCATAACGGCAATCTGACCAACGCCATCACGCTGAAACGTGACCTGGTGCGTCGCGGCTGCATCTTTCAGTCCACCACCGACAGCGAGGTGTTCATTCACCTGATCGCCACCAGCCATAGTGCGACCGTGGTGGAACGGCTGATCGGCGCGCTGCGGCGGGTGACCGGCGCCTATTCGCTGGTGGCGCTGAGCAATGAGGCGCTGATCGGCGTGCGCGATCCGCTCGGCGTGCGGCCGCTGATATTGGGCAATTTCACGCAGCAGAACGGCACCACCGCCTGGGTGCTGGCGAGCGAGAGCTGCGCGCTCGACATCGTCGGCGCGCGGTTCGTGCGCGATGTGGAGCCTGGCGAGGTGGTGGTGATCAATGATCGCGGCGTGCAGAGCATCAAGCCGTTCGGCAACACGACGGCGCGGTTCTGCGTGTTCGAATATATCTATTTCGCGCGGCCCGATTCCGTCATGGACGGCACGCCCGTGTATGGCGCGCGCAAGAAGATCGGCGCCGAGCTGGCGCGCGAAAGCCCGGTGGATGCCGATATCGTGGTGCCGGTGCCCGATTCCGGCGTGCCGGCGGCGATGGGCTACGCGCTGGAGAGCGGCATTCCGTTCGACCTCGGGATCATCCGCAACCATTATGTCGGCCGCACCTTCATCGAACCGACCGATCATATCCGCAATCTCGGCGTGAAGATGAAACATTCCGCCAATCGCGCCATATTGGCCGGCAAGCGCGTCATTCTGGTGGATGATTCGATCGTGCGCGGCACTACAAGCCGGAAGATCGTCGAAATGGTGCGGGCGGCCGGGGCGACCGAAGTGCATATGCGGATTTCGTCGCCGCCGACGACGCATTCATGTTATTACGGGATCGATACGCCGGAGCGCGAGAAGCTGCTGGCGGCCAAGCATGACGTGGCTGAGATGGCGGCGCTGATCCATGCCGACAGCCTGGCGTTCATTTCGATCAACGGGCTGTATCGCGCGCTGGACCAGGGTGCGCGCGATCCGGCGAAACCCTATTATTGCGACGCCTGTTTCACCGGCGATTATCCGGTGCCGCTGGTGGATCGTGAAGCGCCGGAAAGCCCGCAGCTGAGTTTGCTGGCCGACATGCATGCTGCCTAAAGATAAGGACACCGGGGAATGCCGATCAAGATGATGTTCTGCCTGACACGCAAGGCGGGCATGAGCCGGAAAGATTTCCAGCGTTATTGGCTGGAGGAGCATGCGCCGCAGGTGCTGCGCATCGGCCCGCAAGGCGGCATGCTGCGTTATGTTCAGTCGCACACCTATGAGAGCGGCATGGGCGACGCCGCGGCGCGCGCCCGCGGCGCCGGCGCCGGTTACGATGGGGTGATGGAAGGGTGGTGGGAGTCGGAGGCGGCGGCGCGCGATGCGGTGCGCAGCATGGATCCGGCTTTGGGCCAGGTGCTCCAGGACGATGAAAAGCGCTTTATTGATCTGGAGAAATCGCGTCTTTTCATGACTCGCGAGCATGTCATTTTTTGAGAGCGTTGTTCACCTGCTCTCGGTCGGACTAAAATCGCGGCGTGCGCAGTGACTCAAGGAAGACTTAACCACAAAGAACACGGATATCACCAAGAGGTAGGCACAAACAAGAATTTTTTGGTCAGAGCAGCAATTCTTGTTCGTGCCTACCCGTTCGCGATCTCCGTGTTCTTTGTCGTTACATCTTTCTGGCCTCGCCGCTGACGGATTTTGCAACGAGATCAAAAGGGTCTTCTTCCCGTGGCTGAACTTACCGGCAGAGTGGCGCTGATCACCGGCGCCAGCCGCGGCATCGGCGCCGCGACCGCGATCGAGCTGGCGCGGCTCGGCGCGCATGTCGTGTTGATTGCGCGCACGCAGGGTGGGCTCGAAGAGGTGGATGACACGATCCGCGCCGGCGGCGGTGCGGCCACGCTGCTGCCGATGGATTTACGCAAGCCGGAAAAGCTGGACACGGTCGGGCCGACTTTGTTCAGTCGTTTCGGGCGTCTCGATATCCTGGTGCATAATGCCGGTGCGCTGGGCAAGCTGACGCCGGCCGGGCATATCCTGCCGAAGGACTGGGATGAATGCCTGGCGGTGAACGCCACCACGGCCTATCGCCTGATCCGCACCTGCGCGCCGGTGCTGGCAGCGTCCGACGCCGGGCGCGCGGTGTTCGTCACCAGCAGCGTCGCCCGGACGGCACGCGCCTATTGGGGCGCCTATGCGGCGAGCAAGGCGGCGATGGAGACGCTGGTGCGTTGTTGGGCGGACGAGACGGACTCCACACCGTTGCGCATCAATATCTTCGATCCCGGCCGCACCGCGACGCGCATGCGCGCCACCGCATTTCCCGGCGAGGACCCGCGCACATTGCCGACGCCGCAGGCGCGCGCGGCGGCACTGGTGAAATTGTGCCTGCCGGCGGAGACGCGGCATGGGGAAGTTATTGTAGCGTAAGAAAGGCAGAACTTATTTTTTGAAAAAAGAAGCAAAAAACCTTTATCTGTTGGCCGCCGCGCAAGCTGAAGCAAATGCCGTCATGTAGTGGGGGCGCAGGCGCAAAAGTTTTTTGCTTCTTTTTTTCAAAAAAGAAGACTTACTTCCTCACTTCTTTCTCACTTCTTGCAAACTTCTCGCAAAGCGTCGGCCACCGCACCCAGCAGCGTCTTGGCCGCATATGGTTTCTGCACCGTTCGCTCGCGCGACAGGTCGAATTTGTCGCCGTAGCCGGTGACGAAGATCACCGGCAGGCCGGGCCATCCCGCGCGTATCTGCGCGGCGAGCTGCGTGCCGTCCATGACCGGCATCGCCAGATCGGTCACGAGCAGGTCGGCCGGATTGGTGCGCATCAGCGACAAAGCCGCCTGACCGCTGGAGGCTTCGATGACGTGGTAGCCGGCATCGCGCAGGAACGCGGTGGCGATGAAGCGCACGGCGTCATTATCGTCCACCACCAGCACGGTAGCGTTGCGCGCGGGTTCGGGGGGCGGCGGCACGGCTTGCGGCGCGGCGGCCGGCGCGTCCGCCGCACGCGGCAGAAACAGCGAAATGACGGTGCCCTGCCCAGGCGCGCTGTAAATGCCGATCTCGCCGCCGGCGTTGCGCACGAAGGCCTGCACCATCGCCAGGCCCAATCCGCTGCCCTCGCTGGGGGGCTTCGTGGTGAAGAACGGCTCCAGCACGCGCGGCATGATATGCGGGGGAATGCCGCAGCCGGAATCGGCCACGCTGATGCGCACATAATCCTGCGCCGGGAGCGACACCGGGCGGGCAGCGTCGATCGGGCAATTGGCGGCCGTGACGGCGAGGCGCCCGCCGGTCGGCATCGCGTCGCGCGCGTTCAATGTCAGGTTCAACAGCGCGGTTTCCAGTTGCGGCGGGTCCACCAGCACGGGCCAGGTGTCGGGCGTCGCCTCGATGGTCAGCTCGATGCCGACAGGCACGGCGTGGCGAAGCAGGTTGCGGAGCTGCGGCAGCGCACGGGCTGGTTCGACGCGCGCCGGCTCCGGCGGATCGCGCCGCGCCACCGCCAGCAGCTGGCGCACCAGTGCTGCCGCGCGCTCGCAAGTTTTCAGCCCGTTTTGCGCCAGTTTTTCCACCGCCGGGTCGTCCGTCCGGCGCTCGATCAGCTCGAGCCCGCCCATGATGGCGGAGAGCAGATTATTGAAATCATGCGCGACGCCGCCGGTCAGTTGCCCCAGCGCCTCGACCTTCTGGCTGTGCGCCAAGGCCGCCATGGCCGCCTCGCGCCGCGCCATTTCCGCCTTCAAGTCGGCGGCCGCCGCCTCCAGCGCGCGCGTGCGCGCCGCCACTTTCTCCTCCAGTTCGGCGCGGTTGCGGTCAAGCATCTGCTGCGCGGTGACCATCTCATCGATATCGACCTCGACGCCGACCCAGACGGCGACCGACCCGTCCTCGCGGTATTGCGGCCGCAGCCGGCTCAAATACCAGCGATAGGTGCCGTCACCGGTGCGGATGCGAAAGCGCCGTTCCCACGGGGATTCGCCGCGCAGCGCCGCCGCGTAGGCAGCCAGCGTCTCCCCCGCGTCATCCGGATGCAGCACCGCGCGCCAGCCATCGCCCTGCAGTTTGTCGATCGGCACGCCGGTGGTCGTTTCGTAATGCGTGTTGGCATACAGGCGCTGCCCGTCCGGCTGGATGACGAAGACGTGACCGGGGACCAGTGCTGCGGCGGTGCGAAAAAGCGCGTCGGTGTCTGCCTGGGCCGGTAGCGCGGCGAGCGGCCGGGTCTGCGCCGGAGGCGGCAGGACATTCCCGGAACCGGGACGCTGACCGGCGGCGTTCACCTTTGTTGTGCCAGGACAGGCGCATGGAAGCAGACCATACATGAGCGTAGCCTGCTTTTGTTTCGTACGACATGTTAAAATGCGGCCGCTGCCGGTTTGTTCGGGCGCGTCCGGCGTGTCGATATGTCGGCCTGGGTTGGGGCCGACCGCAGCATTATTGCGGCGTTAACCTCAAAGCACTGCAAAATATGCTTTAAGATCAATGATCTGAGTAGAAACAAACGGCAATAATGATTGACTCGCCGCGGCCGTAAGTCATGCCTAGTTTCCGCTGCGTTAACAATTCAGAGGCGATTCGCCTGCCGCTCCACAACCGGAGCACGCAGGTAGACGCCCAGGGGCAGCGGGCACGCATGGACGGAATGGTAGACAGCCTTGCGCCGATGACGAGCATCGGCTGCCAGCGCACGCTGAAGGCTGCCATCGGCTGCGTCGGCATCGGGCTGCACACCGGCCGGCGGGTGGCGTTGTCGCTGCAGCCGGCGGCGCCGGGCACCGGAATCGTATTCCGTCGGACCGATCTTGGCCTGGACATCCCAGCGCGGTTCGACCGCGTGGTGGACACGCGTTTGTGCACCATGCTCGGGGCCGAGCAGGGCTGTGTCGGCACGGTGGAGCATCTGATGGCGGCGTTCGCCGGCGCCGGCGTGGATAACGCGGTGGTGGTGGTGGACGGGCCGGAGCTGCCGGTGCTGGACGGGTCGGCGGCGCCCTTTCTGTTCCTGATCGATTGCGCCGGCGTGATCGATCAGGCCGCGCCGCGCCAGGTGATCGAGATTTTGCGGACGGTGCGCGTCGAGGGCGACCGCGGGTTCGCCGAGCTGCGGCCGGGCGGGTTTGGGCTGCATTTGTCGCTGTCCATCGATTTCGATGCGGCGGCGATCGGCCGCCAGGCGTTCAGCCTGCAGCTGTCGGATCGCGCTTTCCGCGCGGATCTGGCGGCGGCCCGCACCTTTACCCAGTTGCATGAGATCGAGGCGCTGCAGAACTCCGGCCGCGCGCTCGGCGGGAGCTTGCGCAATGCCGTGGTGGTGGACGGCGATCGCGTGCTGAACCCGGAAGGGCTGCGCATGGAACGCGAATTCGTGCGCCACAAGCTGTTGGATGCGGTGGGTGATCTGGCCTTGGCCGGCGGGCCGATCCAGGGGCGATTTGTGGCCCATCGCTCTGGCCACGCGCTGAATAACCGGCTGCTCCACGCGGTGTTTGCCGATGCGGCAAACTGGCGCGTGGCGACGCTGGAGACCACAGGTCGTGCGTCGTATCAGTTCGCGGCGCGGGCGGCGGCGTAGAAGAAAAGAAGTTCTTTTTTGAAAAAAAGAACCAAAAAACTTTTGCTCTTGCGCCGTTCGGACCTGCCGCAATCGTGATCCGCAAGCGCGGAGCCCAACAGACAAAAGTTTTTTGGTTCTTTTTTTCAAAAAAGAACACTTCCTTTTTTCCTTCCTTGGTGTTTAGCCAAGTTGCGCCTACATAGTGCGAGCGGGGCTGCTGGGCGCGCCAGGCAGTTCATCCCCTGGGCCGATAAGCATTCTCCCGGGAGCTGGCTCTGTCGTGATCGTGGTCACGGTACCCGGCGCCCACCTGCACAAGCAGGCTCTGGGAGGATGACACGCCAACGGCCATGGCGGCTCCGCACTTACCCCCTTCTGACGATTTAGCACGACAGAAGCTCAAGCTTCGGCGCCGGATGCTGGCGCTGCGCGCGACGCTCGATCCAGCGTGCGGCGCCGCGCTGACGGCGCATGTGTTGCGCGATCTGGTTTTCACGCCCGGCAGCGCGGTGGCCGGCGTGTGGCCGCTGCCGGGCGAAATCGACGTGCGGCCGCTGTGGCACGCGCTGCACGCACGCGGACATCGTGTGCTGCTGCCGCAGACGCCGCCGCGCGGGCGGCCATTGATATTTCGCGTATGGCACCCTGGTTGCGCAATGCTGCCTGAGCGTTTCGGCACCGAGCGCCCCGACGGGCCGGTTGCGACCCCCGCATTTATCTTTGTCCCACTGCTGGCATTTGACCGCGCCGGCAATCGCCTGGGCTATGGGGGCGGCTATTACGACGTGACGCTTGCCGCGCACCCGGGCGTTCCTGCGGTTGGTTTTGGCTACGCGGCGCAGGAGGTGCCGGCGGTGCCGGCGGCGGCGCACGACATACCTCTGGGCGCGATCATGACGGAGCTTGGGTCGGTGGCGCTACGGGTCTGAGCGTGGCACGCGCGCCCCGCGTCGCGTGGCCATCCACTCATGTGTGCTTCGCCGCGGCTCGCAGCGACGTATGTGGCGCTTGGGACGTCATTGGCCGCTGGGACCCGTGTAATGCGTTGAAACGCCGGCTTTTCATAAAGTTTGATAATCGTTGATTAGCGCATGTGGCGGTGTCCCGGTCATAGACCCTGGCGTTGCCGGGCGGCGCGAACCGCCAGTTTCATTGCTTGTTCGGAAAGGGTTGTCGCCGGACAACCCTTTCCGCTTTCGATATGGTGGCCAGCACCCTGCGTCTGCCGCGGCTCGCAATTGACGTTCGGGGCGTGGGCGCCGTTTGGGTGGCCAACCACGACGGCGGCTGGTTGTTACTGCCCTGGTAGCGCGGGTGCGATGCGGAACAGGCTGCCTTGGTCGTGGGCGGAATTTCCATATAGCGTGGTGGTGCCGTAGAGATACCCGTCCTTGCCCTCGATCAGGGCAGCGCGGGGGCCGGCGCCGGTGTTGCCGTTGAAGCTGACGAGCGGGCTTTTGGCGGCACCCGATTTGGGGTTGTAACTATAGGCCGACCCGTTGTCGCCGCCCGTGCCACCCGCATAGGTGGTGCCATACATCAGCCCGTTGCTGGCCAGAACTAGGCCTGAGGTTGCCTCGAATCCCTGGCCCGCGATTTCGGGGCTGAAGACGGCGTGTGAGGCGAAGTCGGTGCCGTTGGTGCGCAGCCGGAAGATGACGCCGCCGGTGGCCCCCGTATAGGTGGTGCCGTAGAGCTTGCCGTCAGCGCCGAAGATCAGCGCGCATTCCGGGTTGGCGCCGGTTCCGGGCGTGCTCGAACCGCTGTCGAACGCATGCAGCACCGAAATCGCGCCGGCACGATAGGCGAACACGATGCCGCCGCCTTTTGCGCCGCCGAAGGCCGTTGTGCCGTACAGAGTCTCGCCGTCGGCGCCGACCAGCAGCGCGCCATCCAGTTGGTCGCCATCGGTGCCGTTGGTGTGGTTGAACGCATACAGCGTAGAAACGCTGCCGGCGGTGGTGGCACAGAATACCGTGCCGTCGTTCCCAATACCGCCTTGTTGCGTGGTGCCGCACAGCGCGCCGGCGGGCGTTTGCACCAGGTGCGCGACCGGCAGCCCGCCCTCGGTGGGGTTGGCGCAGCCATCGCCGCTGCAGAACTGGTGCAGCAGGGTGAAGGCGCCCGCGGTCGAGATGCGAAACAGCGTGCCGCAGCCCAGCGCGCCGTTGCAACTGGAGCGGACGCCGCCATCCGACGCGACACCGTACAGAAATCCGTCCTGGCCCTGGATCAGGCCCGCGGTTGGGTAGGCGCCGTCCGGCGCGGTACTGGTGCTGCTGTCGTAGGGAAACGCGTAGAGCACCGTCACCTTGCCTTGCGGCGTCATGCGGAACACGGTGCCGCAGCCGATGATGCTGCCGCCGCCGAAAGGATCGGGGCATGCCCCTGCCCCGCCATCGGTGGCGGTGCCGTAGAAATTGCCATCCGCAGCCTGCATCAGCTCGGCTTGGGGCGATCGGCCGGCCGGATAAGAGCTCGGCACCGCGGTCGAATATGCAAAACGATATAGCGGCTTGATGCTCGTCGCATGGCCGATCGCCGGCACGCTCACCAAAGCCAGGCAAGCCGGCAGAATGGTACGTCCGCCGCCGGCAGCGCGAACCCAAACAGACAAAAGTTTTTTGGTTCTTTTTTTCAAAAAAGAACCAACCTCGTCCTCGTGGCCGGTGCTCGCGCCGTGCTTGCCCATGTGTCTCGCTCCTTTTGCTGTGCGGCATTCGTGGACGAGCGGGCGGCCGGAGGGCAAATGAATGGTTTTGAAAACCTGTTAATGCGTTGAATGACAATGGCCTGGTGCGGGCTGACGGGTGCACCGACGGCGGCGCCATCGGTGGCGTTTGGCTAGCTCAACGCCACACGGGCCGGGTCGCGTATCAGAAAGCCGCTCCCTCCAAGGGTTGTCGCGCGACAACCCTTTTTGACTTCGTATGGATTATTTACGGTTTTGACAGTCGCAGCGGGATCAGCAGGCGATAGAGCTCAGCATAGATGCCGGTATAGGTAAATAGTCTCTTGTGAGCGAACCGCCCGCCCCACGAGCGGACCCGATCTGGTGGAGAAGTTTAGGCTTAACCACGAAGGTCTCGAAGGAAGGGAAAGTCACGAAGGTCGGCGGGGAAAGCGAGTGGCAGGAGTCGCTCAATCTGCGCGGTTTGCGCGTCGCGGAGGGGGTGGGCTGCAAAGCAGCCCACCCTACGGCGGGGCTCAGCACTATGAATGACGCGGCGCCCTCGCCGTCACTTCAGCCCACGTGTTTGAGAGTCCTGCTTTGGTGGCGTGGTCGCGCAACCGGGGTTGGTGTGACGGCGGCCGGCGCATGGGCGCCTTCTCGCGTGTTCCCCTGGGTTGCTTCGCCACGGCTCGCAATGACGTAAGCGGCGTACGTGACGCTTAACCCGGACTTGCATAACGCGTTGAAAGGTCTGGCTTTAAAAAAGTTTGATAAGCGTTGATTAGCGCAGCTTCGGTGCACCGGTCATAGAGGCGGCATCAAGCGGAGCCGCCGGACCCGCGCGCGATTGGGAAGGAACGTGTTTTGAGCGTATTTCAATGGATCGGGGCGAACAACGCCGATTTGGGCAATGGCAGCAATTGGGTCGACACGACCGAGCCGGGCATGGGGCAGCCGCCGGGGGTGAACGACGTCGCCATCATTCAGAACGGTGAGGGCCTGTATGGCACGCTGAACGTGGCGGGGCTCGACATCGTGTCGGACAGCACGACGCCGATTTCGATCACCGGGTCGAGCACGCAGATCACCGCCGCCTCGGTCGGGATCGGCTTGGGCTTCATCCTCGATCAGGGCGCGTATCTGCAGGCCGGCACCCTCGGCATCGACGGCGACGGTACCGCGGTCACCGTGCAGAACAATGCGGAGCTTTATGACCAAGCGGGCGAGAACGACGTGCTGGCCATCGGCGCCTCGGCCGGCAACGCCAACGTGCTGCTCACCAAGGGCGGCACCATGTATTATGCCTCGCAGGCAGCGAGCGGCACGCTGAATCTGGGCGCGGTCAGCAACAGCGCGGCGACGATGACGATCAGCGCCGGCGGCTATTTCGCCGCGACGCTCAGCAGCGTGAACATCGGCGCCGCCGCGGGTGCCAGCGGGCTGCTGGACGTGACCGGCGCCGGCAGCCAGTTCCTGGTCGACAATTATGGCTACACGACGATCGGCGATTTCGGCGAGCTCGGCGGCAGCGCGCAGGGCACGGTCGAGGTGACGAGCGGCGCCTATGCGTCGCTGAGCTCCGGCGAGGTGGATGTCGGCACCAGCGCCGGGATGGCGAAGGTTCTGGTGTCGGGCGCCAATTCCGATATTGAAGCCGGGCCGTATGTCGAAATCGGCGAAAACGGGACCAACATCGCCGGCGAGATCATCGTGCAGACCGGCGGCGAGTTCGATGCCGCGACCGACACATACCTCAACAACGGCACGATTGCCGTCAGCGGCGCCAACTCGCTGTTCACCGGCCGGTTCCTGGTGACGGACGCAGGCACGAGCGTGCAAGTCAGCAGCGGCGGCTCGATCCATGTCGCCGATGTCGGGCTGGCCGGCGTGTTGAAATTGAGCGCCGGCAACGTGAACGTGCGTGAAGATCTTACCACGTATGGCGGCAGCCTGATTACCGGCAACGGTACGGTCAGTGCCGCGACAATCGCCAATGCCGGGCTGATCGACGCCAGCGGCGGCACGCTGGTGATCAGCGGTTCGATCACCGGGACCGGGAGCGCGCATATATTGAGCGGTGCGAAGCTGGAATTTTTGGGCGGCGCCGTATCGACCCAGACGGTCACGTTCGAATCCGGCGCGAACACGCTCAGTTTGGGCGACGCCGCGGGGTTCGGCGCCCATATCCTGGATTTTGGCACCGGCGACGCGATCGATCTGCTGGGCAGCACGGCAACCACATTGTCGTTCAGCAGCGGCGCGCTGACCATCGATGACGGGACGACGAAAATTGCCAAGCTGGTGATCAAGGGTAGTTACACCACCGCCAATTTCAAACTGACCTCGGACCACAATGGCGGTTCGCTGATCAGCTACGCGGCGCCTGGTGCCGTGCGCGATCCCTGGGCGGTGAGCGTGCCGCATTTCACGTCGGCGATGGGACATACGCTGTCATAGTACGTCCAGGCATCGGGACGAGCTGCGAACGTCTCGTCGGTAGGTGCAAACAAAGTTAGCCACGACGGCACGAAGCGCACGAAGCATTTCACGAAGAGAACGTACTCGCGTTTTTCTGCTTCGTGACTGCTGCGTGCCTTGGTGTCTTCGTGGTGAATTTTTTTGCGCCGGCTGTGACGGATAATGCCAGCTTTGGCACGGACTTCCTCCGGCATTGCGAGCCGCGGCGAAACAATCCAGCACAACCGCGCGAGATCTCCCGGGTTATCCTGGATTGCTTCGCCGCGGCTCGCGATGACGTACGCGATATCCGTCGGGTTTGAGTCATCAAACTCAATGCAAGCTGATATAAACCTCTGAAATCGTTTATTTTAATATCAATTCAAAGGTTTTTATTTGCGGCGCTGCGTGGTTTGCCGCCTGGTTGCCGGGCGAGCACGGGCCGAGCCCGATGCTGGGTGATGACATAACCGCACTGGGGTACGTATCGTGGGCAGCACGCTGACCGGCTTCTATAATCAAACGATCGATCTGGGCCAGAATGGCTATACCAGCCCGTTCACGATCGCGTCGTCCGGCTTCATCAACGTGGACACATATGGCGGCGCCGGCGTGTATGTCGGGCCCGGCATGAGTTCGCCGACCGTTTCCAATTTCGGCACCGTCTTCGGCGGCTATGGCGGGTCGAACGACGAACGCGGCTTCGCGACCACCGGTGGGGTGGGAATCGATGCGCTCTCCGCCGGCAATATCAACAATTACGGTGTCATCAGCGGCGGCGGCGGCGGCGGCGGCACGGGCGGCAACGCCTATGTCGGCGGCAACGGCGTGGACCTGAGCAACGGCGGGAGCCTGTACAATAGCGGCACCATCACCGGCGGTAGCGGCGGCTATAATGGGGCAAACGGGTACGGCGCGGATGGCGGCGTCGGCGTGGATCTGTCGGACGGCGGCTCCATCATCAATACCGGCGCGATCGACGGCGGCGCCGGCGGCGAAGGTGTCGACGGCGACACCGGGGTCGATGACGGCGGCAGTGGCGGCGCGGCCGTCATGCTCGGCGGCGGCGCGCAGATGGAAAATGACGGCTCGCTCACCGGCGGCATCGGCGGCACGATCACCGATGCCTCGGGCGGCGACGGCGCCGATTTGGGCGCCGGGGCCAAGTTATACAATGACGGCACCATCACCGGCGGCGGCCCCTCCAGCGGCACCACCGGAGACGGCGCCGAATGGGGCGGCCGAGGCGTGTTTGCGAGCGTCGCCGCAACCCTCAGCAACGCTGGCAGCATCGCCGGCGGGTGCGGCAGCTATTTCGGCGGCAGCCTGGGCGATCTCGGCGCCCAGGGCGGCACCGGCGTCGAACTGGCGGCCGGCGGGACGGTAACAAATTTTGTTACCGGCACGATTTCCGGTGGCGTCGGCGGCGCCTGCGGCACCGGGGATGAGCAGGCCCCGTGCGGCCTCGGCGGCACCGGGGTCTATCTGAGGTCGGGCGGCACGCTGACCAATAACGGCACGATTACCGGCGGCACCGGCGGTACCGTCGAACTGTTCGGCGACCAGAACCAGGGCGGCACCGGCGGCATCGGCGTGGATCTCAAAGCGGGTGGGTCGCTCATCAATGGCGGCACCATAACCGGCGGCACCGGCGGCTATAATTACTATAATACGGGCAATGGCGGCATCGGGCTGGACCTGGCCCATGGCGGCTCGGTGACCAATACCGGCACGATTTTCGGCGGCGTCGGGGCCAGCGGTTATGTTGGCGGTCACGGCGGGGTAGGCGTCTATCTCAACGGCGGCACGCTGACGACATCCGGCCTGATCGAAGGCGGCATCGGCGGTGTCCCCATCAATAGCGGCCGGCCGCGCTACGGTGAGTCCGACTCGGTGCAGTTCGGGACGCTGGCGAGCACGCTCGTGCTCGAGCCGGGTGAGGCCTTCGGCGGCGACGTGGTGGCGAACACGCATGTCAACGACGTGCTGGAGCTTGCCGGCACCCGTCCGGCTGGGCTGGTCTATCTCGGCACGCTGTTTGCCGGCTTCTCGACGCTAAACGAGGTCGCCGGCGCGGACTGGACGCTTGCGGGCCCGGAAAGTTTCAATGGCCGCGTGAACGTGGATGGCACGATGAACCTGAACGGAACCTTGACCGGCACCGGCACGGTGACGGTGGCCGCGGGGCATGTGTTGAGCGGCCTCGGCACGCTGGGGCTCGCCACCGTCAATAACGGCACGCTGGCTGCCAGCGGCGGCGCGCTGACGCTGACCCACGCGGTAACCGGGTCCGGCGTGTTGCAGGCGGCGTCTGGCGCGGAGCTGGTGCTGACCGCGGGCGGCACGCTGAGCCAGGCAGTGTCCGGCGCCGGCACGCTGTCGATCGGCGGGGCGGCCTTGGTGCTGGCGAAAGGTGAGTCGATCGCGACCAATGTGATCGACAGCGTGAATCTGACCCTCAGCAGCGGGGAGAGCCTGACGATCGGGAGCGGCCGGAATTTCGCCCTGACCGCGCCGACCGGCAAGACGATCGAGCTCGGCGGCGCGAGCGGTGACACGGTGACCAATGACGGCACGCTGACCGCGGGCGGCGCGGGCTCGGCGGAGGTCGGCGTGGCCTTCGTCAATGCGGGCAAGATCCTGGGCAATGCCGGCGCCCTGGTGTTTCTCGGCGCCGTCACCAATAGCGGCACCGTCGATGTGGCGGGCGGCACGACGGTGATGCACGCGACCGTCGGCGGCACCGGCAAGCTGGAAATCGGTGCGGCGGGCACGCTGTCGTTGCTGCTGGGCGCGGGCAGCGGGCAGACCGCGGATTTCCTGGCGAAGTCGGGTGTGCTGGAGCTGACCAAACCGCTGGATTTTGCCGGCTTCATCGAGGGGTTCGCCGGCACCGACCGGATCGACCTGCTCGGCACCGCGGCGAATGGTTTCAGTTACGCAAGCGGGCTCTTGACCGTGAAGGACGGCAGTACCGTGATGGCCAAATTGCATTTCGACGGCAGCTATACCGCGTCCGACTTCAAGCTGGCGAGCGACGGCCATGGCGGCACGAATATTACGTTCACGTGATGGGGGTGGCGCGGCTAGGAAGTAAGGAAGGTCTTCTTTTTTGAAAAAAAGAAGCAAAAAACTTTTGCTCTGGCGCTCGCATCACCTGGCGTGAACTTGCTCCAGCTTGCGCGGAACCAAACAGAAAAAAGTTTTTTGGTTCTTTTTTCAAAAAGAACATCTCTTCTGTCTGGTTTACTTCAGAAGGCGAAACAATTCGTCACCCTCCGTTGCCGGCCCTGGTGATCTGCGGATCATAAGGTCCCGCCGCGGCGCATGTCGCGGTGGGGTTTAACTGGGCGCAATGACACGCCGGTGGGGCGACAACAAAAAACCCGCCATCTTGCGATGGCGGGTCCGGCATCACGCAGGTGGATGGGGGTTAGTAGCCGCCGTCGCCGCAGTGCGGGAAGCATTTCGGGATCATCGTGCTGTCCAGGGTGAGCACATGGACGCGCGCAGGTTGTGCCGCGGTCGCGCCGGACGATGCCTGGTTGTCAAGCCTATCCATCTGCGTTGTGAACACGGCAACCAGTGCCGCAAAAATCGCTACGAGTTTCATGCGTCATTCCCCTGACAGTTGCGCGGTGACGGATCGTGCGCCCCGTCTGAGAGGTTAATAACCGATTAATTTGCCCACCGCTACCGGGGGTAGCGCCGTTTCTCTTCACTTCTCGTTGAAGGACTAGAGACCGCAACGGGATAGCTCACGGTTGTGTGATCGGTCCGGTACAGTGGCGGCGGTAGCAAGAACGCGGCTCGCTGACCCGCTGGCCGGGCCGGGCGCCGCCGCCGCGCATCCGGGCGTGGCACGGCGATGAAGTTGCGATACCTGAAGGAAAACCAGAAGAAAGTGTTCTTTTTTGAAAAAAAGAACCAAAAAACTTTTGCTCGTTCGCTCCCGCGCCGGTGCGATATCGAGGCGTCAGTTGCTGAGAGCGCAGGAGAAAAAGTTTTTTGCTTCCTTTTTTCAAAAAAGAAGGCCTTTCTTCCTTTACTGACGCGATGCCGCCAGCCCCGCATCGATATGGGCGATCAGCGCGTTGGCCGAGATGGGTTTGCGCAGCAAGGTGAAGGCGTTGCCGGTTTCCAGCGCGGCCCGCTCACCCGCGTAGCCGGTCAACAGGAAGCATGGCAGGCCAGGAAACAGATCCCGCGCGCGCTTGATCGTATCAATGCCGTTCATGCCCGGCATCGACAGATCGCACACCAGCGCATCGGGCGCGCCCGCCGATTCGAGCCTTGCCAGCGCTTCGGCGCCGCTGGCGGCTGCCATGACCTGGAAGCCGCCGCCCTCGAGTTGTTCGGCCATGGTCTCGCGCACCAGTTCGTCGTCATCGACCACCAGGATCCGTGCATTGGCGGCGCCCGGATCGCGGCCGCCGGGCGGCGCCGCGGCGCGCTGCAACGCGTCGGGCGCCGCCTGCCGCAGCCACAGGCTGACGGTGGTGCCGACGCCTGGCGTGCTCTCGATCGTCATCCCGCCGCCCGATTGCTCGGCGAAGCCCTTGACCAGCGCGAGACCGAGGCCGGTGCCCTGGCCCGGCGGCTTGGTGGTGAAGAACGGCTCCACGGCGCGCGCGATCGTCGCCGCATCCATGCCGCAGCCGCTATCCGCCACATCGATGCGTACATACGACCCCGGCAGGAGGCCGGCGGGGTGCGCGGCACCGTCGGCGACCTGCTCGGGTTCGGCAGAGAGCTTCAACACGCCGCAGCCTTGCATCGCATCGCGCGCGTTGGTGCCGAGATTGACCAGCACCGTCTCGAGCTGGCCGCGGTCGGCGAGCAGCGGCGGCAGGCGGCTGGCGAACGATGTGCACACGGTAACCGTCGAGCCGAGCGTATAGGTCAGCACGTCGGAAATGCCCTCGAGCACCTCGGCGGTCTGCATCGCCTCGACCCGCAATTCGTCGCTGCGGGCGAAGGCGAGCAGCCGGCGGGTAATCGACGTGCCGCGCTCGGCGGCGGCGATCGTGTTGCGGGCGAGGCGCGTGGTCCGCTCATGATCATCGGGCCGCTGCTCGATCAGCATCGCCGCGCCCGCCACCGCCTGCAGGATATTGTTGAAATCATGCGCGATGCCGCCGGCGAGGCCGCCGAGCGCCTGCAGCTTCTGCGCCTGCGCCAGCCGCGCTTCGAGCGCGCGCTGCGCGGTCATGTCGCGGGTCGCGCCGACCAGCCGGCCGACGCGCCCGGTGACCGGGTGGCGCAACGGCACGATCCAACTATCGAGCAGCCGCTCCTCGCCGCGCCAGACGAAGCGGGTTTCGACCTGGATCGTGGCACCCTGCGCCGCGCGGCCGAATTGCGCGCGAATCTCGGCCGCGTACTCGGGCGGGAACACCGCGTCCGGCTGGCGCCCGGCATAGGCGGCGGCGGGGAAGCCGAACACGCGCTCGACCGCCGCATTGACAGCCTCGAAGACGAAACTGCCATCCGGCTCGACCTGCACGATGAACACCGCGTCCTCGGCATTGTTGAACCAGGCGCGGAAACGCGCCTCGCTGGCTTCCAGCGCCGCGGTGCGTTCGACCAGCGCCTGAGTGCGCTCCGCCACGCGCAGCTCGAGGGCGGCGTTGGCATGCTGCAATTGCAGCTTGCTGATCGACAATTCGCCGGTGCGTTCGGCCACCTGCCGTTCGAGTTCGCGCTGCCGCCGGCGCAGGATCGCGGTCCAGCCGCGCAACAGGGCGACCAGCGCCAGCACTGCCATGGCGGCGGCGGCCAGCCGGCACCACAACGTCTGATACCATGCCGCGAGCACCCGGATTTGCAGGGTGGTCTCCGGCGTGGTCCAGACACCGTTACGGTTCGAGCCCGCCAGGCGGAGCGTGTAGTCGCCGGGCGGCAGGTTGGTGTACGCCGCGACGCGATGCTCGGCATCGGTTTCGGTCCAGTCGAGATCGAAGCCGTCCAGTTGATAGCGATAGCGATTATGGGCCGGGGCGGAGAAATCCAGCGCCGCGAATTCGACGTCCAGGCTGTTCGCGTCGGGCGGCACCACGAGCAGCGGCGCCTCGTTCGGCGTTATCCGCGCCGGCCGGCCGCCGATGCGCGCGGCAGTGACCACCACGGGCGGATGATAGTTCCATTGCAGGGCGGCCTGCGGGTGCACGACGGTGATGCCGCCGATGCCGCCGAACATCAGGTCGCCCTGCTGCGTCATGACGGCGGATTCGTTCCAGTAATTGGTGATCGCGACGCCGTCGGCGCGCTGCAGCGCGTGGGCCATGAAGGTGGTCGGGTTGACCACCGCCAGGCCCATGTCGGTGGAGGCCCAGATGGACCCATTGCGGTCGACCAGCAGGCTGTCGATCGACAAATTGGGCAGTCCATCGGCCATACCGATACGGCGAAAGATCGGCTTGCCGCGCGCGTCGTGTCCGACCAGGACATCGAGGCCGTTATTGGTGCCGACCCATAGCCGGCCGCGATGGTCGATCGCGAACGTATCGACCAGGCCGGAATCGAGGCCTTGCGGATTGGTCGGGTCGGCGCCGATCCGTTCTATATCGGTGGTGGCCGGGTCCAGCAGGTTCAGCCCATCTTCGGTGCCGACCGCGATGCGCCCGCCCGGCGCGTTGCCGATCGCCTCGACGCGCGCGTTGGTCAGGCGCGGCGCGGTTTCGAAGCGCAGGACCGTGACGGTTCCTTGCGGGTCTCCGTGGGCATCCAAATGAGCATCGAGATGCAGTTCCCACAGCCCGCCTTCGCGGGCGCCGAGCCAGACCGCGCCATTCGCCACGTGCAGCATGCGAATATCGATGGTCGGACTGACCTGGGGAATCTGCAGCCTGGTGACATGATTGCCGGAAGGATCAGCGAGGAACAGCCCGCCATCGGTGCCGAGCAGCACGCCGCCGCCGGGCGCCGGCGCCGACGCAAAGACACGATGGCCGGGCAGACCGGTGACGCGGCGGCCGCCAGGGTCGAGCACGACATAGCCCTCGCCCTGCAAGCCGGCCCATATGCTGCCCCCAGGCGCTGCCAGCAGAGTCTGGGCGCTCGCACCCGGCAATCCGTCGCGCCGGCCCTGATGGCCGAACAAGGTGATGATGCCGGCGCCGGGGTTATATTCGCTCAGCCCGTCTTCGGTGCCGACCCACACCAGGCCCGACGCGTCGCGATACAGAGCCTGCACGGAATCGCCGTCCAGCGAGTTCGGCACTAGCGGATTATGCACGATCCGGCGCGACTGCAGCGTTGTGCCATCGACCTCGATGATTCCGGCCCCGTCCGTGCCCAGCCAGATGCGGTCGGGCGCGATCTCCGTGATGGCGGTGATTTCGGTTGCCGTGTCGGCGGCGCCGAACGGTGCGGTCGCCGGGATCAGCCGGGCCGGACCGCGCGCCGCGTCGATCATATAGGCACCCTGCTGCCGCGTCCCGACCCACAAGCGTCCGGCGCTATCTTCCAGCATATGCGATACGGCGTCCGCCGCGCCGCCGGTCAGCGCGACCGGCGCGAATGTCCGCCCCTGGTCGTCCGTGCGCACCAATCCCGCGGCGGTGCCGACCCAGACGACGCCATGCCGGTCGCGCAGGATGGCGGAGACACCATCGCCCGGCAGGCTGGCGGGCCGCTTCATGTCGTGATGCGCTTCGCTGATCACCTGGCGGTCGGCGTTCAGCCGGAACAGGCCATCGGTGCTGCCGACCCAGATGCCGCCGGCGCCGTCATCCTCGATGGACCGGATGCTCAGCCCGCCGCACTGCTGGCCGCGCAACGGAACACAAATAAGACGGTCTTGTCCCGGATCGTATCGTGCGAGGCCGTTTGCCTTGGTGCCGGCCCACAGATGGTGCGCCGCATCGCGATGCAATGTCAGGATCTCGGCGCCGCGCAGGCCGCCTGGCAGCCCCGGTTCGGCGGGATAGTCGCGGAACGCATAGCCGTCCCAGCGCAGCAGCCCGCCGTCCCCACCGAGCCAGAGAAAGCCGGTGCTGCTCTCCACGATCGAAATCGGTATCAGCGCGTGGGGCAGATCGGCGTTCTGCGCCACCGGGCGGAACACGGCGTCGGCGAGGCGGCGCCAGGGGGAGTCGCCGTCCGCGCGTGCTTGTCCCACCGCAAGACCGATGCCGGCGAGCAGGGCAAGTGATCGCCATAATCGGTGCCCCGCCTTCGCCTTACGCAACTTTGTCTCCAAGGGTCGCGGCAAATTATCGCTCTGGGCGCCGCCGACGGATACAAAAAACTTACGTGTCAGCGAGGCTGTGCCTATAAAGAGACATAGGCCCGCAATCTACTCGAAGACCGGGCCAGGAACAATGGGGGCGCTGGCGCACCCGTTCGCACTGACGGCTGCGAAATGGACCACGTACGCCAGTAAGCAAAAGTTTTTTGGTTCTTTTTTTCAAAAAAGAACAACTTTCTTTCGCGTTCTTCATTCCAGCCCATAGATGCAAGAGGCACCGCGCAGCGCGGAGAGAGTGACGGCGGCGCCGGCCGGCCGGACCGTCGCCGTGGTGCTGAACGCGCGTGCCGGCGCGCTGCTCGGCCGCGATGATGCCGCAAGTTCGTTGCGCGATGCGCTGGCGGAGGCGGGCCTCACCGCCCGGTTCGTGCCCGACGACGATGGCGACCTGGCGGCGCGATGTGCGCAGGCCATTGCGATGGCGCCTGACATGGTCATGGTGGCTGGCGGTGACGGCACCATTGCGTGCGCGGCACAAGCCCTCGCAGGCACCGGCGTGCCGCTCGCTATCCTGCCCGCCGGCACGATGAATTTGCTGGCGACCGATCTCGGGATCGGTGCCGGCGCGTGGCACGACGCCGTGCGGCTGGCCGCCGAGGGCGTGCCACGCGACATCGATGTCGCCGAGGTGAATGGCCATGTGTTTCTGTGCGCGTCGATGCTCGGCCTGCCGGCGCGGCTGGGGCGACATCGGGAGAGCGTCCGCGACGGCGCGCCGGTGTTGACGCGGTGGCTCCGGTTGGCGCGCGCCGGGCTACGCGGCTTGCGCACGCACCGGGCCCGCGATGTCGTGTTGCAGATCGGCACGGCGCCGCCGTCGCGCGCCGTGTCGGTGACGGTTACCGCCAATGCGCTGGACGATCACACCGGGCGCGCGTTCGGGCGGGCGCGTCTCGATGGCGGCGAACTCGGGCTTTACGTCATCGACCGCATCGGAATGCGCGATCTGCCACGGTTGCTGCTCGGCGTGCTGCGCGGCACCTGGCGTCGCGACCGGACGGTGCGCGAACAGATCGTGCGCGCGTTGACGGTGCGGGCGCGCGGCCGGTCGGTCCGCGTCATGAACGATGGCGAGGTTCTTCTGCTAACGCCGCCGTTGGAGTACCGGATCCGCCCCGGCGCGTTGCGCGTGATTGCGCCAGCGGCAAACGAGGGGCGCGCTTCCGGTTGACCCGGATCGCGCATCTGTCCGACCTGCATTTTGGCGCCGTGGACAGCAAGGTGGTCGCGGGGCTCGCCGCCGAATTGCGGGCTGACCGGCCCGACCTGGTGGTGGTCAGCGGTGACCTGACGATGGGCGCGCGGCCTGCCGAGTTCCGCCTGGCGCGGGCGTTCCTGGATGAAGTGGGTGCGCCCGCGCTGGCGGTGCCCGGCAACCATGATCTGACCCCGTATCGACTTTGGGAACGGTTTCTCGATCCCTATGCGCGCTGGCGGCGGATTATCGCGGCGGAGACCGAGCCGGTCTGGCGGGATGGCACGGTGGCGGTGCTGGGCCTCAATACGGCGCGGCGATTTGGCTTCAACCCGGATTGGTCACGCGGGCGGGTGACGCGCCCGCGGCTCGACTCGTTGCTGCACCGTATCGCCACGCTGCCACCCGGCCTGGTGCGGGTGGTGGTGGCGCACCACCCGCTGGTCCCGCCGGAGGCGGCGCCGCGCACGCCGCTTGCGGGCGGCGCGGCGCGGGCGCTGCTGGCGCTCGGCCAGGCGGGGGTGGCGCTGGTGCTGGCCGGACATCTGCATCAGCGTTATGCGCGCCTCGCGTCACCCGCACCTGGGGCGCCGCTGATCCTGCAAGGCGGCACGGCCACGTCGACGCGGCTGCGCGGCGAGCCGAACATGTATAACCGCGTAAATATCAGTGCGGATGGGGCTGTTTCGGTTGAGGTTCGCGTTTGGGGTGGAGAGGCTTGGGTAAGTGAGTAAGACTTCTTTTTTGAAAAAGAAGCAAAAAACTTTTGCTCATTGGCATACGCGGCCTATGTCGAAGCTGACCGCGTATGCCAACGCGTAAAAGTTTTCTGCTTCTTTTTTTCAAAAAATAAGTCTTCCTTACTCACTTTCCAAAGTCATCGTCCACCCGGCAGGCCAAAGCGCAATATGATGCGCATGATCGTGCCGCCAAAGCGCCACCTCGCGCGCCCAGCTTGGGCCACTATTCAAATACTCCATGGCATCCGGAATGTCATGGACGCCAACAAGCAGAAGCCATACGACAGCACCGCGCGCAATCCACCGCTCGGGCGGCGTCGTTCCGCTGGCAATACCGAGCAGCGCCAGCGCGCAGAGCAGCTCGGGCAGGAAATTATAGCGCGCGCCATTGCCGATGATCAGCAGCAGGCGGCCGCCGAGCAGCGCGTTGCAATACGCGATCGGCGCCAGCAGGCAGGCGCAAGCAAACATCCAGACCGATGCAGCGTGGCGCCGGCGGAGCAACGCCACCGTAAACAGCATGAACGCGGTGCCCGTCACCAGCACGGCTTGCCACGGAAACCGATGCAGCGCGATTTGCTCGCGCAATGACTCGGCGACGTGCTGTGATGCGGCGCGCCCGAGCAGCGGTGTTACGATCTGCTTCAGATAGACGATGCACAGGAGCAATATTGGTCTCGTGCCACCACCGCGCGTGGGAATCGGCGTGTAGAACAGCAGAAATTGCAGGGCCGCGCCGGCGCCGATGAGGGCGGCTTGCAGCGCGCGCGGCCAGGAGCGGTCGATCGCCGCGCGGGCGCAGAACAACGGCGCGAGCAGGCACCCGGCCGGTCCACAGAGCGGGGCGAGCAGCAACAGCGCGCCGTAGAAAAAGCCGAGCCGCCGGCCGGGGATGTCCAGCGCCAGTATGAGCGCAGCGCACAGTGCCAGGTGAAACTGGCTGTGCAGCGTGTGCAGAAAAACCTGCTCGGTCACCGGCGCGGTGGCGAGCAGCAGCACGGCAGCCGCCCGCACCGGCGGCGGCCGCAGCCATTCATCTTGGCTGGTGGCCAGGATCACGGCCGGGCAGCATTGAAAGATCAACGCGATCAGTTCGGTGATCCACGGCACATATTCGAGCTTGACGATATGGCGGGCCAGCATCGGCGCGGCATTGGCGACCAGGTTCAGATAGCCGCCGAACGGCGCCAGCAGGGCGGTTCGCCAGGGAAGCGACGCCGCATTGGGGTAGAACACCGCGCCTTCTTCGGCCCACAGGCGGCCGTATAGAACGGGGCCGGGGAGGCGGAGGCAGACGAGTACGGCAAATAACAAAATAAGAAAGGCAGGAAGGCCTTCTTTTTTGAAAAAAAGAAGCAAAAAACTTTTGCTAGTTGGCATACGCGGTAGGTTGCGACATGCGCCGCGTGTGCCAGGTGGCAAAAGTTTTTTGGTTCTTTTGTTCAAAAAAGAACATAATTTCTATGCTGCCACCGCGCGCGGCAGGCGGCCCGCGTCCCCATCGGCAAATAACGCCGTGCGACACAGCCCCATGCGGTTGAGCCGATAGTCGAACGATGTCCGCAGCACGCCCAGCCCATAGACCAGGCTGCGCGCGAAATCGATCGAGGATGCATCCGGATTATAGTTGGTGGGGCATGAGATTTCGCCGATGCGGCAGCCAAAATGCACGGCTTGCGCAATCATCTGATTATCGAAGACGAAATCATCCGAGCACGCGAGCAACGGCAGACGCTCCAGCACGTTGCGGGTCCAGGCGCGGTAACCGGTGTGGTATTCCGAAAGCTTGATGCCGAGCAGCGCGTTTTGCGCCAGCGTGAGCGCGCGGTTGGCGACATATTTGTAGCGCGGCATGCCGCCACGGCGCGCGCCGCGGCCGAGGATTCGCGAGGCCAGAACGGCATCGAACTGGTCTGACGTCAGCATGCTCGCCATCGCCGCGACCAGGCGCGGCGTGTATTGATAATCCGGGTGCAGCATCACCACGATATCGGCGCCGCGGGCGAGTGCCGCCGCATAGCAGGTTTTCTGGTTGCCGCCATAACCACGGTTGCGATCGTGCCGGATTGTGTGCAGGCCGAGCGCGTGCGCCAGCGCCACCGTATCGTCGCTGCTCGCATCGTCGGTCAGAATGATGTCGTCGACGATATCGAGCGGAATTTCAGCGACGGTCCGGCGCAGCGTACGGGCGGCATTATAGGCGGGGAGGACGACGGCGATTCGCCTGCGGTCGAGCATGGCACTGGGTAAGCCGAAAGCGGCGTGGCCATCAAGAGCGGCGGCCGCAACACGCGGGGAACCGGGTGAGCAGAAACACGTGTTTTTTTGAAAAAAGAACCAAAAACTTTTGCCCGCTTGGGTCCGACCAAGGCGATGCCGACGACGACTGAGGTCAACACAGCGCAGGAGCAAAAGTTTTTTGGTTCTTTTTTCAAAAAAGAACACGTCTTTCTGGTCACCCTATTGCCCTGCCGCGACGCAACGAACGCGCCGCCGACGTCATTGCGCGCCACGCGCGGCGGCGTGCGTGGCGGTGATCTTTGCCAGCACGGCGCGCGGGTCGGCGGGTTTGGCCATCGCCTCGGCCTCGGTGTCCGGTTCGTTGCCCTGATGCGGGTCGTTGTAGCGCAGCTCCTCCAGCAGCCGGATGATCTTGGCTGATTTCTGGTCGTTCAACAGTGCCAGTTGCAGGGTGAGCTGGTCGCGGCGGTTGGTCAGCTCGCCGTCATGTTTCTGTGTGATGACGATGATCGCGGCGAGATACAGCGCCGCCAGCGACGCGGCCCCTTCGAGATACGCGAATGGTGGCGGGTCCGGCGGCGTGCGCCCGTGCGCCATCAGCGCAAGGTTGAGGCCGACCCAGCCGACCACCAGCGCCGTCAGCACCAGCAGCATCGCCGGACTGCCGATGGCGCCGAAGGCCGCGGTAATAACGCGCAGTACCGGATGCGTCCGGCGGTCATGTTCGGCATGCAAATGCGACATGGCAATGATCGTGTCGTTTACATGATCCGGTATATCCTGGTGGTCAGATTGCATGGGCGCCCCTCCCCGGCGTGGCCGGCCGCAACATTGCGCAGAAAACCATGCATACGGCCGGACGGGGGTAAGGTTCCGCCGCGGCGGTCAGTATCCAGGAAGAAGAAATGTTCTTTTTTGAAAAAAAGAACACTTCCTGTTCACCCGATTGCCCGGCGTCAGTATCGCTTGTACGGCAGGAACTTGCCGGACATCGTGATCTTGACGCGGTCGCCCTTCGGGTCCGATTGGCGCTCCAGCGTCATGTCGAAGTCGATCGCGCTCATGATGCCGTCGCCGAATTCCTCCTGGATCAGTTCTTTCCAGGTGGTGCCGTAGACCGATACCAGTTCGTGGAAGCGATAGATCAGCGGATCGGTCGGCACTTCGGTCGGCAGCGACCCGCGATAGGGCGGCCGCTGCAACGTGGCGACGTCGTCGTCCGACAGGTCGAGCAACGCGGCGGCGCGGGACGCGGTTTCCGGCAGCATGGACATCTGGCCGAGGCACGCGGCGCAGGTCCAGACCGGCGAGTGGCCGAGTTGGGCGGCAATGTCGGGCCAGGTGAGATTTTGCAGCTTCTTGCGCGCGAGGATTTTGTGGCCGAGGGCGGTCTTGGCGTCGTTCATGTGATGCTGTGCTCCAAAGGACCGACGGGCGGCGTCCTTACGGCGCACCGATCACATCGAGGCGAAACCCGTCAAATCGGCGCTGCACAGCAGCCCCCCATCCCAACGCGCCGATGAACCGGTCGGCGGCCTCGTCGCCCGACGACGGATCCGCCGCCTGCCCCAGCCAGTTCACGAGCACCATTGCGGCCCCGTTGGTGCAGCACCCGCGCACCCGCGCCGCGGTTGCCGCCAGATCCTCCGGCGACAGGAAATACAGCACCTCCGACAGCACGATCAGATCGAACATGCCGGCGGGCCAGGAAGCCGGCACCGCCATCTGGCGGAATGAAATATGCGGCCGGTCGGCGCAGCGCAGCCGCGCCGTTTCAAGCGGGGCGGCGGCGATGTCGATGCCGAGCATCGCATCGCATCTTTCAGCCAGCAGCCAGGTGAGTTCGCCGATCGAGCAGCCGACCTCCAGGCCGTTGCGAAAACGCGGCCGCGGCAGGGCGGCCAGCGTCAGGTCGTATTTTCGGCGTTCATAAGGGCTCGACCGGAACTGCCACGGGTCGTCGGACCGGGCATAGATCCGGTCGAAATAGGCGGCATCGTGCGACCGCGGCACGCCGTTGGTCACGGCGCGAGATACACTTCGTAAGGCCGCTCGAACACCGCCAGCAACGCGGTGGGCAGCACGAAGCCGTTCGGATCGTCGTCGATCAGGGCGCCGTGCTGCGACCGGTGTGCGGCAATCGCGGCCCGCTTGGCCGCCCGTGACGCGGTGATGTCGAGGCGCCAGCCGGACGCCGCCGCGCCGGGCACATTTTCTGCCGGCGGCAGCGTCCAGCCCCATACCGGATACGCGATGTGACGCAGGCCGGTGCGCGCGGCGACCGCAACCGCGATCTTGTGTGCCGCTTGGTGATCGCAATGCGGATCATGCGCCCAGGTGGCGAGCAGCGTCGTGCATCCAGCGGCATGGGTCGCCAATTGCGCGACCGCGTCGTCGAACAGCGGGCCGTCGTGCGGCGCCGCGGTGTCGGGGAGGCGCATGAAGACCGGGCCGTCCTGATCGGCCAGGCCCAACGCCCGCAGCGCCTGCCTTGCCTCCTGCTCCCGCACGTCGCGCACTGCGGCGGCAGCAAAGGCGTGCGACGCGGGGTGCGAGCCGACGCCGTCGGTCAGCACCACCACGCGGGGCGGGCGGCCGAGACGGCATAATGCGGCGATCAGGCCGCCGCAGCCGAGGCTTTCGTCATCCGGGTGCGGCGCCAGGATCAGCGTGCGGCCGCGGCCGACGATCGCCTCGGCGCTCGCCATGGGAAATTGCGTCCAGGCCAGATGCAGGTCGCCGGCGCGCATCACGGCAGGCCGTGGCCGGGGGCGTTCGCGGTGAAATGCCGCGCTGCGCCGGCGAGCGCCTCGTCCGGCGCCGGCTGGCGCAGATAGGTTGCCAGATCACGGCATATGCGTTCGACCGGGTTGCCGGCGAGGAACGCCGACAGGCCGAGGCAACGTTGCGCGAGCTGGATGCTCTGCAAGCAGGCCGCCTCGATGGCGATGCGCGCGAGGTTGACGCTGGCGGTGGCGTGATCCGGCGCCTGATCGGGGTATTCGGCGATGGGTGCGACGTGCAGCAGCCACAAGCGCGCCGCCTGCGCGTTGATGAACAGACGGCCCAACCGCTCCCGCTGTTCGGGCGCGCCGTCGCGGCCGCGCGCGGTCAGTTCGGCGCGCGTCGCTTCCACCAGCGCCGAGAGACCGCCGGCGGTCACCGCCGAAGCGCGCCAGGCGCCGGCGGAAAATTCGGGTTCCTGCAAATAGACGTCCGGGTCGCCGAGCAAAGCGTGGGTCTTGTGGCGCACCTCGTCGAAACGGACGCGCCCGGTGCCGGCGCTGCGCACGCCCTGCAAATGCACCGCCAGCTTCTCCACCACCTCGCCGTTTCCCAACTGCAACAGCAGCATCTGGCTTTTGCCGTCCGGGCGGGCGGCGGTCACCACGGCACGCGTCGCGTGGCCAGCGGCGGAACAAAATTGCTTTTCGCCACGCAGGATAATGTCGTTGGAGCCTCGTGCGTAGGCGAGCGCGTCGGCGCCGTCGGTGACCCACAAGGCGTGCAGATGGCCGGCGCGCGCAGCTTCCGCCGTATCCTGCCGCTGTTGCGCGGTGCCGTGCAGCATGACCAGGCGGATCGCGTTGATATGGCCTTCGTAAATGCGGCCAAGCGCCACGCTGGCGCCGCCGATCAGATGCAGCATGGCGGCGGTGGCGGCCGCGCGTGGCGGCTCGGTGCCGATGCCGAGGCCGCCCATCAGCGTCGGCGCCACGGCGGCGAGCGCGCCGGCTTCGGTCAAGGCCGCGAGGTCGTCAGTTGGAAAAGAGCCAGTCTGATCCAGCGACGTCGCGCGCGCACGTGCCGCATCGATGGACGGCGCGATGCGCGCCATCAGCGCCGCGATCGCCTCCTCGGCATTGTCGGCGGCGTCGCGACGCATCAGCCGGCCGACATCTGGCGCGCCGGCACCGCGGTGGTGCAGACGGCGTTGCACAGCGCGCGGGCGGCGGCGATTTCGGCCGGCAAGTCAACGAAGCGCACCGGGCGCGGGCGCAGCACCGGCGACGCGCGTTCCAGCCGCGCCCAGGCCGCACCGAAGAACGGCGCCGCGAGGGCGCTTCGCATCAGGCCGGCGCTGAGCCCCATGCCGCGCATCAGGCCGGCATGGTCGGTGCCGTGACCTTCCCACAGCGTGCGCGCATGAGCCCGCAACGAAATCCGGCGCAGGCGGTCGGCGGCAGGTTCGATGGCAGCATCGATAAAGTCGTCCTGGCGGACAATACGGCGGCGGATCGTGTCCGCCATGCCGCCGGCAGCGCGGCCGAGCGTGCGGCCGGACACCGTCACCCGCACGCCGGGCGCGTGCCGGATGCGCGCGTCGATCTGCCGCAAACGCTCGATAAAGGCACGGTCCTCGCCGCTGGCAATGGTCGGCACGCCGCCGGCGCGGCGCCAGGCGGCGACGCGCACCGCAATGCTGGCACCGGAATGTTCGCTGTGCCGCGGCCACGGATCGTGCGGGTCCGGATCGAGCAGATGCGCCAATTCGTCGATCAGACAGGCAAGTTCGCGTTCCAGCGCGTCGTCCGCATGCAAATGCGCCGGGATCAGGCGCGCCTCGGCCGGATCGATGATCGCCTGGCCGCACACCGCGTCGGCGCCGCGCTGGAGGGCGGCGAGATTGCCGGCGATCCAGTCCGGCGCCACCCTTCCATCGGCGTCCGTCGTCATCAGCACGTCGTCGGCGGCAAGCCCGGCCGCCGCCAGCCGCATCGCCAGACTGCGCGCAAAGCCCGCATTCGCCTGCGGACCGTGCAGGTCGCGCGTGACGACGTCCACATCTACATCCAGGTGCTGCATGATGTGCCGGACCTGCGCGCCGGTGCCGTCCGTGCAGCCGTTCAGCAGCAGAAGCACGCGGTCGGCACGGGCGCCGTGCTGCTCATCCAGCGCTTGCAGGCAGGCGCCGATATAGTCCACCTCGTTGCGGACGGGGATGGCAACCACCACGCGTGGCGCCGCAGGCTGCGCCGTGCCGCCGACAAGCCGCAGCGCGGGCCCGGTCATATGTTCGTCCATTCCGTGAGCGGTACATCATCGTTGGGGCCCGCATACAAGCCGGCGCAGCGTTCGGCGAGCACGCCCGAGGTCACCTTCAGATCATCGCGGAACGCATCCTGGATGAAGTCGATCGTATTGAGATGGCGGCCCTCGAAATACATTTTATGTACGTCGCCGCGGCCGGCACCGTAGACGATGCGGCCGATACGGGCCCAGATCGACGCCATCGAGCACATGCCGCAGGGCTGCAACGTGGTATAGAGCGTGGCGCCGCGCAGCTCGTTTGTTTGCAGATGCGACGCGGCACGGCGGATCGCGACGATTTCGGCATGCGCGGTCGGATCGTGGCGTGCCTCGGCCTCGTTGCTGCCTTCGCCGATGACCCGGTCATCCATGACGATCACGCAACCGATTGGCCCGAAGCCTGGGTGGCGCTCACCTTGTTCCGCAAGCTCGATCGCGCGTGACATATAGTGCGCGTCGCCGATGCGTGACGGTGGGCGAGCTGACAATCATGCCTCCTTTGTCTGGGGATTTTGTCAACGCGCAGTCCCTGGATCGGTTGCACGATCGTTAAGGAAGGCATTCTTTTTTGAAAAGAAGAAGCCAAGAACTTTTTCCATTTGGCATACGTGGCCCTGCGCGACGTACGCCAATGAGCAAAAGTTTCCTGGTTCTTTTTTCAAAAAAGAACATCCTTCCTTGCCTTCCGCAACCATCCGCGCGGCGATGCATTTGGACTCGTCGCAACGAGTGGACCCTGGGATGGCTGACGCAGGCGAGAACTCGCCGCATCTGGACGAAAAGGAGCAGCGCCAGGCGGCGGAACGCGCAGCCCCCGGCCCATTGGTCATTCACGAAATCGTCCGCGAGGAGGGCGAGGCCGAACTCAAGCGCGGTTGGGATGGCCTGGCCTTGTCCGGCCTGGCGGCCGGGCTGTCGATCGGGTTCTCGTTCATCGCGCAGGCGCATTTGCAGGCGGCGCTGCCGGACGCGCCGTGGCGCAAGCTGGTCGCATCGTTTGGTTATTCGCTCGGGTTCGTCATCGTCGTGCTCGGCCGGCAACAGCTGTTTACCGAAACGACGCTGACGGCGCTGATCCCGACATTGACGCGGCGCACGCTGCCGGCGCTGCTGACGACGTTGCGGGTATGGGGCATCGTGCTCGCCGCCAACCTGGTCGGCACCTACGTGTTCGCATTCATTGCCTCGCGGCCGGGCATGTTCACGGAGCCGGCGCGCGCCGCGATGGTCGATATATCGGGCGACCTGTTGGCGCTGCCGTTCTGGCAATGTGCGGCGCGGGCGGGCGCCGCGGGTTGGCTGATCGGCCTGATGGTGTGGCTGCTGCCGGCCGCCGGGTCGGCGCGCCTGCTGATCATCATCCTGCTGACCTACGTGGTCGCGATGTGTGCGTTTCCGCATATCATTGCAGGCTCCGTGGAGGCGTCATTCGCGGTGTTTACCGGGCACGCGCCGGTCAGCGCCTATCTTACCGCCTTTCTCATTCCGACGTTGATCGGCAACGTCTTTGGCGGCACCGCGCTGGCGGCGGTGTTCAATCACGCGCCGGTTGCCGGCGAATTGCGGCGCGGCTAGCCGCGCGCCCGTGATCGCCGTGGTGAGATCGTTCTTGCCCGCGCGCCGGTCCGGCTCCGGGACGGTCGGTATCATAAGCATGTTTTGAGTCGAAATTCCGTTCAAGACAGTATTAACATGCCGAGATCGCAACCACGGCCCCGGAGCGAACCGATGTGGCTTCTCGACGACGCTGTTGTCTGGTCCCTGCACAACCCGCTGCAATGCGTGGCAGCACTGGCCGCCGGCGCCATCCTGATCGGCCTGCTGCTGGTCCCCCGCCTGCAGGAAATCACGGACCACGGCCATCCACGCTGCTAACCGCCCGCTCTCATTCCTCCAGCAGCGTATAGGACCGCCGGATCACCAGCAGGCTCGCCAGCGTCACCAGGCTGCATGCCGCCAGCCAGATGCCCGGAAAACTCTTCAGCCCGGTCGCCTTGATCGCCCAGGTGTTGACGAATGGCGTCAGGCTGCCGAACAGCAAGATCCCGAGCGAGTAGCTCACCGACATGCCCACGCCGCGCACCGCAGGCGGGTACAACTCGCCGAACAGGGCCGAAAGCGGCGCCGCATAGAACGACCGCGCCGCCGTCAGCACCGCCGTCACCAGCGTGACGGTGGCGAAACTCGGCACCAGCGGGATCAACCAGAAACACGGGAACGCCAGCACGGTCAGCGCGCAGATGCCGGCGATCGCCGGCGTCAGCCGCCCGATCCGGTCCGAAAGTGACGCCGCCCACGGCGTCACCACAAGCCCGACACATCCGCTCAGGATCGGCAGCGCGAAGCTGGCACTGGGGCTCATCTTCAGCACCGTCTGTGCATAGGTCGGCAGATAGATCACCAGATAGGTGCCGGCGGTGCCGCCGGCGATGGTGCAGGCAGCGACGAACACGCGCACCGGATATTGCCTGAGCACGCTCAACGCCGGCCGCGCGGCATGGGTGCTGTTCCGGAACACCGGCGTCTCCTGCGCGTGCCGGCGAAAATAGAAGCCGACCGGCCCGATCAGCAGCCCGATCGCGAATGGAATGCGAAATCCCCAATCATGCAGCGCACCGGCCGACATCGTCAGGCTGGTCAGCCAGGCCACGGTCGAGCCCGCGAGTGCGCTGAACGATTGGCTGATGAACTGAAAGCTGGCCATGAAGCCGCGCCGCGCCCGCCCATGCTCGAACATGAACGCGGTCGCGCCGCCGAATTCGCCGCCGGTGGAGAACCCCTGCAACAGCCGCGCGAGCAGCACGCCGATCGGCGCCAGCAACCCGATCGATCCATATTTCGGCATGACGGTCACCAGCGCCGTCCCCAGCGTCATCAGCACGATCGCGAGCGTCATGGCCGCGCGCCGCCCGACCCGATCGGCATAGCTGCCAAGCACCATCGCGCCCAGCGGCCGCGCCAGGAACGCCGCGCCATACGTGCCCCAGGTGTACAGCTGCGACGCGGTCTGTGTGTGCGCCGGAAAGAACGCGTCGCTGATCTGCGGCACGAAATAGCCGAACACGGTGAAGTCGTAGAACTCGAGCGCGTTGCCCGCGGACGCCGCCAGGATGATGCTTGCCGGCCCCTTGAGCTTCATGCGCGCCCCGTTGCAGAAGAAGAAAAGACTTCTTTTTTGAAAAAAAGAAGCAAAAAACTTTTGCGCCTGCGCCCTCATCACCTGACGTCTGCCGCTTCAGCTTGCGCGGCGCCAAACGGATAAAAGTTTTTTGGTTCTTTTTTTCAAAAAAGAACATCTTCCTTTCTGCAATGTCAACCAACGATCTGCCGCCGGCTATCTCGCTCTGGGAAGAAACCGCCCCGCCCGCGCCCGACTATCCCGCCGTCACGGGCAGCGTCCGCGCCCATGTCGCCATCGTCGGCGCCGGCTATACCGGCCTCTCCGCCGCGCTGCATCTGGCCGAAGCGGGGCAGGACGTGGTCGTCATCGACACGCACGCGCCCGGCTGGGGCGCCTCCGGCCGCAATGGCGGGCAGGTGATCGCTGGCGTCAAATACGACCCGGAGCCTCTGCGTGAGATGTTCGGCCCGGCCGTCGGCGGCCGCATGGTGGAGACCGTCGGCGGCGCCCCGGACCTGGTGTTCGACCTGATCGATCGCCATGCCATCGCATGCGATCCGGTGCGCACCGGTTGGCTGCAACTCGCGGTGTCCGCCGCGACGCTGGGCGTGTTGCACAGCCGCGCGCGCCAATGGCGCGGCGAAGGCGCGGACGTGCACCTGCTCGACCCGGCCGAGACCGCGCGCCTGACCGGATCGGACGCCTATGAAGGCGCCATGCTCGACCGCCGCGGCGGCACGGTGCAGCCGCTCGCCTATGCGCGCGGCCTGGCGTCCGCGTCCGTCCGCGCCGGGGCCCGGCTGTTCGCCCGCACCCAAGCGACCGCGCTGGCACCGGACGGCGCCGGTTGGCGCGTCACCACCGACGGCGGCGACATCCGGGCCGATCGCGTCATCCTCGCGACCAACGGCTATAGCGGCCAGGTGCATGACGGCATGCGACGCAGCGTGATTGCGGTGCCGTCCTGGCAGGTGGGCACCGAACCGCTGCCGCCGGACCTGCGCGCTGCCATTTTGCCGGAGGGTCAATCCGGGTCCGACATGCGCCGGCTGCTGCGCTATTTCCGGCTCGATGCGGCCGGCCGCTTCGTGCTCGGGTCGCGCGGATCGTTCACAGCGCCGCAGCCGGACCGGTCGCTGCGCGCGCTGTGCGACGCGGCCCGGCATATCTTCCCGGCGCTCCGCCGTGTGAAATTCACCCACCACTGGGGCGGCATGGTGGCCGTCACCGGCGACCACCTGCCGCATCTGCATGTGCTGGCACCCGGACTGTTCGCCGGCCTCGGCTATAACGGCCGCGGCGTGGCGATGGCGACGGTGATGGGCGGCGCGCTGGCCGCGCTCGCGGCCGGCGCTGATGCGGACCTGATCGGGTTGCCGGTGGCACCGCTCCGCCCGATGCGCCTGCATGCGGCCAGCCGGCTTGGCGTGCGTGCCACGATCGCCTGGTATCGGCTTCTCGACGGGCGCGCCTGAACGCGCAATTCTACGCGCCGGGACGCGGGGGCGCGCATGAGCTTGGCGAAAATTCTGCTGTTCGCTGCGCTAGCAGCGGCCAATATCGCGTTCTTCGCCGCCTGGCTGCGCTGTGCGCCGCGCTTTCGCGGTGCGCCCGGCCCGACGATGGCGGACTATCTCATCGGGTTCGGCACCGACTTCTTCGATACGCTCGGCATCGGGTCCTATGCGCCGACCACCGCCATCTACACGTTGCGCAAATACCCGCCGGAAGAGCTGATCCCCGGCACGCTCAATATCGGCCACAACGCGTCGTCGATCCTGGAGTGCCTGATCTTCGTGGCCGCCGTGCCGGTCGATCCGGTGCTGCTGGTGACCAGCATCGGCACCGCGGGGCTGGGCGCGTGGCTCGGCGCCGGCGTGGTGTCGCGGCTGCCACGGCGGTCGATCCAGCTTTTCATGGGGCTGGCGCTGCTGATCGCCGGCAGCGTGTTCGTGGCCACCAACCTGGGCGCCTTGCCGGCCGGCGGCATGGCGATGAGCCTGGCCGGCTGGCGATTCTGGGTCGCCATTTCGGTGAATTTCGTGCTCGGCGCGCTGATGAGCGGCGGCATCGGCCTGTATGCGCCCTGCATGATTACGCTGGCGCTGCTCGGTCTCAATCCGCTCGGCGCGTTTCCGATCATGATGGGCGCATGCGGCCTGGTGCTGCCGCTGGCGAGTTTGCGCTTCTTCGCCAGCGGGCGTTTCGCCTGGGGCCCGGCGCTCGGGGTGTTTCTGGGCGGCGGGTTTGGCGTGTTGCTGGCGGCGTTCGTGGTGAAGTCGCTGCCGCTGGTGGCGCTGCGGTGGCTGGTGGTGGTCGCGGTGTTCTATGCGGCCTGGTCCCTGTTGCGCGGGCTGGGCACCAAGAAAGGGAGCCCAGGGACGTCACGCGAATACGTGTTGTAAGCGACGCCCCAGGCGATACGCGCTAGACAGCGGCAAGCACCTCTTCGGCGTGCCCATCGACCTTCACCTTGGCCCAGGCCTTCGCCACCTTCCCATCCGCCCCCACCAGGAACGTCGACCGTTCGATCCCCATATATTTCTTGCCGTACATCGATTTCTCCACCCACACGCCATAGGCCTCGGTCAGCGCGCCCGCCTCGTCGGATGCCAGCGGAAACGCCAGCCCATATTTCTCGGCGAACTTGTCCAGCGCCTTCGGCGGGTCGCGCGAAACCCCGATCACCGCGACGCCCTTTTTTTCGAATTTCGCCAGCGAGGCCTGGAAGGCCTGCGCCTCCTTCGTGCAGCCTGACGTGTCCGCCTTCGGATAGAAATACAGCACGTAGGGCTTGCCCTTCAGCGCCTTGCTGTCGACCGTGCGGCCACCGCTCGCGGCCAATGAAAACGCCGGCGCCTTGCTGCCTTCGGTAATGCTCATGATATCCCGATATCCCCCACATGCCGCACGAACGCGGCGCGCACGTTGCCCGCCACCTCATCAGCGCGCGCGCGCAGCGCGGCTTCATCTGACCCCGCGCCGGTAGCCTGCAATAGCTTCTCCAGCAATGGCGGCGGCAGGCAAGCCGGCACCTGGCGACCCAGCGCGATCCGCATCAGCCCTTGCAGCGTGCGCCAGAACCGGTCCGCCGCGATCAGCATGTCCGCGTCCTCCTGCGGCAGCACGCGCGCGCGCGCCAGATTGGCAAACCCGTCGCGGGTCCGTACGGCCAGCACGCGCGGGCGCCGCGCGTGCTCCAGCATCAGCGCCTGCACGACAAATTCCACGTCCATCAGACCGCCGGCGCGCCGCCGCACGTCCCATGCGCCGCGCGGCGGCAGATCGCGCAACAGGCGCGCGCGCATCTCCGCCGTATCGCGCCGCACGCGTCCGTTATTTTGCCGCAGGGCGGCGCCGATCGCCGCCGCGACCCGCCGCCGCAGCGCCGCCGGTCCGGCCACGATGCGCGCCCGCGTCAGCGCCAGCCGCTCCCAGGTCCATGCGGTCTCGCGATGATATGTCTCGAATGACGCCAGCGACACCGCGACCGGCCCTTTGTTGCCGGAGGGGCGCAGCCGCATATCCACCTGGTAGAGCGGCCCATGCCGCGTCGGCACCGTCAGCGCCGCGATCACCGCCTGGGCCGCGCGGGCGAAATATTGGCTGGCCGGCAGCGCCCGGCGGCCGGTGCTCTCGGCGTCCGCCGGATGATCATAGATCAGCATCAGATCCAGGTCCGACCCGGCCATCATGTCGCCGGATCCCGCCTTGCCGAGCGCCACGACCACCATAGCGCCACCGCGCACGCGGCCGTATCGACCTTCATGATCGGCCAGCACACGACGGAGCAAAATATCGATCACCGCCTCGGCCAGCGCGGTGCGGCGCCGCCCGGCTTCATCGGCATCGATCCGGCCGAAGAACTCGCCGGCCGCGGCGGCGAATTCCTCCGCCCGCACCAGCCGGCTGGCGATCTGCAGCGCGTCATCGAGCCCGCGCGCATCCCGCAGCAGCGTGTCCAGCAGGGCAGCCGGGTCGGCGGCGAAACTCTCCGGCGCCGCCAACCCCTCCAGCGCCGCCGGCACCTCGGCCAGGTGATCGGCCAGCCACGGCGCGGCGCCGGCCACATCGGCGAGCCGGTCCAGCAGCGCCGGATTATGCGCGAGCATCGACAGGATCTGCACGCCCGCCGGCAATTGATGGAAGAACGCGTCGAGCCGGACCATGGCGGCGTCCGGCTCCGTTTGGCGCGCGACCGCGGCCTCGATCGCGGGCAGCAGGGCGACGACCAGCGCGCGGCCGCGTTCGGTGCGGAAAGCGCGCGGCCGGCCCGCCAGCCACCCGGCCGCGATCGCCGATTGCGGCTGCGACGAATCCGTCGGTTCATCCGCTTTGGGCTGCGATGCGGCGAACATGCCTTCGAACACCGCATGCACCGCGTTCATGTGCGCCAGCGCTACCGTCGCGAAAACGGTCGCGTCCGCGTAGCCCAGAAAGCGCGAAAAATTCTCCAGCTCCGGCAACTGCGCCGGCAACAGATGGGTTTGCCGGTCGGCGACCATTTGCAGCCGGTGCTCGACGATGCGGAGGAAGATATAGGCGTCCTTCAGCGTGCTTACCGTCGCCGCCGGCAGGTGGCCGCTGTGTTCGGCGGCATCCAGCGCCGCCAGCGTCGCCGGCACGCGCAGCGCCGGTATCCGCCCGCCCCAGACGAGTTGCAGCGTCTGGGCGCAGAACTCCACCTCGCGTATGCCGCCTTCACCCAGTTTCACGTCATGCCCCAGCACGCGCGCGGCGATCGGCCCGTCCCGGCCGAGCGCGGTGCCGCGGTGAGCGTCCATGCGGCGTTTCATGCCGTGGATGTCGCCGATGGCGGCGAAATCGAGATGCCGGCGCCAGATGAACGGCACGATGGCGTCGAGGAACCGGCGCCCGAGCGCCAGATCGCCGGCAACCGGGCGCGCCTTGATCAGCGCGGCGCGTTCCCAGGTCTGGCCGAGGCTCTCATAATACGCATAGGCGGCCGGCAGCGCGACCGCGAGCGGCGTGCTGGCGGGGTCCGGCCGAAGCCGCAGATCGACGCGGAAGACATAGCCACTCGCGTCGCGGGCGCTCATAAGGCCGATCAGGTCGCGCGCCAGCCGAGTCATGGTCTGGCCGAGCGCCGCCTGGTCCGGCTGCGCGTCCGGGTCGTAGAGAAGGATCAGATCGACATCGCTGGAAAAATTCAGCTCCCGCGCGCCGAGTTTGCCCAACGCCAGCACCGTGAAGCCGGACCCGCGGTCCGGCGCCGCGGGATGCGGCAGCCGGATGTGGCCGCGGGCGGCGGCCTGGCGGAGCAGGTGGGCGACGGCGACGCGCAGCGCGCCGTCCGCGAGGTCGGACAGCGCCCCGGTTATTTCGGCGAGCGACCAGGCGCCGGTGATATCGGCGAACGCGGCGGCCAGCGCCACGGCGCGTTTTTGCGTGCGCAGCGCAGCGGCGAGTTCGGCGCGGGGCAGGGTGGGGGTGAGGCGGGCGAGCTGGCTGAGCGCCTGGTCGCAGAGTGCGTCGGGACCGTTCGCGGCGATGACGCGCAGGTTTTGCGGGTCGCGTTGGGCGAGGTCGGAGAGGTAGGGGCTGTGGCCGCGGACGCGGGCGAGGAAGTCGGCGGGAAGCATCAGAAGGAAATAGGCCAGGGGCGCCACGCGAAGCGTGCATTCGCACGACGCCCCTGGACCCCGTCACGCACAGCGTGCATCCGCACGTCAAGCGCAGCGTGCATCCGCACGACACGCGCAGCGTGCATCCGCACGTCAAGCGCAGCGTGCATCCGCACGTCAAGCGCAGCGTGCATCCGCACGACACGCGCAGCGTGCATCCGCACGACGGGGCCTGAGGCCCCAGACCCCCATCT
>Ga0116226_10000367_pt1 | contig 38412 bp, 34 predicted proteins | sample S1TSphfallax_FD_89692 | JGI IMG/M metagenome (GOLD analysis project Ga0116226, IMG submission 89692) | Host-associated microbial communities from peat moss isolated from Minnesota, USA - S1T2_Fa - Sphagnum fallax MG | ecosystem: Host-associated > Plants > Peat moss > Unclassified | place: USA... | reverse complement strand
GACAGGCGGCCTTCGCTTCGCTTGCGAGCGGCTTGCTCCAGGAAGGCTTCCGGGAAGTAAGCTCGCTTGTTCGCTTCAAATTCGGCGTTGCAAATGAAGCGGCCCTGCGTGTCATATATCCACACTTGGTCGGCGTTGTGGATGTCGTAAGCAACGCGCACGAATTCGCCGTGATACTCGGTAAGTGCATGCGAGAAGTACAGGTTATTGAACAGCAGCACTTCGCCACGCAAGACCTTTGCTTCCTTCATCGGGCGGAACAATTCGCGAGACTCGTCCGGCGTAATGGTCGCCAGTTGCGCACCTGCGTTGACGCCTTCGGCCCATGCCTCATTTGGTGTCATGTGTCGCTTGCGGCCTAGCTCTGCGTCATAGATCATCTTGAGACTGCGATGCGGCCTGTTGTTGTAGCGGTCGGCGTGTTCTTTCACGAACTCAAGAAAGCGCAGCCAAGGCATCAGATATTTGCTGGTGCCGCCTGCCTTGATCGCCTTGCGGGTGATCTTAAAAACCTTGTTTTTGGCTTCGGCATCCATGTCCTTGCCCATGTAGGTAGGCAATTCCTTGGCGGCACGTACCCAAATATCACGATGGCCTTTTTCCACGATGCCGCGTGCCTGGGAGTTGTAGGCTATCGAATGCGTCATCGTGAAGCCCAGGCGCGTTTCCATGCCTACACCCGATTGGCTCATCAATGCGTTTTTGTAGCCCGACCCATTGTCCACATAGAACAAGGAACATATCCCGCCCGTTTCGCACGCATGACGAAGCGCATCAAGCACGGCCAGCCCGCTTTCTGCAAGATCAATGCTCCAGCCGACCAGCTTGCGCGTGGCGGTGTCGCGTACTGTCGTGATTTCAGGACGGAATGGCTTGCCGTGCGCTGGATGCGCGACTTCAGCATCGAAGGTATGGCCGTCTGCGCTGTAGACTTCGGCAGGCCAGAGCATGCTGCTGTCACGTCGGACAAACGGTTTGATATTCTTGATATCCCGCTGGCCCATGCGTCCGGTCATCGCATCGACGTTGCCCATCTTTTGGACAAAACGGCGAGCGCGATGGTATAGCTGATGCTCATCGATGCCATACTTCGATGCGATCTGCTCTACCGCCCAGGCTAGGCTAGGCTTTTGCGGGCGCTGGTATTCGGCTAACAGGTCAGCGGCCCAAGCCGGGATTTGCGCAACCGCATGCTGGTCTTTCGGTGCCAAGGCGTTCACGGCTTGCACGGTGCCGACCGCGCTACTTGCCTTGTAAGTGGAAAACCAGTCGTAAATGGTGCGGCGGCTCAATGTGCGCTTGCCTTCGCGACCGGATCGGGCGTTTGCGACCGGCACCAGTCTTGCCAGATGTTCGGGCAACGTGCCATCCTGGGCCAGGATGACGACTTTCAGGATGGCTTTTTCTCTGCCTACTACTTGTGCGATGCGTTCGACTTCTTGCAGCAGAGCGGCACGCGCTTCTGCAACTCGTTTTTGCCAATCTTTCAACGTGCCGGATTGCTTGGAGGGGACTAGTTGAATATCCCGCGTTGCCCCAACAATCGAAGGAACGCCACTGGACGGCAATACGGCAAGCGCGGTATTGCTCGCCGATTGATTCAGCACGTTTTCAAGTAAATGCGCTTTGATAGACGCCATTACCTCAACGGGAGGGACGAACTCGCGCCGCTTTCCGCCCCGACCCGTGACCTCAATCGCACTCCAATTGAAGCGTTCCGCCAGGTTGAGTACGTTTGCCTTCGTTGTTGGCATGCCAGGCAAGTGCATAGCGGCCAACTCGGCAGCAGAATAATGGCTTTTGATTGCGACCGGACTCATTCTGACGCCTCGACTACTTCGACTTCCGTGATGAAGGCTTTGTTGACATGGTTTTGCTGAAAGGCAAGCTGCAAAAGTGAATCAACTAGCGTATTGACTGTATTGCCGACAAAATGGACAAGGCTAACCACGTCCGCAATATGAAATTGTCTTATTTTCATTGTCATTTTGTCGTCTATGTGAAACACTTGTGTAGCGTTAAAGTGTGTTGTCGCCTAATATTCAGGCTATCGAAACTGTCTTGGAAGTGGATTGATACGGTTTGGAATTTAACGAAGGTGTGAAATTTCGCTTTTCGTATCGGCTTGGCCAGATGTCTTGAGGGGCGAGATTTAACGCACGAGCGATAATGCCTTCGGCTTTCAGGTAAGGCACGTCTAATGCGGTTTTTAGCGTTCCAGCGCTTAGTCCGTTTTGTCGTGACAGTTCGCGCAACGACCAACCCGCTTTATGTAGTGCAGCAACAATATCCGCTCTATGCCAATCCGTTGGGGCGGTTTTTTTTGGGGTGTTTTCTACACTCACGGGTTAATACCTTGTTGTTAGTTAATAAGTGTATTGTGAGTGTATCGAAGTGGACTGTCAATAGTGTATTGCTCGATACACTTAATATTTTTTCGTCCGCCTACATCTTATTTTGTAAGCTATTGATTTATAGGCACATATTTAAAGTGTATTGATTTCTTCAATTTGCCAAGAATCGATACAGTTCTTTAGGGGGAAGTGTATTGAAAATGAAATGTACAGCGGCTGAGATCGCAAAGATGCATCTGCCAGGGCTTCCGAAGACCAAGGCGAATATCTTGATACGGGCGGCCAATGAGGGCTGGCGGTTTGAGGAAAAAACTGGACGTGGCGGTATACAAAGAGTCTTTGAGATACCGGAAAGATACTTAAAGGTTGATGTATTACCCGTAGCGGCCCCAAAGTCGGCGGAAGTAGTAGCTACCATTGCTGGCGGCAGAGTTGACCCGAAGCTTTTGGAAACGGTTATTCGTGCAATGGATGAATGGGTTATTGAGCATGATGTCGCCTTGGCACCAGAGCGAAAGGCGTCTATTGCAGTGCTGCTTTATGATTATATTGACAAGGGTGCAAGCGACGAAGATGTAACAAGGCTGCTACAAGCCATTAAATAATCATTTACATATCCCATATTTATGGGATGTGCTTTCTCAAAAGAAATGTTAGTGTTTAGCAATTATCAGCAACGCAAACACTTTAATGCCAATAGACGACAATAAGATCGCGGCCCGATTGAAAAACATACTTACAGAAGCACTTGAACAAGTCCCTTCCGGGACACTGCTTACATTGAAGCGGACGCGAGTTGGATGCCACTTCCCAGCTATGCAGCCCGCAAACGATGCCGTATATAACGCCCCCGATATTGACGAGGAAATCGGAGATAGAGATAAGGGGCTTTTTTTTGTGCCGATAAGTGCGAAACCACGCACAAATTTTGCGCGATCTCGTAATTTGTACCGACTTTATTTGCGTACACCTGTCTCCCTAGGCTACCCCTGCAATCCCAGTGCTGGCGCGGTTTCTCCCAGTTTTTCCCGTTTCTTCCCATATGCAGAAGCATTCACCCCCTAACACCTGTTGCTTCATCTTGGTGCCGCATGCCGGACATGTTGGCGTGTTGAAGTCGCCTTTCAATGCATAACGTAACAATTTCTGCTGGCGCTCTTCCGGTAGTTTGACGATCTTGCGCAGCAACCCAGGGCCATCCAGTAATTGAACTGGTTTTGATGCAGCTAGAGTCTGCGCCTCGTCGGTGTATCGGCCTGTCGTGATAAACACGCCGCGCGCGACCTTTTCGTATTTCATCACCGCCATTAGTTCATGTACCTCTTTGACGTCGATGACGGTGTTGTCCCAAGCTTTGCAGCGTACGATAGCAATCGGTTGATCAGGTTCGTGCTTGTACAGTTTGACTTCGATGCCGCCATCGGCACCGCGGCGCGTTACCTTTGACTTGAAGCCAACCGCTTCATAGTATTTTACGCAGAGCGCTTCGAAGCGTTTCCACTCTAGCGTGCGCAATACGTTGAGGTTCCAGTCCTGTGCCGCCGCTTCCCCTTGTTCTGGAGTGACTTCAAGGCTAGGTTCCTGACGCCCCACTTCTTCGATTGCAGGTGGTTGTGGATCGTTGTGGTCGGCAGGCTCCTCAGTTTGATGCTTTGCCTTTTTCCGATCAGCAGACCAAGCAACGAGAGCCAATAACAGGAACAGCAATAAAGACGGCCACGCCATCAAAATGCCGAAGATTACCGGTAATACGTAAAAGGGATTAGCGGAGAAGTTTTCCGGCACATACCATTGCAGCATGTAAAAGGAGGCCGCTCCAAGCGGCAAAAACAACCACCAAGGCATCAACAAGTGAAACCGGGTCCTGCGATTTTTCTGATCCTGCCTTGCCATGCCACCCATCTTCCATTTCTACGACGCGCCCATCGGTATTGGGCAACAGTACTCATTTTGCCACAGCTATTGGCATAGCCGAAGGTTACTCTTGGTGCAGTGGCGCATTAGCGACTATCGATGCAATCGACTTTATTATGAAATAGCAGTCCTGCGCAAATTGAACGTAAAAAAGCAAAACGGCAAGTCATGTTACATGACTTGCCGCTTAAGGTAATTGCTATCAGTCCAAGACTGCTTACCTTACCATTTTACTTGCCGTTTTCGACCTTTTTCACGCGTGTGATCAAGCCGCTATTGGCGTCTTCCTTATAGGCATAGACGACCTTGCCATTACGGATTTCACCGAGAACCACCATATTGAGCGCAATCGCTTCGTGATCTGTAGGGGAAAATGGCTTGAAGTAACGCGACACAACCGTCGAATTCGTGCGTTGTTTCAAATCTTCCAAGGCATTACGAACCAGTGCCGGGTCTGACGAGTTGGCTTGGAACATGGCGAGCGTCAACAAACGCAGCGCGTCATAAGTCTGCGCCGCCGCGACTGCGGAAGGAATGTGGTTGGTGTTATTGACCTTGCGATAAGTCAGCGAGAATTCATTGCTTTGCGGATTCAGGTCGTTTTCAATAAACGTCACAGCCATGCGCGCGCCTTCAGCGCTGTCACCAGCCTTGTCAATGTAAGTCTGTTGCGACATTCCCCAAGGGCCAACCATAGGCAAGTGCAGCTTCAGCTTTTCAGCACTACGGGCAACAGTGGCAGCATCCGGGCCGAGGCAATACAGGACGATTGCCTGGGCGCCGGCATCACGTGCACGCTGCAATTGAACCAGCGTATCCGCATCACCAACCTTGAAGCTCTCGACATCGACAGGCTTGATGTTGCGGCGTGTCAGCTCATCCAGCAGGCTTTGCTTACCAAGTTGTCCGTATGGGCTCTCATCATGAATCAAGGCGATTTTTTCGATCTTGCGGCGATCGATCACGTCATTAAGAATCACGACCGGTTGCAAGGCGTCGCTGGCAGCCAAACGGAAGATGTAACTGGTTGGAACCGCACCTGGGCCAAAATTCTTCGTGAGTGCGGCGCCGGTTGCACCTGTCACGATCAAAGGCACCTTGGCGTCCTGAATGTATTTGGCAGCTTCCAAGGCCACGCCGGTATTGGCATAACCAACGATGGCCGAGACTTTTTCTTTCTCGATCAATTCTTTCGCCATCGCCAAGCCGATTTCCGGCTTTGCCTGGTCATCGCGCTCGATCAGCTGGACTGGACGTCCCAAAATGCCGCCAACCTGATTGATATCGGCCATAAATACGTGGGCACCACCCATGATGCTCTGCCCCATCGCTTCGGAAGATTTCCCTGTAACCGGTCCGATCACGCCAATTTTTATCGGGGTCAATTGCGCAAAGGCATTGACCGAAAAAAACAACGCAGTCAAACCCAGCATCGAAACCAATGCCTTCCGTTTTTGCACTTTCTTCTCCTTACTGTTCAAACTGACGCTGAACTGCGTCATTGATAGATCGCATACCGGTTGCATACCATGGCAATCGTCCGCGACCTTTACGATCTTGATGATCACTCACCACACATGCCAGACAGTTGCATCTCACGCATTTTTGCGAACGCAATAATGCTGCATTTTGCCTAAAGTCTCAAGAAATTTAACAACATGTAATCCAGATTGTTGACAATGTTGCTCTTCCATCACCATTCCTCAATCCATTCCAACAGGAGGCGATGAAGTCTCGTGGAAACCACATTTCAATTGGCAACCCACTTTTCTTATCAAGCTTGATACCTGATTTCAACAAAAGGACTTCAAGTTACATCAGGTATTTCACGACTTTTCTTTATGAATGAGTCGAGCACTTCTGCATACCTGTTTTACTTGCAGTACAGCAATTGCGGCGACGCATCATAACAGAGGTGAGGTGGAACTTACTAGAGCACGGACTCGCATATCTTCCTGCGGGAAAAGTCAAAAACCTCTGCATGGAAAATTATATTTCTCATTAGTTTCCACAGAAAAATATTCATCTGTTAGCCTGCGACATGGGCGGCGTTTATTCCGAATATTAAGGTTTGATATAAATGCAGTGCTCGGCAAAAATTTTGGTCGTCGAAAAGTCAAAACACGACACCACGTCGGTTTCCCTTGTCTTCGATTAACCATCAAGCAGCAACGCATCGTAACCATGTTAGTCGCTCATTGCCTTCTTAACAAGGCGCGAAAGCGACACTCCGTCTTGACGCGGTCATACATGTGGGTTTAACTACAAGTAATACCGCAAGCCAGGTCTGTCCATTCGACGTTTACACTGAGGGGGAGCATCGATGTTTGCATCAATCAAGAGCCGCTTGATTGCCGTATGTGTTTCAATCGCCTTTGTCGCAATGTTTGTTCTGATGGCGACAAATTACTTCACCACCCGCTCCCGCACGCTTGAAACCCTGAATTCCCAAATGACGCAGCTTTCGCAAAGCCAGGCGAATGGCATTGCTGAATGGGTGCGCGGCAAACGGATGATCACGTCGTCAATCAAATTATCGGCCGATGTGCCAGAGCCACTGCCCTTCATCAAAGCAGCCCAGGCAGCAGGTGGTTTCGATAATGCTTATATAGGTTATGCCGACAAGCGCATGGTTGCACCGAGCGAATTACCTGCCGGTTATGATCCAACCGGCCGTCCGTGGTACACCAAGGCAGCAGATGCTGGCGCGCCGATTTTGACGACACCCTATGTCGATGCAACGACGGGTAAATTGGTAGTGACATTTGCCGAGCCGATTGGCGCCAAAGGTAGCGTTACTGCAGTCGTTGGTTCCGACGTATTCATCGATAATCTGGTGCATACCGTTGTCGGCATCAAACCTACGCCAAGCAGCTTTGCTTTCTTGATCGATACCGCCGGGACGATTATCGCCCACCCTGACTCAAAACTGACCCTCAAACCGATCAGTCAGTTCGACGCCAATTTGTCCGTACAAAAACTAAGCGACGCTGAAAGCTCAAAAGCAGCAGCATCGGTCACGTTAGGCGGTCGCGATGCCCTGTTGTCTGTAGCAAAAATAGAAGGCACAGATTGGTTGCTGGTAATTGCATTGGATAAATCAGAATCGACTCAAGCTCTGCAAGCAATGCTGACGTCGTCACTGATTATTGCTGTCGTATTGACGGTCGCCGCTGGCTTCCTGCTGACGATAGGTGTCACAAAGACCTTGCAACGCATGATGTTGGTGCGTGACGCACTGGAAGACATTTCTTCCGGCGAAGGCGACTTGACGCGACGCCTGAATGCGGATGGCCAGGACGAGCTGGCACAAATCGCCAGCGCATTCAATCGCTTCGTTGATAAGATCGAATCGGTACTGCAAAACATCCGCGCTACCAGCGACTCCGTGAAAACGTCTTCAGCAGAAATCGCAGCTGGCAATGCGGACCTCTCCTCTCGCACCGAATCGCAAGCCAGTTCGTTGGAAGAGACTTCAAGTTCCATGGAAGAGTTGACATCGACCGTCAAGCAAAATGCGGACAATGCGCGGCAAGCCAATCAACTGGCACTTTCCGCATCGACCGTAGCAACCAAGGGGGGTGACGTAGTGTCGCAGGTTGTCGATACGATGGGCTCGATCAAGGCAAGCTCAAGCAAGATTGCAGACATTACGGGTGTGATCGATGGCATTGCCTTCCAGACCAATATTTTGGCGCTGAATGCTGCGGTGGAAGCAGCGCGGGCTGGCGAGCAAGGGCGTGGTTTTGCCGTTGTAGCAGCTGAAGTACGCAGCCTTGCTCAGCGCTCAGCGACCGCTGCCAAGGAAATCAAGGCATTGATTATCGACTCTGGCGAAAAGGTCGATGCGGGCGGCCGTCTGGTTGATGAAGCTGGTACCACGATGAGCGAAATCGTGACCTCGATTCAGCGTGTGGCAGACATCATGAGCGAAATCACCGCCGCAAGCACAGAGCAAAGTGCTGGCATCGAAGAAATCAACCGCGCGATTTCCCATATGGATGAAATGACGCAACAGAATTCCGCGCTGGTTGAACAATCAGCAGCAGCTGCGGAAAGTCTGAAGGATATGGCCGTGAAACTTACCGAAGTGATCGCAGGATTCAAACTCGGTGTACAAAGTAACGTGCCGAGCACCCACGCACCACGTGTAGTACCAAGACCAACCACATCCCTGCAAGCCCCTGCTCATGCAGTCAAACCAGTATCAGGCAAGCCAGCACCAGCGAAACGTGTTGCTGCGCCAGTCGCGCAAAGACCTGCTTCGACCAGCGCATCAGACGAGTGGGAAGAATTTTAAGCGAATCACGATTCACCGATAAAGAGCCGCGCACGTCGCGGCTTTCTCTTTTTATAACGGAAATGCAATCCTCAATTTGCGCTTATCAAAGAGCACCTCAAAAATTATCGACTCTTACATCGATAACATTAACTTTCTAGTGACCTGAATCACTCACCATTTCTCAATTGTCTTCTATGACTCTATATCTTGAGAAGTTATGAGAGCCATTTCGGCGCTGGACGTCTTGAGCTTCAGACTTGAATTTTTACTCTTGGTTAACACCTTGTGGCACTTGACGTATCTCGTATGGAGAAGTCGCAATTTCCCAAATTAAGGCCACATAAGCACATCAAACTGAGGTTTGAATGATCAGCGCGAATTCTATGATTTTGATATATGTCAACTCGTAAATATTACAGGGCATATTTAATAACTTATAAAGGGCTCTTAAAAACTTTACCGAAACAAATAATGCCTTAAGGCAACAAAATAAATAATTCGATTTGAGGAAAATCTGTCTTTGAAGACCTTGACCTCAGTTGTAGTTGGAATATCTTATTGCTGGTCAAAATAACGCAAAATGCAAATATTTGAGTATCTGAATCAATTGCGAGCCTTCGAGCGACGTCATTTCCCATTCGTGGACACGATTGAAGACCTCGACATCATTAACCTAGTTGGGCTGCATCAAGAACGTGGTGTTGCACTGACGCTCAAACAGATCCTGTCGTTCAATATTGGCTCTGTCGCTACGCTTGAACGCCGCCTGGCACGCCTTAAGCGTCTTGGCGTCATTGTACAAACACGCTCGCATACGGATAAACGTAATGTGGAATTGAAGTTGAGTCCCAAGGTGAACCGGCTTTTTCAGCGCTACTCGGCACTGGTGCAATCAAGCCACTTTGCATTCGGGGGGGAGCACGCCACAGAATAAAATGCATGCCATCCTCGTCCGAGGGATAGGGACGAGCAAATTGTATGCATCATTTCGATAACATACTGGAACATTTGTACCATTGCATGTAACGAATAGTCAGTATTTTGTTTTACACGAAATAAAATAAATTTCCACATGGAAATTTATTTTTCCATCAACGTGATGGGTGATTGGCAGGACAAATAATTGACATTCTGATAGCAAATAATAAATGCTACTGTTCATATCCCACCACTTCCGGTCTCAAATCTTTCACCCCCTCCAAAAGTACCATCCAGCGACAGTTACTTTATTTCCGGCTGATCGACTCCTCAAGTAAACTGCACCGCTTTACGGTGAATTTCCGCCGCAATGTACCACCAATCGTCGCTAAAAATAACATTCCAACACTGATTCTCGACAGTTCATCGCAAAGCATTTGAACGTTTCAGCAATCTCAACGATTCTGATGCTCGAAGCGAGGGAGAATACGTCAATCGTTCAAGATTGCAGCAGTGCAACGATTTATATTGATAGCGCGTATAACATGTAAATGGCGAGGAAATCTCCCTCATAAAATTACTTAAAAAATGCAGCACCCACCGGAGATTTTGTTATGCGACGTGCAAGTACCCTTCTCATCGTTTTAACGTCATGCTTACTGGCGGCCTGCCAAAAAGGAGCCGACGCCCCAGGCAATGTCGCCAAAGCAGCAGCTGGCCCAGCCGAAAGTCCTGCTATTCTCATTGCATCGGAGGATGTGCAATCCATTCACAATGGCTCTGTTACCGCAGGTACGGCAATTACCGGAACTATTGCACCTGAACGCCGCGCAGATTTGCGTGCAGAAGTGTCAGCAGTCATTTTGCAAGTACTGAAAGAAAATGGCGAAGCGGTGCATCGCGGCGATCTGCTGATACGGCTGGACGATACGGCAATCCGCGACGGATTGACCTCTGCCGAAGCATCGGAACGCGCTTCTGTACAAGCACTCGATCAGGCTGAACGACAATATCAGCGTCTGAAGACCTTGCGTGCTTCCGGCATGGCATCCGCACAGCAGGTCGATGACGCAGAAAGAACCCGTAACAACGCACAAAGCGATAAGGTGGGAGCACAAAGCCGTGTAGTACAAGCGCGTCAGCAATTGCAACGCACAGAAGTGCGCGCACCGTTTGACGGCGTAGTGAGCGAGCGCAAGGCTTCTGCTGGGGATACAGCTGCCATCGGCAAGGAACTGGTCAAGGTGATCGACCCTACTAGTATCCGCTTCGAGGGCTTCGTCTCTTCGGACAAGATCAGCACCGTCAAGCTCGGACAAAACGTCAGTTTCCGCGTCAACGGCTATGGCCAACAAGACTTCACCGGCACAATCAAGCGCATCGATGCAGCAGCGGACCCCATCACCCGTCAAGTCGCGGTCATCGTCAATTTCAACGACAAGGCACAACCCAGCGTTTCCGGCTTGTATGCAGAGGGTCGCGTCGAAACCAGCAGTTCCGCTGTCTTGATATTGCCAGCCAGTGCAATGATCAGCAATGGCGATCATACCTATGCTTGGCAAATCAAGGATGGCGCGTTGAAAAAGAAAGAAGTCGTGCTGGGTCAGCGTGATCCGCGTCATGGCGATTACCCTATCGTCAGCGGCCTGGTCGATGGCGATACTGTGCTCCGCAATCCGCAATCGTCCTTGAAGGACGGAGAAAAAGTGCAAATGCTGAGCGCCAATACACTGGCCAAAAAGGGAAACTAAATGTTCCTATCTGACTTCAGTATCAAACGCCCAATCGCGATGATCGTGATCGTGATTGCATTAATGTGCATGGGCTTACTGGCATTGAACAAGCTCAAGGTGAACCAGATACCGGACGTTCAAGCGCCGGTGATGGTGATTGATATCCCCTACCCTGGCGCTTCACCCGAGACTGTGGAACGGGAGGTGATCAATCGCATAGAGAAGTCGCTGCAAAGTATCGCCAATGTATATCAAATACATTCGACCGCGAACGAAGGCAATGCTGAAATCCAAATCATCTTCAATTTCAAGAAGAATATGATTGAGGCATCGGACGAAGTGCGCAATGCGATTGCCTCGGTGCGTTACAAGCTGCCGGTGGAAATGCGTGAACCGATATTGCAACGCTTCGATCCATCGACGCAGCCGATCATGGAGTTGTCGCTTTCGTCAACATCGCAAACGCACGCCGAAATTTCGCGCCTTGCCGAAGATGACCTTGCTGACAAATTTCGTGCTATCGACGGTGTTGCAGTGGTCAACGTCAATGGTTCATTGAAGCGTGAATTAAGCGTATTGCTGAAAGCTGAAAAACTACGTGAATACAACGTCTCGATTTCCGATGTCGTCAATGCCCTGCGCAATCAGAACACGACAGCGCCAGTAGGCAAAATCCGTGGCGTGTTGGAAGAACAAAGCATACGCCTGGTTGGCCGCATCGAATCCCCATCAGAATTTGAAAGCATCGTCGTCAAGAAACAAGGCGATCAAATTGTGCGCCTCGGTCAGTTGGCATCGACCATCGATGGCTTTGCCGAAATGTCCAGCTATAGCGTGCACGATGGTCACGCCAATGTGAATCTGTCCGTAATTCGCTCACATGACGCCAGTACAGTTACGGTAGCAAACAAAGTGCGCGACCTGATCGCCGAGACCAACAAGATTCTGCCTGCGGGCACCAAACTGGAAGTGACCGACGATGGCGGCAAGGATGCAGAAGACAGCTTGAACAACGTGACTGATGCCTTGATCTTCGGCGCAGGCTTGACCATTTTCGTGGTCTACGTTTTCCTCAATTCCTGGCGTTCCACATTGATTACAGCGTTGAGCTTGCCGACGTCTGCAATTGCTGCATTCATCGCCATCTGGCTATGCGGTTTTACTCTTAACTTCATGACCTTGCTGGGCATATCGCTTGCAATTGGTGTGCTGATCGATGATGCGATTGTGGTGCGGGAAAATATCGTGCGACATATGGAACGTGGCGAAGATCGTCGCACCGCGGCAGCCAATGGTACCAAGGAAATCGGCATGGCCGTCGCTGCTACGACGTTTTCCATCATCGCCGTATTCGTGCCTGTCGCGTTCATGCCGAACCAATCCGGCGAATGGTTCCGTCCATTTGCATTGACAGTCGCTTGCTCGGTGCTGGTCAGCTTGTTCATCTCCTTCACACTGGACCCGATGCTGTCCGCATATTGGGGCGATCCGGTTGGTCATCATCAACAACCTCGCCGCGGTATTTCCAAGGTGCTGGCCAAGTTCAATACGTGGTTCGACCATCAGGCGGATCGCTATGGAAACGTCATCGCCTGGGCACTACATCATCGCATCTGGATGGCACTCATTGCTGTGTCCGCATTCGTCGGTGCGATTGCTCTGCAAATAGTCAAGGGTGGCTCGGAATTCCTGCCGGTATCGGATAATGGCATGATCGTCATCGAAGTGCGTACGCCTGCCAGCTCCAGCATCGACTATGCAAGGCTGAAGGTGCAACGTGCAGCAGATTTGACTGCGACGATTCCCGAAGTCAAAGCGACCAACACCACCGTTACACCAAGCGGTGGGCGCATTTGGGTTGACCTCGGCAAGGCATCGAAACGCAAGCGTTCGGCCGTTGAAATCGCGGTCGATATCCGTAAGTTGATGGCACAACTGGTCGGCGCCGAATACGCCGTGCAGGACGACGTGAACAATGGTGGCCGCAAGCCTGTGCAAATTCAATTCTCCGGCACCGACTCCCGTCGCCTGATGGAGCTTGCCAACGACTTCATGGCGAAACTGCAAAAGGTGCCGGGTGCAGTAGATGTCGGCTTGTCCGAGCAAGACCCGAAAGACGAATTGAAGATTGAATTGAATCGCGGCCTCGCCAATTCACTAGGTATTTCTGCAGGCGACATTGCACAGTCCTTGCGCGTTGCTTTCGCTGGTGTCGAAGTTGGCGACTGGGTCGATCCGAACGGCGAATCGCGTGATGTAGCAGTGCGTCTCAGCCCGGAAGATCGTGTGAGCGCTGAAAACATCGAGCACTTGCCCATCCCTGTTACCGGAACCAACGTGATGGTGCCGCTCGATCAGATTGCAACCGTATCAATGGGCAAAGGGCCTGCCAAGATCGAACATATGGATGGCAAACGTACGATTGCGGTATCCGCCAACGCACAAGGGCGAGCAGCAGGTGAAGTCACAGCTGACGCGATGAAGATTGCCAATGCCATGAACTTCCCTCCAGGCTACGGACTGGAGCTGGGTGGCGCGTCGCGTGACCAGCAGGAATTATTTACTGATATGGGCGTTGCGCTGATCATGGGCATCGGCTTGATGTATCTGGTACTGGTGATGCAATTCGGTTCATTCACCGCACCTGTGTCGGTAATGATATCCCTGCCGCTCTCATTGATCGGCGTTGTTGTCAGCCTGATCGTCACTCACGGTACGGTGAACCTGATGAGCTTCATCGGCGTCATCATGCTGATGGGTTTGGTTGCGAAGAATGCGATTCTCTTGCTTGATTGTGCCCGCAAACTTGAAGCCGAAGGTCTCGACAGGGAAGAAGCATTGATGTCAGCAGGTCGCCAACGTCTACGCCCTATTCTGATGACGACCTTCGCACTGATTGCTGGCATGATGCCTGTTGCAATCGGCGTCGGTGATGGCGGCGAATTCTACCGGCCAATGGCAGTAGCAATCATCGGCGGCACGATTACATCGACATTACTGACCTTACTCATTGTGCCGACTTTCTACGACAGCATCGAGATTTCGTGTGATCGCGCCGCTGCCAAATATCGTCGCAGGGCCGAGCGCATGAACGCCGTGTTTGCGTTCGTGATAACAGGCATGGAAGCAATTCTCACATTGCTGCTGATGCGCTTCATCTTCCGCTTGTTTATGCGCCTTATAGGACGCGGTAAATCACAACCAGTACACCATCAGCCCGAGCTGATGAGTTTCAATAAGCAATAAATAAGAAGCCCGTCGCAGCAATATCGTGCGACGGGCTTTTTCAAATGGACAGCAAGGGAGCAGGCTTGCCGAAGAAATAGCCTTGCCCATACGTGACGCCATATTCGCGCAACATATCCGCAGTCTCGCGATCTTCAACCCACTCGGCAATCACATGCATGCCGAACACACGGGAAATTTCCACCATGGCACGTACGAAAACCTGATCGTTGGGATTACGTGGCAAATTGGCGATGAATGAGCCGTCCAGCTTCAGATAGTCAAACTCCAGTTCCTTGATGTAATAGAACGACGAGAAGCCGACGCCAAAATCGTCCAGCGCAAAACGACAGCCGAGACTCTTGATGCGACTGACGAAGTACCGCACTTCATCCAGGTTATAAAACGCAGCCGTCTCCGTCAGTTCAAATATCAGCCGACGTGGATCGATTCCTAATCTCGACACTTGTTCTTCGATGAATTGCAGCAGTTGCAGATCACCTATCGATTTTCCTGACAGGTTGATGGCAACATTACTGTCATCCGCCATATCAGGCAAACTAGCAAAGCAGGCTTTCACCACCGCATAATCCAGTCGCACGATCAATCCAAATACCTCACAAGTCTTGATAAGCTCACCGGTATTGCACAACTTGCCGCGTTCATCCTTCAAACGCAGCAGAGCTTCATAATGGCTGGTGACGCCTGTAGTCAAGTTAACGATAGGTTGAAAATGCATGATCAAGCGTGACGGATCATCAAGTGCAGCATGCACATTTGCAAGCGTAATCAACTGGCTGGATAACTCTGCCTTATGCACCTCATCCGCATCGCTATAGATCTTGATGCGGTTACGGCTGCGTTCGCGTGCCATATGCAGTGCGAAATCAGCGCGGTTCAATAAATCCTCGAACTCCATGGGAGGATGCACGCAGGCGCCGCCGATCACGACCGTCAAATTGACGACGTCGCCATCCAGCACCGTCTTGACGGTCTCCAGACGCTCGGTAATGGCGAATGAGCGCTGCTCGATTTGATGTTGACCGACGCCTTCCAAAAAGATCGCAAACACATCGCCACTGAAACGTGCCAGCAAATCGGTTTGCCTGACGAGCTCGGACAAGGTCGACGCCGCAAAGCGCAACACCTTGTCGCCATTGTTCCGCCCATAGGTTTGGTTGATATGATTGAGCCCATGTACCTTGACCAACAGCATGCCACCGCATTCAGATCCATTGGGTAGTGCATGCAAACGCTCTACGAGTTGATTTAAGAATTCATCCTTGTTCAACAAGCCAGTCAATGCATCTTGCCGGGCTTTCTGTTCCGCCTGAAAAGCCGAGTGCTGCTCGACTGCGTATTTCTCCAAAGCTTCATTCACCGTCGTACGCAGCGATTCAAAACTCCACGGTTTGGTCAGATAACCATAAGCGCCGCGACGCATCGATGCAACGACGTGTTCAGCATCGTTATGGATCGTTGACATGATAATGAGCTGCGGTGGTTGGCGAGTGCGAATTGCATCAAGCAATTGGATACCATCCATGCCTGGCATCGAAATGTCGCAAAGCACCAAGTCATACCTGGTTTCTGAAAGCAGCTTTAACGCTTCCTCGCCGCTGGCCACAGGTGTGACGGTAAAGCCCAGCTTTTCCAACATGGACTTCCCGGTCAGCCGCTCGATTGGGCCATCATCGACGACCAGTGCGCTCTTGATGGATTCACCACCTTCTGCCATAGAAATTCCCCATGATATTGGCTCGCCCTATTTTCCCACTCGTCATCAAATTGAGTAGGAAACATAAATGCCCAATGCCACCAGCCCATCAAGACTCAGTTTGATGGGCAAAGCGGCCTATACATTGTTATCCAGTACTTGGCGAAACGGCACCACATGCTGTAACGCAATCCCTGTATGCGCAACAGCATGCATACAGTCTAGGCGTTAATGCTCCGTCTTCCAATCCCATGAATATGGGAAAATCGTCACAGAAAGATGAACAAAGAAGATAACATTGCCACGCAATTAAGCGTGGCGATGAAATAACAGCAATTTGATGTGGATTGGACTAGAAGGTAACAGCTTCTTCAACGAGAGGCTGTTTATAAATCGTCTGTTTTGGCTGTGCAAACAAGCGATAAACCATCGGTTCAAATTCGCTCAAGGGAAAGGTTTCTGCATCAGGATCAAACGCGCGATTATCATAAAGTTCGATAAATTCTGCCGTGCGGTCGTAATGCTGATGTCCTTTGAACATGTCGCGCATGTTCCGATCCAGACCGATGTGATGGAAGAAATTATAGCCTTGGAAGATGCCGTGATTTTGCACCATCCAGTGATTCGCCTCGCTGACAAAAGGTTTCAGGATGGCAGCAGCCACATCTGGATGATTGAAAGAAGCCAAGGTATCGCCGATGTCATGCAGCAATGCACAGACGACGTATTCATCATCGCGACCATCACGCAACGCTAACGTCGCAGTCTGCAACGAATGGCTGAAACGGTCTATAGGAAATCCACCGAAATCACCATCCAGCAGGCGCAAATGCACCATCACACGATCTGCCAATCCTTTGCTGTATCGGGAGAATTCCGCGCCAATTGTTTGCCAATCTTCCGCTGTACTCTTGTCCATTCGGACAAACTTTGCCCGCTGCAACATACCGCCCCCTTGCGTTGATGATTTGCCAATCGGGGTATCGTATTATCGATTTTCCGACGCTTACCTTCATCATATAACGGAACGGGATTTCCAGTTTGCGATGCAGCATAGTAGGCAATCCTGAAGTTGCAGAAGCAATACAGTCAACGCGTGACGATAGCGAAATTACCAGGAGCCTTATCCAGCAAGGAAAAGAAGCGTACCAGATCGATCCTGCTGCCATCGACCTTCAAATCGTCACTCATCAGCGTGTCCTTAACGCTACCTGCACCTGCAAGCGTTTTGATGAACAGGCCCTTAGTCATCGTCAATGTCGCATTCGCATCGGTAACCGGTGCCGCTTTCCTGAAGTGCAGCACAGCGTTTTCTATCCACAGCACATATGACTCTTTAGTATCCGAGAGCACCAGATTGATCGTCAAATCTTTGCCTTCTGCTGCTGGGCCATTCAATGATGCTGCCATCGCCTCCAGAAAGCGCTCTACAGGCGTTTGCGCCATCATTTCGATAGCTGCAGCACGACTGATTCCTTTCTTCGGTGGTCCGTTACGCAACTCCTGTGCAGCGGTCAGATAGCTATTGCGCCATGTTGCAGATTCAGCCGCATAGCCCATCTGTTCGTAGGTACGTGCCAATAGTTCTTGTGCAGGATGATAATCAGGCTGACCAAAGACAACCTGATTCAACAGCTCAGCCGCCCAACGGTAATCGCCTTTATCGTATGCAGCTTGCGCCGCAGTAGTCGCCTTCTGCGCGCCCCCCATCAATTCCAGATAACGCTTGGCCGATTCCTGTGGCGGCAATGGATTAAGGTTGGCTGGATTGCCATCATACGCACCAAGATAAAACTGATACACCTCTTTCAGGTTATGCCGCAAATCGCCGTAGTAGCCGCGCGCGCCGAAATAGGTATCAAGCGATTTCGGCAACTTGATCATGTCAGCAATTTCACGTGGCGTATAGCCTTGATTCATCAAGCGCACTGCCTGATCGTGCGTATATTTATAGACATCTCGATGCATCGTGATGAATTGCTTGATGCGCTCATGTCCCCAGATCGGCCAGTTGTGCTGACCGAAATAGACTTCGGTATCAGCATTATCATCAAGCGCCTGTTGCATGTATTCAGACCACCGCAGCGAATCGCGCGCCTTCGCTCCACGGATTGGTAATAAATTATGCATGGTCTGCGCGAGGTTCTCAGCACCACCGTAAGCTTTCATCTCCGGCAGGTTAAAGGTCAACTCGGCAGGTGCCTCTGCACCCGGCACATTATGGAAAATGAAATGCACACCATCGACCGTCATATCTTCATTGACCTCGGATATCTGCTTGGTCGGTGGCAGGATACCAAGGCCACCATAGACAACACCTTTGCCCAAGCCGGTATCGACCATCCCCTTGGGTGATCGTTCAAGATTCCTGCCGAATTGATATTCAGAGCGACGCGCCATCGCTGTACCGACGAGCACGTTCTCGCTGGTCGCCTCGTCCATGAAGCCAACAGGCGCAATGATAGGAATGCCACGTTTGGCAGCCTCGTCTGCGCTGATGACGCCCAACGCGCCGCCGAAATGATCGGCATGGCTATGCGTAAAGATCATTGCGGACACAGGATGATCACCCAACTGCTTGCGCGCAAATGACAAAGCAGCTGCTGCACTTTCTTTCGCAGTCAAGGTATCGACGACAATCCAGCCTGTCTTGCCTTCGATCAGCGTCATGTTGGCAATATCAAAACCGCGCAGTTGATAAATGCCATCAGCTACTTTGAACAAACCGATCTGTGCATTCAGGATGGCGTGCCGCCATAGACTCGGATTAACCGTCGCTGGCGCCTTACCCTGTACAAAATTGAAGGCATCGAAATCAGTCAATACAGAACCATCTGCCGCAAGAATTTTTCCGCTCGGCTTGGCGATGAATCCACGCTTGGCATCTTCGAAATCTTGCGGATCGTCCAGCTTCAGGTTCTTTTCAAACTCCTGATTGGTCGCAATCGTCGCAGGAGCAACATCACTTGCAACGCCACCTGCACCATCATTTTTGCTACAAGCACAAACCAGTGCCAACAGAGCTAACAACATCAGGTAACTACGCGTTTTTTGCATGGCGTTTTCCCGCAATTAGATTGCATACCAAGATTGATACGCCAGCCTAAGGAATTTCCCTCATGTAGTCCAATGCATTTATATATTAAAATCCATGCATTGACTGCATGGGCAGAAAATCATGGACTTGAAACGCTTGCGACACATCGTCGCCTTGGCAGATGAAGGCAATTTCGCTCGCGCTGCGCTGCGGGTCAATCTGTCGCAGCCTGCGTTATCACGCAGCATTCAGGCTGCGGAAGCGGAATTGGAGGTCTCACTATTTGATCGTGGCACTATCGAGATCACACCAACACCAGCGGGCAAATTCGTGCTGGAGCGTGCGCGCAAGCTGCTGTTCGATAGCCGCTGTCTGGAACGTGATATTGCGCTGTACTGCAAAAACCAGATCGGCGATCTGGCATTTGGTGTCGGCCCCTTCCCTGCTGCAACACTGCTACCCTTATTGATGCCGGAAATGCGGCAACAACATCCCGCCGTTCATTTGCGGGTTGAAGTGAATAATTGCCTCAATTTGCTGGAACGGTTGCGCGATGAAGCATTAGATTTTTTTGTCGCCGACACCAGCGATCTGCCACATGATGCGGACCTCGACATCATTCCGCTGCCACGACAATATGGTGGACTGTTTGTACGTGCCGGGCATCCGCTGCTACACGAGCCTAAGCAGTCATTGCCGAAGATATTCTCGTATGGACTGGCAACAGTGCATCTACCACAAGCAGTAAGGGTAAAACTAGCCGGAATCATGGGCTTGAGCAAAGAGACACTCCCACCGTTGGCACTGGAATGCGACGACGTGCTGACGCTGAAACATACGGCACTCAGTTCCGATACCTTGCTGGCAGTCGTTCATGCTGCGGTCGTTGATGAAGTCGATGCTGGCAAATTAATCCCCATCCTGGCCGAGAATGCACCACGCCTATATTCTGAGATGGGTATTGTCTCGCTACGTGGGCGTAGCCATTCGCCGTTCGCAGAGACGGTGATACAGCGCTTAATTGCCTTGTCTGCGCAAATCGCTGCCAATGTCGATAACCGCATCGGCAAGCCAAGCCTTACAACTAGAGCAAGAAAACGCAAGTCGGTCGCAAGTTGATGTCGCTAATTGGTTACGTCAATGTGCCAGAAAAGCGCTGACAACCTTGATTTGCTCAGGCACATTCAAGGCTGGTGCATGGCCGCAATCGGGCACATCCACCAGGATCGCACGCGGCCCGCGTCGTGTCATCTCCTGTGCCACCTCAACTGTCAACAAATCGGAATCGACGCCACGCAATACCATCGTCGGCATATCCAATTGATCATATGCTTCCCAGGAAGCGTAGTCGCTTTCGTGAACGATGAATTGCCGTACCATTGCCGGGTCATAATGCGTCGTGATCTTGCCATTGGGCAGGCGACGCACTGAGGTTTCCGTCATACGCCGCCACTGCGCATCGCTTTGCCAGCCGTATGGAATATAGATTTTGCGCAAGTACGCCTCCAACTCGGAAACACGATCAAACTCCGGCGGACTTCCTGCATAGCTGCGGATTCTGGCAATGGCAGTCGGATTCAGTACCGGACCGTTATCATTCAACACCAGATGGCTAATGCGACCTTTCAGCGTCGTTGCAGCCGCACGCGTACCAATTGCGCCACCCATGGAAGTCCCCACCCAACGCGCATGTGAAATATCTAGCTGGTCAAAAAAATCCAGAGCGATCTTTGCGTAAAAATCCAGGCAATATTCATTATCAGGGTCAGGACTCCACTCGGAATAGCCGCGCCCAATCGTGTCCGGGCAAAAAATGTGATAGTCGTCAGACAGCGCAGTGGCCAGTTCATCAAAATCGCGACAAGTACGCGCCAAACCATGCCATAAAATCAAATGCGGTTTGCCAACTCGTCCCCATTCGACATAATGAATTTCACGCCCACAGCATTCGATATAGTGCGAAACGGCCTGCATTGCTGATCCCATCAAGAAATATGTTGTTTCAAACAGAGGAATGCGCGATTGAAATGCAACTATTTGCATTGTTGCATAGAAAATATGGCTGCACAGGATTTTAAATCTGCTACGTTACGCTACACTATTTGCTTGCGTGGCGTATGGTGCAAATTTCAGATTATCATGAAATAGTCCTGCAACACGCGTCATACGATTAACCATAGGCAATGAATCCTACATGCATATTCGGCGAGCCGTAGAATCTGATTTTGTCGCGATGTGGAATATTTTTCACGCTGTCGTCGCTACAGGTGACACCTATGTTTTTTCGCCATCCACTGGCCGCGAGGATGCGCACGTGTATTGGCTGTCGGACGACATCACAACATTTGTCGCAGAAATCAAAGGCAATATCGTCGGATTTTACAAACTGATTCCCAACCAGCGCGATCTCGGCTCACACGTCGCTAACGCGTCTTTCATGGTTAGCCCGACCGCCCATGGGAAGGGCGTCGGCAAGGCAATGGGTGAACACTGCCTGGTCGAAGCAAAAAAGGCCGGTTTTGAAGCCTTACAGTTCAACTTCGTTGTCAGCACAAATAAAACCGCAGTCGCTCTATGGAAGAAGCTGGGATTTGCCATCGTCGGCACCATTCCCAAGGCTTTCAAACACCAGCAACTGGGGAATGTTGATGTCTATGTGATGCACCGCTTCCTTGATGATGTGGCGATACCGGCATCCAGCTAGTTTACGACTTTCTGCAACCTGTCCAACTCGGCAATCAGCTTTTCAACGACTTGTTCCGATGCGCGCTGCATCGGTTCGCGCAGTTCGTTTTGTACAAAGCCAAGGTGAGCCAGTGCCGCTTTGACGGGGGCAGGGTTTGCATCTGCAAACACCAGCTGTATCATCGGCAGCAATTGATGAAATAACTCTCTTGCTTGATGCAGTTTGTCATCCCCGATCCACTTGACGAGCTTGACGAACAATTCGGGATACAGGTGCGCAGAGGCAGCAATTGCACCAGCGCCGCCAAAACACATCGTCGAGAAAATCTGTACGTCTTCTCCTGCCATCACTGACAGTTCCCCATCGATGACCAATTGCGCCGTCAGGTTGGCATCACCGCCACAATCCTTGATCGCGACGACATTGGGATGTTGCGCAAGCCGACGTATTGTTTCCAGTGTCATCGCCACGCCAGTGCGATAAGGGATGTTGTACAGAATCAGTGGAATCTTGGCAGCATTGGCGATGCTCTCGAAATATGAACAAACTCCTTGTTGGGAGGGGCGAATGTAATACGGCGCAGTAACCAGCAATCCAACGATTTCGCGCTGTTGAATTTCCACAAGTCGCGCATGCACGTCGTCGAGATTGTTTCCGCACAAGCCCATCGCAACAGGGAATCCTGGGACTGCCTCGATGACCGAATCAAGCGCCTGCAATTGTTCCGCATCGCTCAACGCCGCTGCCTCGCCTGTCGAGCCGCAGACGATCAATCCATCCACACCTGCCTCGCGCAGGTGGCGCGCCAATTTCTGTAGCGCAGAAAAGTCTATTAGGCCTTGGTGAAACGGAGTGATCAATGGCACCCAAATGCCTTGAAAGCGAAACGTCATGGTTTCCCCACTGTGGATGTGGATTTGTTATTCAGAAATTTTCGTGTAAGCATCAAACCAGCACACACACAAAGTGCCGGTAGCCAGACCCAGAGTAATTCGGAGCACATGACTGCCAAACCGCGTGGACTGGAAAAGAGATGCGTGCCGAAAGGCGAAACCTCAATCGGTCGCCATGGTGCGAAAAAGCGTTGGGTATCAAACGGCCATAACAATGCGACACCGAGGCCGCCATTGGTGAATGTATCGAGCAGACCATGTGAAGCAGCGCTCAAGGCAACAAAGGTGAAAACCACCTCGCGCCTAGCCTGCAACCATCGCGAAAAGGGAATCGCAAATAGTCCGATCAAAAACGCCACGAACAAGGAATGCATTGCGCCGCGATGTCCAAAATCATCCCCATAGGCGATATGAAAATGAAAACCGGCTACGTCGAAGTCAGGTAGAACTGAAGCGAGTACACCTGCAACCAGCAGGCGCCTTGGGATGACGCGTTGCCCCAATCCCAAGCCAGCAGCGAGTGGGACGGCAACATGCGACATGATGGTAGGCATAGATAGAACAAATAACAGTAATTATTTATATTATAACTGTTGCAATGTACGCAAGTCACGTTCCGCTATGCACATTTTTTGAGGTATCGCACCTGTCAAAGTTGACATACCATTGTCAAATTATTCATCATAAAATGAACTCTTGCAATTTGAGCATCGATGTCGCTTCAAGTTGGTTTTCAGAAATAAATAGAAGCGATGAGAAATCTGCTTTGTCAGTAATGAAGGGTAATAAATATGATCAATGAAAATACCTTGGCTCAGGTTGCTCTAGAAATGCTGGATGACATGAATTGTGGTGCCTGCCACAAAACCATTACGCAAACGGCGCAAATCCTTGATCTTGGAAACGGCAAAAAAGCTGCTGTACGCATCACGATAACGACTGAAGAAGAGTGCTTCTTGTAAGCCTATATGTCGCAAGTAATTTGATATATTAACCAGCTCGGTAGATTTTGTATAATCAATCGAAATAAACGGTTGATTATTCTATGCGCATCAGCTTACGCCAACTCCAAATCTTTACCGCTGTCGCCGAATCAGGAAGTACCGCCGCCGCTGCCGACGTGGTGGCGTTATCTCAGTCTGCTGCCAGTGCTGGCCTGAACGAGTTGGAAAGCATGTTGAAGAACAAGCTGTTCGACCGAGTCGGGAAACGCTTGATCCTAAATGATAATGGTCGCATGTTATTGCCACAGGCGCGGCAGATGCTCGATGCTGCAGCCAGTATCGAGAGGCAGTTTAATGTGCATGAAGGGCCAACCGGTTTACGCATCGGCGCCAGCACCACCATAGGCATTTACCTGCTACCTTCCATCTTGGCTGCATCGTCAACGCCAGAGGCGCAACCGCCTAGCGTACAAATTGCGAATACCGCTGACATCGCCACTGCGGTTGAAAACTTTGAAATCGACATGGGAATGATTGAGGGGCCATGCAATCAAGCTGAATTGATCGTTGAACCCTGGATACAGGATGAGCTGGTCATCGTTTGCGCCCCCACTCACCCTATCCTGTCGAATAGCACCGCAAAGATAGGAGTCAAACCGTTACGAGAAGCCGCGTGGCTGTTGCGGGAGGTAGGATCAGGCACCCGGGAAACCGTTGAGCAGGCGCTGATCCCACATTTACATGCATTGCGGGAAGCAGGCGAATTCAGCAATACGGAAGCGATCAAGCATGCATCGGCTGCAGGGCTCGGTCTCGCGTGCCTGTCACGCCTTGCAGTGCGCGACATGATCGCTACCGGGCAACTGATACAGCTCTCAACAACCTTGCCGCCGTTGCACCGGCATTTTTACCTGATCCACAACCGCCGCAAGATCTTGTCGTCACGATTACAGCACTTCATCGACTATTGCCGCAACTGGCAACCTGCGACATTCTAGATCAGGCGTTGACGATTGCCAGCGAAAATCCGTCGTAACCTTTGCATCCCACTGTTTGTAATGCCGTTGCTGACAAACGCAGATTCTCGGCAATCAGATCGAAGAAGCGACGCACGCCGATCACATTGGCATCGCTGCTTTCAGGGTCAACGACGGCTCCATTGCGCACAACGTTATCACCAATGATGATCGTCCCCGGACGCGACAACTTCAATGCCCAGTGCAGGTAGTCAGGATTGCTTGGTTTGTCGGCATCTATGAATATCAGGTCGAAGGGACCTGCACCTTCCTGTTCCAGCAATGGCAAGGTGTCGATTGCTTTGCCGATGCGGATATCCACAGCATGCGTCAATCCAGCGAATTCGATATTTTTGCGAGCGATTTCCGCGAATTCGGCATTGGCTTCCAGTGTCACCAGTTTGCCGCCTGCTGGCAATGCGCGCGCCAACCAGATTGCACTGTAGCCACCTAGTGTGCCGATCTCCAAAATCTTGCGCGCATTCCCCATCTGTGCAAAAAGCTGTAACAACTTGCCTTGATTCGGCGCGACATTATAGGCAGGCAAGCCTCCTGCAGCACTGGTTGCAAGGGCGTGCTCCAAGGCGTCATCGGTGCCGATCAATCGATCGGAAAAGTATTGATCAACTTGTGTCCAGATTTCCTGATGCATGTTTGCCCTCGCCATTGTGAAAAGCATGATGGTAGCAAACATGCTTGCTGCGCGAATACTATAGTCCCCTGCTTCAGCCTCTCAAATAAAAAACGGCGACGCTTTTGCGCCGCCGCAATGCGGAGAAAAATCTGATTAGCGCCTGATTGCGACGGGGCCGCTATTGCCGACAGTGGGCGTGAAATTCGTAATCGAGGGTACTGAATTCGTCGCACTCGCACTATTGCCGGTCAATACAATCAAGCCGGTATTGCCATTGATTGGCGTATAAGTCGTCACCGATGAACCGGAGGAATTGGTAGAGGTAGCGTTATTACCTGTTGACATTCCATAGAAGATGACGGCGCCCTGCGCGCCGGCGATGAAGTGGCCTTGAACGTAATCATGATTGAAGCTGCCACAATTCGCCCCCGTGCAGGTTACAGTGTTGGTAATACCGTTGACACCGTTTTGCGCACTATCCGAGGAAAAGCCCCCACCATTGCTGCTGCCTAATGGAATATTATTTGCGGTCAACATCCAGCTACTGGTGTTATTACTGGCGTTGAAGCTCACATTGATACTTGTATTCACTTTGGCGTTACCGAAGTCGGCATTGAGTGTGACTGAATTCAACGTACCGGTATTACCCTTGTAATCGGTCGGGCTTGTATTGCCTGCCAGCGCATAGGTTGCAGTACCGCTGGTCGGCAAATTGAACGCTGTATTGGTCATGGAAGACGTGGTAATCCAATGGATGCTACGGTTGGAATTGTCAATCGTACCCAGCAAGGCAGATCCATCCAGGCTGTAGATATTGACAGTGCCACCAGCCCAACGCCCCCATGAAACTGTGATGCCATCAACTGTCGTGGAACCAAGATTTGTATTGGTAGCACTACCGACATTGAGTGTGGACATCTCACCGCTCGCCCCTGGCGACGGCACTGTCACTGATGAGTTGGCAGCAGTATAACCTGCAGCTTGTCCAACAAATGACGTCAAGCCTGTGGGTCCATCAACAACGGAAGAAACTGGTTGTTCGCCCCCGGTGACGCTACCGCGATATGAAGGTGCGTAGTTATACAACGTACCGCTAGAGCTACTGGAAACGATATTTGAAATATTGTTCCAACCGTCTGAGATACCAACGGCGCGGAAGGGGGTGGCAACATTTTGTGTTGGGCCAGAGAAGGCTGCCACGCCTTGTATCGAACTGGTCGTCACGCCGGACGAGGTGCCAGCTGCCGTTACTACAACATCTTCTACAGAATATTCCAACGCTGCGCCGTTCAAGCCGGTTCCGGTCAGGAATCCATTGATTGCGCCGCTGGAGTAACCCGAATTGGGCGAGCTTGAATTAAAGCTGCTGTTGGTTGCAGTCCCGTTTTTAGTCAGCACCAGACTACTGCCGCACGTGGTAGACGTGCTGGTGCAATAAGAGTTGGTCGAAAATTGCGCTCCCTCCAACGGCATCGCCCCGCTCTGCATTCCCCAGGTATTACCAGCCACTGCAAAATTCAAATTGACGTTGGCTGTCTGCGCAGAAAAATTCACCCCCAAGGTGGCGCTGCTTAAGGTACCGACATTACCGTTTTGGTCAGTCGGATTCGTCCCACCAATGAAAGTGTAATTGGCAGTGCCAGTTAACACTTGCGGCAGATATCCAGGATTCGGATTGGGCGCAGTGATCCAATGCAGACTTCCCAGTCCCAGCGGGATATTCTGTGTTTGCGTTGCCCCAATAACGAATTGACCGGATGAATTGTTCGCACCAACCCCGTAATTGCCATTCGCATCCGATCCGAAGTATTGCGATGTCTCGGTAATAGTTCCGCCTTGCCATCTGCCCCATGCGATACCGGTTGCACTGTTGCTACCTGCATTGGTCAAAGTCGAACTGGTTTGGCTAAGCGTGAAGTGATCCCCAGTGCCGTACAAATCAAAATTACCACCATTGTCGCTGGCATTGGCGTCGCCATTCAATACAGCTCCGGTCAGGTTTCCGTTCGCATCAGAGGACAAGGTCAAGCCCGGCCCACCGACAGAAAAATATTCGGGAGTCGCGCCGACTGAGGCTATCGCATAAGGGAAGCTTACCAGCAGCACGTTGCCGCTCGCAGGCGGAGTAGCGGTACCACCGCTACCAGAGGAACTACCTCCTGTCGATGATCCAGAACCCGAGTTGCCTGACGATCCGCCTGAATTAGTCGATGATGCATTGGCCAAACTGACTGTTTGACCGCTAGATGTCGTCAAGGTCTGGCTCGCCAGATTGATGGTTTCGCCGCTGGAATTGACACCAGTAAGTTGTGCGGCAGGTGTTGCCGCAACCGCCGTCGTTGTATCGGATTTACTGTCTGATGCGCTGGTAGTGGAACTGGCTTCGGCAGATGGTTCAGCATTCGACTGAACAGTACTTTGCGTACTTGCCGTTTGCCCCTGATGCTGAGCAGCATGTGCAACCGGTGATGGTGTTGCACGGTAAAAGTCAGGTAACTTGGGCAGCAGCACCGGCGCTTGATTCAACGAGGCGGCGAATCCGACTTGATTAGGGTTGACTACAGCGGTGCCGACATTAGTTGTCAAGCTGGTCGCACCAACATTGACCTTGTCGTAGGTGCCTGGAGGATTAGCTGGTGCTGGTGTTCCCGCGGCAGGCTCGACCAATACGACTGGCTCATGATCCGTCCCGCGAATACCTATCGTTGCAGTCGGTGTGCGCAGTTTCAGCTTTTCCTTGTTCTCGTGGCCGATCAAGCCTGTGATTGTGCGCAAGCCGCCTTTGACCAACGAAAGCAGCGCATTTTCACTGCCGTCTTCCTGGCCTTTAAATACATAGGTATCGACTTTAAGCTGGGTATCAGGCCGTAATGCCAGAATACCGCCATCAATCATCCGCAACTGTGCAGAACTGCCGGTAGCAGTCACAACAGTTTCACCTTCGTTGATATCCTGCCCTTTTTGCGCCGCGCGCTGCTTGCCTGCTGTATCGATAATACGGACATCACCGGCGACAAACTGAAACTGCCCGGCCACAGCAGCGTCGGCTGTGTTGGGGGTGAACGCTGCCAGCGATCCGAACAAAACAGGAATGGAGGCATGCTTTTTCAAATGCATCAACCAAGTCTTGCTGATCATGATGAACCTCGCGACGTTGTGGTTGTAGCGTTAGGCGCTTAATAGAAATCGTAACGGGCAGTGATCGTCGCCTCCGTGCGATGGAAGATGCTCAGCGGCACGTTGGAGCGATTATCGGTATAAGTGAGTTGCGGACGTATCGTCCAATGTGGCCGGGGTCGCCAATTGAAGCCCATCGTGCTATCGGCGATGTGATCATCACCAAATTTGATCAGGATGGAGCGTGCGTAAGGTGACTCATCAGAACGCTCCAGCAACCCGAAGTTGGCGAATAAATCAGCGCTTTCATTGAGAGACCATTGTCCATACAGTCTCCCACCCGTATAGCGGCGGCTGTAGTCGGAACCATTGTCCAGTTGATTCTGTGCGTAGTCCTCACCGGTGCTGATACTCGCGTATAGCAGCGGTTTATGTTCACCATCAAACAAATGCAACCAACCGAAACCACCAAGAACGGAATTGATATCGTCAACGGAGATATCTGGATATCGTTGGCGTGTCGCAACCAGGAAGAAGCTGCTTTGATCATGTTCGCTGTACGTGTGGCGCCATTCGGCATTGATGCCAACAGAATTGCGATCATTGGTTGGTACATCGGTACGTTGATCGAAACTTTCCAGGGTAATGCCAACACGGAAGGCTTCTTTGCCTGTCAGGTAGCTGGCACCGCCACGCAGATCTATTTGCCCGCTGTTGTAATCGCTATATCGCGTGACATCGCGCCAACGCGCATCGCCGCCGACAGAAAGCGACCAAGCATCGTTAACCTGGTGATTGACTTCAAAGCCGCTTGCCAAACCGGCAGTGGCAGAACTGCGCAAGATGGAGTTACCCGTTGGCTGGAATCCTGCCAGATTGTAAGTGGCCAGCACCGCACTTCCGAAGTCGCCAACCACGGCCGTAATATTGCTGTCGTAGCCGATAAAGCCTTCTACGTAACCCGTTAAAGATGTCGTCTTCTTACGTTCACGGTCGGCGATGGCAGCACGATATTTGTCGATCACTGCTTGCGCCGCAGGTGGTGGATTGTTTTGGGCAACGATATCGAATTCCTGCTTGGATCGATCCAAATCTCCCAAAGCGAAATAGGCGCGCGCCAAATCCAGTCTGGCGCCTTCGGCATTGGGATCAACCGCAAGGACACGCTCGAACGCCAATGTCGCCCGATCTGGCTTGCCGCTATCGAGTGCAGCAACGCCAAGCATGGTATCGAAATCGACGTTACCAGCGAGATCAAATTCCCGTGCTTGCAGGATGGAGTAAGCTGCGTCAGGCTTGCCGTCAGCCAATAGTGCGCGCGCCTTTTCCAGCTCGGCATCGGCTGCAAAACATGGGCCGGAGCTCATCAAAACCGCTGCCAGAATGGCCGTCGCGGCCAGGTTCAGACGCAAGGACATAAGTGCACTCTCCTATCACACCGGAAGATATAAGAGAAAACCACCATCCACGCTACTGCCAGTTATAACAGCTTGACCAAAGTTAACTTATGACCAAAGCTGCCGGATGTCAATCAAATGTAAATCCGCTGACAGTTTTCCCGAAGCGCTGTTGCGAAAATGTTGGGACTGTTGCGATTCAGTATGCGAGCCATCCCGAGTAATGGCATAACGCATCAGTGCAATGCGGAAATGAATTACAGTAGCGTCTTCCATATTGCTCATGCAAGGCACATAGGTAATCGCAAATGATAAGGAGTCCTGTTTTGATGAAAGGTCGAGGAATGAAGAAAATCGCGTCGCTGGTGATGGTTGCTTGCATCGCAGCCATAGGAAGCAATGTTTGCTGGGTCACCACGGCAACGGCAAAGGAAGTGCAAAGCGACACGCAAAAACGCAATTACCTCGCCACAAGGCGTTACTACGATAGCCTCATCAACGGTACGCCACAACTCGCCGAATTGAATTTGCTGACGACCATGCTGCCAAAAGGCGGCGACATCCATCACCATTACACCGGCGCGTTATATGCAGAGACCTATCTCGATTGGGTCGAGAAACAGAAGTTCTGCGTCTATAACAATGACGGCAGCGATGATGCAGGACATCATCACGAAAAATTCCGCATCAATACCGCTGCAAATGCGTCGGAGAAGGATTGCCTGACCGCAGCGCAAATCCGCAATGACGACGGGTTTTATCGCGAATTATTGATGCGCTGGTCGGACAAGGACTTCAGCAATCATGATCACGATCAATCGCCGCCAGATAAACAATTCTTCGACACGTTTGGTTATTTCTCCCCAGCAACCGGATATTCAGCGTCAGTCGGTTTAACACTATTGAAGCAGCAAGCGAAGGCAGATAATCTGCAATACATTGAGACCATGCTGAAAGGTGCGCCGAGTGTTGATAACCCCGAACTTTCGGCTCGCATCAATCAACTCGCGCCTGATGCAAATTCAACAGAGGTCAATGCTGCGCTCGCTCCGTACGCAGACTTTCTCGATCATGACAGCACCGCGCAGCAAAAGATTAGCGACTATAAAGTCGCATTGACGAATTACGCCGCGGGCATCGACGATGCTGACTTTACCTTGCGCTTTCAATCCTATGTAAGCCGCAACAATCCTCCAGCGCAGGTGTTTGCTGGACTGTATTCGGCATTTGCAGCCGCACACGACAACAAGTTGGTTGTCGGCGTCAATATCGTCGGCCCGGAAAACGGCATCGTCGCGATGCGTGACTATCACCTGCACATGCTGATGTTCAATTTGCTGAAGAAACGTTTCCCTGACGTGCATCTGTCCATGCATGCAGGCGAACTGACCTTGGGCATGGTGCCGCCGGATGGATTGCGCAATCACATTCACGATGCCATCGAAATTGCTGGTGCCGAGCGTATCGGTCATGGCATCGACGTGACCTACGAATCCGATCCTGATCGTTTGTTGGAGGATATGGTCAAGCGCAATGTTGCAGTGGAGGTTTGCTTGTCCAGCAACGCGTTTATCCTGGGTGTTGAGGGGCAAGCACATCCGGTAACGGTCTTGATGCGCCACCATGTTCCATTCGTGATCGCAACCGACGACGCCGGTGTTTCCCGCAGCAGCATCAACGCTGAATATGGCCTTTTCATCAGTCGCTATAAGCCATCCTACGATTTCCTGAAGGAAGTAATTTATCGCAGCATCCGTTATTCCTTCCTGAATGATCAGGACAAGGCATTGCAGTTGAAGCAACTGGATCGTCGCTTCCAGCAATTTGAAGCAAGCGTTGCCAAGATGGCAGTGAATGAACCGCGTAGTTCTCGGTAATACAATAGCAATCGAACAATCGCCGGGAATTTCCCCTTTATTTCCGGCGATTTTATTGTGTCTGATGTTGGATAATTTTGTTGCCTGACGTAACCGCTGGTATCATTATTAGGCGACTTCCCTGAACCCTCTTTATCTTCGTTGTACTTCGGATCACACATGCTTAGACTGATCAAGAAGAAAAAGAAAATTGACCTTGATGCCTTGATTGCCGATAGCGTCAAAGGCTTGCAGCAGGTAACGGAAGAACACCGAACACGTTGGAAGCTGGGGCAGGAAAAAGCATGGTCGGTAGATGAAGATCGTGGCATCATCAGTTTCACCTTTGCCAATAGCGTTGTTGTTTGCGCTCCGGCACAGGTCATCGGCACCTACCATGTCAGCGACAAGACTTTCACCTGGGGCTGGAAGCATCCCAATGTATTGCCCAATCTGCAGCAGCATGCTCACCGCGTACGCGAATTTGGTGTAGAGTACGGCTCCGAGGAATTAACAACGCAACAAGTGCCCTGCACCGAGAAACGCGCCTGGGAATTCACTGCATTGGCGATGCTGCTGGCTGAAGCAAGCGGGGCTTATTGCCTGCAAACCGCAGCAGACACCTTTGTATTCCTGACATTTGGTGAAGTTTCTTACAAACGTGCGATGCGCGCTTAAGCGTCTTTAAGACATCACCCGTCGCGTTTTTGGCCAGGACCAAAGGCCGCATTTCCTTTTTTATAGATTTATCCAGTAGCAGAATCACTTCATGTCAATTTCCCGTCAATTCATCCGATTTGCTGCCGTTGGTGCCAGCGGCACTGCTGTGCAGTACTCTATTCTGTATATTGGCACAGCCATGTTCGGCATTCGTGTTGCTGCCGCAGCCTCTGGTGTCGGTTATATGTGCGGCTCGGTCGTCAACTACCTTCTGAATTACTTCTTCACGTTTGAAAGCGGGAAAAGCCATGCGGAGGCCGCCACAAAATACTTTAGCCTGCTGGCTGTTGGTTTTTGCATCAATACCGGGTTGATGGCTTTGTTGGTGCATCAGCTGGACTGGAATAAGTGGATTGCACAATTCTTCACCACTGGAATTGGCCTGATTTACAACTTTCTGGGCAGCCGCTTCTGGGCATTCAAGGAAGCCCCCAACTCCAACTGATCGTCAGATCGTTCGCAGCAAAGCAAAACGGCCTCAATTGAGGCCGTTTTGCTTTGATCACCCTACCGATCACTGCTGAGGTGGTTGGGCTGGAACCGATTGCCAACTGGTCGAGCAGTTGCGCACGTAAGGATAGTAACCCTGTGGATTGGAACAGTAATACCAAAGGTTCGGCTGCACATCTATTGGAGGATTGGCAGGCTGATTCATCTCGATGTACTGTACCGGCGGCGGAGTATCAACATACAACGTCGCTGGCAATACGGGCACGGCATAACCGAAATACCATGGGGAGTAGTACCACGGCCATGTGCCATAAAAGCCGACATTCCAACCCCATCCTGGTCGATGCCATCCACCATGATGTGCAGGGAAGCTCTGCCGCGCAACGAAATGTGATGAGCCATGGTTAGCCCATGCCGTGTTCGCTGACAATCCACAGGCAAAAGCACAGATAACGAATAAGGATTTCACCAGCTTCATTCGCACACCATCAATCGGTTTTGCTTATCTTACGATCTCAGTATAGGACAAAATCTACGAGTATGACCCGTGCAAGATTGCACAGGCCATATCATGATAGAACTTAGTTACAGGTTACGGCAACTTGCGTGATCGATCCACTGGTTGGAATGGTTCCAATATTATTCGCCAAAGTACAAGTCGCGCCAGATGCCGACGCGATCTGGACATTGTACGTTTGTCCTGCAGCCAAGGGAGTCGTGAACACGAAGGTTTGCAACGCACCTGTTGCATTTCCTGTGATCGTTTTGGAATCAGTGCCGTTATTTGTCAATGTCACTGACTGGCTGCCTGTAAGACCAGTAACTGTGCCAAGCACTTCGTTACTTGCCGAAATATTCGCATTACAAATCACAGCAACACTATTGACGTCGCCAATACTTTGTTCGACTGTCCCGTATGCGTTTTCAACGGAACAAGTCTCCCCGACCGGTTGAGTCAGAACGGTGACGTTATAGGTTGAGCCAGCTTCGATTTGCGTCGCAAATGTGAACGAGCCATTGCTCGATACCGTTAAATTATCGCCGCCATTATCCTGCAAAACCACATTAGCACCGCCGGACAAACCGCTCACACTTCCGCCAATCGTTGCATTGATTTTGCCACCACAACCAGCCAGTGCAGCAACCGACACCACACATGCCAACAGCGCCTTCAAATTGATATATTTCATCGTGCGTCCTTAATATCCAGAATCCAGAGTGAATTGGTAATTTCTGAGCGGCCCAGAATTTTTATTGTTAATGGCAGCTAAACGCCACATTGATCGCTGACGAATTAACTACACCGCCGGAACTTGCCGAAGCCGTTGTACATGTTTGCGTCGCAATGCCAGTCGCCGACGGCGGTGCCGGAGGCGTTGTAGTACCTGGCTTCGAAGTCTGTCCCGGTTGTGCTGAGACAGTAATGTTATAAATAGTTCCCAACGGGAGCAAAACAGGGAAAGTCGCTGCAGGAGCGCTACTGCTTACCGTGGTGGTGTAATAGTTCAATGCATCATTTTGCAGCGTCAGAGTGAAGGTCGCACTATTGCCGCTATTCAGGCCAGTTGTACTCACACCAATTGCAATATTCGGAGAACAAGCCACTGCCACAGTCGAAATGTTGTTACCCGAAAAATCTGTCACGCCACTGCCGTAATTGACAACACAGGTTTGGTTGGTAGGCTGCGTAGTCACAATCACGCTATATCCGCTATTGCTCGGCACAGTATTGCTGAACGAGAAACCGATAGGCGTAGATCTGCCGGTCGAGGAAATGACCAATGGCGTACCGCCATTATTGGAAATACTCACCGATGTTCCTGCTTGCAACCCGGTTACGGTGCCGCTGATCGTCGCGTTGCCGGTGCTGTTACCGCCACAAGCGGCCAACATTGCGCTGGCGGCTACGCCGCAAACCACTGCCATTACTCTTGTTCGATTCATAAGTCTTCCTGGTTTCACTGTTGGCTCGTCGCGCGATGTCGTTGTTATTCGATTTGCACGGTGTCGCCAGCTCAACGCCAATCCATCACATTTTGATGCGCGTAGCACGACCCCATGCAACGCAAATTTGGCAAAACCTCAAGGATACTATTAAATCATGCAAACGAAGAATCTTTATGTACGGGAAGTAAATACCAAGACGGACGACAAACGGCTACATCAACGTGCATACAAGATAAGATAAGGCCCCAATCAAGGGCCAGAACGGATTGGTTACAAAATGTAACCCTGATGACAACGACCGCCTGCGAAAGAGACGATCGTCGATTGGTCGATCATCAATAGGCGACGGTCGCTATTTCACGGACAAAGTTTGCCTTTTCAATCTCTGTGACGAAGGCTTCGGCGTAATCTGGATATGAGATTTGGCTACGCCCTTCAGCATTGCAGATCAAGCTGCGTGCGCCAACACGAAATGCACCACGCTTCTCGCCCGGCCCGATTTCTGCAGCAGGAGCAAAGAAAGTCCATTCCAGATCAGGCGCATTTTTCAACAAGCCAAGCGCTTCACGATGAGTTAACGCGACCTCCTTATAGATCGCTGGGAAGGTGGGCGCATCCACCAGCTGTACGCCCGGTGCAACTTCCAAGCTACCGGCACCACCGACCACAACCAACCGCTTTACGCCAGCAGCGCGTGCCGCAGCAATCAGAGACTTTGTCACATCCAACAAAGTCGCTACATTCCCAGTCCCTGGACCATAAGCACTCACGAGAATATCGCTGCCATGCACAGCATCAGCCAGTGTATTTGTATTGAGCAGATCGACCACCTTAACCGGCAACGCAGACAAAGCCCCCTCCAATTGCACCTCACGCCGCAGGATGGCGGTAACTTGATGTCTACGGGCCGTCGCTTGCTCAGCGATATGTTGACCAATCTTTCCTGTTACACCAACCATTGCGATTTTCATGTTATTTCCTTTTCAAATATGTATCCATGATAGATACATATAACTATCAAAAAAATGCATCGTCGAGGCACAACTTAAAACGATCAATGCTATTTGTCTTGATTACTACCGGACATCCAGTGATTTAATGACATCCTGTATGGAAATTCCGGCAATCACCGATTCCATTGCCTGTTCCGCACGATCAATGACACCTTCCAGCACGACAGTGATACCTTTCCCAACCGGGCAATCTGGATTTGGCGCATTTGCATGCAAAGCCAGAATTCCTGGCTCCTCCACTGCGCGATATACATCCAACAAACTGATGTCGCTTGCAGCTTTCGCCAGCATCGTACCGCCATTGGCGCCCATGGACGAATGTGTCATACCAGCCTTGGCAAGCAGCCCCAATATACGGCGTATCATCGCCGGATTGGTATTCACACTCCCCGCCATGCACGAAGACGATACCGGCTCTGCCGACAAGGTCAGCAAAGTCAAAATATGTACGCCAACAGCAAAGCGATGACTAGTGTTCATGTACTGTGTTCTTCAATGTGTATCAATTATAGATACATATAAAATGCCATGTCAAGCAAGATCCTTATATTTGCTAAACTGGCAAATCCCTCTTTCATCTATCCAACATGCACAAAACAATTCGCTGGGGAATTCTCGGAACCGGCCAAATCGCCCACGCCTTCGCTCAGGGATTGCGCGACACGCCAGATGCGCAACTAAGCGCAATCGGTTCACGCAATATATCGAACGCACAGACCTTCGCTGAAGAATACGATGTTCCAAAAGCATATGGCGATTACGCGTCGCTGATCACAGCCCCGGATATCGACGTCATCTATATCGCCACACCACATAGCGCGCATGCTGAGAATATGCGCGCCTGCCTGTTGGCTGGAAAAGCTATCCTGTGTGAAAAGCCATTTACGCTCAACCACCGCGAGGCAAACGAGATCGTCGAACTCGCCAAGCAACGCGGCCTATTCGTAATGGAAGCCATGTGGACGCGCTTTCTACCGGCAATACGACATGCAAAACATTTGGTGGAAACCGGCGTTATCGGTATGCCGTTGCAGGTTCAGGCCGATTTTGGCTACGCCGCGACGGTCGATGAACATCATCGCATTCTGAATCCGGCATTGGGCGGTGGAGCGTTGCTTGACGTCGGCATTTACCCATTATCGATTGCTGCATATTTTCTTGGCGAGATTGCAGATGCTCATGCGCATGCAAAATTGGCGAATACCGGTGTCGATACCCAAACAGCCTTTACCATACTGCATAAGAACGGAGGCATATCGTCCTGCCAGTGCTCCACAGTCACACAAACACGCACGGCAATGACCATTTCCGGCAGCCTGGGCGTGATCGAAATTCACCAACCGTTTTACAAGGCGCAGCAAATTACCGTCATCAGTAATGATGGCGCCGCACAGGCCATTTCCCTCCCCTATCTTGGCAATGGCTATACGCATGAGGCGATCGAAGTAGGTGAATGTCTGCGACACGGACTGCTCGAAAGCCCCATCATGCAGCTAAGCGAAACCTTGAGTCAAATGCATTGGATGGACGCAATACGCAAGCAAATAGGCGTGCAGTACCCGACAGATGTACTACCTATTGCTCAATAACGCAGGCTTTAACCCGCAATCTTTCACGTATAAACAAAATAATTTATATCGTTTTTCAGATAAAGCTTGCCTCGTAGCATTGAACAATGCTATAGTCTTTCTTCTGACGCGGGGTGGAGCAGTCTGGCAGCTCGTCGGGCTCATAACCCGAAGGTCGTAGGTTCAAATCCTGCCCCCGCAACCAGTCGATTCAGTTGGTATTTTACATATCAATTTTTTGGAACGGCTGTTACTGCTCCCACGATGTGCTTCACGTAGAATGATCTGATGAAGCACGTTATTCCTGAAAATTCTGCAAGACTTTTCATTGCTCTATGGCCTGACCAGGCAATACGCGATGCACTACTCGCTTGTCGTGAGCACTGGAATTGGCCTCATGGCGCCCGTCTTGCACATGCAAATTCCCTGCACGTCACTCTGCACTTCCTCGGAAACGTCCCATTGCAAACGATACCGACACTGATAGATGCGCTGCAAGTGCCGTTCGAATCGTTCGAGCTGATCCTGAATCATCAACATATCTGGCATGACAATATCGCAGTGCTGGAACCATGTACCATTCCCGCACAATTGGTCAAACTCCATACCGATTTGAGTAAGGCATTGCAAGCGATGGGGCTTCCGGTCGAAACACGAAACTATCGCCCGCATGTCACATTCGCACGTCGTGCTGGTGGTGCAGACATTTCGAGGAATGTACCAGACATCCGATGGCCCGTGAATGGTTATGCGTTGATGCAATCACACCTCTCGGCATCGCGTGGCTACGAAATCCTGCGAAGCTATTACTAGACAAAATGAATTGACCTACCGCACCTCAAGCGACGCGGATTAAGCTTGGAGTGTGAACAACCAGGCTCAGAGCCGAAATTGAGGGGGTAGGTCATGAAAGAGTTTAGCAAATACGTGGGATTGGATGTGCACAAGGCAACGATAGCAGTAGCAGTTGCCGAAGGCAAAGGTGGTGAGG
>Ga0116226_10000366_pt1 | contig 38416 bp, 32 predicted proteins | sample S1TSphfallax_FD_89692 | JGI IMG/M metagenome (GOLD analysis project Ga0116226, IMG submission 89692) | Host-associated microbial communities from peat moss isolated from Minnesota, USA - S1T2_Fa - Sphagnum fallax MG | ecosystem: Host-associated > Plants > Peat moss > Unclassified | place: USA... | reverse complement strand
TCGGTGATTAGAGTACGCGTGCGCGACGACGCAGGCTATGTAACGATCAAGAGTCGCGACGGCGGACTTGCACGGGACGAGTTCGAGTATTCCATCCCTGTCGCTGATGCGAGATCACTTCTCAAACTTTGCGGTCGAAGGATCCTCGAAAAAATCCGCCACGAAGTGCCCTATGCCGGTTACTGCTGGGAAATCGACGAGTATTCCCCACCCTTCGCCGGCCTCATCATCGCGGAGGTGGAGTTGCAATCCGAAGAAGAAGATCCGCCGCGACCGGCTTGGGTCGGCGAGGAGATCACCCATGACGGCAATTTTTCCAACGCCGCACTGGCTCAGCGAGCCGAGGCCGCACACCGAGGATGACGCTATGCAATACGCGATTTCTGGAACCCTCATGCAAACTGTCGCAGTAGACCTTGCTCCCGGAGAGGTCATCTACAGTCAGACCAATTGCATGGCCTGGATGTCCGATTCCATCCAAATGAACACCAACACGGGCGGCGGCTTGTTCGCCGGCCTCAAGCGTTCCTTGACGGGTGGCAGCCTGTTCATCACCGATTTCACCGCGCTGGCGCCGGGTCACATCGCCTTTGCGCCGCGTTTTCCCGGAACCATCGTCGCACGCAAGCTGGCGCCGTATGAGTCCCTGCTCTGCCGCAAGGAGACCTTTCTTTGCGCCGAGAAGTCGGTCACTCTCGAGATTGCCTGGCAACAACGGATCGGTGCGGGTTTTTTCGGCGGTGAGGGGTTTATCTTGCAACGGGTCACCGGGCCTGGCGTCGTATGGCTCGATCTATCCGGCGAGCTCGTCGAACGTGACCTGGCCGCGGGCGAAAGGCTCCTGGTGCATGCCGGCCATGTCGGGATCCAGGAACCCACGGTGCAATTCTCGATCCAGATGGTTCGCGGCTTTCGCAACGTCCTGTTCGGCGGCGAAGGATTGTTCCTCGCCACACTCACCGGACCGGGCCACATCTGGCTGCAAAGCATGCCCATCATGAACCTCGCCGAGGAAATAGGCCGTTACCTTCCAGGCGGGGGCTCCGATGGTGGTGGCACCCTCGGCAAGGTCGCCGGTGCGGCGACCGTGGGCGGCATAATTGGCAGCCTGCTCGGCGACTGACAAATTGAGAGATGGTGGTGAGGGGGGGAATCGAACCCCCGACCTCGGCGTTATGAGTGCCACGCTCTAACCAGCTGAGCTACCTCACCACGAAGAGCGCGGATTGTCCGCAGGGCGCGCTCCGCTGTCAATTCCCCGCCCACCCACCGACCCCGCCGGCGCCGGTTCAGACATTGAAGCGAAAATGCATCACGTCGCCTTCGCGGACGACATATTCCTTTCCTTCCAGACGGAGCTTCCCATGTTCCTTCGCCCCGGCCTCGCCCTTGTTGGCGATGAAATCTTCGTAGGCGATGACCTCGGCGCGAATGAATCCATGCTCGAAGTCCGTGTGAATCACACCGGCCGCCTGCGGCGCCGTCGCCCCGGCGTGCACCGTCCAGGCCCGCACCTCTTTCACACCGGCGGTGAAATAGGTCTGCAATCCCAGCAGGGCGTAGCCGCCGCGGATCACCCGATTGAGGCCGGGCTCATCGAGATTGAGCTCTTTGAGAAAATCCGCCCGATCCGCCTCATCGAGCTGCGAGATCTCGGCCTCGATTGCCGCGCACACCGGCACCACCACCGCACCCTCAGCCTTCGCGAGTTCCCGCACCCGGTCGAGTCTCGGGTTATCGGTGAAACCCGACTCATCGACATTGGCGACGTACATCACGGGCTTGTCGGTCAGTAAATGATAATCGCGCAGCAGCGCCTTCTCGTTGGCATCCAATCCCATGGCGCGCACCGGTTTGGCGAGATTCAACTGCGTGCGCACCCGTTCCAGCAAATCGCGCGACTTGATCGCCTCCTTGTCCGCGGTCTTCGCCGCCTTCACCGCCTTTTGATAGGCGCGATCGATGCTGTCGAGATCGGCCAGCGCGAGCTCGGTGTTGATGACCTCGATGTCATTGGCCGGATCTATCCGGCCGGCCACGTGAATGATGTCGTCGTTCTCAAAGCAGCGCACCACGTGCGCGATGGCATCGACCTCGCGGATATGGGCGAGAAATTTATTGCCCAGACCCTCACCCTTCGAGGCGCCCGCCACCAGTCCTGCAATGTCGACGAATTCCACGGTGGTCGGCAGGATCCGTTCCGGATGGACGATAGCCGCGAGGCTTTCCAACCGCGAGTCCGGCACCGGCACGACGCCGACGTTCGGATCGATGGTGCAGAAGGGATAATTCTCCGCAGCGATCTGCGCCCGCGTCAGGGCGTTGAACAGCGTCGACTTGCCGACATTGGGTAAGCCGACGATTCCACAGCGAATAGGCATCAGTTTTTTCCCGCGCGGCTATGTAGTTTGGTCATCGCGCGTTCCGCGCCCTGTTCCAGTATCAGCGGCATCGCATCCGCCGCCGAGTTCACGGCTTCCAAGATCAAATCCTCGTCCGCACGCGGCGCGCGGTTCAGCACATAATCGAGCACCTCGCTCTTGTTCCCGGGATGCCCGATGCCGAGCCGCAGACGCCAGAAGCTGTCGCCGACATGCGCGATCGCATCGCGCAGGCCATTGTGACCGCCGTGGCCGCCGCCATGTTTCAAACGCACGCTGCCCACCGGCAGATCGAGCTCATCATGGGCCACCAGGATGTCATCCGGCGCGACTTTGAAGAAATCGCTCAACTGGCGAATCGACAGGCCGCTTCGATTCATATAAGTCGTGGGCTTCAACAAAATAAGCTCCCGACCGCTCAAGGTGATGCGCGCTGTCTCGCCCGAGTACTTGCGGTAATCGCGAAACTCCCCGCCATGCCGGCGCGCCAGCAGGTCGACGAACCAGAACCCGGCATTGTGCCGGGTGACCTGATGCTCGGGGCCCGGATTGCCGAGCCCCGCGATGACGCGCAGTGGTAATCCCGCCATCGAAGCGGATTACTTCTTCGCGTCCTTCTTCGCCGGCGCCGCCTTGGCATCCGCCTTTGCAGGTTCGGCCTTCTTCGCCGCTGCCGCAGGCGCCGCCGCCGCGGGCGCCGCGCCTTCCGCCGCGCCGGCCGCCGCTGCCTCCGGCTCTTCCGCACGCGGACTGTGGATCGCCACCACCGCCGAATCTTCCTTCGCCAGCGCCAGCAACTCGACACCCTCGGGCACCTTCAGCTGCGACAGGTGAATGCTCTCGTTGAGCCCAAGCTTCGACAGATCCACTTCGATGAATTCCGGCAGATCCTTCGGCAGGCAGCTGACGTCCACCTCGGTGCGCATGTGCGACACCAACCCACCCTGGGTCTTCACGCCCGGCGACACCGCGGCGCCGACGAAGTGCAGCGGAATGCTGATGCGAATCTTCTCGTTGTCCTCGACCCGCTGGAAGTCGACGTGCACGATGGCGTTCTTGTAGGGATGCCGCTGCACATCCTTCAAGATGGCCGCCTGCGTCTGCTCGCCCACCTTCAGATTCAAGATGGTCGAATAGAAGCGCTCGTTCTCCAACATGATGATGAGCTTCTGATGGCTCAGCGACAAGGCACGGGCATCGGAGTGCCCGCCATAGAGAATGGCCGGCACTTTTCCTTCGCGGCGCAGGCGGCGGCTCGCACCTTTGCCTTGATTACCGCGGAACTCGGCAACGAGTTCGAATGAGGTTTTCATAATCATCTCCAGTTACAGCACGAACACGAGGCCCCCGCACCGCGACCAGTTTGCGGGCACCTCGACCTATCAATCCAACCAATCAATCGACGTACAACGAACTCACCGACTCCTCATCGCTGATGCGCCGGATCGTCTCGGCCAGCAAGCCCGCCACCGAGAGCTGCCGGATCCGGCTGGAAGCCTTGCCGGCCTCCGACAGAGGAATCGTATCGGTCACCACCAATTCATCGAGCACCGACCTTTCGATGCGCTCGACGGCCGGCCCCGACAACACCGCATGGGTGATGTATGCCACCACCCGTACCGCGCCAGAGTCCTTCAGCGCCTGCGCCGCCTGACACAAGGTGCCCGCCGTGTCGATCATGTCGTCCACCAGCACGCAGGTCTTGCCCGACACCTCGCCGATGATGTTCATCACCTTCGATTCGTTCGGCCGCGGCCGCCGCTTGTCGATGATGGCGAGATCCGCATCGTCGAGGCGCTTGGCGAGCGCCCGCGCCCGCACCACGCCGCCGACATCCGGCGACACGACGATCATCTTCTCGTCACGCTGTTTCCACGCATCGCCCAACAGCACCGGCGACGCATACACGTTGTCCACCGGGATGTCGAAGAACCCCTGGATCTGATCCGCATGCAAGTCCACCGTCAGCAGCCGGTCGACGCCCGCCCGCGTGATCATGTTCGCCACCAACTTGGCGCCGATCGCCACACGCGTCGCTCGCGGCCGACGATCCTGGCGCCCGTAGCCGAAATACGGCACCACCGCGGTGATGCGCTTCGCCGACGCGCGCCGGCACGCATCGGTCATCATCAGCAATTCCATCAAATTGTCATTCGCCGGCGGACAGGTGGGCTGCACGATGAACACATCGCGACCGCGCACATTCTCCATCAGCTCCGCATTCACCTCGCCATCGCTGAAACGCCCCACCTGCGAGCGTCCCAGGGGCACGTGCAAATGGCGGGTGATCTCCTGCGCCAGTTGCGGGTTCGCGTTACCGGCAAACACCGACATGCTGGAAGAATCGATTTCACTGTTTCGCGACATATCAAAACCAGCCGGCATCCCAAGGGCGCGACAGGCAGGGCCGTTTCGTACCCACGAACCGTCCCCACCGTAATACATTGGCTGGGGTGGAAGGATTATTCGGCGCTGCGCGCCTCACCCCGTTGGGGCCGCCCTTCGGGCGTTATCCTTCCGTTCCCAGCACAACAGGTAGCGCCGTTTCGTACCCACGAACCGTCTCTACCGTAAAACATTGGCTGGGGTGGAAGGATTCGAACCTCCGTATGGCGGGATCAAAACCCGCTGCCTTACCGCTTGGCGACACCCCAACTCGACATCAATCGTCAGCGACTAAAGCCTCTTTCGCAAAGGCGAATCATTCAGTCCGCGAACCCAGAACGCCTCCACCGAGGGCGGCAGCTGTCGCACCATCCGCGCGCGAACCTCGGACGATTCGACGCTCAAAAAAACGCAAGCCCCCGTGCCCGTCAGCCGCGCTGTCCCGAACTGCGACAGCCAATCGAGCGCGCTTGCCACTTCAGGATACCGCCGCCGCACCGCAGGCAAACAATCATTCCGGCCACCGGAGGCGAGGAAACCGTCAATTGTGATGCGCGGTGAATTTCTTGTCAACGTCGGGTCCTGGAAAATCTCCGCCGTGCTCACCGCGACATTCGGCTTCAAAATCAAATAGTTGACTTCCGGAGGTGCCAGAGAACCCGTCAACGGGGTGAGGTCCTCCCCGACCCCTTCGGCCCAAGCCGCTTGGCCCTCGATGAATACCGGCACATCCGCGCCGAGAGTGAGCCCGATCTTCGCCAGCTGGTCCTTTCCCAGCCCAAGCTCCCACAGCCGATTCAGCGCCACCAAGCAAGTCGCCGCGTCCGAGCTGCCCCCGCCCAAGCCCGCGCCCATCGGAATGCGCTTCAGCACATCGATGCTCACGCCCAGACGGCAGCCCGTGGCCGCTTGCAGCGCCCGCGCCGCCCGCACGCACAAATCCCCCTCGTGCGCCACGCCGGCCGCCCCGCGCAGCCGCTCGATCACGCCATCGGCGCGCACCGACAGATGAATATCATCGCAAAGATCCACGAATTGAAAACAGGTCTGCAGCTCGTGATACCCGTTCGGCCGCCGCCCGACGATATGTAAGAACAAATTCAGCTTCGCCGGCGCCGGCCATGGCGGTTGCCGCGACGGCGACGGCGACGCCACCTCGGGCGACTCCGCGGTCATGTCGGCGCCACCCAATGATCCACCGCGATCCGAACCCGCACCCCGCCGCGGCTCAGCACCACCCTCGACGGCAACAAATCCCCGCTTACCGCCATATAGCTGTTGAAATCGATGGTCCACCCCGACTGTTGCAGTTGCTGCGCCCGATCTTGCGCGTTCGACGTCAGCTGAAACGGCGTGCCCGGCGAGGGCACCCCGAGTAGCCAGTAGCGCAGATCAGTCAACGGCAGATCGAATCCCAAGCGATCCTGGAGTTGTGCAATCACCGCGTCGCTGGGGGCCGCGCCATTCAGAGAAACACCCGCCGGCGTCTTCTTGAGCACCGTCGCTCCCACCCCCAAGGGCCCCGCCAGATGTAATTCTGCCGTCTCGCCGCGCTGCCGCCAATTCAAGCTCGCTTGCCAGCCCTGGGTGCCCACCGCCGCGGCTGCCCGGCCATCCAGCTGCCACGAGGTCGCCTGCTGCAAGTCCCTCAGCCGGGTCGTCCAAGGAGCCGGGGCATACGGCCGGACGACGGGACGAGTGCCGACGCACGCGGCGAGCACCACCACGACCAGGCACAGCAACCACGTGAGTCTTGGCATTTAATTCGATCGATGCAGACGCTGCAAGGTCGCCTTCAGCAGCCGATTATCGGCATCGAGACTGGTCGCCTGCGACCAAATGCGCTCTGCGTCCGCGCGCCGGTCAAGGCGCCACAACACCTCACCGAGATGCGCCGCGATGTCCCCGTCATGATCGTCCGCGTAGGCCGCATCGAGGTAAGCCAGCGCCTCGACAGCATGACCCTGACGGAAGAGCACCCACCCTAAACTGTCGAGGATGGCCGGACTCTTTGGCGCCGCGAGGTAGGCCCTCTCGATCAGTTTGCGCGCTTCGCGCAGATGGAAGTTGTGGTCCGCCAGCGTGTACCCGTAGGCGTTGAGCGCCGCCGGATCGGACGGGCGCAGCGTCAAGACCTTCTTCAAGACGTCGATGGCCGTGCGGGTTTGGCCATCGTCATCGGCGATCGATGCGAGCGCGTAGGGCAACTCCGTGCTGTCCGGATAATCGAGCTCGGCACGCTGCAACAGCGCCACGGCCTTCGGCCGTTGCTCCGCCTCCGCATAGAGGCGCGCGTGCGCGACGATGATCTCGGGGGCATGTGACGGCTCTTCTTCCAGCAGACGAGCAAACAACTCCTCACCTGCCGACGCCGTGCCATGCGCCTCGAGAATGGCCGCCGCCCGCAGCAGGGCCGGCAGCGCATCATCGCCGTTCTGCACCTGAGAATAGAGCTCGAGCGCGCGCTCGAAGTCATGGTGTCGTTCGGCAATCAACCCGAGATAGTAAACGGCATCGTCCAAGAATCGGCCGGTGTTGACCAGTTCCGCGAATCGTCCGGCGGCATCGTTGAGACGGCCGTGCTGGTAATCGAGGAGGCCGAGCAGCCGCAGCGCCACAGGACGCGCCTGCGGATTCTCGGTGAGCGCAGTGAGTTCGGCCTCGGCTTCGCTCTGCTCCTGGGCCGCCAACAGTAGTAGCGCGTAATCCAGACGGCTTTGCGGGCTGTCCAGGGCCTGCAGCGAGGATTGCGCCTCGGCCAGCGGCCCCGTCTTGTCACCCGCGAGGATCCGCGCTCGCCACCATCCCTCGGTGAGCTCCTGCCGCGCGGCTGCCGTCGCATCCTCGGGCGCCGCCGCCGACCCCGCGCCAGCATCCGGCCCCGCCGCCGGTGCGCGGCCCTGCGGCTGCGCATCGATGGCTGCCAAGGCCGCCGCGAACACCGGTGCGGCAGCCGCCGGATCGTCGGCGCGTAGTGTGGCGAACGCCTGCAGGCGCAGGGCCGCCGCGGACGACGGAAACGCCTTCGCCAGTCGATCGGCGACCTGCCGGGCGCCGTAGACATTGTCGTCGCTCGTGAACTCCGCCTCGAGCGCCGCCAATTCGGCCTCCGCGCCTCGCGGCGAACTGTTCACGAGCACGTCGTACTGCGCGGCCGCGGCATCGATCCGATCGAGGTCGAGCAATGCACGCGCCGCCGCGCGGTGGGCATCGGCTGACGCCGCGTCGATGGCGATCCAGCGGGTGGTTACCTGAGTGGTAAGCGAGGGTTGCAGGCATTGGGCGGTCACTTCGGCGGCCCGCCGCAGCAGGCGCGGATCATGATTCGCTTCCGTGGCCGCCGTGTATTGCAGCGCTGCGACCCGGCTCTCATGCCGGGATAGAGCGATCTCGGCCGTGACAGTATAAAATATCAGCGACGCTTGCGGGGATTCGGCCGGCGGACGGGCGTTGAATCCCGCGCAAGCCGAACCGGTAAGGATACCGAGCGCAGCAACCGACCTGGCGAGGATTGGAATCGAGATCACAGCGCCACTATAGCTAAATGCATGCACCGATGGCGGAAGCCAAGCCTGCCGCGACAATATCCCCTCCGAACTCGCCCAGACCCGCTCCCAGTGCTTGCCACGGCGCGAGATCTTCACCAAAATCCATCAGTTACAAAGAAAGCACGCGCATGGCATTCAACATTCTCGGTATCAACCACAAGACCGCGCCGGTCGCCCTGCGCGAACAGGTGGCCTTTACCGAGGACCGTCTGCTGTCGGCCTTGCAGGCGCTGCGCCAGGAAAGCGGTATCGCCGAGGTCGTCATCCTCTCGACCTGCAATCGCACCGAACTCTACTGGGCGGGCTCGGCGAGCGGCAGCGACCTGTCCGATTGGCTGGAACGCCACCACGCGCCGAGTCTCGATCTCGCCGCGAGCGTCTACGTCCACCAGGAACAACGCGCCATCGAGCATGCCTTCAACGTCGCCTCGGGCCTCGACTCGATGGTGCTCGGCGAAGCGCAAATCTTGGGCCAGTTGAAGGAGGCGTACCGCATCGCGCAGCACGCCGGCAGCGTGGGACCCTACCTCAACAAGCTCTTTCAAGCGGCTTTCTCGACGGCGAAGCGTGTCCGCTCGGAAACTCAGATCGGCGCGAACGCCGTCTCGCTGGCATCCGCGACCGTGAGCCTCGCGCGTCGCGTCTACGCCGACCTGCGCGCGCAGAATGCGCTGCTCATCGGCGCCGGCGAGATGAACGCGCTCACCGCCCGGCATTTCGCCACCGCCGGCGTCAAACGCGTGGTGATCGCGAATCGAACCTTGAGTCGAGCTCAGGACCTCGCCGCGGAGGTCAAGGGCTACGCCGTCGATCTGGGCCAATTGAACAAAGAGCTCATCGAGGCCGACATCGTCATCAGCTGCACCGCGAGCCCGACGGCACTCATCACCAAGGCCGCCGCCGCCGCCGCGGTGCGGGCCCGGCGGCGCCGGCCGATTTTCATGGTCGATCTGGCGGTGCCGCGCGACATCGATCCGGCGGTCGCCGAGCTCGAGGATATCTACCTGTTCTCGATCGACGATCTGCAACAACTCATCGACGAAAACCGTCAGCACCGCGAGGCGGCCGCCGGCGCGGCACGCCTGCTCATCATCGAGGAAGTCACCCGATTTCTCTCCGAAGCGCGCGCGAAGGAGGCCGGTCCGGCGATCCGCGCCTTGCGACAGCAGGCCGACGGCATCCGCCAACAGACCTTGGAACAGGCGCGGCGCATGCTGTTGTCCGGCAAATCCGCCGATGAGGCGCTCGAATACCTGTCGAACACCCTGATGAACCGCCTGTTGCACGCGCCCACCCAAGCCCTCCGGCAGGCGTCGGAATCCGCCGAAGCGGTGGTCGCCGAAGCGGTCAAGCGGGCCAGCCGGGACGATCGCGACCGGCAATGATCGCCAGGTCCTGTGACGCGGACTAGCCGCGGGAAATACCCGGACAGGCTCGTCAGGGCGGCGCGCTATACTTCGCGCCCATGAAGGACTCCATCCGGCGCAAATTGGAAAAACTCGACGAGCGTTTCGAGGAAATCAGCCGCCTGCTCGCCGATCCTGGCGTTATCTCCAAGCAGAACCAGTTTCGCGACCTCTCCATGGAATATGCCAGATTGGAGCCGTTGATCGCACGCTACCGCGGCTACGTCACTCTGCAAGGCGATGTCGACACCGCGCGCGAACTCGCCATGGACGAAGAACTCGCCGAATTGATCGCACGGTCGGCATCGTTGGAATTGGAGCTGCAGCGACTGCTCGTCCCCAAGGATCCGCACGATGACAGCAACATCTTTCTCGAAGTGCGCGCCGGCACCGGCGGCGACGAGGCCGCCATTTTCGCCGGCGACTTGTTTCGCATGTACGTGCGCTATGCCGAATCGAAGCAATGGGGCATTGAGATCTTGAGCGAAAGTCCCGGCGAGCACGGCGGCTACAAGGAAGTCATCAGCCGCATCATCGGCCGCGGCGCCTTTTCGCTGTTGAAGTTCGAGTCAGGCACCCACCGGGTGCAACGCGTACCCGCCACCGAGGCGCAGGGCCGCATACACACTTCGGCATGCACGGTGGCCATCCTCCCCGAACTCGAGGAGGTCGACGAAATCGACTTGAACCCGGCGGATCTGCGCGTCGACACCTATCGCTCCTCCGGGGCGGGCGGCCAGCATGTCAACAAAACCGATTCGGCCATTCGCATCACCCACATCCCCACCGGCATCGTCGTCGAGTGCCAGGATGAACGCTCGCAGCACAAGAATCGCTCGCGCGCCATGTCGCTGTTGAAGTCGCGACTGCTCGCGAGCGAACGCGAGAAACAGGCGTCGCAGCAGGCCCAGTCGCGCAAGCTTCAGGTCGGCTCCGGCGACCGCTCCGAGCGCATTCGCACTTACAACTTTCCGCAAGGACGCGTCACCGATCACCGCATCAATCTCACACTGTACAAGCTCGATGATGTCATGCACGGGGGCCTCGATGAACTCATCGGCGCCCTGAATCAGGAACATCAGGCCGAAGAACTCGCGAGCCAGGTCGAATGAGCTCCCTACTCGCACGACCGCCACTGCTGCGGACCCTCCTCGCGACGCCCGCCGCATCGATCACTACGGCCATCAAAGAGGCGGCGCGGGCCCTGCACGGCCGCAGCGACTCGCCCCGCCTCGACGCCGAGATCCTCTTGGCTGGGATGCTCGGCCTGCCGCGCAGTGCACTGATCGTGCACGGCGATGAGACCTTGAGCCCGGAACGTCGCGCGAGCTTCGCTGCACTGATCGAACGGCGCGCCTCTGGCGAACCCGTGGCCTACCTAACCGGTCGCCGCGAATTCTGGTCGATGACTCTCTGCGTGAGCCCGGCCGTGTTGGTGCCGCGCCCCGAGACCGAACTCCTGGTGGAGTTGGCGCTGAGCTTTCTACCCCCAGGGGGGCCGTCCCCCGGGGAAACGCCCTCAGGGGAACCGCTGCGCGTGCTCGACCTCGGCACCGGCAGCGGCGCCATCGCGCTGGCCTTGGGACTGGAACGACCGGACGCCCGCATTACAGGCGTCGACATCTCCCCCGCCGCGTTGGCGGTGGCAATACAAAATGCCGAGCGCCTCGGACTAAGCGGGCTGCGCTGGCGAATCGGCTCCTGGCTAGAAGCAGTGCCCGGCGAGCGCTTTGATCTCATCGTCGCCAATCCACCGTACATCGCCGCCGGTGATCCCGCGCTGACCGAACTCGCGAGCGAACCCTTGCTGGCGCTGTCGCCCGGACCCACCGGTCTCGAGGCGATCACCGAGATCGCTCTGCGCGCGGCGGATTACCTTCGACCGCACGGTCGCCTCTTGCTCGAACATGGCGCCTCGCAAGCCGAGGCGGTGAGCGGCATGCTCGTGCAACACGGTTGGGCTGACATCCGCACGCATGCGGACTACGCCGGCCGGCCGCGCGTAACGGCGGCCCGGGTCGGCTCGCCCTGATCACAGCAACCCTTTTGATTCCCCTCAACGACAGGACACCCTATGATTCTCTTCGAAACAACACTGGGCGACTTCAAGATCGAGTTCTTCGAGAAGGAAGCGCCGATCTCGGTCGCCAATTTTCAAGCCTACATTGCCGATGGCTTTTTCGATGGCACCATCTTTCACCGCATCGTGCCCGGCTTCGTCATCCAAGGCGGCGGCTTCACCGAGGACATGAGCCAGAAGAAAACCCTGCCGGCGATCAAGAATGAAGCCGACAATGGCTTGAAGAATTCCCGCGGCACGCTGTCGATGGCGCGCACCAACGACATCAACAGCGCCACGTCGCAATTCTTCGTCAACCTGAAGGACAACGACTTCCTCGATCACAGCCGCGGCAACTTCGGCTACGCGGTGTTCGCGCGGGTCTCCGCGGGCATGGAGGTGATCGACAAGATTGCCGCCGTGGAAACCGGCCGCAAGCGCGGCTTCGACGACGTGCCGGTCGAACCCGTCATCATGAAGAGCGTGCGCAAGATCGAGGCCTAGCCGCGACCGCTTCGGCAGACAAGCGACGACGATGGCGCGCGGCAAGACCTGGCTGAGCAGCCTGCTGCGCGCGGTGTTGGGCCTGATCCTCGCGGCCCTGGCACTCGCGGTCATGTCGGTGCTGCTGTTGCGCTGGGTCAATCCGCGCTACAGCGCCTTCATGGCCGAGAGCCGGCTCACCGCCTGGATGGCGCATGACGACACGTACGTGTTCCGCCACACGTGGGTCGATCTCGACCACATCTCACCGAACCTGCCGCTGGCGGTGGTGGCCTCGGAGGATCAAAAGTTTCCCGAGCACTGGGGTTTCGACGTCGAGGCCATCGAAAAAGCCTACTCGTTGAACAAGCACAGCCATCGGATCCATGGCGCCAGCACCATCAGTCAACAGGTCGCCAAGAATTTGTTCCTCTGGTCGGGCCGCAGCTATTTTCGCAAGGCGCTGGAAGCCGGCTTCACCGTGCTCATCGAAGGCCTTTGGCCGAAACGCCGCATCCTCGAGGTGTATCTCAACATCGTCGAATTTGGTCCGGGCACCTACGGCGCCGAAGCCGCCGCGCAGCGCTTCTTCCACACCGACGCCGCCCGCCTGAGCCGCGCCGATGCCGCCGTGCTCGCCGCCGTGCTGCCGAACCCCGAGCGATTCGCAGCCGCCGCGCCGTCGCGATACATCCAAGGACGCCGCGATTGGATCTTGGGTCAGATGCAGGCGCTCGGCGGCCCGGAGATGCTGAAGGAGATCGACGCGTATCCCGCGCGACGATAACCCTCCGTCGGCGTCTTGATGAGCATCATGGTACGCCGGCAGTCGCTCGGACGGATTCAGGCGGCTGATCGGAGCGCGTCCGGCTGCAAACGAGGTTCGCGACGATCGATGCCATCGCGGCACAGGCATTGACGGAGTCGTCGGCATCGGCTCTTGCCGCGCCACTGGCGCTGGTGTCATGCAGCAACCGATAGACGGCGGCGGCGGACAGCCCCGGGCGTTTCGCGAGCAGCAGGGCAACGACGCCGCTGACCTCCGCCGTCGCCATCGAATCACCGGATGCGAAGTCATAGTGACCACCGGGTAGCAGACTCAAGATCTCTCGTCCCGGAGCATGCAGGCTCGAAACCGGCGCAGCAGTGTTGCCGACGCTGGCCACTTCGAGCACACCCGGGTCATGCAGCAGGCTGCCCGATCCGTCGGCGGGCAGGGCGGCGGCGGCGCCGACGAGGAGCACGCCGCGGTGTAGCGCCTCTTGGATGAGATCGTGAAGCAAAGGATCGGCCGGACCGGCAAGGCTCATGTTGATGATCTGCACGTTGGCATCCAAAGCCGCGACGAGTGCCTGCGCCAGCGTGAAGGAATTGCAGAGCGCCGCGTCCGCTCCCTCGCGTGCCTGCCAGCATGCCTTGTAAACATATAGACGTGCCCGCGGCGCCACTCCCACGATCCCCTCGTGATTGTTCGCGACGGCCGCGATCACCCCGGCGATTTCCGTTCCGTGCCGATCGCGTCGGAAGCGAGCGACGTCGCCATCGATGAAATTGGCCGTGGCGGCGATGCTCATCTTGAGGTCGGGGTGCAGCGTATCCACCCCCGTATCGATGATCGCGACCCTGACACCTTCGCCTTGCGAAGACTCTTGCGCGTCAGCCACATGCATGGCGGCAAACCCGGTCTGCAAGCCGACGTAGGGATCGTTATAGGGCTCCGAGCGGGTGACAAAATCTTGCAGTGGCTGCGCCAGTTTCACGCGGCCATCGCGTTCGAGGAGGGCGAGAACCGTCGCCCGATCCGTACCGTCGGGAATTTTGAAGACGGCGCAATGCAAGCGCAGCGGATGAATCGGCCAGGCCGCGATTTCTGTCAGATCATAGGTGTGCGCCAGAGAGCGCATGGCCGCGCGGGCATGCCAGGTCGGCCCGTACCCGCCATTGCCATCGTAGCCGCGCGGCGTGCCGCCGGCGGGAGGCGGTGCCGGCGGCGCGGTGTCATCCACGGCGGCGACGATGTAACGATCGGGCGATTGCAGCACTGCCGGGGTGAGCCTGCCCGCTGCGCCGCGACTGGGTGCCGTGCCGCAGGCGCAAACGGCCGCGGCGAGGCCCCCGATCAACAACCATCGCATCACGGTTGTGTGCTCTCAGCGAATCGAACCGCCGCATTCTCGCGCAGCGTTCTGAGCGATGAGGCAATGGGGCGAGAGGATACCGGCGCCAATGAATACACGCCGGCCTCGGTGGGTCCCGAGACTATTCGCAACTGCGACTCATCGAGCAGCTTCTGCAATTCGACCAAGGTGATTGTTGGCGCGAACACCGCGCGAATAGCTTCGCCGGGGGCGAGGGGCCGGGCGTTGGTTACCGTGTGGTAACTCGCCAATGGCAGTCGGCCGCTTTGCGTCCAGCGATCAGCGGCGATGAGTCCCAGCACCACGGCCACGGCGGCGATCGACGCCGCCAACGCTCGACGATGCATGGCGGGAAGCCGCGACTTCGCGGCTGGTTCGATGTCGAGTCCGTCCAGCCTGGCCTGCAGGCGGTTGAGAGACGCCACCGGGATATAGTCGATCGGCGTTTCGGCCGCGAAGGTGTCGTGCACCCGCCTTTCAAAGGTCAGATCAGCGCGGCAGACGGGACAGGCATGGAGGTGGGCCTCCATCCGTAGTCGCTCCGCATCGTCCAACGTCCCGTTCACATACCAAGGAAGAAGTCTGGTGATGGCTGCGTGCTCGCGTTCATCAGGCGTTGACACCTCGCGCTCCATGACAGCCCTAGCCTTGTTCGACGGCATCGCCGCCCAACATCGGCAGATATCGCCGCAATTTTTCGCGGGCGTGGAACATGCGCGCCTTGACCGTGCCCACCGGCACTGACGTTATCACGGCGATTTCCTCCATCGAATGGCCCATCCGGTACGCAAGCTCCAGCGTCAGACGCTGCTCAAGCGACAACTCATTCAATCCCTGCGCCAGCCAATCACGGGTCTCGGAGTCATGCACGGGATCCCACGACGGCTCTCGGCATGACTCCAAACTCGCGGTCGCGAAGTGGTGTTTCTGACGACGTATGGACTTGAGTGCGGTGCGGTAGGCGATGCCGAAGATCCACGTGGACACCCGCGAGGCATGCTGAAATTGACCGGCGCTCTGCCAGACCACCATGAACGTATCGTTGATGATCTCCTCGACGTTCTCATACCGCTGGGTCAAACGGCTCAAAAATCGCGTGAGTCGCCGGTGATAGGCCAAGTACAACGCGTCCAACGCGCGCCGATCGCGAGACGCCACGCGGTCCAACAACGACTGATCGTCATCCTGCGTGGCATTTTTCCCCGGTACGCCCCTGGCATGGTCCGGAGATTGGGTTCCTGAAAATCTCATAGCCTATGAGTACCACCGTCGACGCGAAAAGTTGCCAGGAGGTGATCTAGAACCGCCAGATTACCGCAACCACCCATCGACCGCCGCCGGAGCCGTTGTAATACAGGGTCTTGGCCGATGCGGATGTTCCTATATAGGAGGCAGTCAGCGACACCGGCGTCAGCTCATAGTCGGCGCCGATGTTCCAATAGACATAATTCAGCGCGGTGAATGCGTCAGGACGGCCATCGAGATGGCTGTGTCCGATCCCCGCCGTCGCCATGAGTCTGCCGAACACGGGACGAATGAGTGAAAACTCCACCGACGTCTCGGGCACGTCGAGGAGTCCTGCATACCGCGATACTCGCGGGGTATCGGGCGAGTAGCTGAGCTGCACGGACATCCAGTCCCTGTTCGTGACGGCGAATGCAACGCTCTCATAATGATACCCCGAACCCTCGGATCGTCGGGGGTAGACATAGGAGTCGGTCAGAACTCGTGCGCGCCAGTCGTTGTTGACTTGCCAGCCGTAGCCGAGATAGGGGTCGTATTCCACCTCCCTGGCCTGGTGGACTTCAAATTGGGCGGTGGAGGCAAACAGGCCGCCGAAGAATCCTGACGAATTGACGGCATGCACGTCGAATTGCAGCTCCGCCTGATCATCGCTATGCGACACACCCTGCACGATGTAGTCACTTGTCACCGCCGCCGAACCTTGCAAGGACGGCAACACCTCAGCGTCCACTCGACCGACAAAGCAGGCCAAGAGTTCGGCTGAGGCGCAAACGGTCGCGCCCCAGCCGACAATTCCTCGTTGTTGACGTTCTCGCCTATTCAACCAACACCGGCTGGAGCACTCCATAAGCACCGTGCGACTCATCACCAGGACCCGCCGCGTAAAACAAGGCATTCGCGGGCTGTGAGTCGACTCCGTTGCCGAAGGCGATGCCCCATAGTCCGCTGATGCAGATTGGCTTGCCGTCGGTGTCCATCAGTCTCCCCAGGTGCGATCCGGTCCTCGGCTCATAGGCGTTGATGGCACCGTCGCCGAAGTTACCAACCAAAATGGCGCCGCCGAAACGACCAAACGACGCCGGTGCGAGGGCGACTCCCCAGGGAGCATTCAGGGCACCTCTTTCGGCCACGGATCGAATCAGCTTGCCCGACGCATCATACACAACGACAAAGCCTTCGCCGGCACCAGGTACGTCATCGTGCCGCGCAGCGTCCTGTTTCGCGTAGGTGACATAAAGATCGCCGTTGATGTTTTGGATGCCGAACGGCGCATAGTCCGCGGGCAGATTCGGGTCTTCAAAAGCGCCTATTTTCTTGACCGGCTTGAACGTGCCGTCGAAGACATCGATGCGCCGGTTGCGGAAATCTGTCGCATATAGCTGAAATGTCGCACCAGTGCCCGCGATTGCGAGACCCTTGTAGACGGCGTTTTCATGCGAGTTGTCGACGGCGATCCGTGCATTCTGCAGATCGACGCTGGGTGACCAGCCGGCAATCACTCCATCTTCGGTGGCAAAAAGGAAACTCGCGGCTCCCGAAACAGTGGTCGTGCCGCCGCCGGACTTGGGAACCGCCTCCGACACGACAAATTCCGTCGAATCATTGTAAATGATTCCGGTTGGAGAACCCGGCACCGAGCCGCTTGCAGCGCCGGCCGGAATGGTGACAACCAATGGAACGACCGTGCCGTTGCCGAGGTATAGGGTGGATTTGCCGCTGCCGTTGTCCGACACCCAAACCGCGCCGGTGGGATTGAAGGCCACCCCCCAACCGTTGATTAGGTTCGGATCCTTGGCGATGCCGCCCGTGCCCAAGTCCGATACCAGCGCTGTTGCTGAATACGCCCCCGGGTCGTGGTCCCAGGGCATGGCAAAGGCAACTCCGCCCTGCAACGCCAGAAGCGGCCCAGCCGCCCATGACAATGAAGCCAATGGCGGCAAACTTGATTTCGAAAATAGTCTCATAAGAATAGCTCCCGGTGGTTGCGGTGGATAAGGTCCGACCGTAAGTACCGGCGCGCCTGGATGCGGTTCATGTCGCATGCGAAAATTTATCCGGCGCAGCAGCCGTCACAACCCGCCAAAATTGTGACGCATGGCCTCCTTGCTCGCAAAATAGTCACCCACGTTCACAGTTCAGAGAGCGGATATTAACTAGACTCATCCAGGCATGGTCATCACTTCGCGCAAACCCGTCGAGACGCAAAGCATCGTCACCATCGATACCGACCGATTGGCGATCGGCATGTATGTGTGCGAACTGGACCGGCCTTGGCTCGACACGCCCTTTGATTTCCAGGGGTTTCTGGTCCGTACCAGCGCCGAAGTCGACAAACTACGGCGACTCTGCCGACGCGTGCGCGTCGATGTCTCGCTCGGCGACGCCCCCACCGGCCTGTTCGACGTCGAGTTGTTGCGCAAGGCCCCTCCCGATGCGTCGAATGAGGTCTTTCGGACCACCTCTCGGCAACCGACGGCCAATCGCACGCCGCTCGATCACGAGCTGCCGAATGCGCGCAGGATCCAGCTCGGTCTGGCCACGGCGCTCGAGGATGCCATGGAGGGTTTGCGCGCCGGCCGGATTCATTCCATTCAAAACATCCAGAACGTGAGCGCGTCACTGATCGACAGCATCGAGCGCAATCCCGATGCACTGTCATGGCTGACCTCCATGCGTTCGAAAGATGCCGGCATGTACCGGCACGCCATGGCGGTCGGCATTTTGGTGCTGACAGTCGGCCGGCATCTCGGCCTGCCGCGCTCGACTCTCGAAAACATGGCTCTCGGTGGACTCTTGTTCGATGTGGGTAAGACGCGGGTCTCGGACACGGTGCTCATGAAGCCGGACCGGCTCACCGAGAAGGAGTACGAGCGCTTCCAGCGGCACGTTGAACACGGTCTGGAAATGCTCAGCGGCGGCCACGGCATCAACGATACGGTGTTATCGATGGTGCGCACCCATCACGAACGGCACGATGGCAGCGGCTACCCCGAAGGTCTCATGGGAGACAGCATTCCGGCGCTCGGGAAAATCGTCGGCATTGCCGATACCTACGAAACGATGCTCAATTCAGCCACCGCCGGTCGCAGGCTATCGCCGCATGATGTGCTGAAATACTTCAATCAGCGCCGCGACAAGCTGTTCGATGGCGCCTTGGTGGAAGAGTTCATTCAAGCCATCGGCATCTACCCCACCGGCTGCCTGGTGAGGCTCAATGACAGGCGCGTCGGGGTTATTTACGAACAGAATCGACTGCGCAGGCTCCGGCCGCGCGTGCTTCTCGTGCTCAGCGAAACCGGCGAGCGACTCAAACCGTTCGAGCGGGTCGACCTCCTGGTGCAGGAGGATTTGCACATCGTGGAATGCCTGGAGCCCGGTAGCTGCGGGATCGACCCGGACGATCTTTTTCTTTAACGCTGGAAACCGATGGTCCCCGATATCCTCCCGAGGGCGGTGGTTCTCGAGAAACTCCGTGAGTTTCTGGGTGCGGCGAAGTCTGCCGACCGGGGCGTCGGCGTGCTCATCATTCACTTGGGCGGTCTGCGTCGGGTGAATTTATACGGCAGCTATGCTGCCGGGGATCGGATCCTCAGCGACGTGCAGGAGCGGCTGCAATCAGTCGCGAGGCGCGGCGACTGGGTCGGTCGAATCGGCGACGAGGATTTCGCGTTTCTTGCGCCCAATGTCGTTGACGAAGGCCAGTTGTTGCTCGGCACCAGCAAGATCAAGCGTGCCCTCGAAACGATGGGTGCGCTTCACGACCCGGGCGGGCTCATCGTGCCTTCGATGGGCGTCGCGTCCTATCCAAAAGATGGCGCTGATCCGGAGCAGCTGTTGTGGACCGCCGACGTCGCGCTCGGCGTCCCCGATCGGCAGACCACCCCCGTTCCGGCGGCGAACAATGACCCCGGTGCAAACCCGAACCAGCGATTGCAGATCGAAACCCTGCTCACACGCGCCGTCGACCGCGGCGAAATCGAGCTGCATTACCAGCCCAAGTTCAGTTTGTTCGATGGCGGCTACGCTGGGGTCGAGGCGCTGGCGCGCTGGACCAGCACCGAGCTCGGTGCAGTGAGTCCCGCGGTTTTCATTCCGATCGCGGAGGCGAGCGATGTCATTGAGAACCTGACATGGTCGTGCATCCATTCCGCCCTGCAACAACTGGCCGAGTGGCGCACGCTGGGATTCGACAGTTCCATCGCCGTCAACCTGTCGGTGAAGTGTATACGCGCGGTGGACTTCAGCGCCCGCATTCGCAGCGCACTCGCGCTTTGGAACGTCAACCCCTGCAAGCTCACGCTCGAGATCACCGAAAGCGCCGTCATGGAAAATCCCGAGCGAAGTTTCGAAATCCTGCGCGATTTGCGTCACCTGGGGATTCGCATCTCGATCGACGACTTTGGCACGGGACATTCATCGTTTGCCTATTTTCGCGGGTTGCCGGCCGATGAACTGAAGATCGATCGCAGCTTCGTTGCCAACCTGAACACCAGCGCCGCTGATGGGCATATCGTTCGCGCCATCATCGATCTGGCCCATAAGTTCGATTTCACCGTGGTTGCGGAAGGCATCGAGGACGTGGCCTCGGTCGACATCCTGCGGGATATGAAATGCGATGTCGCCCAGGGCTACCATTTTTCGCGTCCCGCCACCGCCGACAAGATCCTCGGACTGTCGAGCGCCGGCTTGAAGCTGCTGTCGCCGAATCGGCTAGCAACCAATATGAGCCCATTGACGTTGATCCGACCATGAGGCGCTGCGGATCGCACCCCAGCGGTATTTGACATAATAATTTTTTGTCGGCATCGCGTTTCGCCGTGTATTGCCGCTCGATCTTTCAAGACATAAACTTCCTTGCGCGTCAATTTTATGCGTCACGCTCAAGGAAGCACCTATGTCGACCCCTCCGCAGTTCTTGGATTCCGAAATAACCTACGGCGTCGAACCCAATCACGCCCTGGCCTGCTACTTGCGTGGCACGCGGATTCTGACGCCGAAGGGCGAAGTCGCGATCGAGAATCTGGCGATCGGTGACGAGGTACTGACCGCCTCGGGAGCGTGCCGGCCGGTGCGCTGGCTGGGCTTCCGGCGGGTGAATTGCACGAAGCATCCTCAGCCGGATGCCGTCTGGCCGGTGCTGGTGCGTGCCGGCGCATTCGCCGACGGCGCTCCCCGACGCGACCTGTGGCTGAGCAGAAAACATGCCGTTTTCGTCGATGGCGCGCTTATCCCGGTGGAAAAACTCATCAACGAGTCGACGATCGTCCAGCTGCCGCGCAGCGAAGTCGAATACTGGCATGTGGAACTCGACGCCCACGACATCGTGCTGGCGGAGGGCTTGGCCGCCGAGAGCTACCTCGACACGGGGAATCGCACGGCCTTCATCAACGGCGGGGCTTTCATCGAGGCGCACCCCGACTTCACGCCCCGTCATTGGGCCGACACGTGCGTGCCGCTGGTGCTGAAGGGACCGGTGTTGGAAGCGGCGAAGCGAGGTCTCGAGGATCGCGCGGCAGCGCTTGGCGATGCGGTCCCGAATGGCGGCGAACTGCCGCGCGAAGCTTCACGCGCAGGTTGAGCGCGAAGCTTCACGGGCTCGAGGTGTGGCTGCGGCTGGCTCAGAGATCCTTGACCATCAGAGATCCTTGACCAGCCGCAGCGCATCGTAGATCGCCGCGTGGGTGTTGCGCGACGCGACGGCATCACCGATTCGAAAGAGCTGGTAACGCCCCGCCGGGTTGTTCACCGTCGTCTGTGGCAGGCCGGCGATGAGCCGCCCATGATCCACCGCGCCGAGATTGCTCGACCCATCTTTGAGCTCGAAATAGAGTTCATCGTTGGGTCGGGTGCCGTGATTGACGACCACATGATCGATGCGTCGTTCCTTGCGCACGCCGCCATAATCGCTGCCGACGATGGCCAGCAACTCACCGCCATCGCGGCTGACGCTTTGCAAGCGAAAAGTCACCGTGAAAGTGACCTCGAGCTTCTGCAGACTGCGCATATAAGGCACGAGGTTCATCGCCATGACCTCGGGCGCGAAGGTACGGTCCGGGGTCATGACTTCGAGCGTCGCGCCGCCGCGCGCGATGAACTCCGCCGCCTGCAAGGCGGCGTGGTCGCCGGCGTCATCGAACATCAGCACGCGGCCGGCGAGCACCCGGCCGCCGGAGATGACGTCCCACGTCGAGACCACCAGATCGTTGCCGGACTCGAGCACATCGGTATGCGGCAGGCCGCCCGTGGCGATCAGCACCACGTCGGGCTGCTCGGCACGAACGTCTTCGGCTTCGGCCAGCGTCTCGAACCGGAACACGACCCCTCGTTCGCGGCATTGCTGCATGCGCCAGTCGATGATGCCGATCATTTCCTTGCGCCGCGGACTGCGCGCCGTCAAGCGGATCTGGCCACCCGGCTCGCCGGCCGCCTCGAACACCACCACCTGATGTCCCCGTTCGGCGGCCACCCGCGCCGCCTCCAGACCCGCGGGACCCGCCCCCACCACCACCACTTTGCGCCGCGTCGGCGCCGCGCGGATTTCATGCGGCATGAACAGTTCGCGGCCGGTCGACGGGTTGTGAATGCAATAGGCGGCGCCGCCCTGATAAATGCGATCGAGGCAGTAGTTGGCGCCGACACAGGGACGTATCTGGTCCTCACGGCCCGCCATGATCTTGCGCACGATGTGCGGGTCGGTCATGTGGGCGCGGGTCATGCCGATCATGTCCACCTTGCCGGTGGCGATGGCATGGCGTGCCGAGGCGACGTCCTGCACCCGCGCCGCGTGAAAGGTTGGAAATTTCGTCGCCGCGCGAATATCACCCGAGAAATCCAGGTGCGGCGCGCTCGCCATGCCCTGGATCGGAATGAGGTCCGTGAGCCCCGCATCGGTATCGATGTGGCCGCGGACGATGTTGAGGAAATCCACCATGCCGCTCGCCTTCAGCCGCTGCGAGATGGCGAGACCATCCCGCTTGTCGAGACCGCCGACCATATCCTCATCACCGGTGTAGCGGATGCCGACGATGAACTCGAGGCCGACACGCCGGCGAATCTCGGTAAGCACATCGAAGGTGAATTTCAGCCGCTGATCGAGCGAGCCTCCATAGGGTTCGTCCAAGCTGTTCGTCAGCGGTGACCAGAACTGATCCAGCAGATGCCCGTAGGCCTGCAACTCGATGCCATCGAGTCCGGCCGCCCGCATACGCTCGGCGGCATCGGCATAATCCTGGATGATGCGGCTGGCGTCCCAGTCCTCGATTTTCTTCGGAAAGGCGCGATGCGCCGCCTCTTTTTGGTTCGAGGGCGAAACCACCGGCAACCAAAAATTCTTGTCCCAGCGGGTGCGGCGGCCGAGATGCGTGAGCTGGATCATCACCGCCGCGCCATGTTCATGACATTCGTCCGCCAACGACTTCATCCAAGGCACGATCTCGTCCTTGAACGCGAGCAGGTTGTTGAACACCGGCGGGCTGTCGAGCGAGACGGCGGCCGATCCGGCCGTCATGGTGAGCGCGATGCCTGCCTTCGCCCGCTCGACATGGTAGGCGCGATAGCGATTCTTCGGCAGTCCGTCTTCCGGGTACGCCGGCTCATGCGACGTCGTCATGATCCGGTTCCTCAGCCTGAGATGCTTGAGCTGGAACGGTTGCAGCAGCGGATCGTTTGTCATCAACCGCACATTAGCTCCGGCCGCGGCGGAAAACCTTTGCCGGCACGCGCATTAGCTAGGAGATCCACCGAATCCGGCGAGCCGCTTCTCTGCAGACTGTCAGCCGGTCTCCTCCGGCTGGACGCCATTATCGCGTGACTTGACGCGCCTCACGTCGATGGGTGGCACGCCGAAATGGCGCCGAAAAGCGGTCGCAAACGAGGTCGGATGCGCATAGCCCACGGCCTCGCTGGCCTTCGCCACCGACCAACAGCGATCCCGCATCAGCATCATGGCATGGCGCATCCGGCAGCCCAGGCTGTATTCGAGAATGGTCTCGCCGAACACCGCCTTGAAGCCCTTGGTCAGACTCGACTTGGCCATGCCTACGGTGCGCGCCAGTTTGCTGATCGAGGGCGGCGGCGCAAGTTCGCGCATGAGCATGGTGCGCGCCTGGTACAGGCACTTCAATTCCCGTTCGGTGTACTCTTCGGTGGGCGCTCCCGACGAAGCGGTGAAGCTATGCACGGCGCAGCACAGTAATTCGAGTGCCAGCGCCTCCGTGTACACCAGTGATAGCGGGCCGGAGAAGGGATTGTTGATGAGCCGCGTGGTGATTTCGAAGGTCTGCGACGTCAACGGCCGCTGGCAATACAGGATCTTCTCGCGCTTCGTACAGATGAACGGCTGCAGCTGCGGCGGCAGATCGCCGGCCGAGCTCAAGAAATTCTCCGCCAGGAACTCCGGCCGGATGCTGATGATGATGAATCGCTCACGCGCGGAAGGAGCGGTCCATTCGCTGATGTCGACGCCGGTCGGCTGGGCCCAGACCAGGAGTGATGGTCGATTCCAACGCAAGGGCTCGGTGCGGCTCACCGCCAGCGACATATCGCCCGACAGCTTGAAATTAAATTGCACCAGCCCGTCGCCGGGGACGATTTCAAAGCGCGGTTCCTTGTAGCTAAAGTTGGCGATCACGACATGCATGTCGTCGCGTACCCGCGTCAGATCCCAGTAACCCTCGCCCTCATCGGCCGGCAGGGTGACGCGCGCGCCGAGCAGACCCCGTTCCGCATGGCGGGTCATCTGCTCAACCTCCGGAGCACGCTCGAGGTTCGCGAAGGCATCGGCCAGGGAATGCCCCGAGCCGGCAAGAATGGTTCTGAACAACCCGTCGTTGCGGGCCGCTTTGACCGGAGTTTGCAGCTGTCGAGCGTGGGCCGTCATCTCATCGTAAGGGTACCAGCGTCGCCGCCCGACAGGTAGACGCAGAACCCCTGAAACCAGCCGCTGTCCGAGTTTCCCGCGTCGCCGCTAAAACTTGTAGCCGACGCGCACACCGATCTCCCGCGGCGGATTGACCAAGAAATCATTCGCGAGATTATTCAGATCGTTGCCGGCTCCAGGCTGGGTGGGCGGCACCAGAATTTCCTGCTTGTCGAGCAGGTTGGCGACATAACCCGTGACATGCCATTGCTGATGATTGACCGTGGCGCTCGCGTTCAATATCCCATAAGAGGAGGATTGCTGCACGGTGCTTGCTCCCAAGGTCGGGGCCAGCTGCATCTTCACGGCGGTGCGGTAGACGCCGTTCAAGGAGAGCTGCAGGTCGGTGTCCGCCGTGAGCGGCGTGCCGTACAGCAGCGCCGCCCCGAGGCTGGTCTTCGGACTGCCCGGCATCTGTTGGCCGGACTTGCCGGACAACAGACCCGGCACGATCACCCCGGCACCATTGTTCGCCGGCAGCGAGAAGTCGCTGGTCAACTTCGCGTCGGCATACGAAAAGCCGACGGAGTAGCCCAATCCCGTGAGCGGCAACGGTCCCGCGGTTTCGAACTCGACGCCCTTCGATACGGCCGTGTTGGCGTTGTACACCGCGAGGTTGCCGGATGGCAGACTCGAGGAGATCTGCGGTTTGTCCCAATCGATGTAGAACACGTCGACGGAATAGGTGATCCCGTTGGCAAATCGACCTTTCAAGCCGGTCTCGTAATTGTTGGTCTTGTCCGGTTGATAGCTGGCGAGCAACGGACTTTCCTGAAAAGGTCCCGCGAGCGGCACGGAGTTGGCGCCGCCGCGGCGGAAGCCCTGCGACCACAACGCATACACGAATTGATCCTTGGCATATTCAAACGACGGATTGACCTTGCCCACGGTTTTTGAGGCCGGCGAGCTGTGCGGTGTGGCCGGCAGGAAGGTGCCGAAGGTGTAATCGTCGTACGACTGTGCATCGCTGAAGGACTGCCAGAAATGCCGCGCCCCGACGGTGATCTGACCGTGCTCGAGAAAATGATAGGTGAGTTCGCCGAACACCGATTTGTCCTGGAAGCGCTGCGTGTCGATCTGCTGGAAATTCACATCGTTCGCGCCGACCGTGATGGCCTCGTCCTGGGTCGAGGCGTACTCGGGTGAGCCAGGAATCGCAATGGTCCAGGCGCCGACGCGCTCCTGCTTCTCGTAGAACAACCCGACCACGTAGTCGAACATATTGTCGGGGCTGGTGTTCGACACCAGCCGCACCTCTTCGCTGAAGGTATGTTCCTGATCGGTGAACAGCTGGTCGTAGACGAAGCGTGGATTGGTGGGCGCACCGGCGTAATACGGCAGGTATGCGCCCGAATCCAGACCCGCCAAATCATAGGTGTTGTCCTGCAGCACCGACCCTGCGGTGCTGTAGTACGAGCTGGTCGATGACAGCGTCGCAAAGCCGATGTTGTACGAGGTGTCGAGGCTGCTGAGATTGGTGAACCGCGTGTACGGCTGATCGATCTGCGAAAATTCCTGATAGTGTCCGCCGGCAGGCAGGGTGGTCTGCGGATCGAGGGGCGAGACGCCGCCCAAGAATGTGGGATTCACATCCGGGCCGCCCTCGCCGCGCAGATTCGAGTGCAGGAACGCGAGCTCGACGCTGACGGCATCGCTCGGTTTCCACAAAGCGCTTGCCCGCCCCGTGAAGGTCTTCTGAAAATTCCAATCGTTGCGACTCGAATAGATGCCAGAACTATCGGGGTTGCCCGGATCCGCCGACAGCGGGATGCCGGTCAGCGAGCTGTTGGTCCGGGCCAGCAGCCCGTAGGCATCGATGAATCCAGGCTGATAGGCATACTTCGCCGCGATCCGGAATGCGAGCGTATCGGCCAGCGGCAGGTTCGCCATGGCCTTGACGGTGTAACCGGTGCCGCTCGAATGATCCAGACGATCGCCGCCGGCTTCGAAGGAAGCGGCCGTGGCGGACGGATCCGGATCGTTCGGAATGAGTCGCAAAGCGCCACCCAAGGCGCCCGCCCCGTACAGTGTTCCTTGTGGGCCGCGCAGCACCTCCACCTGTTTGAGGTCATCCAATTGGAAGTAACCGGTTACCGGCGAGTTGCCGATATAAGTGCCCACCGGCGCCTGCTCGAAGGTGCGAAAGCCGCGCGTCGGCTCCGCCGTGGCGTTGATGCCGCGGATGATCGGCGAGACGGCTCCGGCAAAGCGCGAGCCTTCATCGAACATGCTGAGGCCGGGCACGGTGTTGGCGAGCGAGGCAAGATCCGTGACGTTGGCCTGATCGAGCTGCTGTGCGCCGATGACCGACAGATTGTAGGGGACGGCTTCCTGGGTCTGTTCACGACGATTCGCGGTGACCACGACTTCATCCAAGCCGCCGGTGGCGGCGGGGGTTGCCGCCGTCGACTGTTGCGCCGAAGCGGCATGCGGCAGTCCATAGAGGGCGAGCCACACCGCCGCAGCGACCGTACGTTCTGCAGTAGCCATTCCAGACGTCTTTTGCATCTCAAGTCTCCCTCGGGTCTTGTTGTCGTTCGCCCTGACCGAAACCATACCCGTCACGCTTTTGCCGAGCCTTTGCTTGCGCCAATGATTTACTAGTAGATCGACCGCAACTGGGCGAAGCCCGCTGTGGTAAATAGAATTTCGCTGTCAACTTTGGAGATCTCATGACCTTGCATGCATTCAATCGTCATCTTGGCGCCGTGCTCCTCTGGCTGCCGGGTCTGCTGCCCTCGGCCGGCGCCGTCGCTGCCGCGAATACGGCTCCCTGCGACACGCCGCAAATTCACCAGCTCGATTTCTGGATCGGCGACTGGCTGGTGTACGACGCCGACCATGACGATCAACTCGTTGCTGTAGAGCGGGTCGAAAAGCACTCACAGGGCTGTATCATTCAGGAGAATCTCACGCTGCTCACCGATCTGTACCGCCGCCCGGGCGTCGCCTACCGGCTCGCCGGAATCGGCGTCAATCGCTTCGACGGCGAGCGCTGGTTGCAGCTTTGGGCCGACAATCAATGGGGCGCGATTGCCATGAGCGGTAATTTCGATGCCAAGGGCGACCTCGTTTACACCTCACTCATCCCATCGCGCGGCAGAGACCTGAAGATCGTCTATCAAAAGAATGCGGACGGCAGCGTCCGGACCTTGCAGTACGTCGCGCCCACCGGCAGCGGCAAGTTCGAGAAGTACGGCGATCTGCTCTATCGTCCCAACCATTGAACCGCGCTCGTGCTTTGAGGTAGCCCATGCCACGTTATGAAAAATCTCTGCCGCACGAAGTCCTGGACATCGAGAACGTGTGGATCACGCTGGCCGATGGTTGCCGGCTGGCGGCACGAATCTGGCTGCCGAAGGGGCTGCAATCCGTGCCCGCCATCCTCGAATACATTCCCTACCGTAAGCGCGATTTCATGCGCCGCCGCGATGAAGGCATGCATCACTGGTTCGCGGGTCATGGCTACGCCGCGATCCGTGTCGATATGCGCGGCTCGGGAGAATCGGATGGTTTGATGCACGATGAGTACCTGACGCAGGAACAGGACGATGCGCTCGAAGTGATCGATTGGCTCGCGCGCCAGCCGTGGTGCTCCGGCAGCGTCGGCATGATGGGCAAGTCCTGGGGCGCCTACAACTCGTTGCAGGTCGCCGCACGCCGTCCGCCGGCGCTCAAGGCGGTGATTGCCGTCATGGGGACGGACGATCGCTTTGCCGAGTGCATCCATTATTCCGGCGGTTGTCTGCTCAACGATAACTTTTGGTGGGGCTGTGTGATGCAGACTTTCAACGCCCGCCCCCCCGATCCGCAGATCGTCGGCGATCGCTGGCGGCAGATGTGGCTTGATCGGCTCGAGGCCGAGACCTTCTGGCCGGACATCTGGCTCGAGCATCAGCGGCTCGATGCCTATTGGAAACACGGCTCCGTCTGCTTCGACTATGCCGCCATCGACTGTCCCACGTGGTTCTGGGGCGGCTGGGCCGACCTCTATCGCGATACGCCGCTGCGTCTGGCAGAACATCTGCGAGTGCCGCACCGGGTGACCATGGGTCCGTGGGGCCACCTCTATCCGCACGAGGCCGTACCGGGACCCGCGGTCGGCTTTCTACAGGAGGCGCTGCGCTGGTGGGACCATTGGCTTAAGGGTATCGATCGCGGTGTGAGCCGCGAAGCGCCCCTCAATTTCTACATGATGGAGGCGGTCAGACCCGCCGCCGCCTACGACGAGCGACCGGGCCGCTGGGTGACGGAACAGACGTGGCCCAGCCCCCGGGTCACGATGCGCGCCCTGACCTTGCGCGCCGGCGGCTCGCTCCAGCCCGACGGCTGGCTCCTGCCCGACGGCTTGCTCCAGCGCGATGTCTCGCTTGCCGCCGGCACCCCGCCTGACGCCGCGCCGCCCCTGACCCTCTGCTCACCGCAATCGACCGGCCTTGCCGGCGGCGATTGGGGCAGCTTCGGCAACCCCGGCGATGTGCCGGGCGATCAGCGGGCCGACGCCTTCGGCTCGTTGGAGTTCACCAGCGAAGCCTTGCCCGAACGGCTCGAAATTCTCGGCAACACGCGGCTCGTCCTCGAAGTGAGCGCCGACCAAGCGGCTGCCTTCGTCGCCGCCCGGCTCATCGATGTGGCGCCGGACGGTGCCGCCACCGCGGTGGCGCGGGGATTTCTCAATCTAAGCCACCGCGACGATCGGGAAGCGCCCTGCCCGCTGGTTCCGGGTCAGGTCTACCGGGTTGAGATTTCATTGACCGGCACGGCCTATGCCTTTCCCGCAGGCCACCGTCTCCGGGTGGCGCTGTCGAATGCCTATTGGCCGATTCTCTGGCCGTCGCCCCGACGCAGCACACTCAGCGTGTACGCCGGCGTATCACAATTGTTGTTGCCGGTGCGCGCTGCCTCGGCCGCGGCGGAGCCGCCGCACCGCTTGCCGCCGGCCGTCTCAGCCGAACCCTCGCCGGTGACGATCCTGCGCCAAGGGCGGGTCGAACGCTCGGTGACCACCGATCAAATCACCGGCCTGGTCAGCCATCGGCTGTTCATCGACGGCGGCGTATTCGGCGACTGGGGAGAATTTCGGCTCGACGCCATCGACCTCTCGATGGGCCATGTATTCGAGCGCATCTACAGCATCCATCCGGATGAACCCAATTCGGCGCGCGCCCGCATGAGCCAGACTTACGAGATGAGCCGTGGCGCTTGGCGCATCACGATCAAGGCCGGCGCGGAGATGACCTCGACCGCGGCCACGTTCGACACGACGGCATGGCTCGAGGCTTTCGAGGGCGATGCCCGCGTGTGCCGCCGCGACTGGCGGTCGAGCATTCGCCGGACAGGTTGTTAGTGGCCGGGCACGACCCGCAACGCCTGGATCGTCGCCGACTGCTCGCGGGCCTCGCGGGAACGGCGGCGCTGGCGGGCGCGGGCGCGCTCATGACCGGCTGCGCCGTCGACGATGACCCGGCGCTCCGCTCGGGGAATGTTCTGCGACTCGGCATGGCGGGCGGTTCCACCACCGACTCGCTCGACCCACGAACCTACCTCGATTGGGTACCGATCAACATCGGCTATCAGATCATGAACGGACTGGTGGAGATCGACGCCGCCGGAAACGCCGTACCGGAATTGCTCGAGAGCTGGGAGTCGAGTCCTGACGCCCGCGAGTGGGTATTCACCGTGCGCAAGGGAGTCGTGTTTCACAACGGCAAGCCGCTCGGCGTCGAGGACATCATTTATTCGCTCAACCTGCATCGAGGCGACACCACCTCGGTTGCCAGGGGTGTGGTCGAAAATCTTCGCGAGGTCGGGCGGTTGGATGCCAATCGCGTGCGGATTCGCCTGGAGGGGGGCGATGCCGACCTGCCGACGACGCTGGCGGACTACCATCTGCTGGTGGTCCCCGATGGCTTCGTCGATTGGGCTCATCCGATCGGCACCGGGGGTTACAAGCTCGACCGCTTCGAGCCCGGTGTCCGCTCGATCACCACGAAGGCGGGCGGCTACTGGAAGGCGGATGCCGCGCATGTCGACACCATCGAGATCCTGGTCATCAACGATGCGCTGGCACGCACCAATGCGCTCATCGGCGGCGAGGTCGACATCATCAATCGTATCGATGGTCGTACCGCCGATCTGCTCCGCCGCAACAAGCGACTGCAGGTCATTCGCTCGCAGACCGGCCAGCATGCCATCTTTGCAATGAACTGCACGACCGATCCTTACCGGGACAACGAGATCCGCCTGGCGCTTAAATACGCCGTCGACCGCGAACGCCTGGTGCGGACCGTGCTGAACGGCTACGGCACCGTCGGCGACGACCAACCCATCTCGCCGGCCAGTCCCTACCATGACAGCGCGTCGCCGCCGCATCGCTACGATCCCGACCGGGCGCGCTACCACCTGAAACAGGCGGGCCGCGATGCACTGGCCGTGCAATTACAGGTCTCCGACGCGGCGTTCTCCGGAGCGGTCGACGCCGGCGTGCTGTTCCAAGCGGCCGCGGTGGCCGCCGGCATCAAGGTCGACGTGCGCCGTGAACCGATCGACGGCTACTGGAGCAACGTCTGGATCAAGGCGCCGTTTTACGTGACTTTCTCGGATGGTCGCGCCACCGTCGATGCCGCATTCGCGAAGGCATACAAATCGACTTCCGCGGGCAACGACACCAGCTGGCGGCACCCGGAATTCGACCAGCTCGCGAATGCCGCGCGCAGCATGCAGGATCCGCGCCGACGCCGTGAGCTGTACGGCCAATGCCAGCGCATGATCGCGGAGCAAGGCGGCGCCATCATTCCGATGTTCATCGATCACATCGAAGCCGGTTCGACCCGCGTCCAAGGGTGGCAGCCCTCCGCCATTTTCGATCTGATGGGTCAGCGGATCGGCGAGAAGGTCTGGTTGCGGTCATGACGCGGCTGCTGTTGCAACGCATCGGCCTCGGTCTGCTGTCGCTCTGGGTGATTTCAGCCCTGCTGTTTTTCGCCACCAATCTGCTGCCCGGCGACGTCGCGGCCGCATTGCTCGGCCAGCAGGCAACGCCCGCGTCGCTCGCGCGCCTGCGCGCGGTTCTCGGCCTCGATCAGCCCGCCTGGCTGCGTTACCTGCATTGGTTGCGCGGCCTCTTGCATGGCGACCTCGGCGTCTCGCTGGCGAGCGGCCGCTCGGTCGCGAGTGAGCTGCTCCCGCGGCTCGGCAATACGCTGCTACTCGCCTCGCTGGCCGGTGCCGTCGCCGTGCCGCTGGCGGTGGGCTTGGGCCTGCTCTGCGCAATGCACGAAGGTGGCCTGGTCGATCGACTCGCGTCGTTGCTGTGCGTGTTCACGATCTCGCTGCCGGAGTTTTTCCTCGGTTACCTGCTCATCGGGCTATTCGCGATTCAGCTCGGCTGGCTGCCGTCGCTCGCGATCATCAACCCCGGCATGACGCTGCCGGGGCGCCTGGCCGCGGTGACCTTGCCCACCTGCACCCTGGTGCTGGTGGTGCTCGCGCACATGCTGCGCATGACCCGCGCTTCGGTGCTGTCGGTCATGGCGGCGCCCTATGTCGAGATGGCGTACCTCAAGGGCCTGAAGACCTCCACCGTCATCCTGCGTCATGCGTTGCCGAATGCCGCCGCGCCGATCATTGCGGTGGTGACCATGAACCTGGGCTACTTGGTGGTCGGCGTAGTCGTCGTGGAGGTGGTCTTCGTCTATCCCGGTGCCGGTCAACTCATGGTCGATGCGGTGGCAAAACGCGACCTGCCGCTGGTGCAGGCCTGCGGGTTGATTTTCGCCGCCATCTACATCGCGCTGAATGTCGTCGCCGACGTGCTCGCGCTCTACGCGAATCCACGCCTGCGACACGCGAGCTGATATGGCGCAGTCCGCTCGTATGCCGCTCTCGGTCGTGGTCGGTACCGGCATCGTCGTGCTGATGGTGGGCGGTGCCCTCCTCGCGCCCTGGATTGCTCCCTACCACGAAGCTCAGTTCATCGGCGGTGTCTGGGATCTGCCGAGCGCCACGTCATGGTTGGGCACCGACAACGATGGGCGCGACATGTTCACCCGCCTCCTGTTCGGCACCCGCACCACGGTCTCGATCGCCGCCCTGGCCACGGCGATCGCCTTGAGCATCGGTGTGTCCTTGGGCTTTCTCGTCGCCGCGGTGGGCGGTTGGCTCGATGCCCTGCTGTCGCGTGCCGTCGATGTGCTGCTTGCCATGCCGGTGCTCATCTCGGCGCTCATCGTTCTGTCGGTGCTCGGCACGTCGACCCCGGTGTTGATCGGCACCTTGGGCTTGCTCGAGGCGACCCGCGTGTACTTCGTCGCCCGCGCCGTCGCCCGCTCGGTGGGTGGTCTGCCGTTCGTGCAGGTGGCGCGAGTGCGCGGCGAGGGCCTCGCCTGGATCATCGGCCGCGAATTGCTGCCGAATGCGCTGCCGCCGCTGATCGCCGAGGGCGGCTTGCGGTTCTGCTTCATCTTCTTGTTCATCGCCTCGCTCAGCTTTCTCGGACTGGGCGTACAGCCGCCCACCGCGGATCTCGGTTCGATGGTGCGAGAAAACGCCCAGGCCATCAATTTCGGTTTGTTCGCGCCGCTCTATCCGGCCGCCGCGATCGGCCTGCTGACGGTGGGTGTCAACCTCATCGTCGATTGGCTGCTCGCCCTGCATGCGCGCCCGACCGGCCATGGAATCGAGTTGTGAGCGCACTGCTGCGCATCGAAGGGCTGCGCGTCGAGAACCATACGGGCGGTGTGCTGGTCGAGGACGTGGACTTACAGCTCGACCAGGGCGAAGTTCTCGGCCTGATCGGCGAATCCGGCGCCGGCAAGTCGACGATCGGACTCGCCGCTCTCGGCTACGCGCGCGCCGGCTGCCGGATCACCCGCGGGCGAATACTGCTCGACGGCATCGATCTGCGCGCCCTCGATGCGGTCGGCCGGCGGGCCATTCGCGGCACTCGAGTGGCCTATGTCGCACAGAGCGCTGCCGCCGCCTTCAACCCGTCCTTGAGCATCGGTGCCCAGGTCTGCGAAGGACCGATTCGGCACGGCCTGATGAGCGTCCGCGAGGCACACGCGCATGCCGTCGAGCTGTTCACCGCGCTCGACTTGCCACGACCGACGGAGTTCGGTCGACGGTATCCCCATCAAGTGTCGGGCGGCCAGTTGCAGCGGGCGATGACCGCAATGGCCATCGCCTGTCAGCCCGCCGTGCTGGTGCTCGATGAACCGACCACTGCGCTCGACGCCGGCACCCAGATCGAAGTCCTCGCGCTGCTGAAACGCTTGATCGCCCGCTATGACATGGCCGCGCTCTATGTCTCGCATGATCTCGCCGTGGTGGCGCAGATCGCCGATCGGCTCATGGTGCTGCGACACGGCCGCATCGTCGAGAGCGAATCCACCGCAGTGCTGCTCCGCGCACCTCGCACGGCCTACGCGCGCGCTTTGATTACCGAACGCGGCAGCGACGCGGCGGCAGGCCCCGGCGGCGCACCGGCTGGCACCCCCTTCGTCCGCGGCACCGCACCGGGCAGCGCACACCACGGCACCCCGGGCGTCGCCGACCCTCCGCCGGCCTCGCCCGCCAAGACGGCGCCTGCCGTTCTGGAAGTCGCCGCCTTGGTCGTGAGCTACGGCCGCCGCGACGTCGTCAAGGCGGCGACGTTCGCACTCGCCCGCGGTGAAACCCTGGCGGTCGTCGGCGCATCAGGCTCGGGCAAGACCACCCTCGGGAATGCGGTGTGCGGCCAGACCGCAGCCCGGGCGGGAGCGCTGCGATTCGCCGGCGTGGCCCTGGCCGCGCATTATTCCGCACGCAGCCGCGAGCAGTTGCGGCGCATCCAGTGGGTGACGCAATCGCCCGACGTGGCGTTGAACCCGCGTCACTCGATCGGCATGGTTATCGGCCGACCCTTGAGTTTTTATTTTGGCCTGCAGGGCGACGCGCTGCAGGCACGCGTCGCCGAGTTGTTGACCCTGGTCGGGCTCGACCCCCAGTTGAAGACGCGCCGCTCGGGGCAGTTGTCCGGCGGCCAGAAACAGCGCGTTTGCATCGCCCGCGCGCTGGCCGCGCAGCCCGATCTGCTGGTCTGCGATGAGGTCACCTCGGCATTGGATCCGTTGGTGGCCGACGACATTCTGCGGCTGCTGCGCCGCCTGCAATCGGAGCTTGGCACCGCCTACCTGTACATCACCCACGATCTCGCCAGCCTGCGCCGCATCGCTGACCGCGTCATCGTCATGCAAAATGGTGACATCGTCGCGTCGGGCAGCGTGGCCGACGTGCTCGATCGCCCGTCCCATCCCTATTTGCGCACGTTGCTCGAGTCGCTGCCCCAGTTGCGAACCGATTGGCTGAATGAGGTTCTCGCCGCGCGCTGAACGTTCACGCCGGCCGAACAGTTACGCCGGCTGAACTGTTACGCTGTATGCGTCGTGAGAACTCTGCGCTTCATCCTCATCGCTGCCGTCCTGGCGGCCTTGGCCCTGGCCCTCAATCGCTCCGTCGACGACACCGCTCCGCTGCGTGGCGGCGGCGAGATTGCTTGGGGACCGGTATCCGAACAAGTCTTGAGCCATGGCCGCTTCGAGAACTTCCCCGTATATGCGCCGCATGGCACGCCGCGGGGCTTCATTCTGCTGCTGTCCGGGGTGGAGGGCTGGAATCCGTCCCTCGGCGACTTGGCGCGACGCCTGGCGCTCGACGGCGCGATGGTTGCCGGGCTCGATGAAGGTCGCTTCGCCGCTTCGCTCGACACGGATGGCGGCACTTGCGTGTTTCCCGACGGCGACATGGAGAATCTCAGCCACTTCGTCCAAGCGTACTTTCGGCTGCCCACCTATTTGACGCCCATCCTGGTCGGCGATTCGGCCGGTGGCACGCTTGCCTACGCCATGTTGATCCAGGCGCCGGCGAACACCTTCGGCGGCGCCGTGAGCCTGCACTTCTGCCCGACGCTCACCATGCAGAAGGGTTTGTGCAAGACCGGCGGTCTCGATTACCGGCCACGCGACGCCCGGGGTTTCGAGTACCTGCCCGCGCCGCGGCTGCCCGCCGCTTGGCTGGTGCTGCAACCCGCTGCCGGTTCCCGCCCCGCGGCCACCGAGTCTTGCGACGGCGACGGCGTGCAACGCTTCCTAGCCCAAGTCCCGGGAGTCGAGGTCAGGACGATTCCTGCAGACGCGACCTTGAACTCGGCGACCCTGAACTCGGCGGCCGCGCCGATGCTGAGCGCCGTGGATTCACTGCTGGCAAAGAATGCGCCGGCATCATTCGACCTCGCTCCCGCCGCGCTCGCCGATCTGCCCATCGTCACGGTTCCGGTCCCGGCCGGAGTCGCTCCCGCGAATACCTTTGCCATCATGCTGTCGGGCGACGGTGGCTGGGCCGGTCTCGACAAAGACGTAGCCGCGGCGCTGACCGCCGATGGCATCGCTGTGGTAGGCCTCGATTCGTTGCGTTATTTTTGGACAGCCCGCACGCCTGCCGGCCTGGCGAAGGATCTCGATCGCATGATCGACTACTACCTCAAGGCCCTGGGCAAGCAGCAGGTCGTGTTGATTGGTTATTCCCAGGGCGCGGACGTGCTGCCTTTCGCCGTCAATCGCTTGCACGGCGACATCCGTTCACATGTCGCCCTCACCGCCATCATGGGCATGTCCGAACATGCGCTGTTCGAATTTCACATGACCAATTGGCTCCAGGACGATGACTCCGGACTCGCGACGATGCCCGAGGTCGACAAGATCACGGCCATACCCGTGCTGTGTGTATACGGGTCGGACGAAACCGACTCTCTCTGCCCGCACCTGGATCCCCACAAGGTGAAGGTCGTGGAATTGAAAGGGGGCCATCATTTCGACGGGAACTACGCCGCGCTCGCCCACACCATCATTGCCGCCGAGCAGCCGTAAACGAACGCGGCCGCCCTGCCGTCCCGCGCCTCGGCCCTTACGACAGGCTCACGGCCACGGCGACGTGGCGGTTTTGCTCTCCGTCACTTCACCGCACACAACTCCGAGCGGATGATGAAACGCCGACCCTCCGGTGCCTCGAGCGAAAAGCTGCCGCCCCGCCCGGGCACGACGTCGACGGTCCAGCGCGTATGTGCCCAGAGCTTGAATTGCGCCCGATCCATCCAAAACTCGCAGCCCACGATCTCGCCCACCTTCTCATCAACGCCGCCCAGCTTGAATTCGCCCACCGGGAAACACATGGGGGCGCTGCCATCGCAGCACCCCCCCGAGAGGTGAAACATGATGGGTCCGTGCCGGCTCTTCAATTCCTCGATCAATGCCTCGGCGGCCGGTGTGACGCCGACCCGGTTCGGATCCCTGGCGAATTCCCCGTTCAGAAGAAGCCCAACGCCTTCGTGCCGTAGCTCACCAGCACATTCTTGGTCTGCTGATAATGATCCAGCATCATCTTGTGGGTTTCGCGGCCGATGCCCGACTTCTTGTAGCCGCCGAAAGCCGCATGCGCCGGATATGCATGGTAGCAGTTGGTCCACACCCGTCCGGCCTTGATGCCTCGTCCGAACCGATAGGCCAGGTTGATGTCCCGGGTCCACACGCCGGCCCCCAGTCCATACAGCGTGTCGTTGGCGATTTCGAGCGCCTCGGCCGGAGTATTGAAGGTTGTCACCGACACCACGGGCCCGAAGATCTCCTCCTGGAATACCCGCATCTTGTTGTGACCCTCGAATATCGTCGGCTTGATGTAGTAGCCACCCGAGAGTTCGCCGGCGAGTTTGTTGGCCACCCCACCGGCGAGCACCTTGGCCCCTTCCTTCTTGCCGATGTCGATGTACGAGAGGATCTTCTCGTATTGATCGTTCGAAGCCTGGGCGCCGATCTGGGTGCTCATGTCGTACGGGTCGCCCTGCTTGATGGCCTCGACCCGCTTGATGGCTCGCTCCATGAAACGGTCATAGACGGATTTCTGCACCAACGCACGCGACGGACAGGTGCACACCTCGCCCTGGTTCAAGGCGAACATCGCGAAACCCTCGAGCGCCTTGTCGAAGAAATCATCGTCCGCCCGCAGCACATCCTCGAAGAAGATGTTGGGCGATTTGCCGCCGAGTTCCAGCGTCACGGGAATGATGTTCTCCGACGCGTATTGCATGATGAGACGGCCGGTGGTGGTCTCACCCGTGAATGCGATCTTCGCGATTCGCGAATTGGACGCCAACGGCTTGCCGGCTTCCAGACCGAAACCATTGACGATATTGAGTACGCCGGGTGGCAGGATGTCCTGCACCAGTTCGGCCAGCACCAGCAGCGACAAAGGCGTCTGTTCCGCCGGCTTGATGATGACGGCATTGCCGGCGGCCAGGGCGGGGGCGAGTTTCCATGCCGCCATCAGGATCGGGAAATTCCACGGGATGATCTGGCCGACCACGCCCAGCGGCTCGTGATAGTGATAGGCCACCGTGTCGTCGTCGAGTTCGCCCAGTGAGCCTTCCTGGGCGCGGACGCAGCTCGCAAAATAACGGAAATGGTCGACCGTCAGCGGCAGGTCGGCGAGATTGGTCTCGCGGATCGGCTTGCCGTTGTCGTAGGTCTCCACGGCCGCGAGAAACGGCAGATACTGCTCGATCCGATCCGCGATGCGATTCAAGACGGCGGCGCGGTTGGCCACCGCCGTGCGGCCCCAGGCATCCGCGGCGGCATGCGCGGCATCGACCGCCAGTTCGATGTCTTCCGCCTGTGAGCGGGCGATCTTGCAGATCACCTGACCGGTGGTGGGCGAGATATTGTCGAAATAGGCACCCTTGACCGGGGCAACCCATTTGCCGCCGATGAAGTTCTCATAGCGTGAGCGCAGCGGAATCTTGCGTTCGAGGGTGTTCAAATGGGCAGC
>Ga0116226_10000365_pt1 | contig 38452 bp, 41 predicted proteins | sample S1TSphfallax_FD_89692 | JGI IMG/M metagenome (GOLD analysis project Ga0116226, IMG submission 89692) | Host-associated microbial communities from peat moss isolated from Minnesota, USA - S1T2_Fa - Sphagnum fallax MG | ecosystem: Host-associated > Plants > Peat moss > Unclassified | place: USA... | reverse complement strand
CGCGCGCGTGACGCGCGGCAACACGATGAAGTGCGCGAAAGCGATCCCGGCAAGACCGAGGAACAGCGACGGCGCGACGTAGACGTAGACCAGATTGCGCGTGCGCGGATGAAAGGCCGGCACGATGAACATCCAGATCTCATAGAGGATCACGGGTAAGCCGAGCACGATCGCGCCGTAGAGCGAAAACTTGAACTCGGTGACGATGACGTCGGCCGGACCGAACGCGTGCAGCGTCGTGTTCGGAAAATAAAGATGCGTCAGCCACGGGATGATGTACTGCGAGGGCCAGAACAAGATCAGGGCGAGCACGCCGACCGTGATGAGCGCGACGACGAGGCGGTTCCGGAGCTCCCGCAGGTGCTCCGTGAACGACATCTCCTTTTGATCCCACTCCGATCCCGCCGCGCGCTCGTCGACCGGCGGTCGCTCCGCGAGCATCCCGGACTAAATCGTCGTTGTCGTGGTGGGGGTCGGCGGCGTCCCGTCTTGCTGCGCCGCGTGCGCGACCGCTTGCTCTTCGGCCCGCTTGCGCGCGTCTTCGCGGGCTTTTTCCGCGGCGATATCGGCCTCGGCTTGGCCGACCATGAATTCTTTCTTGGCCAGGCCCGCGCTGCGGGCGAGTTTCGGCAACTTGTCGGCGCCGAAGAGCAAGATCGCGATACCGGCGATCGCCGCGATTTCCATCGGGCCGAAGCCGAAGGCGAGGACGGGGAAGACGTGCAGTTCCATCGATGTTCCTTCCGGTAGCGCACTACCGAATGCTTATGCCAGCAGGGCGTCCGCGATTGCGACGAATTCGGCGCGGGCTGGGAGGTTCCCGAGTGGCGCCAGAGCCGCCTTCGCGAGCCCGACGTACTCGGCGACCGCCGTGCGGGTGGCGGTCAAGCCGCCGTGGCTGCCGATCGCCGCGACGATCCCCGCGACCCGCTCCGGCGACTCATCGTCACCGGTATAGTAACGTTCGAGGTCGCCCCGAAAATCCCGATCCGCTCCAGCCAAAGCCAAAACGACCGGAATTGTCATCTTTTTCTCACGCAGATCGTTCCCGACCGGCTTGCCGACGGTCGCTTCGTCGGATGTCATGTCGAGGTAGTCGTCCTGCATCTGAAACGCGATGCCGTAGGCATACCCAAAGCTGCGCACCGCGGCCACGACGTTCGCCGGCGCACCCCCGGCGATCGCCCCGCAGGCAGCCGAGGCGGCGAACAGGCTCGCCGTTTTCTTGCCGGCGATCTCCACGTACTCCTCGACACCCAGATCCAGGTTGCCGAGCGCCTTGAGTTGGAGGACCTCGCCGTCGGTGATGTCGGCGAGCGCGGCGCTCAGGATGTGCGGGATCGGGTGCGGGTGGTCGGCCGTGACGTTCTTGAAAATCCAGGCGAAGAGGTAGTCGCCGGCCAGCACGCTGATGCGGTTGCCGAAATCGACCGCGGTCGCGTTCACGCCGCGCCGCGTGGTCGCATGATCGACGACGTCGTCGTGGATGAGCGTCGCGACGTGGATGAGCTCCATGAACGCGGCGAGCGGCAGATGATCGCCGGCCGGCGCGCCCGCCGCCTCGGCGGCCAGCAGCGTGAAGCGCGGCCGGATCCGTTTCCCGCCCGCGGCGAGCATCCGGTTCACGGCCTCCGTGATCAGCGGGTTGCCGGTGGCGAAGCGCGTGCGGAAGTACGCTTCGATCAGCGCGTAGAGGTCGCGACGCGGCGCTTCCTGTTGGATCACGGCGCCGTCCCGACATGGATCGCGATCGCGCCGCCGGCGAGCCGTACGTAGCGCACGTCCGCGAAGCCGGCCGTGCGGAAGCGCTCGGCGAGGCCGTCTGCATCGGGAAAGTTCGTGAGCGAATTCGGCAGGTAGGTGTAGGCTGCGCGCGAGCCGCCGACGAGGCCGCCGATCAGCGGCACGAGGCCGTAGAAATAGAAGTTGAAGGCGCGCCGGAAGAGCGGATTCGGCGCCTTGGAGACATCCAGGTTCACAAAGCGCGCGCCCGGCTTGAGCACCCGCCGCACCTCGCGCAGCGTGTCGACGATGTCGACGACGTTGCGCATCGAGAAGCCCATCGTCGCGCCATCGAAGGTTGCGGGCGCGAACGGCAGCGCCATCACGTCCGCTTCGAGGAACTCGGCTTGCCCGCGCGGATCCTCGCGTTCGGCGCGCGAGCGCGCACCATCGAGCATCGGCGCGCAGAAATCGGCTCCGGTGATCCGCAACGACGGCTGCGTACGCGCAAGGTGAAACGCGAGATCGCCCGTCCCGCAGCACAGATCGAGGATCCGGCCACCGGGGGGCGGGGCGAGCTCCGCGACGGCGCGGCGGCGCCATGCTTCGTCGACGCCGGCGGTCAGCAGTTTGTTGGTCGCGTCGTAACGCGGGGCGATCGCCGCGAACATCTCGCGGACGTAGAGGGCTTTATCCATTCGTCGGTGCGACCGGGGGGGTTCGCCGTACCCCGGCCCCTTTCTTTGACCCATGCTCGTCGTGATCGGTGCCATGCCATGATTGCCACGATTGACGGGAGTGATTTGAAGCGGATCGGCACTCCACGGGCTCGGCCCACCTTCGACCGCTAAATGGACGCCGCCGAGCATGACCTGGATTTGGAGCCAGCGCGCCGTGGTGATCAATGTCACCAGGGGAGAGTGTAAGGTATAGTGTAAGGTTATGCATGTGGTGAAGCGAACACTGAAGCCGCTGGTACTCGACCGAGCGCCCCTTATCTACTTCTTGGCCCAGGTGCGTTTTGGCGACATTTTGGCCATGGCGGATCACGTCACGGCGATTCAGGACGCATTACGTCGATGCGGTTACCCGGTTTTTCGAAGTGCGCTTGTGCAGGCGCTCAATCTCGATAAGGGCTTCCCAGCAGTCGAGCAGCGCGAAATCTGGAATTTCGAGAACGTCGAACGAACCCGCGGAATAGTGCTGACCCGCGATTCGGTTGGCTTTCAAACGACGAACTACGAGCGCTATGAGTCGACGATGCCAGAACTAATTGGGGCGCTCTCTAAGATTCACGATATCCTGGACCTGAGCGCCCTGCTGCGTTGCGGACTCCGTTACGTCAATGCGGTGCATCCTAATGCCGGCGAAGAATTTGAAACGTATCTTCGCCCAGAGATTATGGGCCTCTCGTCGCGAATTCCGGACGTTACGACTGTGCTTCAGAGTTCGGCATTTCAAGGGCAAAGCGAGGCCGGAATCTTGATGGTTCGATTTGCCACGTCGCAGTCGCCCCAAGTTTTGCCGCCAGACCTCGTCCCAAACAACCTTCCGATTAATACGACCATACCTAGCGGCGAGCCGATCGGGACTCTTGACATCGACCATTTTACTCAGATCCAAGATCTGTTTTCAGTCGCCAAAGCGGAGAGCGTTCTGGACGATCTGCATGACGCATGCTCTCGGGCCTTCGCAGCATGTCTTACACCAGATGCCCTTAGCCTTTGGGGTCAACGGAATGTCTGAGCAAATTCCGACGGGAGCAGTCTCGGCCATTCCGTCTTATCCGTTTCAATCAGTTTTGGTCGCGACCGTTCTCGGTGCCGCGCTCGTCGTAGGCACCGGTGGCTTCGCGACGGAGCAAATGCTCAAGAATGACCGTACGAACCTGGTGTCACGAGACTTTAGAGGTTCCGCGGCTAATGGCAACATCGACGCGGTGCACCATGACCCAACATCATTAAGGGCGTGCGTTGCGGCAATTCGCTCAAACTTCGACTTTTCGATGGTCGATCTTGCTGCTGTCATGCTTGTGTCCCGACCAACGATTTACGAGTGGATGGCGGAGCGACAGGCGCCACAGCCTTCTAATCTTACGCGTCTGATTCGACTTCATGCGCTGAGTTCGGTTTGGCGCCTCTTGATTGGTGCTAACGTTGATACGGTTACGCGTAAGTTTACTGATAAAACCGACCTCGTGAGTCTTCTGAGCTCGGCTGAACTCGATGTGTCCGAAGTGACTGACCGCCTTGGATTGATCGCCACGGCGCGCACGGCTGTTCCTGCGCAGTTGCGCAGCATAAGAGATATCATGAAAGACCATGGAATTCGTTCTGTAGGTAAGGCCCGTCAGGACGAGGCGATCGCAAGCGCCGGACGATAAGGACGCCGATTGCGCGATTCTGTTAGTAGCTCCTGGATACAGGGTTCCATTATTATGCGGGATCAGCTCGCAGACTTAGTTGAAGGCAAAATTGCCGTCGACGACATCGCGTTTGGCGTCGTGGTTTCGCAGAGTTGCGATGTGCAGAGCACTCGTTTTGACGTCGAACCCTTCGTGGAGATCCATCTGGCGCGCAGCGTCGGTGAGCCGAACGGCAATTACACCAATGGGAAAAACCCACGCATAATCGATCTTGAGGATACTTTAGAAGGGAACGCAATCTGCGTTCGGGTCCAGGCGTCCGATCGACTTAGATGTGACAGGCGTAGGCTTCTGGCGATTGAGCCTGCTGCGATTCTCCGCGATACGAATATTCGTACGCTCGCGAACTGGACGGCAAAGCGCTACATTAGGCCGGCCTTGCCCGATGAATTCAATAGACGCTTCGACGCAGGACGCGAAAAATCTCGCAAGGCTGCGAAAATGTACGGTCACGACATCCAAGACTTTTACGTAGCGATAGACCCGGATGCAGAGATTAGCGAAGCAGAATCATATAGAGTCATATTGATCGGATCTGTCACAGACGATGTGGCGGCGGATCAGGCGCGGTACGAGCGAGCGTCGAAAGCGGTGACACAGTTTGCCCTTGCGCTCCATGGCAACGGCATCGAGGTCGTTGAGCATGTCACGCGAAGCGAGTCGTTGATTAGCCTAACTGATGTACGACAACTAATTCGTTTAGATTACGACTACGTCAGCGTTCGCGAAGACTCGACGGAACGGTCGCTCTAAAAAAATAGTTTGCCATATTGCGGTGGCCGCTGCTCGTCGTGATCGGTGCCATGCCATGATTGCCACGATTGATGCCCGCGAATTCGTCCGAGCGGTTGCCGGCGCACACCGGATCGCCTTGTCCGCCTACCATCTTGCTCCCGACGGGCCGGTACGGGCTGCTCTTATCGACGCCGCGAGAAGCGGCGCGGATGTCGGGATTCGCCTGCAGGCGAATCCGTATGGCAGCGACGGTGAGCGGCAGGGACGGGAGAATGCGGCGACGGTGGCTGCCGTGAACGCGGCTGGCGGGCATGCGGAACTGGTCGGCGGGGTGGGGCAGACGCCGTGGCATATGAAGGCGGCGCTCGTGGACGGGGTCGCGTATCTCGACGACCGCAACTGGGCGGCCGACGGCAAGGAGACGATCCTGCGCGACACCGACGCCGATGATGTCGGCGTGGTCGCGCGGACGCTGGCGGGGACGCGGGCGCGCGACGGGCACCTGCGCACGACCAAGCACGATGCGATCGCGCTCGAGAGCCGGCTCATCCGCGAGGCCGGTGCCACGCCGGTCGCGGTGGAGACGGAATCCTTCGGCCTCGGCGCGATCTATGCGGATCTGTTGCATCGCGCCCAAGCGCATCAGCCGACGCGCTTGCTCGTTTCAAGCCTCGAACTCGCCGAGCCGGCCGCCGATCGGGAACGGCGCGCACTCGGTCGGCTCGCCGCGGCGGGCGTCGCGGTTCGCTCGGTCGAGAACGATGAGAAGATCGCCGTCGCCGACGAGCGCGCGTGGGTCGGTTCGGCGAACGCCACCTATGCCGACGGCCCGGCGGGCGACCAGATCGATTGGGGCCTCACGACGCGCGTTCCGACGCTCGTAAACGATCTGCGCGCGGCGTTCGAGCGAAACTGGTCCGCGGGCGTGGACGTTCCCGCGCCGGCAGCGTAACTTCGGATCGGCCCCGTTTACCAGCAGGCATCCGGTGGGTATTTTTTCGCCGATGGCACAGGGAGATCCGGGTGGTCGGCGCGTTCTGTCGGACGTTGAGGCCTTCAATCACGCGGTGACGCTCGATTCGCACGGGGTGGTGCGGGAACTCGTCGCGATCCTCGGCCTCACGGCCGTCGCCGTGCTCGGCGACGTCGGCGAAACCCGTTCCGTTGCGCGCTGGATGGACGATCGCGAACCGCGCCGCGTCAACGAATTGCGCTTCGCGCTGCAGCTCGCGCTCATGCTCAGCAGCCGCGCCGACGCGGCGATCGCCCGCTCGTGGTTCGCTGCCACCAATCCCCAGCTCGGCGACCGCGCGCCGATCTTCATCTTGCGCGATCGGCCCCTGCGCGATATCGAAGGATCGCTGCTCGAGGCGGCGCGGTCGTTCGCCGGACGGCTCTGAGGCGGTCCATTTCCGGGTGGTTTTCCGGTGTCGCCTCCACGTCGTAGGCCAACTTGAACGCCGGTTGCCTTCGGCGTAGTCTAACGATACCGCAAAACCCGTCCCGTGAGAGTTGGCCCCGTATGATCTCGAACCACCGTAACCACGTCGCCGGAGCGCTCGTTCACGAACGTCTCGCGGACGCCGATATCGTCCACGTCCTGGGCGAGGCCGATCTGTCGTCGGCCGCCGAGCTCGAGGCGGCGTGCGTTGCATCGGCCCGCACGGGGCGCCGGCTCGTCGTCGATCTTTGGGACTGCACGTATGTGGACTCGTCGATCCTGGCCGTGATCGTGCGCCTGCACAAGCGCTACGAACCGCACTTCTCGATCGTGCTCAATGCGAGCGGAATCGTCCGGCGCATTATGCAGATCAGCGGCCTCGACGCGCTCTTGCCGACGCACACGGAGCGGCTCGCCGAAGCCGGCTAGCAGGCCGCTAGATCCGATGGCCCAGCGGGCTCGCGACGAGCCCGTTGAGGATGAATTGCACCGCGAGCGCGGCGAGAATGATGCCGAGCAGCCGCGTGACGACGTGGATGCCGGTCGTCCCCACGAGTCGCAGGAGCAGGGTCGAGCCGCGCATGCAGAGCCAGGTGACGACGAGCGCGGCGACATAGGCCGCGGCGACGATCGCGAGCCGGCCGCCGTTGCCGTGGCTGAAACTCACCAGCAGCAGAACCGTCGCGATCGTTCCCGGTCCCGCGATCATCGGTACGGCGAGCGGAAAGACGGCCGGATTCTCGAGCATCTGCGCTTCGCGCTCTTCTTCGCTTGTCGCTTTGGTGCCGGATTGGCGCGCGAAGAGCATGTCGATGGCGATCAGCAAGAGCAAGATGCCGCCGGCGATGGTGAACGCGGGGAGCGTGATCCCGAGGTACGCGAGGATCGCGTGCCCGAGCAATCCCATGAACAACATGATGCCGGCCGCGATCAGGATCGAGCGGTCGATGATCGCGCGCCGCGCGCCGGCCGGCGAGGTTGCGGTGACGGTGAGACTCAGCGGGATCATGCCGACCGGATCGATGATCGTGAACGCGGTCGCAAACGCCGTCGCCGCGAAGCGCCAGTCGATCATGACGCGAGGCCGAAGAGCGCGTGCGCGTTGCGCGTCGTTACCGCACTTACCTCGGCGACGCTGCGTTCGAGGACGCGCGCGACGACGGCCGCCGTATCGGTAACGTAGGCCGGCTCGTTGCGTTTGCCGCGGTGCGGGATCGGCGCGAGATAGGGACAATCCGTTTCGAGCACCAGCGCCTCGAGCCCGACCGCGCGGACGGCCTCGCGCAGCGGCTCCGCGTTCTTGAACGTCACGACGCCACCGATCCCGAGGCGCATGCCGAACTCGTGCACGAACGTCCGCGCTTGCGTCGCGTCTCCGGTGAAGCAGTGGATCACGCCGCGCTGCGTCGCGCCGTCCCAGCGCTCGCGTAAGATCGCGACGAAGTCGTCGTAGGCGTCGCGTTGATGGAAGACGACGGGCAACGCGCGTTCGCGCGCATAGTCCAGCTGCGCGCGCAGGACGCGCGCTTGCGCGTCGTGCGGACTATGATCGTAATAGTAGTCGAGCCCGGTCTCGCCGACGCCGACGATGCGTTCGGGTGCCTGTGCGCGTAGCGCGTCGAACGCCGCGGCGATATCGTCCGGCGCGGTGCCGGCCTCGTGCGGGTGGATCCCGATCGTCGCGAGCAGATCGTGCATCTCAGCGACCTCCAAGGCCCGGCGGCTATCGTCGAGGTCGCAGCCGACCGTGACGATACGATCGACGCCTGCTTCCCTCGCCCGTGCGAGGACCGCGTCGCGGTCGTCGTCATATCCCCGGTCGTGGACATGGGCGTGTGTGTCGATCATGACGAAGCCGTCCGTTCAAGCCGACCGATGATCTCCACTTCTTGGCGCCCCCGAACGCGGCGAGTTCTTATCGCCGCCCTGCTCTTTTCCGTGCTGGTCCATCTTTTCGGGGGCACGCTCTATGAATACGGGCGTCATCTGCTGCTCGCCGCTCATCTCCTGCGCGAACCCGTACCAAAGAAGAATCCGAACGACTTTGTCGCGACCTCCGACGTGATCCACATCGAAAAGCGCGCGGTTCCGCGACGCACGAACCCGCAGCGCCCGGCGCCGCGGCCGGCGCCGCCGAGTCGCGCGGAGCCGCGCATCGATCCGCAGCTACCGGCGCTCGCCATGCCGCGTCTCGATCCCGAGAAGCCGGTCGCGCGCGCCGAGACGCCGCGCCCGCTCGAAACGCGCCCGCCCGAACTCTCGCACGAGACGCACAAAGCGGCGCCGCGGTTAGCGGAAGAACAGACCGGCGGCGTACTTGACGCGACGCCGGTACCGAAGCCCGAGACGGTCGAGCGTCAAACGCCGCAGCGCGCGGCGGCGAAGCCCACCGAGCGCAAAACCGCCGAGCTCTCACCGCAGCAGATCGCGACGCTCGAATCACAATTCCAAAAAACGATTCAGTCCTCGCGCGAAAATCTGTCCTCGGTCGTCGATCAGACGAAAGAACCGCTCGGCGGCCCCAAACACTATGCGATGAATATGTCCGGCATCCAGTCGAACCTCACCCAAGGGCAAGGGACGATGGGTCCGATCTCCGCAACGCGGATCGACCGCACGCACACCCTCTACATGGTACGCTACGAATATATGTATCCGGACGGCCACATCGAATCCGACATCATCCCGTGGCCGTTCATCTATCCCGTGAACGACGACCCATTTGCGCGCGGTGACAAGCAGCTCTTCTTTCAATTACCGCCGCCGACGTTCCATCCGCGGCGTCGGCTCACGCCCCAGGAACAGATCTATTACGACGAGGCGCAAGCCCAGAGCGCGAGCTCGTATTAACCCGCTTCCATGATCTCCACCGCGTGGCGTCCGCGCACCCGGCGCCTGCTCATCATCGCCGTGATCCTCTCCGTGCTCGTGCATCTCGCGGGCGGGTGGTTGTGGTCGCTCGTGCGGCATACGCCGATCGTGATGAGCATGATGAACGGCGATCCGGAGGCCAAACGCAAAGAACGTGAGGCTGCGACGCCGGAGCTGATCGAAATCGAAAAAGCGCCGCCGAAGGCGCAGCCCAAGGTCGCACCGCCGCCGCGCTCGCATTTCGCGGAGCTCAAGCCGCTCGCGCATGCGGAGATCCCGCGCCCGGTCGTGCGTCCGCAGCCCGAGCTCGTGCACCTCGTCGCGCACGCCGCGCGCACGCAGCCGACCGAGAAGAGCGCCGGGCGGCCGGAGAACGTTCCGCAACCGCACGCGGCGGCCGCCGAACGCCCCTCGCCGCATCACGATTCGAGCCACCTCACGAGCGATCAGATCGCGAAGCTCGAGTCGCAATTCTCGCAGACCATTCAATCGACGCACCAAGACCTCGCCTCGACCGTCGCGCAAGTCAAAGAGCCGGTGGCCGGCCAGCGACGCTTGATCGCCGATGGGCTGGAGCCCGGCCAAGGCTACATGCGTCCGATCGAAGGACCCGAGCTCGTCGCGCGCTACGTGCGGCGGTACTACGTCCACTACACGTACATGTATCCCGACGGGCACATCGAGGAAGACGACATCCCCTGGCCGTTCTTTTTCTCGGCGCACGACGATCCGTTCACCCGGGGCCGCAACAGCGTCATGTACATGCAGTTGCCGCCGCGTGGCTTCCGCCCGACGCGCCAGCTCTTCCCCAAAGAAGAAGAGGCATACGACGAAATGCTCTCCGGGTCGCAGCAACCCCCCGCGACGCCGTAAGGCTCAGGCGGGAGCGGGCGCCTCGATGCGCGGGAAGAGCGCGTCGCCCGGGTTCGTTTGCGTGTTCGCCGCAAGGCCGCCCCACTGCAGATTCTCGGGCCACGCGACGCTCGGCGTGCCTTCCAGGCCGAGTTGGTGCCAGATGGCCGTCGCTTTGGCGGGCATGAACGGATGGACCAGGATCGCAAGCCAGCGTAGGCCTTCGCACAGTTCGTAGAGCAGCGCGTCGAGCTCGTCCGTGCGTTCGTGCTTGTACAACTCCCACGGCTTTTTGTCATCGATGTCGCGGTTGAGTGCGGCGATGAGTTCCCATGTCGCATCGAGCGCTTCGCGAAAACGCAGGCTCATGACGTGATCGTAGACGGTGGTGCCGAGCTCGCCGAAGCGTTCGCCGATCGCCGATTCGCTCGCCGGCGGCACGAGACCGTTGCGGTATTTCGTGAGCATCGCCAGCGACCGCCGCAGCAGATTGCCCAGGTCGTTGCCGAGATCGGCGTTGTGACGCACGCGGAGTTTCTCTTCGGAGACGCTGAAGTCGCTGCCGAACGGCGCTTCGCGCAGGAGAAAATAGCGGATCGAATCGGCGCCGTAGGTCTGCGCGAGCGCAAACGGATCGAACGCGTTGCCGAGGCTCTTCGACATTTTTTGTCCGTCGGAGAGAATCCAGCCGTGCGCGAACACGCGCGCGGGCGCCTCGAGCCCGAGCGCCCAGAGCATCGCCGGCCAGATGATCGTGTGGAAGCGCGCGATCTCTTTGCCGATCAGTTGCACGCTCGCCGGCCAAAGCGTCTCGAAACGTGCCGGATCGTCGAGCCAGCCGGTCGCGCTGATGTAGTTCAGCAGCGCATCGAACCAGACGTACATCACGCCGCCCGGGAGCGGGATGCCCCAGTCAAAACTCGTGCGCGAGATCGAGAGGTCGTCGAGGCCGCCTTCGAGCGTCGCCATCATCTCGTTGTACACGGATTGCGGGCGGCAAAACTCCGGATTCTCTTTGAAGTACGCGATGAGCCGGTCGCGATACGCGGAGAGCCGGAAGAACCAGTCTTCTTCCGCGAGCCATTCCACCGGCCGCCGGCACTCGGGGTTGGGACAGCGGCCGTCGATGAGCTTCGATTCGGGCCAGAACGTCTCATCGTTCGTGCAGTACCAGCCCTCGTATGTTCCTTGATACACGTCGCCGGTGGCGACGAGTTTTTCAAAGACGGCTTGGCAGGCGCGGATGTGGCGCGCGTCCGTCGTGCGGATGAAGTCGTCGAATTGCGCATCGAAGGCGGGCGCCAGTTCGCGCCAGCGCGGCGCAAGCGAATCGACGTACGCTTGCGGCGTCATCCCCGCCGCGGCGGCGGCGTTCGCGACTTTCTGTCCGTGCTCGTCCGTGCCGGTAAGGCTAAAGGCGGGGCCGTTTGCGCGCGCCGCGCGCACGAGCACGTCGGCCGCGATCGTCGTGTACGCATGACCGATGTGCGGATTCCCGCTGATGTAATAGATCGGGGTGGTGACGTAAAACGCGCGGGGCATTACTGCCCAGGTTCACGACGGCGGCTCGGACGGACCTGCGCGGCGCCGTTCGGAGACCCGCGCATACAAATGGCGCCGCTCGCCAAGGCCACGCTCCGCGAGCGATTTTGCGATCGCCGATGTCGTACCGCCGTCGGCTAGCAGCGCGTCGATCGCCGCATCGAGGTCGACGTTTGTCGGAGGCGCGACCGGTGCCGGTTCGCCGGCCTCGAGGACGAAGGCGATCTCGCCGCGCACGGGGTCGGCGAGCGCCGCGGTGACCTCGGCGGGCGTGCCGAGGATGTGCTGTTCGTGGAGTTTGGTGAACTCCCGGACCAAGAAAACGCGCGCCTCCGGCGCGACGATCGCGAGATCGGCAAGCGCGTCGAGGATACGGTGCGGCGACTCGTACCAGATCGAGGTCTCGCCGGTGGCACGCACGGTGCGAAACGCGGCGCGCCGTTCGCCGCTCGCGCGTGGGACGAATCCGGCGAAGGTAAACCGGCGCAGATCGAATCCGGAAAGGACCGCCGCGCAGGCGAACGCCGTCGCGCCCGGCAGCACCTCGACGCCGACCCCGGCGTCGCGCGCCGCCGCGACGAGCGCCGAGCCGGGATCGCTGATCCCCGGCATCCCGGCGTCCGTCACGATCGCGACGAGTTCCGTGCGGGCGCGATCGAGGATCGCCGCGGTCGCCGTCGCGGCGTTGTGTTCGTGGTACGTCCACACATCGCGCCCCGGCAGATCGTAGGCCGAGAGTAATCGTTTTGCGACCCGTGAATCCTCGGCGACGATCAGCGTCGCCTCACGCAGCACGTCGAGCGCGCGCAGCGTGATGTCGCGGAGGTTGCCGAGCGGCGTCGGCACGAACACGAGCCCCATCCCGTGCCTTTCGTCACCCGCCGCCGGTCGCCGCCTAAAGGAAAGAAGCGATGCCGTACTTCCACGCTCCACGGTTCTTCTTCGGATTGCTCGCGATCGTGGCCGGCCGGCATCGGGATCTTCCGGTACGGCGCCCGCTCGGGGGCGGCTCAGACACAGGAAGCCAATCTCATCAGTAGCGTGCTCTTTCCATGGATGGCCGGCGACGATCGATTCGCGATGCGCTACTTCCGAGGGACCTACATGATTGGCGGCGCGGGTGCACTCGCGTTTGGGTTCATCGCCCTATTCGCATCGCTCTCTCTTCCAGTAGGTCGCCACCGTTAACGGGCGACGGGAGTAGGTCCCTTCGATGCCCGCGAACGCGAGCGGTATGTCTGACGGTCCAGTTTCACAAGCGATTGCCCGGCATATCGAACTCCGCGGCCACATCATCGACAGCGGGATATTCAGCCGTGTTCTCGGCACGCTGACCGATGACGAGCGCGTCGCGTATGTGATCGAAGAGTTCGATTCGGGCCATACGAAGACCGAACCATCGTATGCACGGCTGCGGATCGAATCCGGCGACTCTGCGGCGCTGGACGACGTGCTCGATGCGCTACGCGCGCTTGGAGCCGAAGTCGTCGCGGACAGCGACGCCGCCCTCGAACCCGCGCCTGCCGACGGCATCGTACCCGATCAATTTTATGCAACCACGAATTTCCCGACCGACGTGCGGCTCGCGGGCGAGTGGGTGCCGGTCGATTTACCGGAGATGGATTGCGCGATCGTCGTCGTGGGCGGGCGCGCAAAGACGATTGCGTTCTACGATGTGAAGGCCGGCGACTCGATCGTGGTCGGACACGAAGGGGTGCGCATCCATCGCACCGAGCGTTCGCGTAAACGCGAAGTGTTCGAGTTCATGGCGAGTACCGTCTCGAGCGAGAAGCCGCGGCATGCGCTACTCGGCGAAGTTGCACGCGAATTGCTCGGTGTTCTCGCGGCGGGGAAGCGCGTGCTCCTGGTCGGCGGTCCGGCGATCATTCACACCGGTGCGGGGCCATATCTCGAAGAGTTAATTCGCGACGGCTACGTTACGGCGCTGTTCGCCGGCAACGCGCTCGCGACGCACGATATCGAATCGCAGTTCTTCGGCACGTCGCTCGGCATCCAACTCGATGATGCGTTCCCGGCGGAAGAAGGCCACGTGCACCATCTGCGCACCGTGAATCGGATTCGCGCGGCGGGCGGTATCCGCCCGGCCATCGATGCTGGTCTCGTTCGCTCCGGCGTGATGTACGAAGCGTACACGAAGAACATCCCCGTGGTCCTCGCCGGTTCGATCCGCGACGACGGGCCGCTGCCGGACGTGATCCCCGACGTCGTCGATTGTCAGCGCGCGATGCGCCGCTACGTCCCCGAGATTGGGATGGCGCTGCTCGTCTGCACGCTCTTGCACTCGATCGCGGTCGGCAACTTATTACCCGCGACGTGCAAGACGATCTGCGTCGACATCAACCCGGCGAGCGTCATCAAACTTACGGATCGTGGCACGCATCAGTCGCTCGGCATCGTTATGGATGCCTCGTCGTTCCTGCGCGAGCTCTCGCTGGCGATCGCGGCCGCGCGCGGCGCCTAAGCGGCGCGATCGCGGCGCTACTCGCGGCCCGGCAACACGTGGGTGACGCGGATGATGTAAAAAACGGTGAGGATCGGCACGATGACCGCGACGCTGGCCCAGGTGATCGTCACGCGAAACGCGCGCGGCCTGATGTGGGAATCGGCCAGGAACGCCGCGCAAATTCCGGTCGGCAGGATCAGTCCGAGCACCCAGATCGCGATGCCGACCTCGTGCGAGGGCGGCTGCCCGTGCAGGCTCACCGCATAGCCGACGACGAGCAGCTCGAGCACCAGCAGAACGAAGCCGAGCACGAGACAGGTGTTGGCGAGTTTGACGATGCCGGCGGCGGTATGGATCATTGTTGCGCGACCTCGAGGCGCGGGGTGACGAAGAGCCGATAGCCGACCGCGAGCGCGGCGATCGAGCCTAGCATCGGGAGCACGCCGACCGCTTCGACGTCGCGCGAGAAAACCGTCGTCGCGACCAGCGCCGCGATGATGAAGGCGACGTTGCTGAGCGCATCGTTCACGCCGAAGAGTGTGCCGCGCAGATCCGCGGGCGCGCGCTGCGAGAAGAGCGAGGACATGCTCGGCCGGATGAGCGCGCCCGAGAGCGCCCAGAGGATCGCCATGCCGAGCAGAGCCGGGATCGAGCCGATGTACGGCACGACCGCGTACCCGGCGATCGCGACGAGGAAGCCCGTCAGCGCCACCCGGCCCTCACCGAAGCGATCGGTGATCGGGCCGATCAACCGGCCTTGCACGATGATGCCGATCAGGCTCGTGACGACGAAGATCCAACTCGATTGCGAGGGCCCAAAATTCAGCACGCGCTGCACGAAGAGTGCGAACACCGAGATCCAGCAATAAAAGGCGAAGTTGAACGCGAACTGCGCGAAGAGCAGCGGACGCAGCCCCGGCGTCTCGAAAGCGGCGGCGATCTCGCCGATGCCCGCGCCGGTCGCAACCGGCTGGTGCGATTCCGGCAGCAAGAAGAGCGTCAGCAGCACCGTGCACACGGCGAGCGACGCGCCGACGAGCAGCGGCACGCGGTAGCCCCACTGCACGAGGAAGCCCGAGAGGGCGGGCCCGATGAGAAACCCGATCCCGAACGTGGCGCCGATCAAGCCGAACGCGCGCGAGCGTTCCTCGGGCGTCGTCACGTCGCTGACATACGCTTGCGTCACGCCGAGTCCGCCACCGCCGATCCCCTCGATCGCGCGCGCGAGATAGATCACCCAAAGCGCATTTGCAAACGCGAGCAGCCCAAACCCGGCGACGGCCGTCCCCTGCGCGATGAGCAGCACGCCGCGCCGCCCGATGCGGTCGCTCACGCGGCCCCAGATCGGCGAGAACACGAGCGCAAAGCCCGCCACCGTCGCGTAGATGCCGCCGATCGCCAGCGGTGAGGCGCCGAAATGCTGCGCGTAGTAGGGCAGAATGGGGATCAGCATCGTGAAGCCGAGGACGTCGACGAGCGTGATGCCGAGAATCGGAATGAGCGCTTTGTTCATAGATCGCTGCTTGGACGCAAGCGGAAACGGGAACGTTGCAGGTAGGTGATCGCTAGCCGTTCACCATGTATCGCTCGCCGGCGCGTCGATCTACGCGCCAGGAACATTGTGATCGTCATGCGCGATGTGCTGACGGATCTCCCGGAAGCGCCGGTCCTCGCTGTTCCCGCCACGCGCGCGTTTGCGCAGCGCCGCCACGCGCTCGAACGTTGGCTCGACGAACACGCCGAAGCGCGGCTTCGCGTCGTGCTCGGGCCGGCGGGCTCGGGAAAAACCACGGCCGTCGCGCTCTGGGCGCGTGCCCGGCGGCAGCCGGGACCGATGTGGGTGACGTTGCCGCCGCGCACGTCGGCGGAAGCGCTGCTCGCGCTGATCATCGCCGGGCTCTTCGGGTACCCCGCGCTGACTGGTCCCGCGGCAGCACTCGTGGTCGTGATCGACGGTATCGATGAGGCCTCCGAGGAGGCACGCGGCGTGCTCGCCCGGCTCCCCGCGTTTCTGCCGCCGCATGCGCGCCTCGTCTATCTGCAGCGAACGCGGTTCGATCTCGCGGCGCCCGACGAGGCCGGCCGCGACGCGTTCGCGCCACCGACGCTCTTGACGTTCGACTTGGGTGAGATCGCAGCGTGTGCGGACGCGCGCGGGGTTCCGGCGACGCCGGCCGACTGCGCGGCCGTCTTGCGCGCGACCGGCGGCAGCGCGGATGAAGTCACTGCCGCGGTCCGATTCGCCTCGGCGACGCGGACGGCGCTGGTCGAGGCCTCCTCGCGCGTCCGCGCCGAGGGCGCGCAGCCGTTCGAGAACGCGCTCTTCGACGGTGCTCGCGGCAAGAGCCGGCGGTTCGTTCCGGTCGCCGCCCACATCCCGCGCCGAAGTCCCGGTTCGATGGAACCGGCGATCGTCGAGCTGTTCGGCCGCTTTCACATGCGCTTCGGCCAGCGCGAGGTCGAGTTCGTCCGGCGCCGCGATCGCCAGATCGTCCAGTATCTCGCGCTGCAGCCCGGTGGCACGGCATCGCGCGCGGAGCTGCAGGCGACCTTTTGGCCCGGCGCACGCCGCACGGATGCCGCGCGCCGGCTGCGCACGGCGTGCAGTACGATTCGGCGCGCCATCACCGCCTGTGTGGGCACGGAGTATCTCGATGCCTACTTCCACACCGCGGGCGATGCCGTCACGCTGCGTCCCGAGAACACGATCAACGCGCTCGCAGCTTTCGATGAACATCTCGAATCGGCGCGTGAGGCACGGGAGCGCGGCGATCTGCCCGCGGCCCGGCGGCACTTCGAGGCGGCACTGCGGTTGAACGATCGTCCGCTGCTCTCCGGTGAGGCGCCGGCGCCGTGGATCGCGGATCGCGCACGCGTCTGCGACGAACGAGCCGAGGACGCACGCGCATCGCTGCGCGCGCTCGAAGCCTAGCGCTTGAGGCGCTACGCCGCCGCGGTTGCGCTCGCGATGGCCGTCCTCGCGGCAGCGCTCTGGAACGATCGCATCATGGCCGGGAACCGGCTCATCGACGTCGTCGCCTTCGCCTGCGGCGGGTCCGTGCTCGCGCAGGGCGCCGATCCGTATCGCGTTCACCCGCTCACCGAATGCGAACGCGCGGTGCGCGCGCCGGGCCTCGACTGGCCGCCGGGTGAACTCACGCTCCCGGCGCCGCTGCCGCCCTACGCGCTGCTGCCGTTCGCGTTCGCCTCGCGTATCGCGCCGTTCGCCGTCGTCGCGTGGAGCTGGATCGCACTCAACGTCGCGTGCGTCGCGCTCGCCGCCGCGGTGCTGCGGCGCCGGCTGCCCCGTCTTCCGCCGCTGACGATCGCCGCGTTCACCATCGTCGCGACGCTGCCGGTCGGGATTCTCTACGGACAATTTACCGGCGTCGTACTGCTTGCCGTCGCCGGCTGCGGCGAATTACTCGCGCGGGGCAAGGCTCGCTGCGCGGCGCTGTGCTGCGCGGTCGCGTTGCTGCAGCCGCAGGTCGGCCTCGCGCCGCTGATCGCGCTTGCCGTGCTCGTTCCGCGCGCGCGACTCACCGCGCTCGCATGCATCGCGGCACTCGGCGTCGCGAGCCTCTGGCCGCGGCCGTCGTATGCGATCGAATATCTCACCCAGGTACTCGGCGCGCACGCGCGCGCGAACCTGCCCGATTTCTCCCAGTACTCGCTGCCGAGTCTCTTGGCACTCTTTCACGTCCGCGATGCAACGGCGCTGCTCGCGGGGAACGCGATCTTCGCGCTTGCGCTCGTCGGGGCGGTCGTCATCGCGGGCGCAATCGCACGGCGCACCGGACGGCGCGAGGCGATCCCGTGGATCGCCGCGACGATCGGCACGTTCGCCTCCCCGCATCTGCACTTTCAACAGTTGGCCTGCGCGCTACCCGGCGTCGCGTTCGTGGTCACCGCTGAGGGTGCCCGTGCGCCGGCGCTGCTCGCGCTCGCCGCGTTTGCGATCCCGTGGGCGCGCCTCGCGCTCTCGCCGATCGGCGCATTTTCCGCCGGCTTCGCGACGTTGGCGATGTTCTGGGGACTCGTTTCGCGACGTTTCGCCGCCTATGCCGCAACCGGTGCGACGATCCTTGCGCTCGGCTTGATGGTGGCCTTCATTCGCAGCGCACCGATGCGCGATCTCGTTCCGCACGTGCCGGTCGCTGGAAATCCGCTCGCCGAAGTACCGTGGGCGCAAACGATGCTGCGCATGGACGGCGCGATGCATACGGCTTCGATCATCCTGCGAATACCGACGTGGATCGCGATGGCGGCGTGCCTTGCGATCGTGCTACTCGCGCTGCGCGCGCGGCCGATGCCGGATGACGCCGAGCAGGCCTGCTAGAGACAGCTCGCGCTCGCGTGCCACGAGAGCGTCGGGGGCGCGACGCCGGAGAGCGGTCCTTGCACCGCGGGCGAACCGGTCGTCGCCGGCTGAAGCGCATTCAGCATGATCGTGTTGAGCGTCGGGTAGCATCCCAGCACGAGCGGCACGCCCGGCGAGCTGAAGAAGTTCGCGTTCGCGGTCATCGAAACGGCCGTTGTGAAGAGGGTCTTGAGCGGCCCCCAGGCCGAGGTCGTCAGCGTCGTTTGATTGTGTTCCAGCAAAAGATCGTTGAAGAGCCCGTAAGTCGCCGCGCTGAAGCCGGTCGGTCCCGAAGAGACGCACGATCCGACCGGGGCCGCATACGGAGCCCAAAACGGAGCGGTATTCGTGCTCGGTAGCGGATTGGTTCCGCCGAGGATGCCGCTGCCGCCCGGTGCCGTCGTGTTGGTCGGCGAGATGCACGGCGCATACACGAGCGTCGAGGTGCCGGCGTTCTCATACAATTCGTAGAGGCTGTAATTGGAATTCGGATCGAACTGCTGGGCGACGAGCCCGTTATAGCGGAGCGCTTGCGGCAGGCGCTCGGATTGGACCGCGATCGCGATGACGGTGAGCAGCGCCAAGATGATGAACACCATCACCGGAACCGAGATGATGAGTTCGAGTAAGGCCTGACCGCGCTGGGCGTGCATGTTATTCAACGGTCTTGCAGTTCGCGGTCGCCGGAACGTAGACGCCGCTCGGCGGGAACGGGATTGGCGCCCACCACGAGAGGTACGCGGAATATTCCTGAAGGTTGATGTAGCCGGTGAAGCTATTGGTGGCGGTGTTGGCCGCGTACGTGTTGCCCGTGAACGACGTCGTGTAGGCGTCGGGGTAGGTGAGTCCGTACGTTTCCGGTGGCTGGATGACCTGATTCGGGTATTTCGGATCGTTTGCTGCGAACGCGAAGGCGCCGGGAATGAGCCACTCGGAAGTTGCTGCGACCGTGGTCGCGCCCGCGCGCCCAATCGCTAGGAACGTTTGCGCGTGCAGCTGGAAAAAGCTCGCGATCGGCGGCGTCACCTTCGCGCAGGCGACGACTTCGAGCCGGGCCGGCAAGAGGTTCTGATTCACGGTCGCAACCGTACCCGGTTGCCACTGGATGTATCCGTAGTAGCCCGTCGTGCCGCCGAAAAACTGGTCGATGTTCCAGACCTGCGTGCGCGTCTGAAGTTGGCCGTTCGGCGCGAGCGCGTAGGTGAAGCCGCAATCCCAGCCGTTGCGCGCGCCGCACAGCGTGCCACCGTTTTGCGCGGCGATGATCGCGTTGATTTCGGTCGTTTCGTTCGCGATCGTCGCGTACTGCTGAATCGTTTGCAACGCTTGCGCCTCTTGCGTGTACCGGTAGAGCGCAGCGACATAGGCGTTGCGGAGTGCCGTGTAGGCGACGCCGCAGGCGGAGGTTGCTTTTCCGGCCGTCCAGGCCGGGGTTTGATTTTGGCAGCCCCCGCCGCCCTGGACCACCAAGACCATCGATTCAATCAGATTGCGTATCCGCCACTCATCGAGCGAGAGCGCGTACAGCGTCATTTCCATCTGATTGAAACGCGTCGTTTGGACCGAGAGCAGCGACGCGGCGGCTGCGTCGGCGGCGTTCTGCGCGCGAACTTGCCAGCGGATCGTACTCGCGTAGTCGAGCGTGAACCACAACAGCACGAGGCCGGCGACGATCCCGCCGATCCAGATCGGCAAGGTCTGGCCGCGCTCGGCATGGTGCCCGCCGCGCGACATCACCCGGTGCATACGTTTCCGCCGTAGGTATAGTTCGGGCGCGTATGCGTCTGGGTCGGATACGCGGTCTTGAGGTTGAGGTCCCAATACAGGTACATCAGGTTGAACGATGAGGTCGTGTTGTTGAGGTTCCAATTGCTGCCGGAGCTATAGGTTGGATAGACGGCTGGAATCCACGCCGAGAGTAAGTAGGCGAAGTACTGCTGGTGCCAATACACATCGCAGAACACGCCGGTCGATTGACTGGCGTCCTGCACGGCGTTGCCCCAATTCTGATCGTCCAAGAACGCAGCCGTTCCGAGCTCGTAAAACGTCTGGTTGCCGTCGGTGCGGCAGGCCGCGGAGAGTTCGGTACAGTGCGCCATGAACATGAAGCCGACGAGGAACGGGGGCGTGTTCTCTTTGCTGTTGGGGCCGAAGTAATTGGACGCGGTGTTCGAGTTCAGGCTATTGCCCGAGTTGTTGAAGTGCGCGTTCATCGTCTGCATCAGGGGTTCGATGGCCGTGCTGCTCACGTTGATCGAGGTCGTGCCGCCGATGTTGAGCGGGGAACCCGGCGGGGGCGTGACGACGGCTAAGGCCTGCGAGGGGCGGACGCCGGAGATGCCGCCTTGTCGCGCGCTCTGGTTGAACGTGTTGTAGAGCCCGACGATGTTCGGCGAGGTGACCGAGGGCGGTGCCGGTGAGGCGCTCGTGATCACGTCGGCTTGCGGGATCGTGGGGAACGCCGCCGAGGTGATCAGCGCCGGGTTGATCGACGACGAGAATTCTTGCTGCAGCGTGTACTCGTGGACCGCGAGGAACGCGGCACCGTCGGAGGAGAGTTGCAAATAGCCGACGAGTGCGATGCGTACCATCGCAAAGAGCAGCAGCAGACCGACGGAAATCGTCAGCGCCGTCTCGGGCAGCGCCGAGCCCAGGCTGCGGCAGCGGCCGCTCCCACGAGCCGGCATCACGGATTGATCGGCGGGTACGACTCCGCCGCAGTGACGAGATTCGTCTGCGTCGTGTTGAGCGCCGTGTTCGCGGAGACGCCGATGGCGACGAGCGCGCTCATCGCGCCGATCGCGACGAGCGCGATGACCAGGCCGTACTCGGCGAGCGGGCCGCCGCGCTCGTCGCGCAGCAGCCGCAGCGCGAGCCGGATCACCGCTCGATGACTTCCGGCGTCATCACGAACACGACGTCGGTCTTTCTCGTTTGATAGTTCTGCGAGCGGAAGAGTTTGCCGATCACCGGCAGATCGCCGAGGAACGGGAATTTGTAGAGCGTGCGCGTTTCGACGTGTTGCAAGAGCCCGCCGATGACGATGCTCTCGCCCGGTTTGGTGATGACCTCGGTCGAGAGCTGACTCACGGTGAGTGCGGGCAGCGTGTACCCGCTGATCGAGACGCCGTCGGCGTAATCGAGTTGCGAGACCGTCGGCGCGACCTTGCAATCGATCGCGCCGCTGCCGAGGATGGTCGGCGTGATCGCAAGCGACACGCCGTAATCCTTGAACACGATGCTGACCGCGCCGAGGCCGGTCGAGTAGGTGTAGGGGAACGATCCGCCGACCAGGATGTTCGCGGGAACGCCCGGCAGCGTGAGGAGGTTCGGTTGCGAGAGCACGCGGCCGTGGCTGCTCTGGATGACGGCGTTGAGCGTCGGCGCAAGGAACGTCGTGCGGATGAACGAGCCGATGTTGAACGCGCCGCCGACGCGGCCCGGCGTCGCCGGGTTCTCATAGAACGGGAACGCCGCGCTGCCGTAGGTGACGGTGCCGCTCGTATCGACGGTCGCGCTCTGCAGCTGGATGCCGAGATTTTTTAGCCCCGTGTCGTCGATCTCCAGGACGTACACGTGCACTTCGATCTGGGTCGTCGTCGCGACGGCGATCCGATCGATCACCTTGCCGTCGACGCCGAGGTAGGATCCCGCGAGGCCACGCGCGAGCGCAAGCACTTGCTCGGCGACCTGCCGCGTCGTCGTCTCGCCGCTCACGATCACGTTGCCTTTGGCATCGCCGACGAGGTTGATATTGGTCGTGCCCGGGAGCGCCGCGATGCGGCGCTCGGCGTCGCCGAACGGCCGCTCGACCGAGACCGTGTTGATGATCTTGTATTCCTCGGTCCCGCCGGCCCCGGTCGCGCTATCGAACCCGCCCGTCTTCGCGCCGTTGAACTGCGCGATGATCGAGGCCAGCCGCTGCGCGCGCGCGCCGTCGGGGACGGTGCCCGACACGATGAGCGCCCGGCCGATGTTGCGCACCGTGACGCCGGGTTCGTTGATCGCGTGCTCGATGATCGGCACCAGGTCATCGATGCCCTGAGCGTAGACGAAGATCTCGTAGTTCGTGCGACCGAGCGCCGACCACACAAAAATCGTCGTGCTCCCAGGCGACTTTCCGACGATCAGCACTTGGTCGCGGCCGATGGCGGTCACGCCCGCGATGCGCTCGTCACCGACGGCGACGCGTGTCAAGCCGGAGGTGTTGACCGTCTCCGAGTGTCCCGTCTCGAGATACAACTTCGCCATCGGTTGCGCGCTTACGGGAGACCACGGCGCGGTTAGGAGCGTTAGCGTACCGACGGCGACCGCCCAGAACCACCGTCGCTCCACTATGCTCTTCATCTCAAGACACCATAGCCACTCGACGAGGCATGCGCTCGTGTTAACGCGTTAACGAAATGTACAACCTGCGATAAGGCACGAGGCGAGCCGTTGGAACGGTCGCTTTTTGCGGAATGTGTTCCGTACGAAGGAGGTGCCGGAATGAAAGTAGCCCGTCAAGCGCTTGCCGTCTTTCTCGCCATCTCGTTCGGAATCGCGCCAGCTGCAGCTCAAACCGTACATGCAATAACGCTCCATGCGGTGCGCCACCCGGGCGCCGCGGCCACCGACGTTTCTGGAACGGCGCCCCCGTTCACGTCCGTCGTCGTCACGCTCCACGCCCTCATCTCGTTCGAGCTTCCGATCGTTTACGTACGGGAAGCTCGTACCCAGGCGGACTCCCGCGGCCAATTCGCGCTCACGCTCTCCGATAGCCCGGTCGCCTTCCGTCCCGTCACGTTCCAGATCAATGCGACATCCTCGACGCCCGGCGTCGTTCCGGCGACCGTTCGCATCGATTCTTCCGATCCAACGCCCGCCTTCCGCTCCTCAGTCGACGAAATTCCACCCGAGTATCGATAGAGCCGGACGCTACATTCCCACTCGTTTGAAAGGACCCCACCCTCGTGAAAACCCTCATTCGTCTCTTCAAGGACGAAACCGGCGCCTCGCTCGTCGAATATGCCCTGCTCGTTGCCTTGATCGCCGTCGTCGCACTCGCGGCCGTCAAATTGCTCGGAACCAACGCCAGCACCGCGCTGAACTCTGCCGCCAGCGAACTCTAAACGACGCGCTTCCGGTTCGGTTCGGTTCGACCGAACCCAACCGGAAGATCGCGGCACCGCTTTATGACGCACCCCATCCTCGCCTACGCCGTGGTCGGAAGCGCCTGCGTGCTCGCGGCGATGACCGACCTCGTGCAGCGCCGCATCCCGAACCTCCTCACCGGCACGCTCGCTCTCGCAGCGCTTGCGCTCGCGATCTGGTCCGGGCCGGCGCATGCCTTCGGCGCGCTCGCCGTCGCGCTCGGCGTGTTGCTCTTGGGCACCGCGTGTTTCGCGCTCGGAATTCTCGGCGGCGGTGACGTCAAATTTCTCGCCGCCGCGTCGCTTGCGCTTGGGTATCCGCTCGCGCTCGGCTTCATCGTCGCCACGTTGATCTGCGGCGGGGTTCTGGCGTTCGGCTTCCTCGTTGCAAGCGGGCGCCTGCGCGCTGCCTCGATCCGGATCCGCGGTGCGCTGCTCGGCGGCGGCCGCGCGGCGATCGGCAGCGGGTCGGGACATATTCCCTACGCGCTCGCGATCGCGGCGGGTGCCGCGTGTTCGGCGCTCGGGACCTTCGGGCTGCCGTTTGCGAGGATCGCTCGATGATGGCCCGGCTCCAGCGGCTGGATCGCCGCACGCTCATCATTCTCATTGCCGCGATCGTGGTCGCCTTGATCGCAGCGGTGCTCTTCGCCGTTTTCTCGCGCCCGGCAGCGGCCCCCGTCGCGACGACGCGTACCGTCGTCGTCGCCGGGATCAACATCCCCGCGAATACCGAGGTCGTCGGTTCGATGCTCATCGCGCAAACGCGGCCGATCGCGGGCTTGGCGCCCGACGCCGTCAACGCAAGCCAGGCAAATGACGTGATCGGGGCGACGACGCTTGGGCCGATTCCGGCGGGCTCGACGGTGACGCTCAGCCGGGTCGGTCACCCCTCGGCGGCTGGTCTGAGCGCCGCGCTGCGCGTCGGCGAGCGGGCGATCGCGATTCCGATCGATCGGATCAAAGCGGTCGACGGTCTCCTCCAACCGGGCGATCGCGTCGACGTGATCGCGATCGTCCCGCTGCGCGGCATGGAGGCGCCGATTGCGAACACGATCTTGCGCGACATCAAGGTGCTTGCCGTTGGATCGACGATCGCCGTCCCGGCGGCGAACGCATCGCCCGCGCCGGGCAGCGACGGCGCTGCGACCGCGACCCTCGATGTAACGCCGCAGCAAGCCGATCTGCTTGCGCTCGCGGATGCCAATTCGCAGTTGCGACTGGCCTTGCGTCCGCCCAAAGAAGCCGCCAACTCGCAGCCGGTGCAACCCGTCAGCTTCGCGCCGCCGCCGGTCCCCGCGGCAGCGCCGGCGGCCGCCCCGGCGACCGCTCCGGCAAAACCCGCTCCAGCCCCCGAACGCACGGGTGGCGGCGTCGAGATCATCGACGGTGATAAAGTCGTCTCGGGCTCGTGAGCGCAAAAGTTTTCGCCTTCGTCGGCAGCAAAGGCGGCTGCGGTGCGACGACGATTTCGCTCGCCGTCACGGAGCGCTTGCGCAAACGCGGAACGGTCACGCTGGTCGATGCCGATTTCAGCGGACGCCGGAGTATCGCCGTGTTGCTCGACGAGATTCGCGAGCTCGACGGCGCGCGCAACAAAGCGGCGATCGGCTCCGTTCGCATCGACGACACCCTCCGTATCGCCGAACTCGCGCCCACGATCGATGCCAGTTTCACCCTGCGTCCCGACGATGTCGACGATCTGACGAAGGACGTGACCGCGGAGTCGGAATTCGTGGTCGTCGATGCACCGCAGCCCTTCGCCGCCGCGATTCGCCCGCTCATCAAGATGGCGGCGCGCATCTTCATCATCGTCGAACCCTCGATGCTCGGCGTCACCGGGACGCGCGCGATGCAAGTCGAGCTGTTGCGCTTCGGCGTGCCGGCGGAGCTCATTTCGTTCGTGCTGAATTGGCGTGACGCGCGTAGCGAACTGACGCGTTCGCAACTCGAACGCTTACTTGATACGACCGTCTTCGCCGAATTCCCGAACGGCGTCAACGATCGCCGCTACGCTCGCGAGCTCAATCTCTTCGTGGACGAGATTCTCAAGATTCCGATGCTCGCGTCGGCGACCGAGCTGCGCCCCTCGACCCGCGTTCCGCTCGGCGATCGCCGCTTCGGCATGCGATCGGATCAGGGCGCGGCGCCACGCAGTCCCACGCCCGCGGGGGCGGCAGGGAACGGCTCCGCGGCTCGGCCGGAACGCGCCTTTGCCGGGCAAGACATCGCGCGGATCAACGAGATCAAGAACAACTTGCACACCGCGCTCTCGGCGCGCCTCGCCTCGCTGCCGGTGATCAACGCGAGCAGCGAGAGCCAGCGACTCGAAGCCCTGCGCGACCAGGTCGGGCAGCTCGTCGACGAGCTGCTGGCCGCACGGACCGACCTCGGATCCGCCGAGGACGTTGCCGCACTCAGCCATGAGATCGTCGCCGAAGCGGTGGGATTGGGCCCGCTCGAAGACCTCATGGCGGATGAGACCGTGACGGAGATCATGGTCAACGGAGCCGAACACATCTACGTCGAGCGCAAAGGGCTGCTCGAACGCACGCGCAAGCGGTTCGTCGACGATCCCCAGCTGCGGCTCATCATCGAACGCATCATCAGCCCGCTCGGCCGGCACGTCGACGAATCGTCGCCGATGGTCGATGCGCGGTTACCCGACGGGTCGCGCGTCAACGCGATCATCCCGCCGCTCGCGATCGATGGGCCGTCGCTCACGATCCGGCGCTTCGGCAACTACCGCATGACGTTCTCCGACCTCTTGCGGGTGGGCGCCGCCACCCAAGCCATGATGAGTTTTCTCAAGGCCTGCGTCGAGGCGCGACAAAATATCATCATCTCCGGTGGTACTGGCTCGGGCAAGACGACGTTTCTCAACATTCTCTCGGCCTATATTCCGATGAGCGAGCGGATCGTCACGATCGAGGACGCAGCCGAACTGCGGCTCATCCAGGATGACGTCGTTCGGCTCGAAGCTCGGCCCCCCAACGTTCAGGGCGCGGGCGAAGTCCGGATCCGGGATCTCGTCCGCAACTCGCTGCGCATGCGACCCGACCGGATCATCGTCGGCGAGGTCCGCGGCGGAGAAGCGCTCGACATGCTGCAAGCGATGAACACGGGCCACGACGGCTCGCTCACGACCGTCCATGCCAATACGCCGCGGGATGCGCTCTCGCGCATCGAAACGCTGGTCTTGATGGCCGGGCTCGAACTGCCGCTCCGCGCAATCGCTCAGCAGATCTCGAACGCGATCAACATCATCATCCAAACCTCGCGCATGCGCGACGGCAGCCGGAAGGTCGTGGCGATCTCCGAGCTCGTCGGCATGGAAGGCGACGTGATCACGATGCAAGACATCATCAAGTTCGACGAGCAGGGCGTCACGCCCGAAGGCAAAGTGCGCGGCGAGTTCGTCTTCACCGGCGTGCAGCCGATCTGTCTCAAGCGCTTCGAGGAGCTCGGGGTCATCTACGACATCCGCGAGCTCAGCGCCGCGGGTGCCGGAGTGATGGCCGCATGGTGAGGCGCGGCGTGGTCGCCACCGGCTTCTTCAAGCCGCTGGCCGATTCATACGCCGAAAAATTCTTCAACGCCGGGATCCTCGTGCGGGGCGAGCGCGTCATGGCCTTCATGGGCATCGGCAGCGTCCTTGCCTGGGTCGCGTACGTGTTCGTCGCGGGGCCGCCGCCGCTCCAGGGCTTGCTCGCGTTTCCGATCGTCTTCGCGATTGCCGCGGTCGGCGTCGACTACTGGGTGAAGTACATGACCCGGCGCCGGCTGCGCAAGTTCAACGATCAGTTGGAGATGGCGCTGCAGTTGATGGCGACGGGTCTACGCGCCGGGCTCGGGCTGCGCCAAGCCCTCGTCGTCGTCGGGCAAGAGTCGCCGGAGCCGATTCGCTCGGAGTTTCTGCGCGTCATCCGCCAGACCAACGTCGGCTTGAGCATCTACGATGCGCTCGATCAGCTCGCGCAGCGCATGCCGTGTGCGGAGATGGTGATTCTCGCGCGCTCCCTGCGAACGCAATCCGAAACCGGCGGCAACCTCGTGCGCTTGCTCGAGCAGCTCGCCCTGACGATCAAAGCGCGCCGCCGCATCGAACGCAAAGTCAAAGCGATCAGCGCCGAGGGCGTGGCCAGCGGCTATGTGATCGGCGGGCTGCCGGTCGGCGTTGCGGTGCTCCTCATCATCATGATGCCCGATATGCGGCATTCGTTGCTCTCGACGAACATCGGCCACTACGCGCTCATCGGCGCGTGCGTGCTCGAAGGGATCGGCGCCTTTCTGATCTCGGTGATCTTGAAGATGGATATCTGAGCCGTGCTCTACGGAATCGCCGTCGCCGGCATCGCGATCATCTTGCTCGGGCTCTTCGGCTACGTGCTGATGCGGCGCGAGTCGCCGATCGAGGGCCGGCTGCGCGATCTCGAAATGACGGAACGCGGCCTCACGAGCAACGAGCCCTCGATGATCGAGCGGCTGATGAGCGAAGATCGCCGCGACCGACTCTCGCATCGCCTCGCGCGGGCCGGCTGGTATACGGTGACCCCGAAGTCGTTCATCATCTGGACGGGCGCCTGCGGGATCGGGTTCTGCGCCCTCGGCGTCGCGATCGCGGTGTTCCTCTTCGCGAACGCGGACGTGACATCGATCGGAACGGTCCTCGTTCTGACCGTCGCCGGGTTCGCGTTTCCAAACTACCTGATGGGCGCGGCGATCAAGAAGCGCCAAACCGAGATCGCGCGTGCGATCCCCGATTTTCTCGATCTGCTTGCGAGCGCGGTCGAAGCGGGCCTGGCACTCAACGGCGCGCTCAATATCGCGGTCTCGGACATGAAAGGTGCGCTTGCCGACGCCTTTCGTATCGCACTGACCGATATCAAGATGGGACGCGGCCGCGCCGAGGCCTTCACCGCGATGGCTGTCCGGGTGCAGCAGACCGATCTCACGCTGCTCGTCACGACGCTCAATCAGGTGGAACGCGTCGGCGGCAACATCAGCCAGGTTCTCGCCGAGATCTCATCGGACGCGCGCGATAAGCGGATGATGCGCGCCGAGGAACTCGCCGCGCAACTCCCGGTCAAGCTCATCTTCCCGCTGGCGCTCTTCATGCTGCCGGCGCTCTTCGTCGTCATCTTCGGCGCGGTCGCCGGGTCGATCTTACAGCCGTGAGCGCCGGACTCGAGCTGCTGCGGCTGGTCGCCGTTACCGCGGGTTTCGCCGTGATCGGCATCGTTGCGATGATCATTGGAGCGAACATCGTGCAGCGCCTCGATGTCTTCGACGACGGGCCGGGGATCGGCTCGCCGCAAGAATTCGTGCTGATCGCGGTTGCGGCGATGATCGGCATCGGCCTCGTCGCGACGCACCGCGACTCGCCGGCCGACTTGCTCGTCGCCGGGCTCACGGTGTACGCGGTCGTCGGCGCGGTCTATTGCGACGTCGCGCGCGGGATCGTCCCGGATTTCTTCACGCTGCTGCCGCTCGGTTTTTTGATCGTCTTTGCGCTCACGCAAGCGGACTACGGGCTCTTGATCGCCGCGTTCGTTCCGCCGATCCCGTTCGCGATTGCCGCGTTCGCCTCGCGCGGGCGCGGCATGGGCTGGGGCGATGTCAAGCTCGTCGCGTTCGGGGGCGCGGTGCTCGGACTCGAGACCGCCGTCGCCGCGTTCTGCGGCGCCTGTATCCTCGCCGTGCTGATCGCCGTGTGGCGCAAGGCGCTCAAAGAACCGATTCCGTTCGCGCCGTATCTCGCCGCCTCCATTGCGATCACGATGGCGGCCGGCCTGCGGGTGTGAGGTGGACGCCGATCCGGCGGCCGGATTGCAGCTGCGTCGCGCCGCGTCGATCGGCGAGCGCTTCACCGGCCTGATCGGACGGCCGCCGCTCGGTCCGGCGGAGGGACTGGTCTTCGAGCGCTGCGACGCCGTGCACACCTTCGCGATGCGCTTTCCGATCGACGTCGTCTTCCTCGACCGCTCGGGTCGCGTGCTGCGCGTCGCGGAGCGACTCAGGCCATGGCGGATCGCGTGGACGCCCGGCGCGCACACCGTGATCGAAACGGCGGCCGGGACGGCGCGCCGGCTCGAGATCGTTCCCGGCCGCGTCTTGCGCGTGCAATGAAGGCGCTCGCCTGGAGCGCAACCGCGGTGTGGTCGATGCTCTTCATCGGGCGTGCGTTGGCGTTCGAGCCCCGCGACGGCGACCTGTGGTGGCAACGCGCGCTCGGCGCCGAGGTGTTACGGACGCACGCGATTCCGCGCGTACTCGGACCGTCGACCTATACGGCGCCGCAGGCGCCCTGGATCCCGCACGAGTGGCTGTTCGGCACCGCGCTTGCCTGGTGCGCCAGCCACGGGCTCGATCTCGAGTTCCGGTTGGCGCTCGCCGCTTGCGCGGCCGCTGCGGTCGTCCTCTTCGCTCTACGCGCCGCGGCGCTGGGTGCCGGACGCATCGCCGGTTGGGCGGCGGTGTTCGGCGGCGTCGCGCTGCTCGAGTCGTTCGGCGTGCGCGCGCAGGTCGCGGCGTGGCCGCTGCTGGCCCTCTTTCTGCTGCTCGCCGAGCGTCCCGGACGCGCGCGCCTGTGGGCTATTCCGGTCGTCGCGATTTGGGCGAACGTGCATGCGAGCGTCGTGCTCGCGCCGGTGATCGCCGGCTGCATGCTGCTGCCCGATCGCGGCGTCGCGCCGCGCGGCCGCCTGATCTTTTTCGGCGCGGTGTTGCTGGCGATGCTCTGCACGCCGTTCGGCGTAGCGCTGCCGCTCTTCGTGCTGCGCTGGTCGCTCGATCCCGACACCGCGTATCTGGTCGAATGGGCGCGGACCTCGGTGCGTGATTGGCCCGTGCTCGCGGGTGCCATGGTCCCGGCGCTGATCCTGCTCGCCGACGCCCGCGCGTGCCGGCTGACGTGGGCGCAGCGAGCGATCGCGCTGCTCTCGTTCGTCGCGCTCGTGCTACACGCACGCAACGTCGCCCCGGCCGCGATCATCATCGTTCCGTATGCGGCGGTGGTCGTCGCGGCACTCGTCGGAGCGGGCTGCTCCCGGCCGTGGTCGCGGTCCGATTCCGGGCTGCTCGCGCTCGCAGCGGCCGGCGCGGTGCTGATCGTCGCGCTGGAGATCCGGCTCCCGCCCGCGCGTTACGCGGCGCGCGACGCGGTCGCCGCCGTGCGCGCGATGCCCGGCGCGCAGCGCGTCTACTGCGAGAATTTCAGCTGGTGCTCGCTCTTTGCCGGCGATCCGCGCGCGCGCGTTTTTCTCGACGGCCGCACCGATGCGTATCCGCACGCCGTGTTTGCGGCGTGGGCGCGCGCGCGCGCGGCGGCGCCGGGCTGGGAGCCGCTGCTCGCCGAACGCGGCACGACGGTGATCCTCGCGGGGACGGGCGGCGTGCTCGCGCGTGCCGCGAGCCGGACCCGGCGTTGGCGCGCGGCATTTGCCGGTCCCGCAATCACGGTGTTCGCGCTTACGGCGGAGTGACGGTGATCGGGAAGATCGAGGTCGAGGCGGCGTCGCCTTGGATATCGGTCGCTTCGAGCGTGTAGGTCGCCGGGGAATCGACGTGTGGTGCGATCAGCGCGGCTTCGCGGATCCCCGGCCCGAGGGCCACGGCCGAAATCGAGCGGTGGCGCGCATCGAAGAGTTCGAGTCGCAGCGAGTCGTAGGCGGTGTCGATACGAACGCGGATTTGGTCGCCGGCGGTCACGCGCCGCGCGATCACCGTGAGTCCCGCGTCGCTGCCGGTCGGCCCGGCATCGAGCCCCGTGTGGTCGATCGCCTCGGCGGGCGCGAGCTCGAGCGGGATGCGCGACTGCGTCGCCGTCGCGCCGCTGCCCGCGCGAACGACGACCGCGAGATCGCGCTGCACGAGGCGCAGGGGAACGCGTAGCGTCGCCTGACCCGCGGGGCCGACCGGAGCCGATGCGAGCGTGTCGCCGAAGGCATCGACGATCGCGACGTCGCCGCTCGGCGGCTCGACGCGATACGTGATGTGGACGTCCTCGCCGGGTCGGACCGTCGCGCGAGCGACCGCGACGAGCGAGATGCGCGGCGCCGCGGGGGCCGCGTGGCCGGCACCTGCGGCCGCGGGTACGAGAACGTCCATCGCGGCCGACCGGTTCGCCGCGCCGAACGGGCCGCTCATCGCGATCGAGAGCAGCAGCGATCGGCCCGCGATCGCGGCGGGCAAGCGCAGGTGTAACGTGCCGGCGCCGCCGACGAGCGGACCCGCGTCGATCGTGCCGCGCGCATCGGTGAGGCGATAGCGGGCATGACCCCAGCCGCCGACGCGATACGGCACCTCGAGCGAGGCACCCGGCGCGACCGGCGAGGGGACCGCGAGCTCGACGACATCGGGTCGCACGAGCGCGGTGCCGGCGATCAGCGTCGCGCCGCCGCTCACCCCGGCCACGAGCGCGAAGAGGACCGTTGCGCTCCCGCCCAGCCGGAGCGGCCACGCATAGCGTAGCGCCGGGATCACGGTGACGACGGCCGGGCGCGCGCGTTCGATCGGTTTGGGCGGCGCCGGCTCGACCGTTGGCTGCGCCGGCTCGATCGCGGGCGGCTCCGGCTCGATCCGCGCGGGCGGCGCGGCGATGACGACCGGCGCATGCGCCGTATGTGCCTGCGCCCGCACCTCGGCCGGCCGCGGTTTGGCACGCATCGCGTCGAGGGTCGGCACGATCACCTCGGCGTTATAGGACAGCCGCGCCGAGCGCAGCAGGACCGCGAGCCGTTTGGGTTCCGCTTCGAGGGCAACGCGCAGCTCGAATTCTTGCGTTTCGCCCGGGGCGACGCTCACGGCGAGCGGCGGATCTTCGGGCGTGTACCCCACGACGTGCCAGACGATCACGCCGCGTGCGCCGGCGCTCGTGCCGTTTTCGATCATGATGCGATACGGCAGAAAGAAGTCGAACGTGTCGAGCGGCCCGGCACCGATGATGACGCGGAGCGGTGTTCCCTCGGCGTCGCTCACATCGGGGTCATCTCACGACGTGCGCAGCACGTTGAAGATTTGCGCGAGTTTGGGCGGCCGGCCGTACATCAAGAGCCCCACGCGATAGACTTTGCCCGCAAGCCACACGATTCCAACCGTCGCGACGAGGTTGATGCCGATCGCAAGGATCACTTGCCAGAGCGGGACGGTCACGACCGCCATCCGCGTGAACATCACGAACGGCGTCAGCAGCGGGATCTGCGAGGCGATCGCGATGCCCGTCGCGTTCGGGATGCCGAGCGCCACTTGAGCGAGCAGAAATCCGGCCAGGACCGGGAGCACGAGCGGGCCGGCGACGCTGCCCAGATCTTCCGTCCGGCTGATGAGCGATGCCGCGGCGGCGTAGAGCGTCGCGTACTGCAGAAATCCGATGATGAAGAAGATCACGAACGCGACGATCACGCTCGTGGGCAGATCGATCGAGCCGAGGCCGGCCGGCGACGTCGACGATGTATGCATCCCGCCGCTCGGACCACCGACGGAGTTGACGACGCCGGCCGCGGTCGCCAGGCCCACACCGAGCCACACGGCGATCTGAATGGATCCCGTCACGCCGGCCGCGACGATCTTGCCGGTCAGCAGCTGCGCGGGCGACGTCGTCGCAACCAGCAGCTCGGCGATGCGGCTCGTCTTTTCCTCGGCGACCGACGTCAGGACGCCTTGGCAATTCAAGATGATCGCGAGATACAGCAACACCACCAGCAGCAAGGCGAGTCCACGCGCCGCGTTGGCGCTGGCTTCGTCGTGAAATTTCGCGTCGAGCGAACGGACGTCGACGGTGAAATCGCGCAGCAGTGAGGAGATCATCGCCGGCCGAGCGTGGACGGCGAGCGCGACCGTGAGCGGAACGATATCGTCGCGCAGGGTCGTCGTGCGGAAGCCGGCGGCGTCTTTGGCGTACGCGGTGACGTCGAGGCCGCCCGAGCCGTTCTTGAAGACGACGACAGCCGCCGCGTCGCCGGCGTGCGCGAGATCGGCGAGCGTCGGCGCGTTGGCCGGCGCCGGCTCGGTCGCGCTCACGTCGAAGTCTTTGGCGAGCAGCGTCTTCGCCGCCGCCGTCAGCGCCGGGTCGCCGGCGAGCACGATCCGGTGCGTCGAGCTCGAGATGCCGTGCGCGAAGAGGGCCGGCGCGGCCGAGAGAATCACGATCATCGCGGCGCCCAAGAGCGTGCCGATCAGGTACGCCCGGGACTTGATGCGGCGCAGAAACTCGGCCTCGAAGATGATCCCGAAATCGTTCATACCGACTCCCCGATCGCGCGCAGATAAATGTCGCTCAAGCTCGGCTCCATTCGTTCGAGGCGCGTGAGATCGCCCGCCGCGACGAGCTCGCGCGCGAGCGCCGGCACATCGAAGTTGCGTGGGACGTCGTAGGCCAGCGTCCCGTTCTCGTGCGGACGCGCGGTCGCGTTCGGAATCCGCTCGAGCACCGATCGCAGCATCGGCGAGGATGGTTCGACGAGGACCGTTCGCGTCGGCCACTGGGCACGGAGTTCGCCGAGCGAGCCGTTCACGCGAACGTGACCGCCTGCGATGATGCAAAATTCGGTGCACACGTTTTCGATTTGATACATCTGATGGCTCGAGAGCACGAGCGTCGCGCCCGTACTCTGCAGGTAGCGCAACGCGTCGAGCAAGACCTCGGCGTTGACGGGATCGAGCCCCGAGAACGGTTCGTCGAGAATCAGGAATTCGGGTTCGTGCATCGACGCGCACGCGACTTGAACTTTTTGCTGGTTGCCCTTGGAGAGCTCCGCGCACGGCCGGTCGCCGTATTGGGCGATCTCGAGGCGTTCCATCCACTCCTCGATACGTTTACCGAGCAGCGGATCGCGCAGCCCGTGCAACTTGCCGAAGTAGGCCATCTGCTCGCGCACCTTGAGTTTGCCGTAGATGCCGCGTTCTTCGGGCAGGTAGCCGAACCGGCGCCGCATCGCGCCGTCGATCCGGGTGCCGTTCCAGGTGATCGTGCCGCGATCGGGGACGAGGATGTTGAGGATCATCCGCATCGTCGTGGTCTTCCCCGCCCCGTTTGGGCCGAGCAGGCCGAACGTCGCGCCCGTCGGGATGGCGAAGGTGACGCCCCGGACAGCCTGAACCGCACCGAAACTCCGGTGCACATCCGTTAATTGGAGCATACGGTCGAGTTCCCCCCGGCATAAGGACGCGCCCTTCGCCTAGACGAAGGGAGGTGTGTTCTCGTACCGATTGCTACCCGCGGGAGTTTCACGAATGCGGTTGATTACGCGCGCCGACCTCGACGGCCTCACCTGTGCCCTGTTGCTCCAAGAAGTGGAGCCGATCGAGCAGGTCGACTTCGCGCATCCCAAAGACGTCCAGGACGGCAAGGTCGACGTCACCGGCGACGACATCCTCGCCAACCTTCCGTACGACGAACGGGCGGCGCTGTGGTTCGATCACCACGTCTCGCAAGCCGACGCATCGTGGAATCCGAACTTCAAGGGCGCCTTCGAGGTCGCCCCGAGCGCCGCGCGCGTGATCGCCGATCATTACAAGTCGCCGAAGTTCGAGAAGTACGAGACGCTGCTCGAAGAGACCGACCGGCTCGATGCGGCGCTCCTCACGCGCGAGGACATCGTTTCACCGCAGGGCTGGATTCTGGTCGGCTACACGCTCGATCCGCGCTCGCAGCTGCCCAAGTACCAGGAGTATTTCCGGCACGTGATGGCGCTTGCCGCTAGCGAGTCCGTCGAGACGATCCTCGCCGACCCCGAAGTCTCCTCACGCGTCGATGCGCTACGCGAACACGAGGGCGCCTTCCTCACGCATCTCAAAGCCGATAGCCGCCTCGACGGCAACGTGATCGTCACCGACGCGCGCGGCAAGAAAGACGTCCCGACCGGGAACCGCTTCCTGATCTACACGCTCTTCCCCGAGGCCAACGTCTCGGTGCGCATCTCGGACGGCTTCGGCGACGTGTGCTCGATCCAAGTCGGCCACAGCATCCTCAACCGCACCTGCCGAACCAACGTCGGCGACATGCTGCACGGCTACGGCGGCGGCGGGCACGAGGGCGCCGGGACGGCGCAACCGGCCAAGGCGGACGCGGACCGCGTGCTCGGCGAGATCATCGCGAACCTCCAGCGCAACGGCTAACGCCGGGCCGGCGGGGAACACCCCCGCTATGGACGGATTCGATTTGACGGGACGCGTCAGCGTCGTCACCGGCGGTGCGCGCGGCATCGGCCGCGCTTGCGCGGAGGCGCTGGCGCAGGCGGGGGCGTCGGTGGCGCTGCTCGACCTCGATGCCGGCGAGGCGCAAACGGCCGCGGCGGCACTCGGTTCGGGCAGTGTTTCGGGGAGCGTCCCGCCCTCGCGCGGGTACGCGTGCGACGTGCGCGACGCGGCGGCGCTGCGCGCGCTCATGGATACGATCGAGGGCGATTTCGGCGGCATCGATCACTTGGTCAACAACGCCGGCGTCCAGTACGTCGCGCCGATCGACGAGTTTCCGCAAGACAAGTACGAGCTCGTGCGCGGCGTCGATCTCGACGGCGTGTTCTACGCGACGCAGGCGGTGTGGCCGCACTTGGTGCGACGCGGCGGCGGGCGCATCGTGAATATCGCGAGCGTTCAAGGGCTGCTGGGTTCGCCGTTCAAGGCCGCGTATTGCGCGGCCAAACACGGCGTTATCGGGCTCACCAAAGTGACCGCGCTCGAAGGCGCGATGCTCGGCATCACGGTGAACGCGATCTGTCCCGGTGCGGTGATGACCGCTCTCGTGCGCAATCAGGCGGCGGGCCTCGCGAAGTCGTTCGGCGGCGGCATCTCCGAGGAGGACGCGCTCGAACGCGCGTTTCTCGAGGCGATGCCGACGCGCCGCTTCATCGAACCGCGCGAGGTCGCCGCGCTCTGCGTCTTCCTCTGCAGCGATCTTGCCAAATCGATCACCGGCGCCCCGATCCCGATCGACGGCGGCTGGTCGGCACGCTAACGATGACGGCCGTCGGCATCGTCTCGGACACGCATCTGCCGCGCTTCGGTACCGCGCTGCCGCGCGCGCTCGTCGACGGCTTGCGCGCGGCGCAGGTGTCGCGCATCCTGCACTGCGGTGATTTTACCGAACCGCTCGCGGCGGACTTGTTTGAAGATATCGCGCCGTTCGATGCCGTTGCGGGGAACAACGACGGCGAAGAATTGTGGGAGCGCTTCGGCCGCAAGAAGATCGTGACGATCGCGGGCGTCGCGATCGGACTGGTCCACGGCGATGGCTCGCGCCCCGCACCCGCGACGGCGCTCGGCGCATTCGCGCACGAACGCGTCGACGTCATCTGCTTCGGGCACAGTCACCAACCGCTGATCGAACGTCACGGCGGCGTGCTGCTCGTCAACCCGGGCTCCCCAACCGATAAGCGGCGCATGCCGCGCTATTCGTACGCGGTCCTCCGGATTGAGAACAGGCAGGTCGAGGCGGAGCTGCACTCCTACGACGATCGGACGGTCATGCTCGACTCCCCGGGATAGCAGCGCGAATGCCGCTTCCGCTGCGCGTCTCTCAGCGGTCGTTGGGTGGCGGCGGATCGTCTTGGCGCGGGGGTTGCTTCCGGGTCGGCGCGGTGAACGCCGTTCCGTTCGGGAAGAGGCCGTCGTAGACGGTCGGCATCGGCGTGTAGGGCTGCTTTGTCAGCCGGGCGAGACCCGCCCGGACTACGTTCGTAAGGACTCAGATCAAGCGGGGGCCTTTGCCTTCGGAGCTTTGGGGGCGTTTTTCTTGAGGTGCGTTTGATTGTACGCGATCGCTGCGCGGACGAGGGCTTGTAACGCGGGCTCGTTTACCGAATCGCCTTCGAAGAGATCGATCGCGCGTCTCGTGTTCCCGCCGAAGCCCGAGTTGAAGAGGCCCGCGGGGTCCGGCAACTTCGCGCCGTAGGCGAACGTCACGTTCACCTTGTTTTTGAACGCGTTGCCGACGGCGATCATCCCGTCGCGCGACCAGAGCGGGCTTCCCATCCATTTGAATTCCTCGACGATGTGCGGGTCGGCCGCGAGAATCGCCGCACGGATCTTCGCGAACGTCTTGCCGCGCCAGTCCGGGATTTCCGCGATCAGCTCGTCGATCTGCTGTGAAGGATTCATCGGCGATTCTCCGTCGTGTGCAGGACGGCGGGATTCGCGAGCCGGTCACGTCGTTCCGGCTCCGTCGGCCTCGGTTGGGAAGCTCGCGGGACGGCTCGGAGCGTAGGAAGACGCTGGCGCGGCGATAATGGCGGCACGCGGAGGTATCCGCATGTCCGCTCTCTCGCGCCGCTCGTTCCTTGCCGCTTCCGGCTCAGCCGCCGCCACGTTCGCCACCGTGCAAATCGCCTGCGCGCAAAGCGCGGAGACGATCACGGTCGGCACGGTCGAGAGCGTCTCCGATACGCCGTTCTACATCGCGCAGGAACGCGGGTACTACACGGACGCGAAGCTGAACGTCGTGTTCCAGCCGTTCGATTCCGGTGCGACGATGATCGCCTCGCTCGGCAACGGGCAGCTCGATGCGGGCGGCGGCGCGCCCTCGGCCGGACTCTACAACGGCATCGCACGCGGGTTTCCGATCAAGATCGTTGCCGACCGCGGGATCGCGGCGCCGGGCTATGGCTTCGTGCCGCTCGTCGTGCGCAAAGATCTCGTTGCGAGCGGGAAGTACAAGACGCTCGCCGATCTCAAGGGCCTACGTGTCGCCGAGCCCGCGAAGGGCAGCACGATGGCGCCGGCGCTCGTGCACGCGCTCGCGAAGGGCGGCCTCGGCTACGACGACGTGCAGCATGTCATCGTCCCGTTTCCCGAGCAAGCGATCGCGTTCAAGAACGGGTCGATCGATGCCGCGGTGATGCTCGAACCGTTCGCGACCGAAGCGATCCGGCAAGGCGTCGTGACGCGCGTCGCCGGCGACGATACGTTCTAT